>Ga0209517_10000592_pt1 | contig 60896 bp, 45 predicted proteins | sample PeaSoiMetSII2010_FD_187695 | JGI IMG/M metagenome (GOLD analysis project Ga0209517, IMG submission 187695) | Peat soil microbial communities from Weissenstadt, Germany - SII-2010 (SPAdes) (version 2) | ecosystem: Environmental > Terrestrial > Soil > Wetlands > Peat | place: Germany... | reverse complement strand
CTAGTACCTAGTACCTAGTACCTAGTACCTAGTACCTAGTACCTAGTACCTAGTACCTAGTACCTAGTACCTAGTACCTAGTACCTAGTACCTAGTACCTAGTACCTAGTACCTAGTACCTAAAGTACCGAGTAGCTAGTTTCTAGTTTCTGGTTTCTGGACCGAAGATCTTAAGTTAAGAACCAGTTCTCGGTTCTCAGTTCTTAGTTCTCAGTTCTTGGTTCGCATTTCGCGGTTCTCTGTTCTTCAGTCATGCCATCCCACTCAACAGAACCGCATTTAATCCGCGGAGTAGGCCTGGGCAGCGCCACCGCTCTCAACATGATTGAGATGATCGGCGTGGGGCCCTTTATCACGCTGCCGCTGATTGTCGGTGCGCTGGGAGGCCCACAGTCGATGCTGGGCTGGATTCTAGGCGCCGTTTTCGCGATGTGTGATGGAATGGTGTGGGCAGAGCTCGGCGCTGCCATGCCGGGGTCGGGAGGGTCGTACAGATATCTGCGCGAGATTTACGGCCCCAGCCGCTTTGGCAGGCTGATTTCATTTCTATTCATCTGGCAGCTATCGTTCAGCGCGCCCATGTCGATTGCCACGGGCGCGATTGGACTGGCGGGATATGCTTCGTACTTCTGGCCGGGACTCGAACGCCAGTATGCGGTGCACAACTGGAGCCTGCACCTTCCGATTGTCGGAACTTTGCAATTGAGCTGGCTGGTTTCGGGAGCCACTTTCGTCGCCCTCGGCGTGGTGATACTCGCAGTGGTGCTGCTTTATCGCAAGATCACCCGCATTGGCTGGCTGTCGAAGCTGTTGTGGGTAGGATCGGTGGGGACGATCGTATGGATCATTGTGGCGGGGTTGACGCACTTCAACGCCTCGCTCGCTTTTCGTCTCCCGCCGGGCGCGTTCACCCCGTCGCGCAGCTTGTTCCTGGGACTCGGCTCTGCCAGCCTGATGGCAACGTACACCTACTGGGGCTATTACAACGTGTGCTTCATCGGCGATGAGGTGAAGGACCCGGGAAAAACCATTCCGCGCGCACTGCTGCTATCCATTTTGCTGATCGCATGTCTATACCTCCTGATGAACATCAGCGTTCTTGGAGTGATCCCGTGGCAGGAAATCGGGGTTTCCAGCCACTCCAACAACGGCTTGTATGTGGCGTCGATCTTTATGCGAAAAGTATATGGGCCGTGGGCCGCGAGGTTGGTAACGGCTCTGGTCATGTGGACGGCATTCGCCTCAGTTTTCTCAGTAATGCTCAGTTACTCGCGGGTACCATACGCGGCCGCACTGGACGGCAACTATTTTCGGATATTTGCGCGGGTACATCCGCAGTATTTGTTTCCGCATGTGTCGCTACTGGCTTTGGGCGGAGTTGCGCTGCTGTTTTGCTTCTTTTCTCTGGCAGACGTGATCGCGGCGCTGGTGGTGATCCGCATCATGTTGCAATTTTTGACGCAGGCCGTGGGCGTGATCGTGCTGCGGGTGCGGCGTCCAGACTTGCCGCGGCCCTTTCGCATGTGGCTCTATCCTCTGCCGGCGCTCTTTGCGTCAGTGGGATTTGTGTTCATCCTAGTAGCTCGAACAAATTCGTTGACGCAGATTCGTTTTGCCGTGGTGATCCTGGTCAGCGGCGTAGCGATTTATCTGCTGCGAGCCTGGCATGCGCGGGAGTGGCCGTTTGGCGAGCGAGTGCGCGCAGAAGCAGGCGGGGCAGAGGCCGGGACGAAATAGCATGGCGGAGATGGCCAACGCGACCGTGCAGGCGGAACTGGTGAAACCGCGAAACAGCTCGCCGTGGGCGCCACTGCGCGAGCCGCTGTTTCGCTCTCTCTGGATCGCCGCAGTCGTTTCCTACACCGGAACCTGGATGCGAAACGTGGGCGCAGGCTGGCTGATGACGCAGCTCACGACGTCGCCCTTCATGGTCAGCCTGGTGCAAGCGGCGGCAACACTGCCGGTTTTTCTGGTCATCCTCCCCGCCGGTGCGCTGGCCGACATGGTGGACCGGCGGCGCTTCCTGCTGATTACTCAAACCTGGATGGCGGCAGCGGCAGCGCTCCTGGGCATTTTTACTTTAACTGAACATATGACGCCCTGGATTCTGCTTCTCTTCACGTTTGTGCTGGGCTTGGGTGCGGTGATGAACGATCCCGCATGGCAGGCGATCACTCCGGAGATTATATCGCCGGAGCAGCACGCTCCGGGCGTTGCGTTGAACTCCGTGGGATATAACGTAGCGCGAGCGGTCGGCCCCGCCATCGGCGGCGCTGTCATCGCCATTGCCGGGGTCGCTGTGGATTTTCTGATTAACGCGGCTTCGTTTTTCGGCGTCATCTTCTTTTTGTATCGCTGGAAGAGACCGCACGTTGAACACCTGGAAACCGGACGTGTACGGGATGCAATCATCACCGGTTTGCGATATGCGCACGGCGCACCGGTGGTCCGGTGTGTCTTAATCCGAACTGCGGCCTTCAGTATCGGCGCAAGTTCGTTGTTGGCGTTGCTGCCCATCGTGGCGCGTCCGCACGGCGCCACAGGCTACGGCTTGCTGCTGGGATCATTTGGGCTGGGCGCGCTGGCGGGCGCTGCGGTGCTGCCACGCCTGCGCAATCGCCTTTCCGTCGATGGGGTTGTGGCCTTCGCCATCGTGGTGTATGCACTGATGACGTTCGCCGCCGGACGTGTACAAAGTTTCGGCTGGCTGAGCCTGGCACTTTTTACCAGCGGGACGGCGTGGATTGGGATTCTGGCGTGCTTGAACGTGGCGGCGCAAACCATGTCGCCTTCGTTTTTGCGGGCGCGGGCGTTGTCGATGTACGTACTGGTATTGCAAGGGGGAATGGCACTGGGCAGCGCAATCTGGGGCGCAGTGGCGGACCGGCTCGGGGTTCCGACGGCGTTGTTGTGCTCGGCGATCGCGCTGGTGGTCGGGTTGGTAGCCGTGAGACGATACCGACTGACGGCACACGAACTGGAATTCGCACCCGCAGTTGTGCGAGATTAGTTGGGCAGCGCGACTGAAGACGCGCCCTGACACAAATCCATGCGTGTCTCCCCGGAAAGCTGTGTAGACTGAGATCCTTCGGCCCGCGAAGAAAAGCGCGGGCTCTCAGGATGACAAGGGTGATTGGCTGGTTGGGCCATAGACTGTTCAGTTCCAAGCAGGCGTGATTTCTCGAAATCCAAAAACTTACAAAGGAGAATTCTGATGAAGAATGCCAAGTACGTGTATTTGTCTGTGCTGCTGGTGGTCTGCAGCGGTATCGCAGTTGCGCAGATGGGAGGCGGGAACGAGCACCACACGGTGTCGCAAATTGAAGATCACCTGGTCGGCATGGCGGAAGGAGAATTCGTGGCGGCCGCTGACGCGATGCCGGAGGCCAAATACTCTTTCGCGCCAACGAGTGGCGAGTTCAAAGGCGTGCGGACTTTTGCGCAACAGGTGAAGCACGTGGCCGGGGTGAATTATCTGATCGGGGCAGCCATTCTTGAGGAGAAGCCGCCGGTAGAACTGGGCAGCGAAAATGGGCCGGATTCGATCACCAGCAAAGCGGACATCATGAAGTTCACCAAGGATTCGTTTGCCTACCTTCACAAGGCGCTCAGCAGTATCAACGAGAAGAACGAGACCGACCTGATCAAGAGCCCGTTTGGCGAGGGCAGGGTGAGCAAGCTGGGAATTGCGACGATTGCCTTATGGCATCCGTTCGATCATTACGGACAAATGGTGGAGTATCTGCGAATGAACGGAATCGTTCCGCCGGCGAGCCGGCGATAACGACGATACCGGGACGGGTCGAGACTTAGTAGGGAGGCGAGCCAAGCGCGCGATTATTCTGTCGCAGAGGACGCGACAGGTCGCGGCTCGCCCAGGCCCCTCGCCACGCAAAAAAAACTCGCTCGGGATGACAGTCGCCCCTATAGCACGAAAGTGCCATTCACAGGTGGTTTTGCGGGCGAATATCCTTAATCTATCCCCGATATCCGGCCGGTGGGACGCACGCTCGCACGCGGGGATTCCGCTGAACCCAGGGAGCAGTTCATGAGAATCAAGGCCCGCCGCAGCATCGCTTTGTACGCGGTCGACGCCGCGCAGAAAGAGGCAGTACAACGGGAAATTGAAAATTTCCTGCAGGCGCTGAGTTCCTACCCCGAGCGCTTCGCGCACGATCCTTACCTCACCTTCGAACAGCACCTCTGCAGCATTATGGCTGGGGAGCAGGTGCCGGCCGAGTTCGGCCGCAACGTTGCATAGACATCGTTCTACTTCCAATACATAGATCCTTCGTTGGGAACGTTCGCTAGAGCGAACATTCCACTTCCTCAGGATGACAGCGTTTATTTCTCGTGGCGAAGGTATTGATCGGTTTTGTTGATCCAGTCGGCGCGGGGCGGGTTGAACACGTCCAGATCAACGGTGTCTTCCAGAGCTTCAGCTTTGTGCGGCATGTGCGGAGGAATGGTGAGCACTTCGCCGGCGTTGACCACGATCTCCTGGCCATCAATCCAGAACTTCAGCGCGCCTTCGACGATGTAAGTGAGTTGTTCGTTGTGATGGCTGTGTTCGGGAACGATGCATCCTTTCTTCAACAGCACACGCGCCACCATGATGTTCTGTCCGACGATGAATTGACGCTGCAGCAGCGGATTCAGGTCCTCGATCGCGATGGAGTTCCAGGGGATGTGCTGCAGTTGGGCCTTCCTCGAGATTTTCCTGGCGATTGATTTTTTGGCGGTTGATTTTCTTTTCGGCATTTCAGCTCTTGGCTCTTTCGCCCCTAACGGGGCTTGCTCTATTCTCTGCGATACCCACGGCTTGCGCCGTGGGATCTAGTCTTACGCCGCGTTGCGGCTAAGTACCTCGGGCGCTGAAGCGCGTAAATCAAACCAGACATCATCTTTGCAGCGCTAAAGCGATGCTCCACCTCAAAGCGGATTTCTCGCGGACTAAAGTCCGCTCGGAATGACCATCAGTAGCGGCATCATCGGCACGACTGAAGTCGTGCCCTTGCCAGTCATGCCCTTCCCGGTCGTGCCTTCCGTGCGCGATCCTCAAATCTACACTACAGGCCTTTGTATATTCCGCCGTCCACGAGGATGGTTTGACCGGTAATGTAGGAGGCGCGCTCGGAGGCAAGCCACACAATTGTATCCGCAACCTCGCGCGGCTGGCCGAGGCGTTTCAGCGGAGCGTCCTGCGCCCAGGCATCAAAGATTTCTTGCTCCGATTTGCCTGATCCCGCCGATCGCGTTTTGGCCAGCTCTTTCAGACGATCGGTCGCGGTGAATCCGGGGCCAACGTTGTTCACGAGTATGCCGTCCTTGCCGAATTCGTTCGCCAGACTCTTGACCAGGCCGACCACTGCGGCGCGCACGGCGTTCGAAAGCACCAGATCGGCGACCGGCTGTTTTGTGGTCACGGAAGTGAGAGTGATGAAGCGTCCCCAGCGCTTACGCTGCATGTGGGGAATGACTTCACGCGCGAAGTAAACAACGCTCAGGAAATTGGCGTCTACGGTTTTGCGCCAGTCTTCGAGAGTCGCGGCCAGAAATCCCTTGGCGGGTGGGCCGCCGGCGTTGGTGACGCAAATATCGGCGCTGCCGAATTTGGCGACGACCGCAGCCACGAAATCGTGGACTGCGTTGGGATCGGTTACGTCCAGCGGCCCACGAAACACCTCGGCGTTGTATTGCTTTTCGATCTGTGCGGCGGCGGCGTTGAGGGTTTGGGGATTGCGCGCACACATGGCGACGCGGCAGCCCTCGGCGGCGAAGGCTTCGGCGGTGGCGCGGCCTATGCCCTGGCTGGAGGCGGCGACGATAGCGACGCGGTTCTTGAGGCCTGAGTCCATAAGGATGAAATTATAAGACGAAGCGCTTGCCCAGGGTGATCTCCGAGCGATAGGCTTGTCGGTGGGCGCAGTTTGGATAAGGAAGCGAGCCGTACGCGCGCTTATTGTGTCGCACAGAACGCGACCGTTCGCGCCGCTCGCCCAGGTCCTTCGCGGCGCAAAAAGCGCTTGCTCAGGATGACAATCAAGATGAGGATTGTTGCGTCCCGCCCTTTCGCAAAGAACGCGAAAGAACGGGGCACCCACCGTGTCTCCCCGGAAAGCTGTGGAGACTGAGATCCTTCGGCCCGCGAAGAAAAGCGCGGGCTCTCAGGATGACAGGCTCAATGCAGGAGAGAATATGTCAACGTCAAGAGATCATCGTCCCGAAACCAAAGCGGTTCGAGGTGGCACCGATCTGCGCAAGAAGAATGGGCCGCTCTCGACGCCGATCTATCAGACGTCCACGTTCGAGGTCACCGATAACGAGGAGCAACTGCGGGCGACTCCGACCGACAAGTTTTATACGCGCTATGGCAATCCCACGAACACGGTTGCGGAGAAGGCGATTGCCGAACTGGAAGGAACGGAGCGGGCGTTGCTGTTTGCCTCGGGGATGGGTGCGATTACAACCTCGATTTTCGCTTTGGTGAAAAGCGGCGATCACATTGTGGCGCAGCGAGACATTTACGGCGGCGCAGCAAAATTTCTGGCGCAGTGGCTGCCCAAGCTCGGGATCGAAACTACGTTTGTGGACACGACGGAATACGACCAGCACGAGCGCGCGATTCGTCCGAATACCCGGCTGCTCTACCTGGAGTCGCCGACGAACCCAACGCTGCGCGTGATTGATTTGCGGCGGCTGGTGGCGATTGCGAAGCAGCACAATCTGCTCACCATGATCGACAGTTCGTTTGCGACGCCGGTTAACTGCCGCCCGGCGGAGTATGGCATCGATCTAGTGATGCACTCAGGAACGAAATACCTGGGCGGGCACTCCGATGTGATCGCAGGCGCTGTGGCGGGGAGGGCGGAGTTGATTGAGAAGATCCACGCTACACGGACGACCCTGGGTGTGTGCATGGATCCACATGCGGCATGGCTGCTGCTGCGCGGGATCAAGACTCTTGTCGTGCGAGTGGAGCGGCAGAACGAAAATTCGCTGCGGATTGCGCAATTTCTGGCGCAGCATCCCAAGGTGCGGCGGGTGCATTATCCGTTTCTCGAAGGTCATCCGCAACGCGCGCTGGCGATGGAGCAGATGCGCGGCGGGGGCGGCATCGTCAGCTTTGAGGTCGAGGGCATGGGAGACGATGCGCGCAAGCTGACCGAAGCGCTGAACCTGTTCAGCCTGGCGCCGAGTCTCGGCGGAGTGGATTCGCTCGTTTGCATTCCCGTGCTGACATCGCACGCGATGATTCCAGCAGCAGAGAGGGCCAAAGTAGGGATCACCGAACAGTTGATCCGGCTTGCGGTTGGGATTGAGAGTGCGGACGATCTGATTGCGGACCTAGAACAGGCGCTGGCGGTGGTAAAGCCAACAAGGGAGCATGCGCTAAGTGGCTGATCTGTCGGCTATCAGCTTTCAGCTATCGGCTCTCAGCTTAAGAAGGATGCGAGCCAAACGCGCGATTATTCGGTCGCACAGAACGCGACCGTTTCGCGCGGCTCGCCCAGATCCTTCGCTGCGCAAAGAGCGCTTGCTCAGGATGACAATCAATCGTTAGTCAGGATACGGTTCGTCCTTGCGGACGATGCGGATGAAGTGATCGGTGAAGTCGTAGTGCATGCCCGGCACGGGATACTTGGGCATGTGGCAGGACACGCAGTCTTTCGTGCTGACCGGACAAACCTTGGCGGAGTTATTCCGCCCTGTCGCCGCGCCCAAGCGGTGACAACTGAGGCAGACGTCGTCGTAGGAAGCCGCGTCGCGCATCCGCGGCTGGTGCGGGTTGTGACAGGCGAGGCAAGTGATGCCGCCGGCGCTCTTCGTCCAGCAACTACTCCTTTCCAGGCGATAGGGCTGAAAGCGCAGATTGCGGATTCCGAATGTGCGGGCCAGGGTAACGTCCACAAATGTCCGGTGACAAGCGCCGCAGAAGTCCACCGCGTCAACCGGGTTGAGACGGCCGGGATCGAAAATCGCGCTTAGCCCCTCCTTGGTGTTTTTGGCTTTCATGGTGGCAACGTGTTTGCCGCCAGGGCCGTGGCAGGCCTCGCAGGTCACGCCGGGAATCAGGCGGCTGGGATCAAAACGAGAATTCGTGGTGGATGCGGTGGTGTGGCAGCCAAAGCAACGATGAGTCTCGGATGGGTTGGTCATCCGCCTGGCAAAGGCGTCGTCGAGAGTTGCGGATGCCTTACTCGACTGACCGGGCGTGACGTCAAGGCCGTCCAGCGCGCGAAAGAAACTGATGCGACTTTCGTAGAATGTGCCGCTCCGCTCGAGAACATACGTCTGGCCGGATTCATTGAATCCGAAGGCCCAACCCATAGGAGCAGCAACCGTGCGGGCGCCGTCGGTGACGGAATAGATGCTGCCGTCTTGCTGGCGGGTGATTTGGTAGGTGTAGGGAGCAAGCTGGAAAGTTAGCTGCTCATGCGACCGGAGCTGCTCTGTATCTGATGGCTGCATCGCGGCATGAGCCATCGGTGTTTTCTTCTGGCTCTGAACCTTCGAAGCGTGGCAGGGTTCGCAGGCGTCCGGCCCCAGGAACTCGTCGCGCGGGGCAGTCCCTTTTGTTGGCCACCAGCCGGGAAGCTGCAGGCGGTCCTCGGTGGCCATGGGGACGCTTTTACGGTCGGCGGTACTGGCCCAGGTGAGGAGGGCGAGGCCAACCGCCAGCGGCACGGGAAGGAGTGCTCTAAGAATGCGCATGGACTAAGGGATGGACACCCAGTAAAGCAGATTCCTCACCTAAAGCGCGTTCGGAAAGGCAACTCCCACCCTGTCGCATAGAACGCGATAAGGGTGGGGCACCCACCCGTCCTCCCCCGGAAATTTGTGGAGACTGAGATCCTTCGGCCCGCGAAGCAAAGCGCGGGCTCTCAGGATGACAACTTGGCGTCTTGAGCACCCAGCGCTCGCTCAGGATGACAACTATTCTCCAGCGGCTAGAATAGCAGCTTCGCTCCGAGTTGCAGCCTGCGTTCCGCGTAGGTTGTGCCGGTCTGGAGGAAGTTTGGCGCGCCGGGGACGTTGTAGGGTCCGGGAGCAAAAGTTCCTGTGCCGGAGGAGAATCCGCCGCTGCCTGCTGCCCCGCCCTGATCGCCCGCCAATGGCCCCCACTCCACGTGATTGAAGATATTGAACGCCTCAGCACGGAATTCAATGGCCACGCTCTCTTTGATGGGGAAATGCTTGAACACGGCCATATCGATGTTCCAGTGACCGGGATTGCGCAGGAAATTTCTGCCGGTGTCGCCCAGCGTCAAACCAACCGGGGCGGCAAAGGCATTGGGATTGGCAATGTATGGTCCGAAGCCAGTCGCCGGATTCAAAACAGGAATGTTGTCGTAAGGATTGGAAATGACATTGGCATAGGATTGGCCGGCGCCAGCGCTCGAAGCGACGCCGTTGGCTAAGCCCGCATTGTCCGGATTGGCCGCGCCGTTGTACACGCTGAACGGGGTCCCGGTCTGCCAGGTGCCGATCCCGGAGACTTCCCAGCCACCGAGCAGTTTGTTTCTGAGACCTGCACCCTTGAAGAATGGCAGGTCGTAAATGGCGCTCGAAGTAAAGGTGTGGCGCTGGTCAAAGTTGGAAGCGGCGCGGAACGCCGGAAAATCGTAGACATTCAGAATTCCACCGTCGCCGAAAAGTCCGCCATCGGAAGCATCGTCGATGGAATGGCTGTAGGTATAGGAAACATTGAGCTGCAGCTTTCCGACGGTGCGACGGAGTTCGCCTTCCAAAGCGTTATAGCTGGAGGTGGCGCCGTTGTCGAGACGAGTGATGTCGCCGAAACCGCGGAACGGCCGGAACGGATTGGGATCGTTGCCGCAGGCGACCAAGAGATTGGTGGCGACCTGGCCGCCGGTGGTGCCGCCGAAAGGCGCGCCGTTCACGGTTGCAGTGGCGACCACTTGTCCGCTGCCGTTAATGGTCTCATTCACACTCGAACAATCGGCCGCGCCGACGGAAGCGCCGGATGCGATGTAGGGGTTCTGTGCCGTTGGCACCGCCTGTAACTGGTTCAGCTCATACTTGCGCCCGAGGTGGGTTCCCTTGCTGCCGACGTAGGAAAGGGATGCGATGGTGTTGTGAGCAATGTCGTGCTGGATGTCGAGATGCCACTGCTGCATGTAGGGCCAGATTGCTTTGCTCGGAACGGAGACCACATTGAGAGGAAAGAGCAGGCCAGTCCCTCCGATGTTGTTGTACCCGGAAACGTTGAACTGGGTTGGGACCTGCACCAGAGGTGGCGCACTTTCCAGGGCTTCGGTATTGGATTCGTTGCCGTTGGTGTGCTCGAAGAAAATTCCATAGCCTCCGCGAATCGCCCACTTGCCATCGCCCCTGGGATCAAAGGCGAAACCGAGACGTGGGGCGGGATTGAACAGATGTCCCTTCATGCAGCCGACAGGAACTCCGCTCGTGCCGCATTGCACGATGCCATCGAAGGGATTGCCGGTGCCGGGGATGATGGCGCCGCTTTGACCCGTACGGTCTCCATTGAAGTCGTCCACTTGCGGAGCTGTGGCCGCGGTCCAGGCAGCAGGATCGAAGTTGTAAGCGTGCAGGTATTTCTCGCGATAAGTACCAAAGAGACTGACTCGCAATCCCAGATTCACGGTCAGCCGCTTGCTGGCGTGAAAGTCGTCCTGGAAATAAGGCTCGAAAATCTTGTAACGGTTGTAGTACTTGGCGCGGGCATTGGATTGCGAATAGTTCGCGATGTTGCCCAGCAGCAGGTCGGCGAACGGATTGCCGCTGGAGACCGGTGAAGTCGGATCGAAGGTCAGAAAGCCATTGATAGAGGGAACGGTGCCGGTGAGTTCGTTCTTCTGGGCAGCGACAAAGTAGGCACCGAACTGCAGATTATGGTTGCCCACAATTTTGGTGAGATTGTCGCGGTAAGTGTAGGTCGGATTCGCATTATACGGTCCGTTGGGCACGAAGCCGGAGTCTTCCTGAAAGCCGCTGCCGTAGGTGCCGCCGAGGCCGCCAGCTACGCTAATTCCGGGCAGCGCGCCGCCGTTCCCAGCCGCGGGAAAGAGACTGCCGATAACAAAATTCGCCGGCCGCTTCCAGGCGTTCGGGTTCGGAGTACCGCTATTGGTGAGAACAATGTGATCGGTGGTGTAACTGAAAACAAATTCATTCAGCAAGGTGGGCGATGCCGTCGCGGTGAGGCGCGCTACCAAAGCAGTGGTGGGGCCGACGAAGTTGGTCTCGATGGTTGGGAAGCTGGCGCCGTCACTCCAGAGGGGCGACGCCGTCACCGTTGACCAGGAGTCGTGTGCGTAGCGGAACATGGCCCGCAGACGGTCACTGAAGTTGTGGTCCACGCGGACCAATTCTTCACGCCAATTTGTGGGCTGAGAGGGAGCGGCGGTGAAGATGTTGGATCCAGTATTGGGCGAAGGGATTAAACCGAGTAGCGGCACAGCGATCGGATTGACCGGGACTGTGTTGTTGGGGAAGGGTTGACCGGCAAGAGGGTTCGTGGCGCCATTGAGCACCGTGGGTTCGACTGGACAATCCAGTCCGGGGCAAACGTCGTTGAAATTCCCCCCGCGCTCGGCCGCGGACGGAACCAGCAGATTGAAAGTCTGGCCGGGCACGCGATCGCGGCGCCACTCCTGCGACCAGAAAAAGAAGGTCTTCTGTTTTTCGCTGTTGTAGTGGCCGGGAATGTAAATCGGCCCGCCAATGGTGTATCCGAAATCGTTTTTCTTGTAGGACGGCGGAGCGGTCAGGAATTCGGGCGTGGCATTGAACATGTCGTTGCGCACGAATTCATAGGCATCGCCGTGGAAGTGGCTGGTGCCGGACTTGGTCTCAGTCTCGACCGTGCCCGAAGCATTGCGGCCGTACTGCGCTCCATAGTTCGAGGTCAGCACGCGCACTTCGGCGATGGCATCGATGCTGGGGGTGACGTTCAAGGTGGAGTTGCTGCCGTTGTCCATGTTGTCGCCGCCGTCCAGCTCCCAGTTGTTGTATTCGAGGCGGCCGCCATTGATGCTGTAATTCACGTTGGCCGTGATGCCGTATTGGCCTTCGGAGGACCCGGTCTGGTTGGTAACGCCCGGCGTCAGCGTTACCAGTTGGGTGAATACGCGGCCGTTCAGCTGGAGCTGGGAAATCTCCTGGCCGGTGATGGTCCCTGCCATTTCATTGGTCTGAGTTTCGACCTGGGCGACGGCCGTGCCTTCGACAACCACCTCCTCCTTGGCGGCACCGATCTGCAAAGCGGCGTCAGCGCGAGCCTTCTCGGCGACCCGCAGAATGACTCCCGCAGCTTCGTACTTCTTGAAGCCGGGCGCGGTGATGGATAGCGTGTAGGTTCCCGGAGGCAGAGCGCTGATCAGGTATTCGCCGCTGCCATTGGTGATGGTGGTGCGCTTAATCCCATGTTCCGGATTGCTCACGGTCACCTGGGCCTTGGGGATCGCGGCGCCGGTTGGGTCAGTGACGCTACCGGTCAGCGAAGCGGTGTCCTGGGCGAAGAGCGAGGCAGACAGGCAGCCGGCGAAAACAAGAGACCACAGAAGACGGGATTTCATCGTCAACTCCGTTTGAACTCTGGTAATGGCACAGTTCGCAAAAAGCGCGAAAGAACGGGGCACCCAATCGATCGCCCCAAACCAAACTGCACCACTACCGAACTTTTGTCAGCTGGAAGACTTGCTGGATCTCACCCCTGCGACCCAGGCAACTCACCCCATGGAAATGTTTATTAAAACGTATGAATAGTGATGTAACTGGCCTTCTGTGTCAAGCGAAAAAATGGCCCGGAAGCCAGACAGCGCACTGTTTAGACCTCTCACAAAAGGCTCCGGGTGGACTCGCGCACGGCCAGTTCCGGAGCCATCTTGCGATGGACCGCGCCCTGCTCCCGCTTGTCCAGTACAGCATTGATCCCGTCCAGCGCGATGCTCACGGCCAGGGCCCCCATCGCCTCCATAGGCTGGCGGACGGTGGTGAGGGACGGTGTGTATAAACTTGCGGCCGCCACGTCGTCGAACCCGATGACCGAGCAATGTTCTGGGACGCGCAACCCCGCCTTGGCGAAAGCGCGAATCGCGCCGAACGCGGTCATATCATCGAAGGCCATCAGGGCAGTAAAGGGGCGCTTCTGTTTGAGCAATTCCTCAGTCAGTTTGTGACCGGCCTCAAAACTTGAAATCGGATCACGGAATTCGGGGAGATCGACGATGAGCCGGGAATCGAGCTCGAGTCCGGCTGACTTGGCGAAGGAACGAATTCCCTTCCAGCGCGGGGCGCTGTCGGCCAGAGTCTTGGGGCCGCGGATGAAGGCGATCTTGCGATGGCCGAGTGAGTGGAGATGCTCGAGGGCGGCGTGCGCGCCGAGTTCGTTGTCCACGATCACCGAACTGATGGAATCGGTCTGCAGCTCGCGGCCGATCATGACCGTGGGGATGCTGCTCTTCTCGAGGTCGGCCAGGACTTCGATGTTCACGAACAGCCAGTTGGCCACCACGACCAGGGCCTCCACCCGGCGGTCGAGCAGCATCTCAAGATAGCGCTCGAAGCGGCTGCGCTCGTTGTGCACGTCAGTGAGGATGGGAAGATAAGAAGATTGGTAGAGGGAATTTTCGATGCCGCGCAGCACCAGGGTGCAGAAGGGATCGGTCATGTCGAAGACCATGACGCCCACGGCGTGACTGCGCTTGCTGCGCAGCGAGCGGGCAAACAAATTGGGACGGTAGCCGAGCTTCTTGGCGGCGCGCTCGATGCGCTTCTTGGTGGTCGAGGGAATGTAGCGCGCCAGAGGCGCATTGTTCAAAACGATGGAAACGGTGGTCGAGGAGAATCCGCTCTCCTTGGCGACATCGCGGATGGTGACGGCTGCGTTTTGTGAGGACGAAGTGTGGCCAGGATTCATGATTAAGAAGTCGCAGCGTAGCAAGGAAGCGAGCCAACCGCGCGTTTTATCTGTCGCAAAGAACGCGACAGTTCGCGCGGCTCGCCCAGGTCCCTCGACTCGGCAAAATGCGCCGCGCTCGGGATGACAAAGCAGGCTTGAACTCACGCCGCCGCTGGCGGACACTACAACAGGAAGTGAAATCAGTGTCAAGCACAGGAATGCGATTTTTGTTGGTGTTCTTGGTGGCAGCGGGCGGAGGCCAAATGGGCCAAGCCTCCGCCAGCACGACGCAGGCGGCCCAGTCAGCAGCGAAAACGACGTCTCCCTCCGCCGGGAACTCCGATCCTCAGCGGTTGTTTGAGCAAGGGCAAGCCGCCTTGAACAGCGGAGACCTGGCGCGGGCGGAGCAGGCGTTTCGCGGTGTGCTCACGCTGAATCCGCAAGTGGCAGGAGCCTACGCCAACCTCGGCGTGATCTACATGCGACGTAAACAATGGCAACACGCCCTGGAAATGCTGCACAAAGCAGAGCGTCTGGCGCCGCAGGTGGCCGGCATCCGGCTCAACGTCGGCCTGGTGTATTACCGGCAGAATGATTTTCAGGAAGCGATTGCGCCCTTTGAATCGGTGGTGAGGGACGTGCCGGACTCCTACCAGGCGCGGTATCTGCTGGGCCTCTGCTATTTCTTCAGCGAGCGTTATTCGGATGCGGCAACCACTCTCGAACCGCTGTGGGCGCAGGCCTCGTCGCAGTTGAATTACTTATATGTGCTGGGCATCGCCGCCGGCAAAGCCGGTAGCGCGGACCTGGAGCGGCAGGCGTTGGGCCGGTTGGTGGAAAGCGGCGCCGACTCGCCGGAGTTTCACCTGCTGATGGGCAAGGCCCACCTCAATCGCGAAGAATATGATGACGCGATCGCGCAACTGGAACTCGCGGCCAAGGCTGACCCCAAGCTGCCGTTCGTCCACTACAACCTGGGGACGGCGTATTTGAAGAAGCAAGATCTGGAGCGGGCCGGGGCGGAATTCCTGCAGGACGCGGCCATCGAACCGGACGTGGCCTACGACTACGATCAATTGGGGCTGATTTATACCCTTCAGCAGCAGGACAAGAAAGCTGAAGAGATGTTCCGCAAGGCGCTGCAGCTCGATCCGCGCTTCAGCAGTTCTCACTTCCAACTGGCGCGGGTGTATCAACGGGAGAACAGATATACGCTGGCTTTAGCGCAGATTGACGCGGCAAGTAAATTGAGCCCGGAGAGCGAAAGCGTGCATTACGTTCGAGGACAGATTCTGCAGCACCTGGGACGAACGCGGGAGGCGAAAGCCGAGATGCAGAAGTTCACCGAACTGTCGAACGCGGCGCGCGACAAACGCCACAAGGAACTGGAAGCGGCGCCGGTCCCCGATCCCGAACTGACGCAGGAACCGCAGTAAGAGCGGCCTTTCTCTGATAGACTGGCCGCGTCAACTCGTCACTTCTGAACGGTCGTAGGTTGGTGGGCCAGTTTGGCAAGGAAGCGAGCCGAACGCGCGAATATGCTCAGTCGCCAGACGCGACAGGTCGCGCGGCTCGCCCAGATCCTTCGCTGCGCAAAAGCGGCTTGCTCAGGATGACAATCAAACTGACCCACTGTCCTAAGACAACACCGTAACCCCGGGGAGGACCAACACGATGAAAAGCGTATTGAAGATCGTTGGGATCGTCATCGCTGTGTTGATCGTGATCGCACTGGCGCTCCCGTTTGTGATCGACGTCAACATGTTCCGGCCGCAGATCGAGCAGAACTTGACGGCAGCACTAGGCCGCCAGGTGAAAGTTGGGGACCTGAAGCTGTCCATCCTGGGCGGCAGCGTCTCGGCTTCGGATCTGTCGATTGCGGATGATCCGGCGTTCAATAAGGGGCCGTTTATCCAAGCCAAGGCACTGGATGTAGGTGTGGAGTTGATGCCGCTGATTTTTTCCAAGACTCTGAACGTCACCAACTTGACCCTGAATCAGCCGCAGGTTTCGCTGTTGCGAGACGCGAAAGGCAGGTGGAATTTCTCCAGCCTGGGCGCGAAGTCCGCGAATACGGGTCACGCCGCGGCTTCCAATCCCAATCTTTCTGTGGGCAAGCTGGAAATCAAAAACGGCAGCGTGACCATGGCGAACGTCAGTACTCATGCCAAGCCGCAGGTTTATCAGAACGTGAATATTACCGTGCAGAATTTTTCGTTCACCTCAAGCTTCCCGTTCGCGCTTTCCGCCGACCTGCCGGGCGGAGGCAACGCGAAACTGGATGGCACGGCTGGCCCGATCGCCGCGTCGGACACCGCACTCACGCCGCTGCAAGCCAAGATCACGGTCAGCAAGCTAAACCTGGCAGCCTCCGGATTTGTCGATGCGGCATCGGGGATTGCGGGAATCGTGGATTTCAACGGAACGGTCATCTCGAACGGCCGCCAGGCGCGCAGCAGCGGCACCGCCAGCGTAGACAAGTTAAAAGTGTCGCCCAAAGGCTCTCCGGCAGGACGCACGGTGGAAGTGAAGTTCGCGACCACGCATGAACTGGAGAAGCAGTCGGGCGATCTCACCGAGGGAGACGTCACCATCGGCAAGGCTTTGGCCAAGATGACTGGAACTTATCAGATGGAGCCGGAGACCACCGTCCTGAACATGAAGCTCAATGCGCCGAACATGCCGGTGGATGATCTCGAAGCCATGCTTCCCGCGCTGGGCGTAATTTTGCCGTCCGGTTCTTCGCTGCAAGGTGGAACCCTCACGGCCAATTTCACGATCGTGGGGCCATTGGACAAGCTGGTCATCAACGGGCCGGTGCAACTGTCCAACACCAAGCTGGTGGGCTTCAATCTGGGATCGAAGATGTCGGCGATTTCAGCGTTAAGCGGCGCGAAGACCGGGTCGGATACGGTGATCGAAAATTTCAGCACCGATGCGCACGTGGCGCCGGAGGGCATCAGCACACAAAATGTGAACCTGACCATACCGTCGCTGGGCGTGGTGACGGGCAGTGGCACCATCAGCCCGCAGAATGAACTGAGCTATCACATGAACGCGAAAGTCAGCGGCGGCGCGGCAGGCGGGATCGCGCAACTGGCTGGAATGGGCGGCAAGAACAGTGCGGGAATCCCTTTCTTTATCCAGGGCACGACGGCGGACCCGAAATTTGTTCCTGACGTGAAAGGCATGGTGGGCGGCCAGTTTGGGGGCAAGCAGGGCCAGGGAGGCTTGGTGAACGGCATTACGGGGCTGCTGGGGGGGAAAAGGAACTAGCGCCTCGGCTGCTTATCCCGCACCGAGACGTCATTCCGAAGCCCGCGCTTTCACCAGCGGGGCGAGGAATCTCGCGCGGAGTGTTCAGGCGCCCCGCGCAAGATCCCCATTCGACTCCTCCTCGCTCCGCTCGTCGAGCGCTCAGGGCCGGCTCTCGCTCCGCCTGAAGAACGGCTTTGCTCACGATGACGCCCTGAAATGCGTGCGCGCGCGACTGCGCAAAAGCCTAGACTCGCGTAAATTCCGTTGACCACGTTTGCTGGGCGGAGGATAATTCTTAAACGCTCGGCCTACCGCATCCCCGTGCGGTTCGAACGAGGTAAGCTCCGTTTAGTTTGTCCGCCCGAGGAAATGTCATGAAATCTCTCCAGCTGGCGTGGTTCCCTGTAATTCTTCTCTGCGCGCTAGCGACCGCGCAAACCTACCCTCACCGTCCTCTGAACGGGATACCGCTCGTTCGGCCCGAAGGGCATCCGAACTTCTCTCGTATGAATCGAACGGCGGACCGAGAGAGGGTGGTTCCGATTTCAGGGTTAAATTTTGCCCCGGCAGTGACCTACGACTCGGGCGGAGAATATAACTACTCGGTCGCTGTGGCTGATGTGAATGGGGACGGTAAGCCGGATCTCCTAGTGACGAACTTTTGCGCCGGGATCCCTAACTGTGATGGAACGGTGGGTGTTCTCTTGGGCAACGGTGACGGCACTTTCCAGGAAGCTGTAACTTACGGCTCCGGCGGTTTTTGGGCCTACGCAATTGCGGTGGCCGACGTCAACGGGGACGGCAAGCAGGACATTGTTGTCGCGAACCTCTGTCCGATCAGCGGCAACTGTAGCAGTGGCGTTGTGGGCGTTCTTTTGGGCAACGGCGACGGAACCTTCCAAGCGGCCACGAGCTACTCGACAGGGGGTTGGGTTGGGGGATGTTGCGGTTCCTACTCACTAGCGGTAGCGGACGTAAACGGGGACGGTAAACCGGACCTATTGGTGGCCAGTCCATGTCAGGGTCCCGACTGCAGCGAGTCGGAGAATGGAACAGTGGGCGTTCTTCTTGGAAATGGCGACGGCACTTTTCAACCCGTAGTGACCTACAGCTCCGGCGGCTTCTCCGCGCAAGGGTTGGCCGTGGCCGACGTGAATGGGGATGGCAGGCCTGACGTGGTGGTGGCCAACGTCTGTGGCAACAGTACTTGCACCCCGAACAACGGCGCCGTCGGCGTGCTGTTGGGCAATGGCGACGGGACCTTCCAATCCGCGGTCACGTACAGCTCGGGTGGCACGCAGGCAAACTCGGTAGCGGTAAGCGATGTCAACGGGGATGGGAAACCAGACTTGGTAGTGGTGAATGATTCTGCTTGCAGCGACTACAGTTGCAACGGGAACATAGCTGTGCTCCTAGGGAACGGCAACGGCACTTTCCAAGCACCAATGACCTATGGCTCTGGTGGATTTGCTGGCCTTTCTGTGGCGCTGGCAGACGTTAACGGAGACGGGAAATTAGACGCCGTCGTAGCCTTTAATTCCAGTAGCAGAACCAACAACTGCGACGGGATCGTCGCTGTGTACCTAGGAAACGGAGATGGATCCTTCCAGAGCCCGGTGTCCCTTAGCTCTGGCGCATGCGGTGCCCTATGGGTCGCTGCTGCGGATGTGAATGCAGACGGCAAGCCCGATTTGCTTGTGGCAAACGAATGCGCAGTGAGCAACTGCAGTGGCGATGGCGTTGTTAGTGTGCTCATTAACACCAGCCTTCCGCCAACCTTCACCACGCTGGTTAGTTTCGACTTCACGGATGGCGCTAACCCTCTTTATATGTCGCCGGTTCAGGGGACGGATGGCGCCTTATACGGAACTACTGCCGGAGGCGGAGCCAGCCCCGGTACAGTTTTCAAAATTACTCCAAGTGGCACTTTGACGACGCTGCATAGTTTTGGCGGTCCGGACGGTGAAGACCCCTTCGCAGGCTTGCTCCTAGCAATCGATGGTTACTTCTACGGAACAACGTACGCTGGGGGCGGAACAGCCGACGCCGGAACGATCTTCAAGATAGACTCTGCGGGCAGCCTCACAACCTTGCACATTTTTTCAGACGTTGACGGGGCCGGCCCAGCGGCCGCCCTGATTCAGGGAAGCGACGGGAGTTTGTATGGCACGACCGCTTTTGGGGGGGCAAACGGCTACGGAACGGTCTTCAAGGCCAGCTTGGACGGCTCGGTCACAACCTTGCACAGCTTCAACCTGACAGACGGAAGCAGCCCCTACGGCGGCTTGGTCGAGGGAAGCAACGGAATCTTCTACGGCACAACGGCCTATGGCGGTGGAAAACGGTGCGGATTCGGCCTGCTGCCCGGCTGCGGAACAGTCTTCAAGATCACCCAAGAGGGCGCCCTAACCTCGCTTCATCGGTTCGGCAATGTTGACGGAGCCTTCCCTTTTTCCACACTCGTTCGGGCGCCGGACGGGAGCTTTTACGGGACCTCAACCTATGGCGGGAACGTGCCATGCCCGAATAATGACGGCTGCGGAACAGTCTTCAGAATTACGCCGGCGGGTAACCTGACCGTGTTGCATAGCTTCACTGGATCTGACGGCGCCAACCCGTACGCCGGTCTCATACAGGCCACGGACGGAAACTTCTACGGTACCGCAAGTGTTGGCGGAGTTTCCAACGCCGGTACGATCTTTTCAGTGTCAACATTGGGAACGGTAACACCCGTCTACGACTTTACGACTGCGAATGGCGGGGCGGTTCTCGGCGGACTACTTCAGGCCACCGACGGAAATTTCTACGGCACGACAAACCAGGGCGGTCCGCAAGCTTACGGAACCATCTTCGAGTTTTCTACAGGTCTGAGGCCTTTTCTGAGTTTTGTTCGCAGCTCTGGCCGAAGCGGGCAGACCGCACAGATTCTTGGGCAAGGATTCACCGGGGCAACGAGTGTCTCATTCAACGGGATTCCGGCGACATTCACCGTTCGGCGCGGCACTTTCTTGACGGCTACGGTTCCCGCAGGCGCGACAACAGGCTATGTCACCGTGGCCACTCTGAGCGGTACGCTGACGAGTAACGTTCCATTTCAGGTATTGCCGTAGATCCAGGGCGGGTCCTCTGTTCGCTTTTCCGTCGCCTTCAGTTTGCACAGTGTGCGCTGCGTCACATCCTTGCCCGGCTCGTCCCAGCTAATCTGGACTAGTCGCGAAGGGAGAATACTCAAATATGGCGCGGGTCATCGAAGTGACCGACCTCATTTTGCGGGATGCCCACCAGAGCCTGCTGGCCACGCGCATGGCCATGGAAGACATGGTGCCGGCGTGCGAGGACCTCGACAAAGCAGGTTATTGGGCGCTGGAATGCTGGGGCGGCGCCACCTTTGACTCGTGCATCCGCTTTCTGAATGAAGATCCCTGGGAGCGCCTGCGCACCTTCCGCAAGCTGCTGCCCAACTCACGGCTGATGATGCTTCTCCGCGGACAAAACCTCGTGGGATACCGGCATTACGAAGATGGCGTGGTGGAGCGTTTCGTAGAAAAGGCCGCGCTGCACGGAATCGATGTGTTCCGCGTCTTCGACGCGCTCAACGATGTCAGAAATCTCAAGGCCAGTATGCAAGCCGTAAAGAAGACCGGCAAACATGGCCAGGGCACGATTTCGTACAGCATCAGTCCGGTCCACACGGTCGCGGCCTTTGTGGAGCTGGCGCAGCGGTTGAAGGAAATGGGAAGCGATTCCATCTGCATCAAGGACATGGCCGGCCTGCTGAAGCCGCAACCTGCTTATGATCTGGTGAAGGGAATCAAGCAGGAGTGCGGCGCCGATACGCTGGTGCAGGTTCACACCCATGCCACCACCGGCGTCACGCTGGTGTCATTGATGAAGGCGGTCGAAGCGGGCTGCGACATTGTCGATACGGCGATCAGTTCGCTTTCGCTCGGCCCCGGGCAGAATCCGACAGAAAGCTTTGTCGAGATGCTGGAAGGCACTGGCTTCACCACACGGCTGGATATGGAGCGACTGCAGCGGGTGAAACGTCACTTCGCCAAGATCCGTCCGCGCTATCGCGAATTTCTCAGCGACATCACCGGAGTGGAAACGGAAATCTTCAAGAGCCAGATTCCCGGCGGAATGATCTCGAACATGGAAAGCCAGTTGAAAGGCCAGGGCGCGAGCGACCGGTTGCAGGAGGTGCTGGACGAAGTGCCCAACGTGCGCCGGGACTCCGGCTATCCGCCTCTGGTCACGCCTACGAGCCAGATTGTTGGCACGCAGGCCGTGTTTAACGTGCTGATGGGCAAATACAAAGCAATCACTGGTGAATTCGCTGACATGATGCTCGGTTATTACGGCGCGACGCCGGGAGAAAAAAATCCTGAAGTGCTTAAGCTGGCCGCAGCGCACGGGAAGAAGCCGCCCATCACCTGCCGTCCGGCGGACCTGCTGAAACCAGAGTGGGAGCACCTGCGAGCGGAGGCGGTGGCACTCGAAGGTTGCGACGGAAAGGACGAAGACGTCCTCACCTACGCGATGTTCCCGCAAGTCGCGCCGAAGTTTTTCAAGACGCGTCATCAGGGTCCAAAAAACCTGGGCCGCGATCCGCAGCCGTTGGCCCCGGCAGCGGTTGTCTCCAAAACGAATGGCAAGGACCGGACGGGAGTGGGATTGTCGAATCCGGTCACGTATGTGATCACGCTGGAGGGCAAGGAACATAAAGTTACGGTCGCGCCGGCGAAATCAAGTTGACGACGCTGAGCCAGACGGAGCAAAACATGTCCACACAAGTCACGAACCCGACGCACAAAACGATAGAAGAGAAAGTCGACGATCTGCATGACCGGCGGGGGCAATTGGAACTGGGCGGCGGGCAGGAGCGCATCGATAAGCAACATGCCGCCGGAAAGCTCACCGCTCGGGAGCGCGTAGAGAAACTGGTTGATCCCGACAGCTTTCAGGAGATTGGCATCTTTGCCCAGCACCGCTGCACATACTTCGGGATGGCGGACAAGGAGTTCCCCGCCGACGGAGTGGTCACCGGCTGCGCCACCATTGATCGGCGGTTGGTCCATCTGGCCAGCCAGGATTTCACCGTCGCCGGCGGCGCTGCGGGTGAAGTGCACTGCGACAAGATTTCCGAAATGATGCAGCTTTCCCTGAAGACGGGAACGCCGTTCATCTTCATCAATGACTCGGGCGGAGCGCGCGTGCAGGAAGGGATTGACAGCCTGGCAGGCTACGGCCGGGTCTTCTACAACAACGTCGTGCTGTCAGGGTTAGTGCCGCAAATTTCGGTGATCTGCGGTTCCTGTGCTGGCGGCGCCGCGTACAGTCCGGCGCTCACCGACTTCATCATCCAGACGCGGTGTGCGCAGATGTTCATCACCGGGCCGCAGGTGATCAAGCAGGTCACGGGCGAAGTGGTCACTCCGGAGGAACTGGGTGGTCCCGAAGCGCAAATGAACCACTCCGGGGTGTCTCATCTGGTGGCGGAGGACGACGAAGAAGCGCTTTATCTGTGCCGCCGGCTGCTGAGTTTCATGCCCGAGAACAATCTGGAAGATCCACCTCGGCTCGAACACAACCTGCCTCTGGATTCTGACCCCGAACTGAACCAGATCGTTCCGGTCGAGACCAAGGTTGCCTACGACGTGCGTGACGTGATTCTCCGCGTGCTCGATTACCAGGACTTTCTGGAAATCCAGCCTGGCTTCGCGCCTAACATCGTGATTGGCTTTGGCCGCATTAAGGGACGTTCCGTCGGCGTCATCGCCAATCAGCCGAAAGCTCTGGCGGGCGCGTTGAATATCGATGCTTCTGACAAGGCTGCGCGGTTCATCCGCTTCTGCAACGCTTTCAATATTCCGCTCGTGACGTTTGTGGATGTTCCCGGCTTCCTGCCGGGCGTGGAGCAGGAATATGGCGGAATCATTCGCCATGGGGCCAAGATGCTGTTCGCCTACTCGGCCGCGACTGTACCGAAGCTGACGGTTGTCCTGCGCAAGGCTTATGGCGGGGCATACCTTGCGATGTGCGGCAAGGATCTGGGCGCGGACCGGGTAGTGGCCTGGCCCACTGCGGAAATTGCCGTGATGGGCGCGGAGGGGGCGGCTGAAATTGTTTTCCGGAGGGAGATCGAAGCCGCGACCGACCAAGCGGCGCGGCGCAAGGAACTGATCGAGCTTTATCGGGGGACGTTCGCCAATCCGTACGTTTCGGCTGGGCGCAGGCTGGTCGACGACATCATTGAACCGGCGGAGACGCGGCAGTATCTGGCAAAGGCGCTTGAGGCCCTGCATACCAAGCGGGAACTGCGTCCGCCGAAGAAACATGGATTGATTCCGTTGTAGAAGGAAATGGCATGACGTTGCCGTCCTCACAAATGTTGACCTGGCTGATGGCCGCGGGACTCGTGGTTGCCGGATGGATTTTGGTTTATGTTGCGGCACAGCGCAAGCTGAAGCGAGCCATGGCGGACCTGCGCCGCGAAATGGACGAGCAGATCAGCGCAGCGGTGGCGCTGGCCCGGACGGTGCAAGCCCAAGCGCCGGCCGCGGGAAAAAGCACGCCTTCGGCTGTTCTGGTCGAAGCGAAGGCTGGAACTACTTCGGGCGGTGGAGGCGAGGTCACGCCTGAAGTGCTGGCGGTCATCGCCGCGGCAGTGACGGCTTTCCTCGGAAAGAAAGTCCGAATTCGATCGGCAAAAGTGCTGCAGACTCCGTACGAAATCATCAATCCATGGGCGCAGCAGGGACGGGTAGTGGTTCAGGCTTCACATAATTTGATTCCGCGGGCGCATTGGGAATGAGCGGCGCGGGCTGCTGACCGGCAGTACAGGAGATCTACTTTGAAGCTGCAGATTGGCATCGACGACAAGAAGTACGAAGTGGAGGTCGAAGTTCTGGAAGACGATTCGACGCCGCGCACCGCGGGATATTTGCCGCACATGCCCGGCTCGGCGAGTGTGCCGTCGGTTCACACGCCTGTTGCTCCCCGGCCGGCCCATGCCACTGAGACGCACGTCAACGAGGCCAAGGTGTGCCGCAGTCCGGTCGCGGGTGTGGTATTGCGAGTGAACACGCAGCCCGGGCAAACGCTTCAGCCCCACGACCTCATGATCGTGCTCGAAGCCATGAAGATGGAAACAACCGTCACCGCTCCGGCCGAGGGGAAAGTTAAATCGATCACCGTGCAACCGGGTGACGCGGTGAAAGTCAATCAGGTGCTGGTGGAGTTCGAATAGTGCGCAGGACGGGCGCGGACGCCCGTCCTCCATCATCTCATCTTCTCTTCTTCTTTATCCTCGCACGGTCAGCACTGGACACGGCGCGGCGCTGACCACGTCCGACGCGGTGGACCACGGGCTGTGGGTTCCGAGCGGCGCGACTGCCGGCTTCCCTACTCCCATCACAATCAAGTCGGCCTCGCGTTCGCGCGCGACCTGCAGGATTCCGTGCGACGGAAAATCACACCGCACCACGAATTCCGGTGTGCACCACGGTTCCGGCGGCATTAATGCTTCCAGCCGCTGGCGAGTGGTCTGCTTGAGTGGGTCTTTACCGTCGTGTGGAACAAGGGGGATGAGGTGCAAAAAGATCAGCGTGGCCTGGTTTTCTTCGGCCAGTGAGAGCGCGTAGGGCAACGCATGCAACGAGCTCTCCGAAAAATCTGTAGCAAACAGGATCTGCTTAAGCGGCCAGCCGTTTCCGGGTTCTTTGTGAACCTCAGGACCAATGGTCAACACCGGACATTTCGCCTTGCGGTAGATTTTTTCTGCGGAGGAGCCAAGCACCACCTTGCTGAACCCGTGGCGTCCATGCGTCCCCACCACTACCAGGTCGATATTCTTGTTGCGAATGATCTCGGACGCAACGTCCCACAGTTCGCCGCGCTGCAGAATCTCTTCATGAGGAACCGTTCCGAAAGAGCTTGCCGCCACAAACTCTGCCATGCTTTGCTTCTCCCGGTTCCAGAACAGATCGAGATCGACTGGGATCGGCTCCAGGGGCACGCTGAGGTAAGGCTCGAAGGGGACGACGTGGGTCACAAAGATCTTCCCCTCGTAGCAGCGCGCCAGGGTGACGGCGTACGGCAAGGCGGCCTGTGAAACATCGGAGAAATCGGTGGCAAACAGAATATTGCTGAGTGCTATGCGCGTTGTGACCGGAAGAGTTCCCATACCCACCTCCTCAGACAGGAGATCAAAACAAGTTCTCTCTTCCACTACTACGCCGGTTGCACACTGCCAGCAGTGACGCTGATCACCGGACCGTGTGCGGTGCAGGCCCACAATACCTTGAAAAGAAAGGACGTGCGCAGGCTGGACGACTTAGAAGAGGCGGAAGGGCAAATTTTCAACGCCGCCTGGATTCCAATCCGCATCAATAGTACGATGTCGGCTCGACTCGCATTGGGTTCGCGTCCGCACCCTGGGGAAATGAGGATCTCATGAGCCTAAACCTCGCAGTTCCGTCGATTCGCGTAGGAGCGTCGCTGCAAGAACGCTTCATGGAGGTCCGCAACACCAGCTTGCAGATTACGGCCTCGTTCTCTGCCGAAGACCAGATGTTGCAGTCGATGCCTGACGCCAGCCCCACGAAGTGGCACCTGGCGCACACCACCTGGTTTTTCGAGACGTTCATCCTTCTGCCGCATGCTCCTGGTTACGAAGCTTTCGATCCGCGTTACCAATACTTGTTCAATTCTTACTACAAGCAACTGGGGACGCACCCCAACCGTGGAGCGCGTGGTCTGCTGTCGCGACCGAACCTGGAACATGTCTATGCGTACCGGTCGCACGTGGAGGGTGCGTTGTCGCCTCTGCTAGCAAACGCCGGCGACGAGATCCTCGAACTGGTGGAACTGGGGATCAATCACGAACAGCAGCATCAGGAGTTGATCCTCACCGACATTAAACATGCGCTGTGGTCCAGCCCGCTGCGGCCAGAGCCTCTGGCGGACGCACATCACAAGGCTTCCGCAGTGCCGCTCGACTGGGTTGAGATTGAAGGCGGAATCCATTCCGTGGGTCATGACGACCCCGGCTTTGCCTTCGACAACGAGGCTCCGCGGCATGAAGTTCTGCTGCGGCCCTTCCGCATCGGCTCGCGCGCGGTCACGAATGGTGACTACCTGGAGTTCATGGAGGACGGCGGTTACCGGCGTCCTGATCTGTGGCTTTCCGACGGTTGGGATGCAATCTGTGCTCAGGGTTGGAACTCGCCCCTCTATTGGGAGCGCGAAGATGGTTCATGGCGACAGTTCGCGATGAATGGGACAATCCAGGTTGGCACGCGGGAAGTGGATCCCGCCGAACCGGTGTGTCACATCAGCTTCTATGAAGCCGATGCTTACGCGCGCTGGTGCGGCGCCCGCTTGCCCAGTGAAGAAGAATGGGAAGTAGCTGCCACTCGCGCCCAAACGAAGGGCACCTTCCTGGATGACAACGTCTTCCATCCGCGAGCCGCCCGCGGCGACGGCCGGCAAATGTTCGGCGACGTATGGGAGTGGACCGCGAGCCCGTACGTGGCATATCCGGGATTCAAGCCCGCCGCCGGATTGATTGGCGAGTACAACGGCAAGTTCATGTGCAACCAGTTGGTGCTGCGCGGAGGCTCCTGCGCCACACCGGCCAGTCACATCCGCGCAACTTACCGCAATTTCTTCCCGCCGCACGCACGGTGGCAATTCTCAGGACTCAGGTTAGCCAAATGATCGTCCGTGAAACGATCGCTCGTGAACTGATCGCGTTGCCTCCGTTCGCGGAGGATGTGACCGAGGGGCTGACCAACCGTCCCAAAACTCTGCCCTGCAAGCTGTTTTATGACAGCGTGGGCTCAGCCCTGTTTGAGGAGATCACGCGTCTGCCGGAGTATTACCTGACGCGAACCGAACTGGCGATCCTCGACCATCACGCAAGTGACATGGCGCTCGCCAGTGGGCCTGGCATCACCGTGGTCGAATTGGGATCGGGGACTGCGGCTAAGACCTGCACGCTGCTGCGAGCGATCTCACGCCGCCAGATTCGAGTTCCATATTTTCCGGTTGATATTTCTCCGGCCGCGCTCAGTGAAGCGCGGGAACGGGTCGAAGTGGAGTGTCCGCAGGTTTCGATCCGGCCCGTCATCGCTGACTTCAGTCACGGGTTTGCGTTCTTGCGCGACATTCCGGGGCGCAAGCTGGTGCTGTATTTGGGATCCAGCATCGGGAATTTTGATCCGGAAGATGCGGTCATGATGCTCGCCGGGATTCGCAGCCAACTCAGCCTGGGCGATGCGCTGCTGCTAGGGACGGACCTGGTCAAGGACGAGTCGGTCCTCGTACCCGCCTATGACGACGCCCAGGGCATCACAGAGCAGTTCAACAAGAACATCCTGCACAGGCTCAACCGTGAGTTGGGTGCGGACTTCGACCTCGACTTCTTTCGCCACGTGGCGCTGTGGAATGCGGAACAGTCACGCATGGAAATCTATTTGGAGAGCCTGCGGCCGCAAATCGCGCACTTAGGTCTGTTGAACCTGAGTGTGAAGTTTGCCAATGGAGAACGCATCCACACCGAGAACAGTTACAAATACACGCTGACCATGGTGAGGGACCTGCTGGAACCTGCCGGATTCGTGCTCGACCGCACCTGGTTTGACGAGCGCAAGTGGTTCGCGCTGCACCTGGCCAGGGTATAGAAACAAGCCTGGCCAGGCGAGATTCGATCCGAAACTACCTTCGCGTACTCTGCGAAAATTCTCTGCGCTCTCTGCGTTTCAGGGTCTAACGCGCGAAAAGCGGGAACGCAGAGTTTGCCGAGAAAAAGCCGCAGGGAACGCAAGAACGCGCGCCCCTCGAATCACCAGACCCGGCACTGCTGCGCCCGCACCATCGGCGTGCCCGCCTTGCAGGAGAACGCCTGCTGGAATTCGGGCATATTCGAAACCACATTATTGACCCGATATTTCGGGAGTGAATGCGGATTGGTGAGCACTTGCGTCCGCATCAGCTCTGGCCGGAATTGCTCGCACCATGAAAAACCGTACGACAAGAAGAACCGCTGTCGCGGCGTCCATCCGTCAGCCTCTTTCTCGTCAAGAGACTTGCCCTCCGCCTGGAGCTTACTGGTCAATGCCATAAATGAAAGGCGCAGGCCGCCGTTGTCCGCAGTGTCTTCGCCCTGGGTCAGGTGTCCGTTTTGCTTGACCCCAGCTTCGGGGATGTCCTGGGTGTATTCCTGGGCGATGCACTCGCCACGCGCTTCGTAGGCTTTGGCATCCTCCGGCGTCCACCAGTCGCGCAGGTTGCCGTGCGCATCGAACTTACGGCCTTCATCGTCAAAGCCGTGGGTGATCTCGTGCCCAATGATCATGCCGATCGCCCCGTAGTTCACAGCGTCCTCCATGCCGCTGTCGAAGAACGGCGGCTGCAGGATTCCCGCGGGAAAGTTAATGGTGTTCAGCTGCGGATCGTAGTAAGCGTCGATGGTTGGCGGCGTGATTCCCCATTCCGAGCGATCGACCGGTTTGCCGATTTTGTCGAGCTGCCGGTGAAACTCGAATGCTGTCGCCCCATGAACGTTGTTGAGATAGCTTCCGCGGGTGATCTTCACGCTGGAGTAATCCCGCCACTGATTGGGATAGCCGATCTTGTCCTCGATGGCGTGCAGCTTGACTTTGGCCTGCTCCTTGGTCGCTGCCTGCATCCAGTCCAGGCTGCTGATGTCCTGGTCCAAAGCGTTTTCCACGTTATGCAACAGATTGACGGTGCGCTCCTTGCTCGCGGGAGGGAAAGCAACGGCGACATAGGCCTGCCCGAGCGCCATGCCCAGATCACGATCGGCCACGCGAACGCAGCGTCGCCAGCGTGGCAATTGTTCCTTGGAGCCGAGCAAAGTATGGCTGTAGAAATCCCAGTGCTCATCGACGAAGGCCTTGCTCAGGTACGGAGCTGAGCCGTGCACCAGGTGCCAGCGCAGGTAAGCCTTCCAATCGTCCAAGGAACGCTGCTGGATGAGCTGTTCCACTTCTTTGAAGAATTGTGGCGAAGTGACGATGTAATGCGGGGAGGACGGAGGTGAGGCGATATCTGAAGCGTAGCGCTTCCAATCGAACGATGGCGTAAGCGCCTGCACCTGTTCGAAACTCATTTTGTTGTTCAGATTCTTAGGATCGCGGCGGGCGATGTTGTCCATCTGCGCCTGCGCCATCGCAGTTTCAATGGCGATCACGGTTTTGGTATCGGCGGCCGCTTGTTGCGCATTCTCTCCGGCCAGCTGCAGCATCTTGCCGATGTGCTGCTGGTACTTGGTCAGAATCTCCTTCGACTTGGCGTCATCCTTGATGTAAAAGTCACGATTCGGCAGCCCCAGCCCGCCCTGGTCAATTCCGCCGACAACTTTGCTGGCATCGTCCAGATCCTGCGTCGATGAGTATCCCAGCAAGGCCGCTGGGGTCTGGTTATCGTTGCCTTGCCACGCTCCCGGAAGGCTCATGTGAATGTGCGCCACTTGCGCAGCGAGTTCAGACTTGCTCTTCATTCCGGCGATGCGATCGAGATCGGGCTTCAGATCGCGGCTGCCGGCGGCGTCGAGTCCCGGCTCATCCATGCAAGCTGCCCAGTAATCGCCGATCTTTTGCTCAAAATCGCTGCGCTTGCTGGACTGCACCGAAGCGCTTTCCATGGCCTGGCGAAGAATGCCTTCATTCCAATACTGCAGCCCGCTCGCTGTGCCCCAGGCGACCTGATCCGGCGGGATTGGGTGGGCCGCATTCCACTTGCTGCAGGTGTATTGATAAAAGTCCTGACAAGGATCGAGTGTCTTGTCGATGACGTTGGGATCGAAGTGTTCGAGCTTCGGTGGCTGCGCCTCAGCTTTCACTGGCGCGGTTTGCGATTGCGCGTGGCCAGGCAGAATGGTCAGGGCTGGACAAAGGATGACGGCTAGGATCGCGAATCTCGAAATCTGCATGAAGAATCTCCGACTGCGGATTTTACTCAGTTAAAGGACCGTCAGGCTTCAGGCCGTGACGCGCAGGTTCTTGGGCAACGCGTGAAAGTGTACCCCAATTCCGGGAAGCTTGCTGCAAGTGAGCCCGGCCGGGCCACTTCCCGCCGGTTTGAGATACGCAGCTTTGGCGGGCGGAGTTCCAACTTTCACGGGGATGACTTACGAACCCTAGGGAACTTTGCTCTGCGTACTCTGCGAAAATTCTCCGCGGTCTCTGCGTTTCAAGGATTAGCGCGCGAAAAGCAGAAACGCAGAGTTCGCCGAGAAGAACCGCAGAGCACGCGGAGCGACAGTCAACAGGGCACCGTCTAACCTCTTAGGTCACCCTGAGCGCGATGGTCAGCTGCTGATTGATGCCGACGACGGTGATGTTTCTGCAGGCATCCACGATCCAGTCAGCCCCGGCACTCGTCAGGTCGACATCTGCCATTGTGGTTCGAGCCGCGATGACGCGAGCACCCGCGGCCTTGCCTGAGCGGATGCCGGCTGCGACATCTTCCACCACCACGCAGGAGCTTGCTGCGAACCCGAGCAACTTCGCTGCCTTCAAATACGGCTCGGGGTGCGGCTTTCCGTTCTCCACATCGCTGCAGGTCACCAGTTTTTCCGGTGCACTCAACCCGGCGGCGCGCAAGCGGATCTCGGCCAGCGCCCGCGTGCACGAGGTGACGATCGTCCAACGCTCTGCCGGAAGCGACTGCAGCAATTTACGAGCACCAGGCAAAGGGACGATGCCTTCGACGTCCTCGGCCTCGGCTCGTTCCATCCACTCGTGTTCCTGTTGAATATTCGCGTGGGGCAGCAATTCGCGGATGGTCTCGAGGCTGGGACGCCCGTGCGCAAAGTGGGTCACGAAGTTCGGGTCGAGCCCATGCCGGACCGCCCAGCGTGACCAGGCGCGGGTGACCGCGGGCGTGGAGTCGATGAGCACGCCATCGAGGTCGAACAGGATGGCGCTGCAGGAGAGTTGGATCATCGAGTGGCCTGCACTTGTCAGGACGTGCTCTCGCTTCTCGCGGGAGCGGTGTAGCGGGCCATTGCCAACTCCACGATCTCGCCGATCAAGTCGGTATAAGAGCGCCCCGAGGCCTTCGCAGCCATAGCGAACTCCTGTTTGCTGGAGAGCCAGGGATTGGGATTGGCCTCGATGACATAGACTTCGCCCTTGGCGGTGAGGCGCATGTCAATGCGTCCGTAGTCGCGCAACTTGACCGCGTGATAGGCGGCCAGCCCCGTCTCCTGCAGTTTGGTGACGGTCTCCTCGTCGAGGTCGGTGACCAGATGCGATTTGGTCAGCTTGTGGGCCTGGGTGTCCTTCTCGAACTTCACGTCGTAGCTGGCAATTTTGGGAGTGCCTTCGGGCAGCCTGGACAAGTCGAGTTCGACCAGCGCCAGCGCCTGGGCATTCTCATAGCTGCCCAGAATGCCGGCATAGATTTCGCGTCCTTCGATGTATTCCTCGATCAGCGCCGGCGAGTCGAATTCGTTCTGGATGTACTCGACCCGCTCCATCAGCTCTTTGACGCTGTTGACGACGGCCTCTACGCTGATGCCAATGGAGCCGTCTTCCCACATCGGCTTGACAATCAAAGGAAACGAAACGTCGTGGGCGTGCTCGATGCGTCCGCGGTACGCCGTGGCAAAAAACGGCGTCTTGATGCCGTGGAAGGCGAACATCTTTTTTGCCGTGCTCTTGTCCTGCGCCAGAAAGTGCGCGTGCGGGCCGCCGCCGGTGTAGCGCATGCCGAGGAGGTCCATGTAGGCGGCGACATTCATTTCTTTGGTGTCGTCGCCGGCAAAGGCCTCAGTGAGATTGAACACCAGGTCGGCGCCGCACTTGGCAAGGGAGGTCAGACATTGCGGCGTGCCATCGAGAACCTGATAGAACGGCTCGTGCCCGAGCTTCTCCAGAGCTTCGAAGATCTCTTCCCGGTCTTCTTTTTCGCGTTTGATCTTGCTGCCGCGCTTTTTCTTCTTCGGGGACGGTTTCTCTTCGACCTCGGGAGTGTCGTCTCCCCAAACGTCGTAGAGCACGGCGACTTTCAGCTTGGCGCCGATCATGGGGCTCCTTGTAACATTATCGTCCGATTCGGCTCGATGTGGCTGCCTCTTTCGCCCCGAGCCCTCATGGCTGCACAAATTTTCCGCGAGTCATGTAATTCATGGCCAGCGCCGTCGCGTAAACGCTGACCTGAATCAGGTGCTCGGCTTCGCGCGCGGAATCGGCCACCAGTTTGAGTTCTCCGATTCGTTTCTCGATCGATTCGACGAGCTGTTTGATCAACGGCCGCTGCGCCCCGGTCCAGTAGACAACTTTGTCCACTACTGGCTTTCGATGCGCATGAAGAAACTGTTGGGCGGGGATGGCGGTTTTGCGCCTGCGGGAAGCATCGAAAATATCGCGTAGATCGGTGTCCAGCGCCAGGTCTTCCAGAGGACCGCCTTGCCCTTGCCCGTTGCGCCGGTAAAATTCGGCGACCGTGGTTTCCATTTCTTCTACGGTGAGGTCGGTGTGGGCGCGGCGGCGCAGCGGCTCAATGTTGCGCAGTTCGCGGGCGATCCGGTCCATGTAGCGCAACTTGTTCATCGCTCCCCAGCCGCGGTAGCGCGTCCGCCACGCCGAACGCGGCGTCAGCCAGACCGCAAAGGTTTCGGCGAAATCTTCATCGGGATGTTTCTGCGCGTACCACCCAGGCAAATAGCGGACGTAATTGCGCGAGAACGGGACCGGCCGGTAGTTGTCGTGATATGGGCGGCGGAAGGGACCAAAGAGCTGCTTCCATTGCGGCGTGCGGTGCAGCTTGTAAGCGTAGTTGAAAGCGTGCCCGGCTTCGTGCCGCAGGTACATCATGATCTCGTGTGGGTCCTCGAGATCGTTGGTGTCTTTTTCCATCTGCGCCAGTTGCGGATGCGCCAAGTAGAACGGAATGCCGATGACCGGCTCCCCGGACGGACACCCCCACTCGTCAGTGAGATAGACCGCAGGACGAAACTTGGTAAGCCGCTTCTGCTCGAGTTCGCGGTACAACCGCTCGACAAAACGTTCCACCAGCGAGCCTTCGATTTTGAGGCCCAGGTCGCGGATCGGTTTGTCCAGCAGTTCCTGCAACTCCGACCGTGATGTTTCAGTCTCAGGCACGCGATTCCGCCAGAAGCAAGCATAGACTACGGCGAGAAAACGGGAGGGACAGAGTGATCCCGCTTAGACAATAGCAAAGGCGGAGGGGCAGGCGCAGGTGACGGGGGTAATGGTTGCCAACCTCGGCGTGTCTCCCCGGGCAAGCTGTGGAGACTGAGATCCTTCGGCCCGCGAAGCAAAGCGCGGGCTCTCAGGATGACAGCAAAGGGGCACGCGGTTAAGACGGGGGCACCCAGCTAGGGCCGGTAACCCTCCGCGGCCAGCGCCTTCTTGAACTCTCTCAACAGAAATTGCACGTTGTCGTCGGTGGCCAGTGGGCCCATGATTCCGACGCGAAATACTTTGCCCGCGAGCGGCCCAAACCCGCCGGGGATTTCGATTCCCTGTTCGGCCAGTAGTCGCGCACGGACTTTGGCGTCATCGATGCCGGGCGGAACGCAGACCGTGTTCAGGGTCCAGATGCGGTGTCCCTCAGCAACATGCATCTTCAATCCCATGGCTTCGATTGCGCGCACAAATTCTTCGTGGCAGTGGCGATGCCGCCGCCAGCGGTTCTCAATTCCCTCCTCCGCAATGACGGCCAGTGCTTCGCGCAGCGCATAAAACATGGAGATGGGCGCGGTGTGGTGATAGCGGCGCGAGACGGTGGTGTAATCGCGGATGAGCTTGAGATCCAAGTACCAGCTCCGCGGCACGGACTTCCGCGTCTGCAGCCATTCCCAAGCCCGGGGCGACAGCAACATGGGCGAAAGGCCTGGAGGACAGCTCAATCCTTTTTGCGTACAACTGTAAGCGATGTCGATGCCGGTTTTGTCGGCGTTGACCGGCATCGAACCGAGCGAGGTGACACAATCGGCAATGACGAGAGCGCCGGCTTCGTGGGCGGCAGCGCAGATGGCGTCGCCCGGCTGCAACGCTCCGGTTGAAGTCTCAGCGTTAACGTAAGCGACCACCTGCGGCTTCTCACGGCGAATGAACTCGGCGGCTTCCTGATCGGTGAAGGTCTCGCCCCACGGCTTTTCGAGCCGCACAACATTGGCGCCCTGACGTTTGCCCATTTCGCTGATGCGGTCGCAGAAGTATCCGTTGGCGAAGACCGCGAATTTGGCTCCTTGCTCGCAGAAGTTTGCCACCGAGGCTTCCATGCCCGCGCTGCCGGTGCCGGAGATCACCATGGTGATGCCGGCGGTGGTGCCGTAAGCCATCTTCAGCAGTTGCTCGATCTCTCCCATGATCTGGAAGAAATAAGGATCGAGATGGCCGACGATGGGCTTGGAGAGCGCTTCATAGACGCGGGGATGGACCATGCTCGGTCCGGGGCCGAAGAGATAGCGTTTGGGCGGCTGCAGCGGGGACAGTGTGGGGGTGGGGACTTCTTGTGTGGTGCTCATGAATCAGGCTCGCTCTCTGTGCGCGTAGTTCGGATTGAATAATTAGTGTCCCAGACTGGGCGGGGAGATGCAAATTGGAGGCACTGCCGAGCTGCGCTCGGCTGGACGGGTCAGAGACCGTCCCTACATGGCCGGTGCTGGTTTCACGCAACTTCCCCAAGCCCTTCCTACACCGGCGAGTGCTGGCCGTGCACGATCATCTCTTCGGCGATGCGGCGGGCCTCCGGCAAAGTGGCTGCGGCTTTGCGATCGATTTCCGACGGCAAGTCTTTCTGGATTTTTGCCAGCTCTTCATCAAAGACGCGCGTCACCAACTCGCGACTGTGTTTTACGGGCTTGCCATCGTCGCCGGGAACTTCGATCTTGTGGCGCAGACGTTGCGCAATCATCAGCCGATAAATGCGGTCGGTGGCCAGGTCTTCCATGTATCCGTCGAGCAGGCTGGCGCCCTTGCCGTTGAGCACGCCATTGCGATAGCGAATGACGGTGCGGGCCGCGGCACGCGTGCCGGCCAGAGTGGTTGCGCCGACACCTTTCGGCACGGGACGCAGGTCGAGATGCGCGCTCGCCAGCTGCGGCCGCTTCGCAATCTGATTGGGATATGGAAATTGCGCAACCGCAATTTCATTCTGATCGGGATGTCCGGTCCAGGCGCCATCCATCAGGCAAACGGCTTCGTTCTTCTTGTCTTCTTCCAGAACTCGCAAAGCTCGGGCGTTTAGTTCCGCGTCCGTGCGGCTGGGATAAAGCGCGGTCATGCCCCCGATCGCGTGCGCGCCGTGCTTGTGGCAGATTTCCGGCATGAGCACGCGGAAATTCTGAAAGAACGCTACGTCATGCGGGATGGTGTTGCGGTCAGGCAGAATCCAGTCGGGGTCTTCGAACATAAAATCGATGAGAGAAGCCATGTAGTCCCAACGGCCGAGGTTCAGGCCGAGGCAGTGGTCGCGCAGATTGAAGAGAAATTCTTCCATCTGATAAGCCAGCGGATGCGACTCGACCAGCGCCATGCATTTGATGTAATTCGCAGGCAGACCCTTAGACTTGGCCAGTACCTGAAACAAGTCGCGCCACCAGAAAGCTTCCTCCGCCGACTCGCTCTTGGGAATGTAGACCGAAAAATTGTGCGGGAGCCAGGCGGGATCGAGCTGGTACCAGATCAGGGCCAGATCGAAGAGCGAGGCTGAGATGATTTCGTTCTTGATCACACCACCTTGCGACAGATGCAGGCCGCGGGGACGCACCCAGGTCACGGTTTTCGAACGCTGCACGGTAATTCTCTTCTGCCGCTTCTGGTCGTAGTAGCCGAGCTCGTACTTGTAGGCGGCGAGAGTATTTGAGATCGCCTGCATGATGTTCGGCCACGCATTGGCGGTGGAATCCTCGATATCAATCATGACGGCGGGCGAGCCGGAGTTCAGCAGCTTCACGGTGAGTTCGCCATCGTCGGCGGGACCGGTCATCTGGTTGCGCTGGTCAGCGCACCAATCGGGAACTTCGATGCGCCAGTTGGTCGTGGTCGCCTCCGATGGCGGCAGATAATTGGGATGCTGGCCGCGATGCGAAGCCTGCAGCACCTCGGCGCGGCGAGCGGCCAACTTCTGCTGGCGGGGCGTGAACTGGCGGTGCAGCGGCAAGAGGAATTCGAAGAATCCACGCGGGAGATCGCGCTCCGGATTCAGATCGGCCGGGGCAAAATTCATAGGTCGGGGGAAGGTTCTTTCAGCCTGGAGAGCCATGGATGAACTCCTTGCAACTAGATGGCGTGGCTGCTGGCAACCACTCACTAGTGTTTCGCGTTTTGGACGCGAATTCAAGCTGGGTGGTTGGATTAACGAGGATGCGAGCCAAACGCGCGATTGATGCGTCGCAAAGAACGCGACGCCGTCACGCGGCTCGCTCATGTCCCTCGACTCGGCAAAACCCTCGCTCGGGATGACAAATCAAACTGACAGGCGGCTGTCTCCCACCCTTTCACAAAAACGCCAGATCCCTCACTTCGCTCGGGATTTCGGCTGCGGGCTCCCGCTACGCTCACGCCCGCAAAGACGCCTCAACTTCGTAGGGCCGCATCATTTCGTTGTCTTCGTGTTCGAGGATGTGACAGTGCCAGACGTAGCGCCCCGGGTATCCCTGAAACGGGATGATGATGCGGGTGATCATGCCGGGATCGGCGCGGACTGTGTCTTTCCATCCGGCCTCGTTCGGTTCGGGCGGAACGGGCTCGCCGCGATAACGAAGGATGTTCTGATTCTGGTAAGCGAAGGTGTCGAAGCGGCGCCGGTCGAGAATCTGGAAGCGCACCAGGTGCAGGTGAATGGGATGCGCGTCGTCGGTGACGTTCATCAGGTTCCAGATTTCAACCGAGTTGAGTGCCGGCGTTTCCGTGATGGGATCTTTCCAGTGGGCATTGTTGAGCAGCAAGCTGGCGGTGTCGCCTCGGAGATCGTCGATTTCGACCAGCATGAGATTGCGGGTGGCTACGGCTTGAGATTCGGCGATTTTCGGAATCACCCGCAACGAAGATGGGAGCGAACTCTCGTCGGCGACCTTCTTGCGTGCGACCCGGAACTGCATCACCGGCGAAAAACTATCGTTTCGAAGAACGACCTCACCGCCAGCGTGATCGGCGAAGTCGATGATCAGATCCGCGCGTTCGGCTGGCGCCAGAGTGAGCATCTTCAGTGGGACCGGCACTGAAAGAAGTCCCTGGTCGGTCCCGATCTGATGAAAGTTCTGGCCATTGGAAAGCGACAGGTGGAAGAATCTGCCATTCGCCGCGTTCAGGACACGAAAGCGGTACTTGCGCGGCTCCACATCGAGATAGGGAAGCAGTTTTCCGTTGACCAGAATGGCGTTGCCGAAAAGCTCCGAAATCCAGGGAAACTTGGGATATTGCGAGACCGGATAGTAAAGCTGTCCGTCGAGATCAAAAAAACGATCACACAGAACCAGCGGCACCTCGTACCTTCCGCGCGGCAGATTGAGCGCGTCTTCCGCGGCATCGCGAATGATGAAAAGCCCGAACAAGCCCGCGTAAACATTCAGCCGGTTAATTCCCAACGCGTGGTCGTGATACCAGAGCAGCGCCGCATCCTGCTCGTTCGGATAGTGATAAACGGCCGACTTTCCAGGAACGTACCAATCCTCGGGATAGCCGTCGCTCTCCGGCATAGTTTTTGCGCCGTGCAGGTGGACCACAGTACGCACTTCAGGCTTATCGGCATCGGCGCCGTGAAGATTGTGATCGATAGGAAGAAAGTGGGAGGTGGGCAACTCATTGGCCCACTCCACCAGGATTCCCTTTCCGCTCTGGCTCTCGATTATTGGTCCCGGCAGCGATGAATCGAAGCCCCAGAAGCGTGTGGGCTTTACATCCCGATGCACCTTACTCTGGAACTGGCGCATGGCCAGGCGATAGTAAGGAAGTTTGACCGCGGGATTGCCGGGAGTGGGACGAAGCTGAGTGCTGTGCAGCACCTTTGGAATCGGCAGCGGGTCTACAAAAGGCGCAAGCGAGTTCGGATCAAGGACGGGGCGCGCCATCGGCGGGGCCGAGCGGTGACTGTGCTGCGGCAGCATGATCGCGGCTGCGGCCATCCCACTTTGTTGCAGAAACTTTCTGCGGGTGATTGACAACCATCCCTCCGGAGAAACAAACGATCTTACATGAATCAAACGCAAGAACAGGCATGTGAAGAAGCCATCCTCACATGCCTGTGCTGTACGGTAAAGCCGCGATCATCCAGACTGTTATTTCACTGGCTGACCGGTGGCCGGATCCAGAATGAGGGTGCTGTTGGGTCTGGCGCGATTGAAGTTAAACATCTGGGTGATTGGGCTGGCGATGGCGTCGAACGAACCCTGAATGCGCTGACTACCCAGCCAGTTGTCTTCGATGAAGCGGACAACGGAGCTCTGGTCGGCCACGGTGTGGTCGACGAAGTTCTCCTGCGCAAACGGCGAGACCACGAGGAATGGTTCCCGCGGGCCATAGCCGCAGCGGCCCAGAGCATGGGGATTGCTGGAGGTATAGCCGGGCAGTTCGATGGCGCCCGAGCCGCAGAAGCCGGGGCCGGTGAGAGCGTCCGCCGTGCCGGTGGACTGATTCACGATCGGACCCATCTGGTGGTCGTACCAACCGTCGGAGTCATCGTACATGATGATGACGGCGGTGCTTCCCCACTCGGGCGACTGCTGGAGCTTGTTGATGATCCTCACCAGGAAATTCTGCTCGTCCAGCGGATCCGAGTAACCCGCATGGCCGTCCTGATAAGCCTGCGCCTTAATGTAGCTGACGGCGGGGAGATTGCCAGCGCTCAACGCGGTGAAGAAATCGTTGAGGTCATATTCGTGATTGGCCGGACCATTGTGCCCGATTTCGGAGATCGACGCGGGACGCGTATGGTTCGGATTGGCGGTGGAAGCATAGTACTCGAACCAGGCATGGTGCGGAATGTAATCGTTGGTGGTACCCGCGAGACCGGTGGAGCTGCGGCTGCAGCCGGTGGTCCCGTTGGGATTCTTGATGTTCAGGTTGAAACCACCCATGAACGATCCCCAGGTCACGCCGGCGGCATTCAGCAGATCGCCGACGTTCTGACCGCCCATCTGCACCTGATTGCGGGTTGGGTTGGAGCAGGTGTCACCGAGCGGGTCGGGATCGCCGACGACGCTCAGAGTTCCATTGCCACCATCCACTTCGTCGCCGGTTCCGTTCAAGGTCTGCACGGCGCCGTTGGTCTGGCCGGAAACCACGTTCAGGGCTCCAGGGGTCGAGGGGCCGAAGGTCGTACCGTAAAAATTGTCATTCATGGCGAAGTTCTGAGCATAGTTCCAAATGGCAGTGACGGTGTTGCCGTCGTAGTAGCCCATGTTCAGCCCGGTCGTGCTGAGAATGCCGCCGCCCGGGGGTGGTGGCCCCGCGGTGCCGACATAGAACGGGAAGAGATCCATGACGCCCATGTCGTAGGCCTGCTGCTCAGGGGTGTAATCGTGGTCCTGATCAGCGGTTACGGCCTGGCTGGGATCGAGGCGGAATGGATTGGTCGCGCCCGCGCCGTTCGCCGGATTCAAGTTCGGATTGCTGGTCAGCAAAGCGGGGCTGTAGCCGTTGACGGTCGGCGTGCCGGGGCGAGCGTGGAACTGTTGCTCACCGGAGGGATTGGTGGCGTTGGGGTAGGTTCCAAAATAGTGATCGAACGAAATATTTTCCTGGAAGATTACGACCAGGTGCTGAATGGGGCTTGCAGTGGTGGTGGGCGAAGCGGCGTACGCCGGCGCCACGCTCGGTCCCAGGGCGATCATGAACGCTGTCAGCAATGCCAGCATTTTCCTGGGGGCGGCCGATGCTCTCAGTTCTTTGAACATCTGTTCCTCCATCCTCCGGCTGGCTGTAAAGGGTCGCTGCGGAGATGACAGGCTGCCGACCGGGGAAGAACAACACTAAAGGCTGCATGTGTCAGAAATTTGACGCGTCGGTTAAAGATGCGTGAATTGACAGTCTCGCGCGGATCAGGACTGTGAATTTCTTTGACGGCGCTGGTGGCCCCGGTTCCGGCGCTGGCCCCCTCGACCCTTAGTCACATAACACGTGTGACTTAGATCACAGCGTGGATTGATCTGTGTCATGTAGAGTTACATAGATTTCCGCACAGAACCTGGCTTCGTGGGACGTCAGAGGGGGCGCCACATGGGAAAATCGATGAAGTCGAAACTGCAAAATGGTAGCCACTTGCTTCACATCCACAAACTGCACCTGGGACTTTACGCGCGCGTAGCTGACAGGCTCGGGGTTAGTCCGTCTTACGTCAGCCTGGTGGCGAATGGGGTTCGTCGCTCGGAGAAGGTGCACAACGCAATCGTGAAAGAGATCGGGCGAATCCACTCCGCGATGAACTAGGCCCGGGCGGCCCGCGCCCACTCCTGACACACAGGGGCTAAACTCCCTTTCATCAATCGCTTTCCGCCTGTCCAGATCACAGACGCGGTTCCACGGTCCAGACAGTCCGCGGGCTATTTCCAGTACCCAGTAGCTCCTCGTATCTACTTAGAACCAAAGTGCTTAGCGGATTCCGCCGAGTGGCAGGGGAGGTGCACATAACCCTGGTGGGTGAGTGCATGCCAACAGAAAACGATGCGGCTAGTTTCATTCCGTCCACACCCGGGCTGCTGACCGGAATGCGGAAGATCGAACGGCGGGAGTGGTGGCTGTGGTCGGCGGCATTTGCGGTCAGCCTGCTGCTGACGCTGGGCCTGATCTCCTTCGTAGTTCCGATGCTTCATCAGCAGGAGTTCGACTGGCTAGAGCTGGCGCACTCCATCCGCGGTCTGGTAGCACTGGTATTCCTGTTTGACATCTACGTGGTGTACCAGCAGCTGCAGATCTACCGGATGCGGCGGCAGTTGCTGCAGCGGGAGGAGTTGTTCCGGCTCATCACGGAAAACGCCGCGGACATGATTACGGTAGTCGATGACGCAGGAAAACTGCTCTACAGCAGTCCTTCTTACCAGAGAGTTCTTGGCTACTCGCACGAGGAAGTGGAGCGGACACCAGCGTTCGATCTCATCCATCCGGAAGACCGGGCGCAGGTGGAAGAGGAGATGCAGCAGGTCCGCAGCACTGGCGCGGGACGCAGAATTGAATATCGCGCCCGCCACAAGGATGGCAGCTGGCGGCTGCTGGAATTCAGCGCCAGCATGATTTCAGACGTTCAGAAGAACGCCGGCAAGCTGGTGATTGTCAACCGTGACATCACCGACCGCAGAAAACTGGAAGAGCAATTCCGGCAGGCGCAAAAAATGGAAGCGGTTGGACGGCTCTCCGGAGGGATCGCGCACGACTTCAATAACATCCTCGGCGTCATCATCGGATACGGCGAGATCCTCGAGGAAAAAATGGAGCGTGCCAACCCCCTGGCTCCGTGCGTGGCGGAAATTCTGCGAGCCGGGCGGCGCGCGGCATCGCTTACCCGCCAATTGCTGGCCTTCAGCCGGCAGCAAGTGCTCGAGCCAAAGGTAGTCGATCTGAATGCCGTGGTGCAGGACACGGAGAAAATGCTGCGCCGCCTGATCGGCGAAGACATTGAGCTCAACACTGTGTTGGAGCCGAATCTGGGAAGAGTTAAGGCCGACCAGGGACAGCTCGAACAGGTGATCCTCAACCTGTCGGTGAACGCCCGCGACGCCATGCCCAGCGGCGGCAAACTTACAATCAAGACGGAAAATGCGGAACTGCGCCAGGACGAGGCGCAAAAGTATCCCTACCCGGTGAAGCTGGGCCACTACGTCCTGCTCACCGTGACCGACACCGGCATCGGCATGAATGCAACTACGCAGGCCCACATCTTCGAGCCCTTCTTTACTACTAAAGAAAAGGGCAAAGGCACCGGGTTGGGCCTGGCCACGGTGTACGGCATCTGCAAGCAGAGTGATGGGTACATCTGGGTGGACAGCGAAGTGAATGTGGGCACGAGGTTCCGGATTTATCTGCCCCAGGTAGATGAGGAGCCGGCGGAAGTGGACAAGCGTTCCACTGGCGAGTCGGGCGCGCAGCATGGGAACGAGACCATTCTGCTGGTGGAAGATGAAGAAGCGCTGCGTACCTTGACCAGCAACGTGCTGAAGCAACTGGGATACACCGTGCTGGAAGCGGGCCATGGCAAGGAGGCGTGCGACGTCAGTGCAGGTCACGCCGGAGTCATCGATCTGCTTCTGACCGATGTGATTATGCCGGGAATGAATGGCCGGAGCCTGGCGGAAATACTGGTGAAACAGCGGCCGGACATGCGGGTGCTCTATATCTCCGGACATACCGGCCAGGGCGTGGGACAAGGAATTTTGCCGGAAGGAAGCAACTTTCTGGCCAAGCCATTTACCCGCGACAGCCTGGCACGCAAGGTAAGAGACGCGTTGACCGGAGAACCGGCCGCCGCCGTGAAGTGATGCGATTTTGGTTGAAGGGGTGAACTAATTATGAAAAAACTACTGATCATCGACGACGATGGCGCCTTACGCGGGATGATGCGCATGCGCCTTTCCGATACCTACGAAGTGTTTGACACCGAGGACCCGGAGCAGGCGCTGGCGCTGGCGCTCGAGAAGAAGCCGGATGCGATCCTGCTGGACCTGATGATGCCGAAGTTTTCCGGATTCGAGCTGTGTCAGAGCTTCCGCGCGCTGACTTATACGTCTTACCTGCCGATCTTCGTCATCTCGGGACAATCCGGCGCCAAGTACAAAGAGCATTGTGATCAACTGGGCGCTGCCGGTTATTTCGAGAAGCCCATCGACTTCAAGAAGCTGAAAGAAAGGCTGAGGATCGAGCTGGAAACCAGCCGTCCGGAGCGGCGCTCGGAAGTGCGGGTGCGGATGCGGGTCCCCTTACGCGTGAAAGGGTTTGACGCCAGCGGCAAAGCTTTTGAAGAGCTGGCAGAAACGGAGAATGTGAGCTCCAACGGATTTCTCTGCAGCTGTGCGCAGCCCCTGCTGCAAGGGACCATTCTGGAAGTGTTTGTCGCAGCAGGCGGGAAGGAACATTACGCCGGAAAAGTGCGGGTCGTGCGGAAAGAAGCGGGCGGAGCACCGTGGCAACGCTACGGCTGCCGCTTCGAAGAGAAGACCAAAGACTGGGTATTGCACGAGTAAGTTTCTCGCTGAGTGTGAGCGCTAGTTCGAGCTGCGGGCGCGATGCTCTTGCGGCAGCAGGCTGGCGTAAACGTAGTCAATCGCAGGGGTCGAGATTCCGGCTTCATCGCCAAAGCGGACCACCGCGCCGATAATCGCTTCCAGTTCCGAAGGCCGGCCTTCAGTGATATCGCGCTGCATGGATGCCGTGCCACTCGCCGGAATTGTTTCCACGAAAGTCAGAGTTCGTGGCACCGCGTCATCAGCGATCCTGACTCCGCGTGCGCGCGCAACGGCCGCAACCTCCTCCATGATCTGACGCAAGAGTTCACGCGTCGGAGGGTACTCGCGGATCTCGCCGATTGTGGCGCGGGACACCGCGCCAGTGCCGCTGACAGCGGCGATGAAGAGCAATTTTTCCCACAACGCTGCCTCGATGTCAGGCGGAGTCTCCACAACTGCACCCGCGGTTTTGAGCGTGTCGGCCAATGCGCGTGCGTTGGCCGAGAGCGGAGAACCGTCATGCTCACCGAGAGCGATGGTCGGCTCCAAACCTCCGTGACGAATGTGTCCCGGCGCAACCACCGAACTGATGATCCGGCACAGCCCCATCAATGGATGCTGGCTGCCGAGCACCTGCACTAGCTGGCCATAGGCTTCGACTCCGTTTTGCAAGCACAGCACACGGGTCGCAGGCACCAGCAGAGGATGCATGGCTTGGGCAGCTTCGATCACCTGCCAGGCCTTGACCGCGAGGATAACGGCGTCGACTGGACCGACTTCGGACGGATTGTCGGAGACCTGCGCTGGCACGACACTGAAGTTGCCCTTCGGGCTTTCGATCTGCAGCCCGCTTTGCCGGATGGCATCCAGGTTTCGGCCCCGGGCGATCACTGCAACCTGGAAGCCGCCCCGCGCCAGCAATGCAGCAAAGTAGCCACCGACGGCGCCAGCCCCGAAAACTGCGAATCTGCTGCCTGTCATTTTTTGTTACTCGGCCACGACCTTCTCAGGACAGCATCTCTTTGACCGCCGCTTTCACGTGAATCTGCGTTGTATCCAGGAATGGAATGCCCTGGTCGGTAACGTTCCGCAGAATCAGCGGCAGTTCGGTCCCTCCCAGGATCAGGCCCTGAATGCCTTCCTGCTGCTTCATTCGATCCACGGTGGCGAGCAGTCCCGCACGGGTTTCATCGCGAAAGACACCTTTGACCAGTTCATTCATGTATCTGTCGTGAATGTAGGTTTGCTCGTCCGCCGAGGGCATAACGACCTGCATACCGTCCGCAGCGAAAATCTCCGGAAAGAAGCGTGCCCGCATGGTAAACCCTGAGCCGAACAAGCCGAGGCGTTTCAGACCCAGGGATTTCGCAGCATCACAGGTCGCGCGCACAATGCTGATGAGCGGAAGGGACGACCGGCTGACAATTTGATCAAAGACAATGTGTGGCGTGTTCGAGGACAGCAGAGCAAAATCGGCGCCAGCGCAGGCAAGTTTGTCGATCTCATCGACCAGACGCTCGGCCATACGGTACAACTGGCCAGACTCAAGCAGGTCGATCATCTCAGTCAAGTTAACGCTGTTGATGATAATGAGCGGATAACTTCCGTCCGGCTTCTGCTTGCGGTACTCCGCGATGATCGAACGATAATAGTCAATCGTGGATTCCGGGCCAACCCCTCCGATAATGCCGACGGTTTTCAATCCAAAACCTCCATGCCGTTGCACGCTCGCTGGTGATTCACACGGCGACTGGCGTACGCACTTCCCACTGGCGGTAGAGCGCACGGTACGTTAGTATTTGAGTTTTGGCGACCCTGGGTGGATGCACAAGTTTCGCAAATCAGGAATTTCTCTTCCGAAATGAAGACCAGCCAAACCATGGTTCGCTGCGGGCGGACAGTATTCCGGTTGCTGCTGTTTTTTTCCACGGCATTGCAGGGCTGCGTTCATTTCCTGCTCCTGCGTGCGCGAGGACCGCTTTCGGAGCCGGAACGGGCGCAGTGGTTGCATCGTTGGTGCAGCCTGGCACTCCAGCGATTACGTATCAACGTCCAGGCCGAGGGTGCGTTTCCGCAGCGTGGTCTGCTGGTCTCGAACCACCTCAGCTACCTCGACATTCTGGTCTTCAGCGCGCTGTCTCCCTGCGTGTTTGTCTCCAAGAAAGAAGTGCTTTCCTGGCCGCTGTTTGGTTTCATGGCGAGGACAGCGGGCACAGTGTTTATCGATCGCGAGCGTTCTACCGATACGCATCGCGCGAAAACCGAAGTCTCCCGCGCGCTCTCCAGCGGCATGGTGGTGGTGCTCTTTCCCGAAGGAACGATTTCCGACGGCAGCACGATACTGCCCTTCAAGCCGGCCTTATTCGAACCCGCCATCGAAACCGGAGCCAATGTCTGCTCCGCCCATATCAGCTACCGGCTGGACGAAGGCTCGGCCAGTGACGTTGGTTATTGGGGTAATAAGATGAGCTTCTTCGCCCACCTGCTCCGGCTGTTGTCGCGGAGAGCCATTCAGGCGCGGGTGCAGTTTGCAGCGGAAGCCGCGACCTTTGAGAACCGGAAGCTGGCGGCGCAAGTCACGCGCGAGCAAGTCTTAGCACTGGCAGAGATTTCCTGAGATTTTGTAGCGCCGGCGTCCCGCCGGCAAATCTTCGGATGGTACGAACCGTGTGCCACCGTCGTGGAAGGGACAGGGCGGGGATTTTCATGTTGACGAGGAATGAACCGCTCTGGCCTTCGCATAGAACGCGAAAGGCCGGGCCACGCGCCCAGGTTCGCGGCCTGGTTTTGGGAGCTAACCTGGAAATCAATTTCAAGCAGGACGCCTGTAGGAAACTGGCGGAGAGAGTGGGATTCGAACCCACGTTACCCTTTCGAGTAAACACGCTTTCCAAGCGTGCGCCTTCAGCCACTCGGCCATCTCTCCAGTGTAGTAGCTAGTAGCTGGTAGCGAGCTGCCAATCCTAGCTACTGGCTACTCACTACGAGCTACTCGCTGCTAGCTACTCTTCTCCTGCTCGCCCATCTGCTCGGCCAGGTAGTTTTCGATGCCCATCTCGCTGATGCATTGCAGTTGGGCCTCGAGCCAATCGATATGTTCTTCTTCGTCGGTCAGAATTTCTTCCAGCAGCTCGCGCGAGCCGTTGTCCGAGGCTTTCACGCAGGTCTCGATGCCGTCATTCAGACGCTTCACCGCGTCGAACTCCACCTGCAGATCGTTCTGGATCTGCGCCTTGACGTTCGGGCCGATATTAATTTTGAAGTAATCGCTCATGTTGGGAGTGCCGTCGAGCAGCAGGATGCGCTCCATCAGCTTCTCCGCGTGCTGCATCTCTTCGATCGACTCGGCGCGAGTGTGCTTGGCCAGCTTGTAGTAGCCCCAGTTCTCGCACATTTCAGCGTGGAGGAAATACTGGTTGATAGCGGTGAGCTCTGCTTTCAATACCTGGTTGAGCACGGCAATGACTTTTGCGTCACCTTTCACGATTCGCCTCGCAGATTAGCAGTTGGCACTCAGCCGTTAGCCAGAAGGCTGAAGGCCACTGAAAACTATAGCACTGCGCGGAGATTAACGACTAGGCCGTGGCGTAGTTCAGCAAGGAAGCGAGCCAGACGCGCGATTTTTGTGTCGCAAGAAGCGCGACACGCCGCGCGGCTCGCCCAGATCCTTCGCGGCGCAAAAGCGGCTGGCTCAGGATGACAAATCTCAAAAGTTAGGAGGGTTTCTGCGTGGTTTCCGGAACCGGATTGGGAACTTCTGTGACCGCGGTTTCCGCGGGTACGGCAGGCGGCTTGACTGAGTTTTCCACGACGCGGTTGTTCAGGCAGTAAAGCGCCAACTCGAGGCGGTCGGCGACGCCCAGCTTGTCATACACTTTGCGCAGGTAGTTCTTCACCACCTGTTCAGTCGTGCCGACCCGGTGTGCAATTTCTTTGTTCTTCATCCCCTGCGTGACGCAGGAAACAATCAGTGACTCTTTGGGCGTGAGTTGAACCTTGGTCCGCGCCGATCCGGCCCGTGTGCTCTGGGTGCGATACGCCTCCAGCACCCACTTGATGCCGCGGCTGTCGAGCCACGCTTCACCCTTCGCTACTTTACGCAGGCAATCCACCAGCAACTCCGGCTCGACCTCGCGCGATACGATGCCATAAGCGCCGCGGCGGAGCAGTTCCAGGGTGAGCTCCTCGTCCGGCTCCTGGGTGACGACCACCAGGCGGAGCTCAGGATTCTGGCGCAGCAGGTCGGAGACGGATTCGATTACGTTGGGCGCCAGGGCCGCCTCGAAGAGCATGACATCGGCGGAAAACTTCTTGGCAGCGGAGAAAGTCTGCGACAGGGTCTCGGCCTGTCCTACCACCCGAACATCGTCTTCAACGGCGAAAATCTTGCGCAGGCCGGCGCGGAAGATGGCCTGGGTATCCGCCACAATCACGCGGATGAACTGGCCGTTGCCCTCATCCGGCGGTAGCTGCCCGATATTTTCTTCCGCTCGAACTGGACTGCTTGCCATCAATCCTCGCTATCTAATGGCGGTCGAAGCGATACTCGTCAATCACGACGCCGACGCCGTGGCGTCCGGATTCTTCAAAATTGCGCACCACGCGGCCCTTGCAGTCGAGCCGCACATCGGTCTCGGCTCCCACTACGTCGGCCGGAAGCGAGATGGTGAAATCCACCATCGAGCCGACTGGCATATCTGCGTCCACCACTTGAAACAAAACTCCGTTGGCAGAGATGTTCTGGGTTTCGGTGCGGCTCTCGCCGGCTTTCGATTTCACCGATATGGGCAGATGAATGGGGAAACGCACCGCGCTCTGCATGTCCGGATAGCGACTGCTGCGGCCCTTGCCGGACGCAGCTTCCACCTTTTCCGTTTCCCGGGTAGAAGGCGTGTCCTTTTTTTCGGCAGACGCTCCCGCGTCTCCTTTTCCCGCAGATGGACCAGTGTTGGACATCACGCCCGAAGATTACACCGCAGAACCAGGCGAGGAAAGTTACCGAAGTCATGGAACTGTAGGGCTTAACTTCTTGAGGGTCATGGACTTGCGGGGGAAATTGGGGTCAGGGTCATTGGTCACTGCGTGTTAAGCAATTGGCAGTTAGCATTTGGCACTTGGTCCTCAATTTGAGGGTAGCCGATGAAAGACTTTCGCAATCTGACTGTGTGGGTAAAGCACATCACTTGACCCTTGAAGTGTACAAAGTGACAAGCCGGTTTCCTCGAGAGGAGCTTTTCGGCTTAACCAGCCAGATTCGTCGTTGTTCCGCGTCAGTCGGGGCGAACATTGCGGAGGGTTGTGGTAAGCGCGGAAACACCGAGTTCCAGCGTTTTCTGCAAATCGCTGCGGCCTCCGCCAGTGAACTCGACTACCATCTTTTGCTGGCACATGACCTGGGGATCTTGGCCGACGATGTTTACCACAGGCTCGAAGGTCAACTACTGCAACTGAGAAAGATGCTGAAATCTCTGATTCAGAAAGTGAAGCATGAGCGCCTAGTGACCAAATGCTAAATGCCAAGTGCCAAGTGCCAAGTGCTTATTTCAGAACTTTGTCACTTCCGTGAAATTAAACTCTTTTACCTTCATGGCCGGCACGACCATATCAAATGACTCTTCACCACTAGCCCGCACCGGAGTGCCCATTTCCTCGACGTTCGACAGCATGTGCATCAGACCTTCGTTGAAGCGAAAATTGCGTACGCCATAGCGGATTTTTCCGTCCTCGATGTAGAAGGTGCCATCGCGAGTCATGCCGGTGAGAATCTTTTCATACGGGTCAACTTCGCGGATGTACCACAGGCGCGTTACCAGCACGCCACGTTCGGTTGAGGCGATCATCTGGTCGGTGGTCTTCGGGTCCGCCGCCGTCCCGAACACAATATTCATCGGAGCCTCGCCCATTTCGTTGGGCAGCGGAAATCCGTGTCCTGTCGGAGCGATCGGTCCAACTTTATCCTTGTGCTCGGATTGCTTCATCTTCTCCGCCGTCGCCCGCGCGTACACCAGGCGTTTGACGACACCGTTTTCTACGAGTTGGACCTTTTGGCGGCGAACGCCCTCGCCATCGAAGGGCGCGCCGGACTGCAAGGGGTGAGCGACGTCGTCCCAGATGTTGACGTTCTTCCCGAATACCTGCGTGCCCACACGATTGTTCAGGAACGATCGCTGGTCAAGCACGGCCTGTCCGCCGAAGTCGTAGAACATGAAGCCAACCATGTCGAGTACGGCGGCGGGCTCGAGGATAACGATGTACTTTCCAGCGGGGATTTCGCGCGGGCCGGCCGATTCCAGCGCTTTGCGGGCGGCAGTTTCCGCTAGGTGAACTGCGTCGAGATTGGCCACGTTCGGCGAGTTGGCCTTCTGCCAGCCGGAGGAATCCGCCGCCAGCATGGTGATGGAGATTTCAGAGGAAGTTTGCGTGTGCCAATCGGCCAAGCCGCGCGAGTTGAAGATGCCCTCGACGAACTCGGAGTTGGAAACGATTCCGGCCGTTGTGAGCTTGTGTCTCTCTGCGATTGAGACAATCTTCCTGACGATTTCCGCGCGCTGCTCGGGCGTGATCGCGGCCGTTTGCTCGAAATATCTGTTCGTTTGCGTGGCGCGGGCGCCCTCGCCCGCGTCCGGCATGGGCAACAGATCAGGATCGGGCTGCTGAACTTTCGCCAGAGCTTCAGACGCCTGTACGACTCGCTTCAGACTTTCGTCGTCAAGCTTGTTGGTGGTGGCGCGGGCGGTGCGCTGGCCAAAGGCCGTTCTCACCGAAACCACAACATTTTCTTCGGCAACATTCTGGTGGATGGTGTTGTTCGCGAATCGTGTGAGCGCGTTATGGGTGGCGTAGAACAACACTTCGACTTCGTCGGCGGCGGCGGAGTACCTCTTGATTCTTTGGAAGACGTCGCTGGCTCTGTCCTGCGTCAGCATAGGTGTTTCGGTTCTCTGTGTCTCTGTGTCTCTGTGGTGAATCAAGTTCCGCGATAAGCGGAACCGACTTTGATCTTCGCAAACCTCGCTGGACTTGCCCCGTGCCCGGTGCCCATGACCTGCTGCGGCTGGCCTTTGCCGCAGTGCGGGATCCCCCATAGTACCCACTCGTCGCGCGAGCAGATGGCGTCCATCGAATTCCAGAACTCCGTTGTGATCCCTGAGTACGAGGGGTTCTTCAACATGCGCACTCGCTTGCCGTTCTTGATCTCCCAGCCAAGCTCGCAACCAAACTGAAAGTTGTAGCGCTTGTCGTCGATCGACCAGGAGCGGTTGGTCTCCATGTAAATGCCGTGGTCGGTGCCGGAAATGAGCTGTTCACAGGTCAGCGGTTTTTCGTCGGGCAAAATGCTGACGTTGGTCATGCGGATAATCGGCAGCCGGTTCCAGCCCTCGGCCCGTAACGTCCCGCCGGAGCGATTGAGGCCGATGGTGTGCGCGGTTTCGCGCGAGCTGAGATAACCGGTGAACAGGCCGTGAGTCACGATCGGGATGCATTGCGCCGGAACGCCTTCTTCGTCGAACGCAAACGTTCCCAGGCCCGGTCCGTGCTCCTGGCGCGCGTCGGCCACGAAGTTGACCAGATCGCTGCCATAGCGCAGCGTGCGTAATTTGTCGAGCGTGAGAAACGAAGTGCCGGCGAAGTTGGCTTCCATGCCCAGCACTCGATCAAGCTCAATCGGATGCCCGACCGATTCGTGAATCTGCAACCCGAGCTGCGAGCCCTCGAGGATGACGTTGAACACACCCTCGGGACATTGATCGGCTTTGAGCAGGGCGACGGCCTCTTCGCCGATCCGGCGGGCATTCTCGACCAGCTTTAATTCGTGAATGAGTTCGTACCCCTTGTTCTGCCACTGCCCGCCGTAGGAACAGGGATACGAACGCTTCTGAATTTCGCTTCCGGCGAAGGCGTAGGCGGCGTAGCCAACCCCGGTGGTGTATTTGGTCTGGTGAATATCAGCGCCTTCAGAAGAAGCAAAGCACTGCTCCTCCCGCCGGAAATTCAGATTGGTTTCGGCCAGCGTGACGCCATTTACGGAGCGAAGCTCAGAATCGATCTTCAGCAGCAGATCAAGATTTTGTTCGACCGAAGTAGTGAAGGGATCGATTTTGATCGGCGTGGTCCACTCGGCAGTGGCCGGCTTTTCCGGGGCAAGGTGAATATCGTGCTGTTTGACGCGGGCGGAAGAGTTGGCGATTTCGACAGCACGCGCGGCTGTAGCTTCGACGGCGGTCCGGCTCAGGTCGTCTGAGGCGGCGAATCCCCAGGCTCCATCGGCGATGACGCGCACGCCGATCCCGAGAGACTCAGAGTCCGAGGCGCTGCCAACTTTGCCATTCTTGGTGGAAAGTGCGCGGCTGCGATCGTCGGCCAGGCGCGCGTCAGCGTAGGACGCGCCGCGGAGTGCAGCAATGTTGAGGGCCCAGGAAGCGGCGTCTTGCATGGCTCTCTAGAATCTACCACGGAGGGCACAGGTCCTTCGTCGGGAGCCGTCGCTACGCGAGGACAGCGTCAGGCCGTGATCACCGTCAGCACCGCCATCGCATAAATCACCAGGAAACCCACGTCCGGCTCGCCGTGGAGGAGATGAACCACAGCGGCGACAGCGAACGTAGCCAGCAGCACACGGCCTCCGGTCACCTTCGCCGGAGGAATCAGAAAAAGGATGGCGCCGAGCAGTTCGACTGCGGCGATGGACATTACCAGGACGTGCGGGATGTGGTTGTGCGCGCCGCGCGAGAAGAGCAGGCGGGAACATTCGTAGATAAGCACGAGGCCGAGCGACCATTGCAAACCGGTGCGGGCGAGCTTGTTGGCATTTGCAGACATAACGCTTCCCTACCTCGATTTATGTTTTCTGACTTTCATCACACGCCCGGTTGGAGGAACTGGTGCTTCTTGCAGCCGGTGGCTGGCGCTGGAATTCAGGTTCAACCCGTAGAATTTTTTCAGCTCTGCGATGCGGCGGCGCGACTCCTCACTGAACGGAGCCCTGCCGTCAAAGGCCTGCAACACGATGCCTTCGAGCAGATCGCCCAAAGTCATGTCCTTGAATTCGGCGAAGGCTTTCAGGACTTTGAGCAGACGTTTCTCCAGGCGGACGCCGGTCTGGACGCGTTCGACGATGAGAGTGGCGCCATTCATTTAATGAACTTACCATGGTACTTTGGTACATTCAAGAACAAAAGCTGATCGCAGAGGTCGCAGAGACAAACTGCAGGAGGTAGAGAATCCAGGCAGGTGAGTACACCTGCCCCTACACAGGTTACACAGCCTTACAGCGAACTCATGTTCGCCAGGAACTCGCCATTGGACTTGGTCTTGCTGAGCTTGTCGATGAGCAACTCCATGGCTTCAACCGGCGAAAGCGGGTTCAGGACTTTGCGCAGCACCCAGATGCGGGTCAGGTCTTCCTTCGGGATCAGCAGCTCTTCTTTGCGGGTGCCGGAACGCTGAATGTCGATGGCCGGAAAGACACGCTTATCTACCAGCTTGCGCTCCAGAATGATTTCCGAGTTGCCGGTGCCTTTGAATTCTTCAAAGATTACGTCGTCCATGCGGGAGCCGGTGTCGATGAGCGCGGTCGCGATGATCGTCAATGAGCCGCCTTCTTCGATGTTACGAGCCGATCCGAAGAACCGCTTCGGACGCTGCAAGGCGTTGGAATCAACGCCGCCAGAAAGCACTTTGCCGCTGGGCGGAACAATCGTGTTATAGGCGCGAGCCAGACGGGTAATCGAGTCGAGCAGGATGACGACGTCGCGCTTGTGCTCGACCAGGCGCTTGGCTTTCTCAATCACCATTTCAGCAACTTGCACGTGGCGGGCGGCGGGCTCGTCGAAAGTAGAAGAGATCACTTCGCCCTTCACCGAACGCTGCATGTCGGTGACTTCTTCCGGGCGCTCGTCGATGAGCAGCACCATGAGCACGACTTCCGGATGGTTGGTGGTAATTGAATTCGCGACGTTCTGCAGCAGCATGGTTTTGCCTGCGCGTGGCGGAGAAACGATCAAGCCGCGCTGGCCTTTGCCAAGCGGTGTCAAAAGATCCATGACGCGGGCGCTGACGTTCTCGCGGACGGTTTCGAGCTTGACTCGCTCCTGCGGATACAGCGGCGTCAGGTTGTCAAAGAGAATCTTATTGCGCGCTTCGTCGGGCGACTCGAAGTTGACGGCTTCAATCTTCACCAGGGCGAAATACTTCTCGCCCTCATGCGGCGGACGCACCTGGCCGCTGATGGTATCGCCGGTCTTGAGGTCGAACTTGCGAATCTGCGAGGGCGAAACGTAAATGTCGTCCGGGCCGGGCAAATAGTTGTAGTCGGGAGAGCGGAGGAAGCCGTAGCCGTCAGGCAGGATTTCGAGCACGCCCTCGGCGAAGATGTGGCCTTCTTTTTCGCTTTGCGCCTGAAGGATTTTGAAGATCAGGTCCTGCTTGCGTAGGCCGCTGGCGCCAGGGAGGTCCAAGGATCGGGCGATCTTGGTCAGCTCCGTAATGTTCTTTTCTTTCAATTCTGCGATGGTCATTTGGTCAATTCACCTGCGAAGGGAGATTTTCAAGGGAAGGTAACTCAGGAAAGACTTGCCCATGCGAGGGAAAAGCGGGGCTGTTTTAAGCAGCCCGCCTTTGTGCCTCGGCGAAGTTTTCCGGTTCCGACAGAACCGTCTGCCGTTCCGAGCTTGCAATCCGATCCAACACTTCGTTCATGGTTTCCTGGATTCGAGTGTTGGGCTTGTGAAACTTACGAGTAGCTTTGGAGGCAAGCTGGCAAAGCATATAACGATTCCGTAAAGTATGTAAAGCATCGAAAACGCGATCCGAACGCATAGTCTTCATGATTTCTCCTGATCCGAGCCAGCCCGCCGCGCACCCACCTTGGCCTCCAAGAGGCAAACCCAGAGAGCGTAAGTAACTCATTTCAGATGGGTTGTACGGGAAAGCTCTGACTTCTAGTATAGATGCTCCGCCGTATCCGAAAGTTTCTTCCCTTTTTGGGGTGTAGGACCGATTTGTCGGCAGAGATTCGTCGGGCGAGTCAGGTACCCCTAGCCGTCGGAACGATCTACCCTACGTCAAAGAGAACGCGGAGTCAAGGTAAAACTTGCGGAGGATTGTGGGGTTAGGAACCCGCCTCACGCCCAAAACGTGCGGTCCAAAGTGCGATACTGGATGGCTTCGGCGATGTGTTTGGGCTGGAGCGAGGCTTCGCCTTCGAGGTCGGCAATGGTGCGGGCGACTTTCAGAATACGATCATGGGCACGGGCAGTCAGTCCCTGCTGGACCATGGCGCGCTCCAGCAGGCGTTCGCAGTCGGCGGAAAGCTCGCAGAAGGCGCGAATGTTGCGCGGAGCCATCTGGGCATTGCAGTAGAGGCGATCTCGGGACACGCTGGAAAATCTCTGGAGTTGAATTTCGCGGGCACGCATCACCCGCTCGAGGATCGCCGACGAACCCTCGGGAACGACGGTAGAGCGCATCTCTTTATAGTTCACGGCGGGCACGTCGATGTGGATGTCGATGCGATCGAGCAGCGGGCCGGAAATTTTCGACATGTAGCGCTGGATCATGGCGGGCGTGCAGTGGCATTCGCGGGAGCGGTCGTTGTAGTAGCCACATGGGCAAGGATTCATGGCGGCGGCCAGCATAAAGCGCGCGGGAAAAGTCAGCGACATGGCGGCCCGCGCGATGCAGACCGTGCCATCTTCGAGCGGCTGGCGCATGACTTCGAGCACGTTGCGGGGGAACTCGGGCAGTTCGTCCAAAAACAAGACGCCGTTGTGGGCCAGTGAGACCTCTCCGGGCCGCGGCACGGCACCGCCGCCGATCATGCCGGCATCGGAGATGGTGTGGTGGGGCGAGCGGAACGGCCGCACTCCCACCAGCCCCGCGCCGGAATCGAGCACGCCGGCCACGCTGTGGATTTTGGTCGTCTCCAGCGCCTCTTCAAAGGTGAAGGGGGGCAGGATGGTGGGCATGCGCTTGGCGAGCATGGTTTTGCCCGAGCCGGGTGGGCCGATCATCAGGATGTTGTGGCCGCCTGCGCAGGCCACTTCCAGGGCGCGCTTGGCGGTTTGCTGGCCGCGGACGTCTTTGAAATCCACGCTGGAATGCGCGGCCTCGCTGAGCAGGGTTTCGCCATCCACTTTGAAGGGAACGATGCCGTTGCCGGTGTTCACAAAGCGGATCACGTCGAGCAGCGACTTGATGGGATAAACTTCGACGCCGCGGACCATGGCGGCTTCCCTCGCGTTCAGTTCCGGGACAACCAGCCGCAAAATCTTCCGCCGACGGGCTTCCAGAGCGACGGGCAGCGCGCCGCGCACGCCACGGACTCCGCCATCGAGCGACAACTCCCCGACAAAGAGGCAGTCCGGGACCTCCTTCTTATTGAGGCCGCCGTAGGCGCCCAGGATGCCGAGGGCCATGGGAAGATCGAAGCCGGAGCCCTCCTTGCGGATGTCGGCCGGGGCCAGGTTGATGGTGATGTGGGTCGGAGGAATGTCGTAGCCGCAGTTCTTGAGGGCCGCCCCGCACCCGGTCGCGGCTTTCGCGCACGGCAGCATCGGGCAAGCCGACCGTGTGGAAGTGGTCCTCCAGAGTCTTGATTCCAGACACATCGACTTCAACCTCGATGATGTTGGCATCAATGCCATAGACCGCCGCACTCATGGTTTTGTAGAGCATGGGTGTTATGTTCAGACGGAGTTCACGCTGCTACCGGCGAATTCACAGTAATGCCAGGCACGTCGAAGCCGTGGTGACTGCTATCACCAAAACTCTGTGACTAATGACCGGCGGTCGTACTTTTGCCTGTGAACCAAGTTTCCCACTAGGGTTTCGATTGTTTGCGACAAGCGAGTGAACTACGATGCGGCTACAGCCTCATCTAACCTGGCAGACGCCAGCGTCTATGGAACCAGAGAAACAGGCCCCGCAGTCCCGCACGCCCTCCCACCTGGAAAAGGAGGAAAACTGGCTTTGGCGAACTGCGCTGCTCTTCCTGGTCCTGATGGCCACGGCCCTGGCGGCCGAGTCCTGGGAGCGGCTGCAAAATCTCCCTTACCACCTTGGCCTGCTTTCCATCGGGGTGCTCTGCGTCGCCATCGCCTTTGCCGGCTTCGCCTACGGAAGAAGAAAGCGGGTCACTGAATTAAAGACGTTGGTCCGCGATCTGCAGGAGCGGGCCAGCACTCCCACCGAAGAGCAGCTCGATCAACTGGGGCAGTTGATTGCGAAATCACAGCGCAGCTTCAAGGAACTCATCGACTCGTTTGATGAGGTGGCTTTCGCAATCTCGCTTGATGGGACGCTGAAGACCGTCAACCGGCGCATGACGGAGTTGCTGGGGATTGCTTATACCGAGGTGGTGGCACATAAGCTGGACGAATTTGTCGACGAACCGAAACGCGAAGATGTGGAGCGCGGTCTCGCCCGCTTTTTGGAAAAGCGGCGCTGGTCAGGCATGGCACGGGTTCGGCTGCGATCCAGCAAGCGGACGCTCTACTTCGATTGCGTGCTGAACGCCATCGTCAAAGGAGATGAGGTGGTAGGCGTAAGCGCCCTGGCCCGCGACGTCACCGAGCAACTGGAGAAGGAAAGGCGCTTCACAGAGCTTTTTGAAACTCTGCAGGAAGGGGTTTATTTCAGCACGCCGGAAGGCAAGCTGCTGGACAGCAATGCCGCCCTGGTCAAGGTGCTGGGATATACGAGCAAGGAAGAGCTGCTGGCCCTGGATCCCACGGCATTGAACTCCGATCCCAATCAAAGTCCGGTGCTGGGGCGAACTGCTGACGACCAAGGCGGCGTGCGCGCACGGGAGATCACGCTGCGCCGCAAGGATGGAAGCCTGGCAACTTTTCTTGACACCTCGCGTGCAGTTTGGGACACGGCCGGAAAAATCGTGCGTTATCAGGGGACGCTGGTCGATGTTACCGAGCGGCGCGAGATGGAGAACGCGCTACGACGGCAGGAGGAGTTTCGCCGCTACCTGCTGGAGAGCTTCCCCGACCTGATTCTGGTGATCGGCCTGGATGAGCGCTGCAGCTTCATCAGTTCCCGCATTCACGACCTGCTCGGTTATACCCCCGACGAACTTCTGGGGAAGAAGCTCGACGCGGAACTGGACCACTCGCCGGAATTGCTGGGGCTGGTTCGTGACCTGATCGCGCAACGTAAAGTGTTCGGGGCCTGCGAGTATGGCGCGCGCCATCGCGATGGAAGCTGGCGGACCATGCGGGCTTCGGCGAGTCCCTTGTTTGACGCTGCCAACCGGGTGAGCGGCGTGATCGTCTCGGCGCGCGACATTACCGTGGAGAAAAAGTTGGAGCAGCAAATCATCCAGAGCGAGCGCCTGGCGGCCATGGGACAAATGATTGGAGGATTCGCCCACGAACTGAACAACCCGCTGACCAGCATTCTGGGCATGAGCGAACTGCTGCAGGACGGTGAAGTGGCGCAGACTTCCCGAAAGCAGCTCGAGATGCTGCAGCAGCAGGCCCGCCGCGCGGTGGAGATCGTGCAGAACCTGATGTACTTTGCCCGCCCGCCGGCGCCGGGCAGAACGCCGATCGATCTGAGCGACCTGGTGCAAAGGACATTGCACCTGCACGCCTACTCACTGCGCAAGAGCAACATTAGTGTCGATTTTCTGCCGGAAACAGGGCTGGCGCCGGTAAGTGGAGACGCACATCAGCTCATGCAGGTATTTCTGAACCTGATATTGAATTCCGAGCAGGCAATTCGCGAGGTGCGGGACCGCGGCACATTGCGCATCCGGATTGAAAAAGGCGAGAAATTCATCTCCGTGGTTTTGCAGGACGACGGGCCAGGAATTCCGCCGGAGATTCTGCCGAACATCTTTGATCCCTTCTACACGACGAAGCGGCCGGGGCGTGGCACCGGTCTCGGCTTGAGCATCTGCAAGGCGATCCTGCGCGAACACAACGGCAACGTGGAGGCGACGTCCGGACCGGGCGGCGGCGCCGTCTTTACGGTAACGCTTCCGGTGGCGGATGGGGGCACGACGATCGCAGGGCCTAACGCCTAGACCGGTCCGCAGGGGCGAGGACGCCCGCGTCTACAATCTCTACCTCTCCACCGCCATGGCCACGGCATTCCCTCCGCCGAGGCAGAGAGCGGCGATGCCGCGATGCACGTCGCGGCGGATCATTTCGTAGATCAGCGTCACCAGCACTCGAGCGCCGCTGGCTCCGATGGGATGTCCAATGGCGACGGCGCCGCCGTTCACGTTGACTCTGTTGGGATCGAGGGCAAGCTCGCGCATCACGCCCAGCGCCTGGACGGAAAAGGCTTCGTTCAGCTCGTAGAGATCAACGTCTTCGTTCTTCCAGCCGGTCTTTTCCCAGATTTTTCTCACCGCGTTGATGGGAGCGAGCATGACCCATTTAGGTTCGATGCCGCTGGTGGCTTGTGCCACAATCCTGACCATCGGCGTGGCGCCAAGCTCCTTGGCACGCTTGGCGCTGGTGACGACGACCGCGGCGGCGCCATCGTTCACTCCCGGCGCGTTACCTGCTGTCACGGTGCCGTCTTTCTTGAAGGCAGGCTTCAGGGCGCGCAGGATTTCGATGGTCGTGTCCTCGCGCGGCGATTCGTCTTTGTCGAAGATCACCGGGGCTTCGCCTTTTTTCTTCGACGGTAGCTCGACCGGAACGATCTGCGACTTGAAGCGGCATTCTTTGATCGCGGCAACGGCTTTGCGGTGCGAGTTCACAGCGAACTGGTCTTGCTCGTCGCGAGTGATGCCGTATTTTTCCGCCACATTCTCGCCGGTGATGCCCATGTGGTAGTTGTTGTAAATGTCCCAGAGACCATCGTTGACCATGGAGTCGACCACCTGCGCGTTGCCCAGACGATAGCCTTTGCGCGCCTGCGGCAGCAGGTAGGGAGAGTTGGTCATCGATTCCATCCCGCCGGCGACCACGATGGAACTGTTCTCGGTCTGGATGGCCTGGGCAGCGAGCGCGACTGCTTTGAGTCCGGAGCCGCAAACTTTGTTTATAGTCATGGCACCCACTTCTGGCGACAAGCCGCCGAAGATGGCAGCCTGCCGCGCCGGATTTTGCCCCAGACCGGCGGACACCACGTTGCCCATGATGCATTCGTCAACCTGGTTGGGATCGAGATGAGCGCGCTTGACCACCTCCCGAACTGCGATTGCGCCCAGTTGCGGAGCGGTGAAATCCGAGAGACTACCTTGAAATTTTCCTACCGGCGCGCGACAAGCGGAAATGATGACGACATCCTCGAAAGCGGCCATTTATAAGCTCCTGCGATTATTTTCCCACTGCAGATTATAGATGTGCGCGCGGAGAAAAAGTTGTAATTGTGCGCGAGAACGCTGATATTGAGCGCAGCGCATGGCCGGTGATCGAGCGGCGTTCGCGCGGAAGAGACGCAAGATATTTCGCGATGTTCGCGCAAGAAAATTTGCATTCGCAGTCTCTCCGTCAGGCTTCGAGCGAAGAATTTTTCTTCTTCTGACCGCCGGAGTGACTAAGGTGCATTGGTCGCGTGCGCCTTCACCTGCATTTTTTTCTTGACATCACTTTTCATTGACTCTAGATTTCAATCAGTTGCAACAGAAGACCGTTGCGAATCCATGAACAATGGAAAGGGAGAATAGATCAATGGCAACGAAGAAAAAGGCAAAGAAGGCCGCAAAGAAGAAACACTAAGCGGTCCGCAACAGTTGCAAATGGGGGACGCGAAAAGCGTCCCCTTCGCTTTTTGGGCGGAAGGTTGGTTCCGTCATTCTCGCCTCTTGGTCCTGGATGTCATCCTGACGGCCTTCAGCGCGGAAGGATCGTACGATAGTCAGAGAGAACACAGGCGCAAACGGGATCTGTGCCGTTTCTCGCCCGCCATAAGGAACAATCAGCCGTCGTGAGACATCGGCTGACCGATTCAGGATGACATGTCTTTTTTGTGCGGGATAATGCTGTGGTTAATCCTTGCTGATGGCGTAGAACCGCTTTTCCGTCGCGGGACACAGGCTGCGATAGGCGCAGAAGCGGCAGGTCGTAAAGTTCGGCTTGGGATCAAACTTTCCCGCCGCGATGCTGGCCGCCACATCTTCCACCTTCGACCAGGCGCCTTGCAGGTCGGCTTCGCTGCGTTGACTGACCACGGAGCTGTTTTCCTCCAGGTTGTAGAAGGCGAGACGATCGGCACGATACTTCCACTTCTCCCGCGCGGCCAAAGCATAGATCGAAAGCTGCAGGCTTTCATCGGCGTCCTCCTGCGAGCGCGGCTTGCCGGTTTTGTAGTCGGTGATGACCACGCTGCCGTCCGGCAACTGGTCGACGCGATCGATGCGCCCGACGACCGTGGTCTGGCCGATCTTCAGCTCAAAGAATTCTTCCGTGTGCAGGACATTCGGCTGCGGTTGACGATGGCAGGCAGCGAGAAATTCTTTCAACTGTTCGATGCCCAGCTGCTGGTACAAGTCGTGCTGGTATGCGTCCTGAATCTTGGCTTGCGCAAGGTCGGCACAGAAAAGTTCGAGCAGCGCGTCTTCGGTCAGCGGACGTCCCGGGCGAACGGAATCGTAATAGGTGCGAAGAACTCGATGTATCGAAC
>Ga0209517_10000591_pt1 | contig 60924 bp, 61 predicted proteins | sample PeaSoiMetSII2010_FD_187695 | JGI IMG/M metagenome (GOLD analysis project Ga0209517, IMG submission 187695) | Peat soil microbial communities from Weissenstadt, Germany - SII-2010 (SPAdes) (version 2) | ecosystem: Environmental > Terrestrial > Soil > Wetlands > Peat | place: Germany... | reverse complement strand
ATATGTGAGTTCTCCCGAGGGCGCGATTTCCTCGGGGGTCGCGTCCAGAACTACGGTTTGGGCACATACCCGGCAATGCCCCGACCGTTGAGGGGCTCCAGCGCAAGTTGGAGCCCCTTTCTTTATGCGGTTGACTGCAATTTCGGCCGGGCTCGGGTGGACAGCGGAATTCGTAAGCTCGATCGGGGTTCCTTCGCAGGGGCTGGCGATGACTGGGACCATACTTCACTTCGTTTTCACAGTGTCGGGCGCGGGCTGCCTGGTTCAGGCGCTGCGGAAAGCTGGCCGGGACGATCAGGTCATCGCCAACTTCGACGACTTAAGCTTCGGACCGATCGATCCTTCCGATTCGTCCTCGCGTACAAAATGGGTTGAGAGTGAACTCGGCCAGAGCAACTGGAACAAACCCTCCGCAAGCTCAGAACGCTTGTGGGATGAGGCGCGCTTTCCTGACAATCGAAAGGTCGTCTGGCTGACCCGACGGTCCGCGGCGGAATATGCTGGCTTTCTCGAGTGGCTTTGGCGCGCGGGCGAGGCGCCATGCGAGGTGGTTGATCTGACGAACGTTGAGGTGTCCTCCCCCAGCGACCCGTCCCGGCCGCCGGATCTGGCCATAACCCTTGGCATGCTTCATCCCGAAACGATTCGCTTCAACAAGCTCTGGGATTTGGCCGAGCCTCTGCAAACGACGACGCGGGAGCGATATCTGAATCTTTGGCGGCAGCTTCGCATGGAGAATGCGCCGCTGCGTGTGATCGACGGCGGAACCCTCGTTTCGGCGCCAATCTCGTTTTTCGACCAGCTATTGATGTCTTATGTGACGGACAATTGGCAGAAGGTGGCACGGATCGTCGGTTATGCAATGGTCTCCGACAGGGATGATAGTATTATTCAGACAGGCGATACGGTGCTCGCAGCACGCATCAACGCTTTGGTTGGGAGTGGTCGTCTCGAAATTCGAGGCAAATCCGCCTTCGAAATAACCCAGAGCGAAATCAGGTTGCCGAGGGCGAATTTGCCCGACTAACAGCCTGGCTTAAGCGCTGGAACCCGATCCGAAAAACCCGATGGTTAATCGCGTCTTAACCTCGCCGTATCTATGGTGGTTTGATCCGCATCCCACCGGTCTCAAGACACGATCGGCGGCCCCAACAGTGCTGGCGCGACACGTATGGCCATGACCGCTTCATCCCGCGCGCCGCAGGGCGCCGGAAGTCAGGAGAGCGAACGCTCGCCTTTCTTGCGGGTCACCGAATTGCTGGCCCCCTACCAGCCAGCTAAGCCATTGATAACACTATCATTAGGGGAACCCCAGCATCCGGTGCCCGACTTCGTTGGCCCAGTGCTGGCCAGACATATTGCTGAATTCGGCCGCTACCCCATCGCCAAGGGAATCGAGCCCTTCCGGCGGGCCGCAGCCGGCTGGCTATCCCGGCGATTTGACCTGCCGCGGCCAATCGATCCCGAATCCGAGCTTCTGGTGCTCAACGGCAGCCGCGAGGGCCTGTTTTTCGCTGCCCTCACCGCCGCCCGCTATGTCGGCGAGCGCCGGGGCAGGCCGGCCATCCTGATGCCTAACCCGTTCTATCCCGCCTATGGGGCTGGTGCCCGCGCCGCCGGCTGCGAGGCGATCTATCTGCCGACCACGCTTGCGAACGGATTCCTGCCCGACCTCGACGCACTCGATGATGCCACGCTGGCAAGGACGGTCGCGATGTACATCGCATCGCCGGCAAATCCGCAAGGCGCGGTGGCCTCAAGAGAGTATTTCGGTCGGCTGAAAAAGCTCGCCGACCGCTTCGGCTTCATGATCTTGAGCGATGAATGCTATTCGGAAATCTATACGCAAGCAGCACCGGGCAGCATGCTGGAGTGCGCGGGGGCTGATTTCGCCAATATCGTGGCGTTTCAATCGCTGTCGAAGCGATCGAACCTGCCCGGCATGCGCGTTGGTTTTGCCGCCGGCGACAAGAAATTCCTGAGCATGTTTCACGAGCTGCGCAACGTCGCAGCACCCCAGGTGCCGGTGCCGCTCCAGCACGTCGCGGTCGCCGCCTATGGCGATGAGGCGCATGTCGAGGAGAACCGCAGGCTTTACCGGATCAAGTTCGACCTCGCCGATCAGATTCTGGGAAATCGCTATGGCTACCGGCGTCCCGCCGGCGGCTTTTGCGTGTGGCTCGACGTATCCGCCAGGGGCGGCGACGAAGCTGCAACCGTCAAACTCTACAGGGACGGCGGCGTTCGCGTGATCCCCGGAAGTTATCTGGCGCGGCAGCAGCCGGACGGCAGCAATCCGGGCGCCGGATATATTCGTCTGGCGCTGGTCGCCGACAGTGAAACAACAGCCGAGGCATTGCACCGGCTGGTCGATATTTTGGACTGAAACATGATCCGGAAAAACGGGAAACGGTTTCTCCGAGACGATCATGCGCAAACAGGATGCGATTGCGGTGCTGGTCAATTGCACCACAATCCAGTCGCGAAGGCCCGATGAGCATGCCGGCGATCGAACGTGTCATTCCCCTGGTCGGCCAGTTGCCGGCGGTAATCCGCGAGGCGCTGGCGCGGCGTCTGCGCGAACTCGCAGGTCTCGGACTGCTGGCGTTGTCCAGCGGCGCGGCGGCGGCCTTGATGACATGGTCGGTGCAGGATCCGAGCCTCAGCCACGCGACGTCGCGCCCGATTCGCAACATTGTCGGCTATCCCGGTGCCATCGGCGCCGATCTGCTGATGCAAATTCTCGGGCTCGGCGCGATTATGCTGATCCTGCCCGTTGCGGTGTGGGGTTGGCGCATGCTGACCCATCGCAGCTTCGACCGCGAAGCCCTGCGACTGGGTTCGTGGATCTTGTCCACGGTATTGGCGGCGGGCTTTGCCAGTTGTTGGCCGCATGGCGGAGCCTGGCCCCTGCCAACCGGACTTGGCGGCGTCGTCGGCGATGCATTGGTGCGCGCGCCCGCAGTCGTGTTCGGTCCGCCGGGCTTTGTCTACAACCTGGCGCTCGGGATCGCCCTCGGCGCCGCGACGGTCGCAACGTTCCTCATCGCAAGCGGAATGGGTTCGCGCCCGCAGGAAGAGGAATTCACGCCGATCGAGGACGACGAGGAATTTTTCGCCGAGGAAGACGACGGCGGCTCCATTTCGCTGGGTTGGGCTGTGCACGCCCTGATGAGCACGAAGGCGCGGTTGATGTGGTTGCTGGCTACGGCCTACCGCTCGCTGGTCGCAAGCGCGCCGCAGCCGCGCGCCTCTTCCTTTGAACGTCAGGAACCAAGTCTTGACGGGCGGAGGGCTCCGTCGATCTCGCCCGAGAGCGACGAAGATTTCGACGACGAGGACGAGGATGTTCGGGCGGCCCGCGCCCCGCGCAAGAAGGCCGCCCGCGCGCCGGCGCGCAAATCATCCGACCGGTTCGAACTGCCGGCAGTATCGTTCTTGACCGCGCCGCGAGCCTCGGATCGCCAGCCGCTCAGCAGGTCGGAACTCGATGCCAATTCACGCGCGCTGGAAGGCGTGCTCGGCGATTTCGGCGTCCGCGGCGAAATCGTCAAGGCCCATCCCGGCCCGGTGGTGACGCTGTACGAGCTCGAGCCCGCGCCCGGCATCAAATCGTCGCGCGTGATCGGACTGGCCGATGACATCGCGCGCTCGATGAGCGCGCTTTCGACGCGCGTCGCCGTGGTTCCGGGCCGCAATGCCATCGGCATCGAACTGCCGAACGCGCACCGCGAGAAAGTCTATTTGCGCGAACTACTCTCAGTGAAGGACAGCATCGAATCGGTGGCGAAACTGCCGCTTTGTCTCGGCAAGAACATCGGCGGCGAATCCATCATCGTCGATCTCGCGCGCATGCCGCATCTCTTGATCGCCGGTACCACGGGCTCGGGAAAATCGGTCGCCATCAACACCATGATCCTCAGCCTCGTATATCGGCTACGGCCCGATCAGTGCCGCTTGATCATGGTCGATCCCAAGATGCTCGAACTTTCGGTCTATGACGGCATTCCGCATCTGCTGACGCCGGTCGTGACCGACCCCAAGAAAGCCGTGGTCGCGCTCAAATGGGCCGTGCGCGAGATGGAAGAGCGCTACAAGAGGATGTCCAAGCTCGGCGTGCGCAACATCGACGGCTACAATCAGCGCCTGGCGGAGGCAAAATCCAGGGGCGAGGAACTGACGCGCACCGTGCATACCGGTTTCGACAAGGAAACCGGCAAGGCCATCTATGAGGAGGAGAAGCTCGACCTCGAGCCCCTGCCCCACATCGTTATCATCGTCGACGAAATGGCCGACCTGATGATGGTTGCCGGCAAGGACATCGAAGGCGCGGTGCAGCGGCTCGCGCAAATGGCGCGCGCCGCCGGCCTGCACGTGATCCTGGCGACGCAACGGCCTTCGGTCGACGTCATCACCGGCACCATCAAGGCGAACTTCCCGACCCGCATCTCGTTTCAGGTCACTTCAAAAATCGACAGCCGTACCATCCTCGGTGAAATGGGCGCCGAGCAGCTCCTCGGGCAAGGCGACATGCTTTACATGGCCGGCGGCGGACGCATCAGCCGCGTGCACGGACCCTTCGTCTCCGATGAGGAGGTCGAGAAGGTGGTGCGCCATCTCAAGACGCAAGGCTCACCGGAATATCTCGAAGCGGTCACGGCGGAGGAGCCGGCCGACGAGGACGGCGCGGTATTCGATTCCAGCGGCATGGGCGGCGATGCCGGCGGCGACCTGTTTTCGCAAGCCGTGGCGATCGTCAAGCGCGACCGCAAGGCCTCCACCAGCTATATTCAACGACGGCTGCAGATCGGATATAATCGTGCCGCGTCACTGATGGAGCGGATGGAACTTGAGGGAATCGTCGGACAAGCCAATCATGCCGGAAAGCGCGAAATTCTGGTCGAAGAGGAAGAGGGCGGCTTCTGATTAGCCTGATCGAGCCTCGATCCCCAACCCTTGACCCCTAAGCCTTGGAACCCCACGAATTGCTATTATCTTTTCACGGAAAAACGATATCCCCTTTTTGTACAAAGCACGATAAAAGGCCGCGGGGCCGGGCGGGACGATACGTTGAACAGAAAAAAGAAACCACGAATGGCTGAACGGTTGCTTTTTCCCTCTGCGCGGACCGCCTTGGCGCTTCTGATCGCAGCCTCGATCGGCGGCGCGGCGGCGCCATCCCGTGCGCAAACCGTTCCGATTCCCAAACCCGCGCCAAAGGGCCGGGACGTGCAGATGAGCGCCTCGGACGGGCAAAAAGGCCCGATGACGACCGGTGCGACGGCGGTGCCGCCCAATCCCGTCATTCCGGATCCGCGCCGCAATGTTCCGGCGAGTATTTTTGCGACCTTCGACGACAAGCAAAAGGCGCAAGCCGCCAGGGTCAGCAACTATCTGTCGTCGCTGCAGACCGTGGTCGGCAACTTTGTTCAGGTCGGGCCCGACGGCACCAAGACCAAAGGCGAATTCTATATCCAGAAGCCCGGAAAAGTACGCTTCGAATATGAGCCGCCAAATCCGATCGCGATCGTCGCAGACGGATCGATGCTGGCGGTGCGCGATCGCAGGCTTGCGACCCAGGAGATCTATCCGCTGTCGCAAACCCCCCTGCGGTATCTGCTCTCGGACCGCATCGACCTGTTGAAAGATACCAACGTGGTGAGCGTGACGGCCGACGATCTCTACATCAGCGTCACTATCGAGGAGAAGCAGTTGCTGCTCGGCACCAGCCGCCTGTTGCTGATGGTTGGCGCCAAGGACGGCCAGCTCAAGCAGTGGACGGTGACCGACCCGCAAGGCTATGACACCACGGTCGCGGTCTACAATCTCGACACTTCCAAGAAGGTCGATCCTGGCCTGTTCAAGATCGACTTCACGGACCATTCGTCACCGATGCCACCGGGCTGAGGTCTGATTCGGCTGAGCCGAATCCGTTTGTTGTCCAGTTCTTCGGAAAACCGGTTTCCACATCTCCGGTTCTTGCTCCAGAAATTCATGCTTGATTGCGGAACGAAGACGTGCGTCATCAACGCACGCCTTCCTGTTTCGCCGGTCCCATGCGCCTTTCCCTGACAACCTGGAATATCAACTCGGTGCGCCTGCGCATCGGTCTTGTCGCAAAATTTATCAAATCGGCCCGGCCGGATGTCTTGTGCCTGCAGGAAACCAAATGCATCGACGATGCTTTCCCGCTGAAGCGCTTCAGACGCCTCGGCTATGAGCACGTCGCGCTGAATGGCCAGAAGGGCTATCATGGCGTCGCCGTCATCTCGAAATTGCCGTTCGAGAAGACCGACATCCGCAGCTTTTGCGACAAGATCGATTCGCGCCACATCTCGGTCGAGTTCGGTGAGAGGGCGCGGCTGTCAAAGCCGTTAGTGCTGCATAATTTCTACGTGCCGGCCGGGGGCGATATTCCGGATCCCGCGCTCAATCCCAAATTCGAGCACAAGCTTCGCTTTCTCGACGAGATGAAATCCTGCGAGCCGTTGCATCCGCGCGGCGACGAACATCATATCCTGGTCGGCGATCTCAATGTGGCCCCACATGAGAACGATGTCTGGTCGCACAAGCAATTATTGAAAGTCGTATCCCACACCCCGATCGAATGCGAAAAGCTGCTGGCGGCCCAGACCCGGGGCGAGTGGGTCGACGTCGCACGCGACCGCATCCCGCAGTCTGAAAAAGTCTATACGTGGTGGAGCTACCGCGCCGCGGACTGGACGCTCGGCGATCGCGGCCGAAGGCTCGATCACATCTGGATCTCGCGCGCACTTAAGGACCGGGTGAGCGATTTCCGCATTGCGCGCGATGCGCGCGGTTGGGAGCGACCGTCCGACCACGTTCCGGTGACGGTGACGCTGGAGGTGTAAGGGATGATTGAGCTCAAATACTCAGCTTCGCGCCCGCTATCAGTATGTCGCTGGCGATCTGGCTGGTGCGGTTAGCCATTTCGTCGCGCAGCCGGCGCGCCGCCGCGGGATCGCTTTCCAGTACGCGCTGAAACAGGCTGCGTGCGATCCGGATCGCCGACGAATCCTCCAGCGCGATCGCGGTGGACGGCCGCCGCATCGCGGTAATGAGCGCGAGCTCACCGATCAATGCGCCAGGGCCGGCGACGACCGCGGCGCCGCTGCCGTCCTCGATGTGAAATGCGCCGCGCTCGACGACAAATCCGGCGTCCGCCTCATCACCTGCATTGAAAAGCAAGCCACCGCGCGCGAAATCGCGCTGCTCGGAGCCGATCGCCAGCATGCGCAAGGCCGCTATCCCCAACAAGCGAAGTGTCGGGACGCACTCGAGCAGTGCAACGTCATCCTCGATCGACATGAAAAACCAGTTGCGCGATTACGAATCGTCGGCCGAATCGTATCACGGCACCAGCTTGTAGCCACCGGCTTCGGTCACCAATATCTCGGGATTAGCCGCGTCTTTTTCGATCTTTTGGCGCAGACGGTAAATATGGGTTTCCAGCGTGTGCGTCGTGACACCCGAATTGTAACCCCAGACTTCCTGCAGCAGCGTTTCGCGCGATACCGGCAGCTGGCCCGCGCGATACAGGAAGCGAAGGATCGCGGTTTCCTTTTCGGTCAGGCGCACCTTCCTGGCGTTGGCGCCGGTAAGCATTTTGGAGCCGGGGCGGAAACTATAGGGACCGACCGAAAACACCGCATCTTCGCTGGCCTCGTGCTGGCGGAGCTGCGCGCGAATCCGCGCCAGCAGCACCGCGAAGCGGAACGGCTTGGCGACATAGTCATTGGCGCCGGATTCGAGCCCGAGAATGGTGTCCGAATCGGTATCGTGTCCCGTGAGCATGATAATCGGCGCCTTGAAGCCGCCCTTGCGCAGGGAACGCACGACCTCACGGCCGTCGGTATCGGGCAACCCCACATCCATCAGTACGAGATCCGGGGCATCGGTCTTGGCGGCGGTCGCGCCCTTGGCGCCAGTGTCGACGGCGGAGGCTTCGAATTCGTCGTGCAGAGATAGCTGTTCCACCAGCGTGTCGCGCAGATCGGTATCGTCGTCCACGATCAGGATCTTGCGGGCGTTGGCCATGGGTACAATCCTCTGGAGCGGCGGCGCGAGCCCAGGCGGCTCGGCTCAGGTCGTGGTTGGCAAAATCGGCGTTCGTCAGAACTTGTTCGTCTTGAGCTAAGGGGCTGTTACGGTTTCACAAGGCGAAACGCAATCTACCCTAGAATTCGGAAGCGTTTTGATGAATGTCCTGTAATGCCACGAGCGCGGCTTTTTTCCGCCCGTCAGTCGGAGACTCTCGAGCTGCATGGATAATTCCGGTATTTCAATTACTTATGGAACACAAATCCGTGATCGACCCCTGACCGCGATCAGGATTCGCGCAGCCGCGGGAAACCCTTGCCGCGGTTGGTTGACAGCGGGCCAACGGACGATCCCGGTCGCGCTTGGTCGCGGCGGCATCATCGCCAACAAGCGCGAGGGCGACGGCGGGACCCCGAAGGGCATTTTCCGGCCGCGGCGGCTGTGGTGGCGGGCCGACCGCAACCCGCGGCCGCGGACCTTGCTGCCGATTCGCGCGATTCGGCCCGAGGACGCCTGGTGCGAAGACCCCACCAGCCGGCACTACAATCGGCCAATAAGGCTCGGCCGTGATCACCGCGGCGACCGGCTCAAGCGCGACGATCACCTCTACGATTTCCTTGTCGAGATCGATCACAACACCTCACCACGCGTCGCCAGCCTCGGCAGCGCGGTCTTCCTCCATCTGGCGCGCGCGGATTTTTCGCCTACGGCCGGATGCGTTTCGATGACAAAATCGGCGATGCTCCGGCTGCTGCGGCGGCTCGGGCCACAGACAAAAATTGTGATCGGGTAGCGTTCTTAGGTAGACGCAGCGCCGCGTATTCTTGTGCGACTACCGTTTTCCGAAGATCGCCGAACCGACGCGCACATGGGTGGCGCCGAGCGCAATTGCGATCGCAAAGTCGGCGCTCATGCCCATCGACAGATTTTTCAGCCCGTTGCGGGCGGCGATTTTTGCGGTCAGCGCAAAATGCGGCGCCGGCGCATCGTTGACCGGTGGAATGCACATCAAGCCGGAAATCGGCAGCCGATATTTCTCCCGGCAGCTTGCGATAAAACTGTCCGCCTCGGCAGGCGCAACGCCCGCCTTCTGCGGCTCCTCCCCGGTGTTGAGCTGGACGAATAATTGCGGCCGCCGATTTTGAGAACCGAATTCCTTTGCCAGGGCTTCGCAAAGGCTTGGGCGATCGACCGAATGGATCGCGTCGAAAAGCGCCACGGCTTCCTTCGCCTTGTTGGATTGCAGCGGCCCGATCAGATGCAAGGCGATGCCGGAGTAAGCTGACATTAACCCTGGCCACTTTGCCTTGGCCTCCTGAACGCGATTTTCGCCGAAGGTGCGATGCCCGGCTTCGATCACCGGGACGATCGCATCGGCATTGAACGTCTTGCAGACCGCAACCAGCGTGACCGACGAGCGATCCCGCCGGGCGTCCTTGCACGCCCGCGCGATCTCTTCTTCCACCGCGGAGAGCCCGGTTGGTAAATGTGCGGTTAGCGGAGAAAGGCTTTCGGTCATCTTGTCAACGTCGTCTTTCGATTCACAATTTTTCGGGATGGTTCCATTTTTAGGAATTTCGAGAAAGGCTTCTTGAACCCTCTCTTATACCCTGCGCGAGGGTTGGGGGAGCGGAATGTCAGGCTTTCGTTTCAGGCGCAAAGAAGTGAAGCTCGAGAAGCTTCTCGGCATTCGCGCACGGCTGGTGTTACTGGCGTTGATCCTGGTAGCGCCGTTGATGCTGGAACGCACCCGTTCCCTCGAAGACGCCCGCAACAAGCAGATCGCGCGTGCCTACGCGGAATTCTCGCGCATCGCGCAGCAAAGTGCCAACGGCCAACGCGACGTCATTTCATCGGTCGAGACCGTATTGAAATCCACGGCGCATATCCGCGCCTCGAGGCAAGCGGACGGTCTCAATTGCGACATCCTGCGCGCGAGTCTTCCCGTCAATCTGCCGTGGATTCGCAACCTGATGATTGTCGGCAAGGATGGTCGGATCCAATGTGCGACGCTTGACACGCTGGTGGGCCTCGACCTGAGTGATCGCGCCTACTTCAAGAGGGCCAAGCAAGCCCGCGACCTCGTCTTCAGCGATTTTCTGCTTTCCAAGAGCGAGAATCAGCCGATCTTGATCGCGGCCTATCCGGTATCTGCCATCGATTCAGCCTCGGACTCCGTCATCGTTGCAGGCGTCAATCTCGAATGGATGTCGAAGATCATGAGCGATCTCGGCGATCGGCCCGGCATTTTGGCGGTTCTGGTCGACAGCGTCGGAACCGTGCTGGCGGCGCCCGCCGACCAGGCCGACATGATCGGCCGGCCGTTGAGCCGGGTGCCGCTGTTGTCGCCGGTTGCAGCAAGGGCGCTCAATCCGGATCAAGCGGCCGGATCGATTTCATTTGTTGCTGCGGATGGAGCCAAACGCACCGTCAATTTCTCGCGCATTCCCGGTACCCAATCGCGACTGATCGTCAGCATCGATGAAGCCAGGGTGACCGCCGAGATCAACCGCGAGATTCGCAACGCCTATCTGCAACTGGGGTTGGTCTGCCTGTTCGTGCTGATCGGCGCCCTGGTCGCGGCGGAGACGCTCATCATCCGGCCGATCAACACGATGGTGGCGGTCGCCAAGCGATTCGGGCAGGGCGAATGGTCGGTTCGCGCGGCCAATAGCCGGATGCCGGCTGAGTTTGTCCCGCTCGCCAGTGCGTTCGACACGATGGCAGCCCAGCTTGCCGAGCGCGAACGCGAGCTGATCGCCAGCAATGACCGGCTGACGGTGATGGCATCGATTGACATGCTGTCAGGTCTCGCCAACCGGCGCGGCTTCCAGAGCCGGCTCGATTTCGAATGGATGCGGGCCCAGCAATACAACAGCGAATTGTCGCTATTGATGATCGATGTCGACCACTTCAAGCTGTTCAACGACACTTATGGACATCCCGAGGGCGACGCCTGTCTCTCCCGGCTTGGCGAAACGCTCGCCGGCCTTGCCGCCGAGACCATGGGCTTTGCCGGGCGGTACGGCGGCGAGGAGTTCTGCCTGTTGCTGCCCAACACCGATCCAATCCGGGCGCGGGAGATCGGCGAGATGGTGCGCGCGGCCGTGCAGGATCTGGCCGTGCCTCACGCCACTTCGAGCCATCAGACCGTCACCGTGAGCGTGGGCGTCGCGAGCGCCAGGCCGCACGACGGGCAACAACCGGGCGATCTGATCGAAGCCGCCGACGCCAGCCTCTATGTTGCCAAACGCAGCGGCCGTAACGCCGTAGCCGAGCACGGTCTCGGTCGGACCGCCGACGATGGCTCCATCGCGCTGGCGAGCTAGCCGCATTCATCCTGGTTTCGGACGGAAAACGACGGTCGCGCCGACCGCGCGACCCGTTGACCCGAAAGCCGCTTTTGTGGCCTAGTCCGCCGTCCTTTTGGCTGGCCCCGATTCCACGAAAAGCCCTTACGATTCCATGACCTCCGAACGCTACAACGCACGCGAATCCGAGCCGCGCTGGCAACGCCGGTGGGACGAAAAGGCGATCTTTGCCGCCAAAAACGACGACCAGCGGCCGAAATATTACGTCCTCGAGATGTTCCCCTACCCGTCCGGGCGCATCCATATCGGCCATGTCCGTAACTACACGCTTGGCGATGTGCTGGCGCGCTTCATGCGCGCCAGGGGATTCAACGTGCTGCACCCGATGGGCTGGGACGCGTTCGGTCTGCCGGCAGAGAATGCCGCGATCGAGCGCAAGGTAGCGCCGAAGGCATGGACCTACGACAACATCGCGGCGATGAAAAAGCAGTTGCGGTCGATCGGGCTGTCGCTCGACTGGAGCAGAGAATTCGCGACCTGCGACCCCGTCTACTACAAACACCAGCAGAAGCTGTTCAACGATTTCCTGCGTGCGGGTTTGGCCGAACGTGAAAAGCGCAAGGTGAATTGGGACCCGGTCGACATGACCGTGCTCGCCAACGAGCAGGTGATCGACGGCCGCGGCTGGCGCTCCGGCGCCGTGGTCGAGCAGCGCGAGATGAGCCAGTGGGTCTTCAAGATCACGAAGTACGCGCAGGAACTCCTGGACGCGCTCGACCGGCTCGATCGCTGGCCCGACAAGGTGCGGCTGATGCAGCGCAACTGGATCGGACGCAGCGAAGGCCTGTTGATCCGCTTCCTGCTCGATGCGGGCACGACGCCTGCGGGCGAGACCGAGTTGAAGATTTTCACGACGCGGCCGGACACCTTGTTCGGCGCCAAATTCATGGCGATTTCCGCCGATCACCCGCTGGCGCAGGCGGCTGCTGCGAAAGACACAAAACTCGCGGAGTTCATTGCGGAGACGAAACGCATCGGCACCGCGCAGGAGATCATCGACACCGCCGAGAAGCAGGGTTTCGACACCGGCATCCGGGCAATCCACCCGTTCGATTCCAGTTGGAAGCTTCCGGTCTACGTCGCCAATTTCGTGCTGATGGAATACGGCACCGGAGCGATCTTCGGCTGCCCCGCGCACGACCAGCGCGACCTCGATTTCGTCAACAAATATGGCCTAGGCAACACGCCCGTGGTTTGTCCCGAAGGCCAGGACCCGAAGACGTACGTGATATCCGACACCGCTTATGACGGCGACGGCCGGATGATCAATTCGCGCTTCCTCGATGGCATGACCATCGAGCAGGCCAAGGAAGAGGTCGCCAAGCGGCTGGAGAAGGAGCTGCGCGGCAACATGGCCGTCGCCGAGCGGCAGGTGAACTTCCGCCTGCGCGACTGGGGCATCTCGCGTCAGCGTTACTGGGGTTGTCCGATTCCGGTCATCCACTGTCCGAAATGCGACGTCGTGCCGGTGCCCGACAAGGACCTGCCGGTGGTGCTTCCCGAGGATGTCACCTTCGACAAGCCCGGCAACGCGCTCGACCATCACCCGACCTGGAAGCAGGTCAAATGCCCGCAGTGCGGCGGCAAGGCCGTGCGCGAAACCGACACCATGGACACGTTCGTGGATTCGTCCTGGTATTTCGCGCGCTTCACCGATCCATGGAACGACAAAGCGCCGACGACGCCGGCAGTGGTGGATCGCCTGATGCCGGTCGACCAATATATCGGCGGCGTCGAGCATGCGATCCTGCATCTGCTCTACAGCCGTTTCTTTACGCGCGCCATGAAGGCCACCGGCCATATCGGCATGGAGGAGCCCTTCGCCGGCATGTTCACACAGGGCATGGTGGTGCACGAGACCTATCAAAAGGCTGACGGCGGCTATGTCACGCCCGCGGAAGTCAAGATCGAGACCGGCGCCAATGGCCGGCGCGCCATTCTTCTGACGACAAACGAGGATGTCGCCATCGGCGGCATCGAGAAGATGTCGAAGTCGAGGCGCAACACCGTCGATCCCGACGACATCATCGCAACCTACGGCGCCGACGTGGCGCGCTGGTTCATGCTGTCGGACTCACCGCCGGACCGCGACGTGATCTGGAGCGACGAGCGCGTGCAGGGCGCATCGCGTTTCGTGCAGCGGCTGTGGCGGCTAATCACCGAATCGGCCGAGATCGGCGCCGCGGCGCCCAAGACAAAACCGGCCGCATTCGGTCCGGACGCACTGGCCCTGCGCAAGGCCGCCCATGGCGCCCTGGACAAGGTCTCCACCGGCATCGAGAGGCTGCATTTCAACGTCTGCCTGGCCTATATCCGGGAATTTTCCAACGCGCTGGGCGAGGTCCTGGCCCGTCCGGGGCAACCCGCGCCGGACCTGGTCTGGGCGGTTCGGGAAGCCGCAGTCATCCTTGTTCAACTGTTCGCGCCCATGATGCCGCATCTGGCCGAGGAATGCTGGGCTGTGCTGGGACAGCAGGGGCTGGTTTCGGAGGCGAATTGGCCGCAAATCGAACGAGATTTGCTGGTTGAAGACACGGTCACGCTGGTGGTTCAGGTCAACGGCAAGAAGAGGGGTGAGGTCACGGTGGCCCGCACTGCCCAGGATCAGGAAATTCAGGGTGCCGTTCTGGCCCTTGATGCGGTAAAACAGGCCTTGGGTGGCAAAGCCGTCCGAAAAGTGATCGTTGTTCCCATGAGGATCGTGAATGTCGTTGGCTAAGACCCGCATCGCCGCTCGGCTCTTGGCCGTGGCCGCCCTGGCGGCGCTGACGGCGGGCTGCTTTCAGCCGATGTATGCCGAGCATGCCGACGGCACGCCCGGCTTGCGGGAAAAACTCATGGGGGTGGAACTCCCGCCGGTCGACAAGTCGAACGCCTCACGCGACGCCCGGCTCGGGGTGGAAATCCGCAATGCGCTGGCCTTCAAGCTTTACGGCAATGCCACCGGAATGCCGCCCACGCATCGCCTGGTGCTTAGATTCACCTCCAGTCGTTCCTCGCTGATGACCGATGTGAACACCGGGCTGCCAACCAGCGAAAACTACGGCATTGATGCGCAGTTCAATCTGATCGAGATCGCCACCAATAAGTCGGTGATGACCGGCACGACGTTCTCGCACGTCACCTACGATATCCCGGGCAGCTATCAGCGTTTTGCCCGCGCCCGCGCCTTCCGCGACGCGGAGGACCGCGCGTGTCAGGAAGTCGCCGACCACATCCAGACCCGGTTGGCATCGTTCTTCTACGCCGGCACTTGAAACATCCATTCATTCCACGACGGGCGTAGCACGAAGACGCGCGTTCCGGGATGACAACGCTAGTCTGTCATGGTCGCGCTCCGCGGAAAAGAAATCGACGCCTTCCTGGCCCGGCCCGATCCGGGACGTCCGATCATCCTGCTTTATGGTCCGGATGCCGGTCTGGTGCGCGAACGCGCCGACGCGCTGCTGGCGTCGGCGGTCGATGATCCCAACGATCCGTTTTCGCTGGTGAGGCTGGACGGCGACGAGCTTTCAGCCGAGCCGTCGCGGCTGGTCGATGAAGCGCTGACGATCCCGTTGTTCGGCGGCCGCCGCGCGATCCGCGTCCGCGCCGGGTCACGGAGTTTCGCAAGCGGGGTCGACACGCTAACCGAGACGCCCCTGAAGGATTGCCGCATCGTGATCGAGGCGGGCGAGCTGCGGCCGGAGTCGCCGCTGCGCAAGTCCTGCGAGCGGGCCAAAACTGCCGTCGCAATTGCCTGCTATCCCGACACCGAGCGCGACCTCGCCAGGCTGATCGACGACGAGCTGCGGATCGCGAATTTGCGTATAGCTGCGGACGCACGCGCGGTCTTGATGACGCTGCTCGGCGGCGACCGCCAGGCCTCGCGCAACGAATTGCGCAAGCTCACGCTTTATGCCCACGGCAAAGGCGAGGTTACGCTCGACGATGTGATGGCGGTTGCGGCCGACGCTTCCGAGTTGAAGATTGACCCGATCGTCGATGGGGCGTTCTCGGGGAATCCAGCCATGGTCGAGACCGAGTTTGCCAAGGCGATGGTGGCGGGTACCTACCCCGGCGTGATCATTTCCGCAGCCCAACGGCAAGCGGCGTGGCTGCACAAGTCCGCGCTCGCGATCGCCGATGGAGCGCCGGTATCGACCGTGCTCGACGGCGGATTCCCAAGGTTGCACTTCTCGCGGAAGGGAAACGTCGAGGCTGCGTTGCGCAATTTCAGTGTGGCGCGGCTCGCGCTGATCATCGATCAGCTCGCAACCGCCGCCCTCGAGATGCGCAAGCAGGCGGCGCTCGCCGCGGTTATCGCGCAACGCGTGCTGCTGTCGATCGCGGTGAACGCAAAACGGCGGGGATGAGCCAAGCCGACACTTCCGGGTTCGCGCGAGCGCGCGCCGGAGATCAGCTCTTTCTACCCAGCCTTCGCACGATATCGTCGAGCTGATCGAGATCGCGATAGCGGATATGCACGGTGCCGCCGGAATCGCGATGATCGATGCTGACCGCGAGCCCAAGGGCATCGCTGACACTTTTCTCCAGCGCGACCGTGTTGGGATCCTTCTCCTTGCCGCCACGCGCCTTCTGCGGCTTGCGCACAGGCACGCCCTCGACATGCGCCAGCGCCTCGGCCTGGCGCACATTGAGACCTTCCTCGACGATGCGCTTGGCAGCGGCGGCGGGATCGGGCACGCCGATCAGGGCGCGCGCATGGCCGGCCGACAACTGGCCCATCGCGATATAGGCCTGAACCTCGGCCGGCAATTTCGTCAGGCGCATCGTGTTGGCGACATGGCTGCGGCTTTTGCCGACGATCCTGGCGATGTCTTCCTGGCTGCGTTTGAATTCATTGGCGAGGGCGTGATAGCCCTGCGCCTCTTCCATCGCATTGAGGTCTTCGCGCTGCACGTTTTCGATGATTGCAATCTCGAGCGCATCCGAGTCGCTGACGTCGACCGGCACGATCGGCACGTCGTGCAGGCCCGCAATCTGCGCCGCTCGCCAGCGGCGCTCGCCGGCGATGATCTCGTAGCGATCCTGCGCGCCGCGCACCGGCCGCACCACGATCGGCTGGATCACGCCATGCTGCTTGATCGAATCGGCGAGTTCGCGGAGTTCGGTATCGGCGAACTCGCGGCGTGGGTTGCGCGGATTCGGTTTGAGGAATTCGATCGGCACCTTGCGCTGGGCGCGCGGCCGTTCCAGATGCGCGGCTTCGCCGCCGACATCTCCGATCAGACTTGCAAGACCGCGCCCCAGTCGCGAACGCGCTTCGTCGGCCATCGCCAGCTCCCTTGGATTCAACTCAAGCGCTCCTGTTTCGACTTCGGCCGGGGATCGTAGGGTGGGCAAAGGCGCATCTTGCGCCGTGCCCACCATCACCCGCGAGAAATTGCTTCGGTGGGCACGCTTCGCTTTGCCCACCCTACGTTTCCGTTCAATGCGCGCGCAGCTCACGCTCGCGCTGGATCACTTCCGTCGCAAGCTTGAGATAGGCCTCGCTGCCGACGCATTTGAGGTCATAGACCAGCACCGGCTTGCCGTAGGATGGCGCCTCGGAAATACGCACGTTGCGCGGGATCATGGTGTTGTAGACCTTGCTCCCCATGAACTGCCGGACGTCGGCAACCACCTGGTTCGACAAGTTGTTGCGCGAGTCGAACATGGTCAGCACGATGCCATGGATCGAGAGACCTGGATTGAGCGTGGCGCGCACTTGCTCCACTGTCTGCAGCAGCTGCGACAGGCCTTCGAGCGCAAAGAACTCACACTGCAGCGGCACCAGGATCGCATCCGACGCCGCCATCGCATTCACGGTGAGAAGATTGAGCGAGGGCGGGCAGTCGATCAGAGCATAGGTGTAGTCTGCGTCCTGCGCGGCGTTGGTGTTGAGCGCCGCGATGGCGTCGCGCAGCCGGAAGGCGCGGCCCGGCGTCGATCCGAGTTCGAGCTCGAGCCCCGAAAGATCCATGGTCGAGGGAGCGATGTGCAGCCGTGGCACCGCGGTGGGCACCACCGATTCGCGCAAGGACGCTTCGCCGATCAGAACGTCGTAGGTCGAGCAGCTGCGGTTGCGGCGGTCGATGCCGAGCCCGGTCGAGGCGTTACCCTGCGGGTCGAGATCGACAATCAGCACACGCTCGCCGATGGCCGCCAGCGCAGTACCCAGGTTGATGGCCGTGGTGGTCTTGCCGACGCCGCCTTTCTGGTTGGCCAGCGCTAAAATACGCGGGTGGCCCGCCGGGCGTTGGCCCTTATCCTGCTGATATATCTGATCAATTGCGGTCATGTGCGGGTACCATGGCTGGCTTCGGACGGGTTGCGGCGTTCGATGCGGTTAAGCTCGACGATCCAGCCGTGACCACCGGTGCGGCTGGGGTGCAGATGGGGCTTGATATTCCAATACTTAGTGGCCTCGGTCAATTCAGCATCTACATCTTGGCCTTTGAGAAATAGTGCTTTCGCACCCTTTATTGCCAGGGGCTCCGCAAAACCGATCAGTTGGTGTAGCGGAGCGACCGCTCGCGCGGTGACGCAATCGATGGGTCCGGGAATTCTTTCCACACTATCCCCGATATCAGTGAGATGGACAGTGCCAGGCGCATTTGTCACACGCAGGGCCTCGCGAAGAAAGGCCGCCTTCTTGGCGTTTCGTTCGATCAAATGGACGAACGCGCCCGGCGTCTCCGCAAGGGCGCAGGCGAGTACCACGCCTGGGAAGCCGCCGCCGCTACCAAGATCGACCCATGTTTTGGCCGCTGGTGCGATGGTCAAAAGCTGCAACGAATCGGAAATGTGGCGGGTCCAGAGAGTCGGCAGGGTCGAGGGCGCGACGAGATTGGTTTTGGCTTGCCACTCCAGGAGGAGGTCAACAAACCGATCCAGCCGACCTTCTGTTTCACGTGAAACGGGCGTGAGGGCGAGCGCGGCGGCTTTGCCGGTGGAGGGCTTTGGGTCGAGCCCGGCTATGGCGCTCATGGCAACGGCCTGTCTTGTTTCACGTGAAACACCTCAAGCGCTGGCGGCGGACGCTTCGGCCCTTCGTCCTCGTGCTCCCCGCCTCAGATAGGCGGCCAGGATGCCAAGCGCGGCTGGGGTCACCCCGTCGAGCCGGCCGGCCTGCCCTACCGTGCGTGGTCGCGCCGCCTGGAGCTTTGAGCGCGCCTCGTTCGAAAGCCCGGGGACCGCGTCGTAGTCGACATCAGCAATGATCAGGCCTTCGTCCCGGCGAAACGCATCGACGTCGGCGACCTGGCGCTTGAGATAGACGTCGTATTTCGCGTCGATCTCAAGATGGACCGCGATCGCTGGGTCAATGGCCGACAGCTCCGGCCAGATGCCGCGGACCACCGACCAGCCGACCTCCGGATAAGCAAGTAGCTCAAAGGCGGAGCGGCGTTGGCCATCCCTATTGAGCGAAAGCCCGAATCTCTGAGCTTCGTTCGGGGTCAGGGTGAGCGACTGGGTCTGCGCCTTCGCGGCATTCAGAGCAGCCATTTTGGCGCGGTGACGCTGCGAACGCGCCTGCCCTACGCAGCCCAGGGCAATCCCTTTGTCCGTAAGGCGCTGGTCGGCATTGTCAGCTCGAAGGGTCAGACGATACTCGGCGCGGGAGGTGAACATCCGATACGGTTCGGTAATCCCGCGCGTGACGAGATCGTCGATCATCACCCCGAGATAGCCATCGGCGCGGTCGAACACGACCGGGTCGGCACCGCTAGCCGCCAACGCCGCATTGAGTCCGGCCACCAACCCCTGCGCGGCGGCTTCTTCATAGCCGGTGGTGCCGTTGATCTGTCCGGCCAGGAACAGCCCCGGCAGCCGCTTGGCTTGCAAGCTGGGATCGAGTTCGCGGGGGTCGACATGATCGTATTCGATGGCATAGCCGGGCCGAATCATCCGCACGTGCTCCAGCCCCGGGATCGAGGCGAGAATCGCCATCTGGACCTCTTCCGGCAGCGAAGTTGAGATGCCGTTGGGATAGACGGTGCTGTCGTCGAGACCCTCCGGCTCGAGGAAGATCTGGTGCCCATCCCGATCGCCAAAGCGAACGATCTTGTCCTCGATCGACGGGCAATAGCGGGGCCCGGTGCTCTTGATCTGCCCGGAATACATCGGCGAGCGATGCACATTGGCCCGGATGACCTCATGGGTCGACGGCGTCGTCCGGGTTATGCCGCACTGAATTTGTGGGTTCGTGATGCGGTCGGTCATCGCCGAAAACGGCTCAGGCGGGTCGTCGCCCGGCTGCATTTCAACCGCCGACCAGTCGATCGTTGTGCCGTCGAGTCGCGGCGGTGTGCCTGTCTTGAGCCGCCCCAGCGTAAAGCCGGCGCGCTCGAACGACGACGACAATCCCATCGCCGGCGCCTCGCCGACTCGGCCAGCGGGCCAGTTGCGCTCGCCGAGATGAATCAGTCCGCGAAGAAAGGTCCCGGTCGTGATGACCACGGCGCCCGCCGATAGCGCACGGCCATCGGCAAGCCGGATACCAGCGACGCGGTCCTTTGAGACAATCAGCTCGTCAGCCTCACCTTCGATGACGCTCAGATTGGCGGTTTCGCGGATCGCGGCTTGCATCGCCGCGGCGTAAAGCTTGCGGTCCGCCTGGGCGCGGGGACCTCGCACCGCCGGACCCTTGCGCCGGTTGAGTATGCGAAACTGAATGCCTGCGGCATCGGCAACGCGGCCCATGAGTCCGTCCAACGCGTCGACTTCCCGGACCAGGTGACCCTTGCCGAGACCTCCGATCGCCGGATTGCAGGACATCGCGCCGACCGTCGCAAACCGGTGGGTTACCAGGGCCGTGCTTGCGCCCATCCGCGCGGCGGCGCTCGCGGCCTCACAGCCGGCGTGGCCGCCTCCGATGACGATGACGTCAAATGATTCTGAGCCGGAAATCATGCCGGGCCTTGTATAACGCAGCGGCCTACGCCGGAAGTGACAAGTTGGCAAAAGCGTCGTGTTTCACGTGAAACCACCGCCCCCCGTTTCACGTGAAACACTCGGGAACCAAGCAATGAATTAACACCCATTACTTCCCGACACAGAATTCTTTGAAGATCACATCGAGAATGTCTTCAACGTCGACGCGGCCCAGCAATCGTCCCAGGGATTGTGAAGCCGCGCGCAGCTCTTCTGCCGCCAGCTCCTCACCCTTCCCTACGACCGACACGCAGCATTGCAGCGCGTCGACGGTCTCTTGAAGCAACCTTCGCTGTCGCTCGCGCCCGATGAGGCCACCCTCCCCCGATCCAAAATAATCCTGCGCAAAGGCAACTAACGCTTCGACCAATTCAGCAACTCCATCACCCCGGCCCGCAGAAATCCGGAAGCCGATCCCGCTCTCCGTCCCTCGCGAGCCTCCTCCCCGGCTCAAGCCATCTGCTGCATCGAGATCAATCTTGTTACGCACCACCCATACCGGCGCATCTGCCGACGGTGCGCTTCCCTTGATCGCAATTTGCTCGTGCGGCGCATCGGTCATCCACAGCACCAGATCGGCCTCCGCCGCACGCGCTCGGGCGCGGCGCACACCCTCCTGCTCCACGGGATCATCGGTCTCGCGAATTCCGGCGGTGTCGATCACCGTCACCGGATAGCCATCCAGATCGAGTTGAACTTCAATGACGTCGCGCGTGGTGCCGGCGTGCGGTGAAACGATCGCAACCTCACGCCGCGCCAGCAGGTTTGCAAGCGTCGATTTTCCGACGTTCGGCGGACCCGCAATCGCGACCACCAGGCCGTCACGCAGGCGCTCACTCCGGCCCTGCGCCGCCAGCACTTCCTGAATTTCCTCGAGCAGCGATCTGATCCTGGCCATGGCTGGCGCGATCAGTTCCGCCGGGATATCGCCCTCGTCGGAGAAATCGATCCCGGCTTCGATCAGCGCCGAAGCCTCGATGATGCGCGCCCGCCAGTCCCGCGCTTTATCGCCAAGCAGCCCTTTGAGCTGCCGCAGCGCCTGGCGGCGCTGCCGGTCGGTATCGGCGTGAATCAGATCGTCGAGTGCTTCGGCTTCGGTGAGATCGAGCTTGCCGTTCTCGAATGCCCGGCGAGTGAATTCGCCGGGCTCCGCGGCGCGGACATTTTCAAACGCCGAGAGCGCCGCCAACAAGGCCGCCAACACCGCGCGCCCACCATGGATGTGAAACTCAGCCGTGTCCTCTCCGGTGGCACTCCCCGGCCCCGGAAACCAAAGCACCACCGCATCGTCGATCGGCTGCCCGCTCAAATCGCGCAACTGCACCCGCCTCGCCGACCGCGGTTCCGGCACTTTGCCGGCAAGCGCGCCAAGCACCGCCCTCGCCTGCGATCCCGAAACCCGCACGATCGCGATGGCGCTCGGTGGCCTGCCCGATGACAGCGCAAAAATGGTCTGCTGGCGAGGATGCATCGCTTATTTGTGCGCGAGCCTTTGAAAATGCAACGCACTTTCGATTCGCCGGGAATTTGGAAGACAGCGGGAGCGCAGCAAATGCTGCTGCACCCTGCTGCAACATCCTTGGCAGGATTTGCGATTGGACCAGGATGCTACCACATCCTGCCCCTGCCCTTGTCGAAACTATCATTATTTCAGTGGCTTATGAGATCCGCCGCTCAAACAAAAGGGCGTCCCTGCGGATGTAGGGACGCCCGATAACTAGGCCAATGACCTAGCTCAGGTATTCATCGATTCGAAGAATTCCGAGTTGTTCTTGGTATTGCGGAGCTTGTCGAGCAGGAAGTCGATCGCGTCCATCGTTCCCATCGGATTGAGGATCCGGCGCAGCACGTACATTTTCTTGAGCACCTGCGGATCGGTGATCAGTTCTTCCTTGCGGGTACCGGAACGGGAAATGTCGATCGCTGGGAAGGTGCGCTTGTCGGAGACCTTCCGATCGAGAATCAATTCGGAATTGCCGGTGCCCTTGAACTCTTCGAAAATCACCTCGTCCATGCGGCTGCCGGTATCGACCAGCGCGGTGGCGATGATCGTCAGCGATCCGCCCTCCTCTATGTTTCGCGCGGCACCGAAGAATCGCTTCGGCCGTTGCAGCGCGTTGGCGTCGACACCGCCGGTCAGCACCTTGCCTGAGGACGGCACGACGGTGTTGTAGGCGCGTCCGAGCCGGGTGATCGAATCCAAAAGGATCACCACATCGCGGCCGTGTTCGACCAGCCGCTTGGCCTTCTCGATCACCATTTCGGCGACCTGGACGTGGCGCACCGCCGGCTCGTCGAAGGTCGATGAGACGACTTCGCCCTTGACCGAGCGCTGCATGTCCGTGACTTCCTCTGGCCGCTCATCGATCAAGAGCACGATCAGATAGCATTCCGGATGATTGGCCGTGATCGAATGGGCGATATTCTGCATCAGCACGGTCTTGCCGGTGCGCGGCGGCGCCACGATCAAGGCACGCTGGCCTTTGCCGATCGGCGCGACAATGTCGATCACCCTTGCGGAAAGGTCCTTTCTGGTGGGGTCATCGAGCTCGAGGCGGAAGCGCTGATCCGGAAACAGCGGGGTCAGATTGTCAAAATTGACCTTGTGCTTGGACTTTTCCGGATCCTCGAAATTCAGCGTGTTGACTTTCAGCAGTGCAAAATAACGCTCGCCTTCTTTCGGGCTGCGAATGTGACCTTCGATGGTGTCGCCGGTGCGAAGTCCAAATCGGCGAATCTGGGAGGGCGAAACATAGATGTCGTCCGGGCCCGGCAGATAGTTGGCGTCCGGGGAACGCAAGAAGCCGAAGCCGTCGGAGAGCACCTCGACGACGCCTTCGCCGATAATGTCAGTTTCCTGGATCGCGAGCTGCTTGAGAATGGCAAACATCAGCTCCTGCTTGCGCATCGTGCTGGCGTTTTCGACCCCTTTTTCCTCCGCGAACGAGACGAGTTCGGCTGGTGTTTGGGCTTTGAGGTCTTGAAGTTTTATTTCCCGCATTGGGATGGTCCTGTGGAGTAACTTGGGGGGAGGGGTGCAAGTGGCTACTTGGAAAATGCGGACGTCGAATCAGGAAGGTCCGCGGGTCTGAGCAAGGAGAGGGCCGGAGAGGCTTCAAACCTGATGCGGCGGCCGGTCCAACAAGGAAACCGGAACGCGACCACATCCGCCTGCGTAGGGTGGGATGGCGATAATATAGAAAATCAGCCGACCTTCTGCAAGGTGGCGCGAAATCACGCCGTCCTTCGCAATTTCTCTCAGAACGGTTTGACCACCACGAGAATCACGATGCCGATTATCAGGAGAGCCGGTACCTCATTGATAATACGGTAAAATTTCTGACTTCGCACATTGCGGTCGGCGGCGAAATTCTTCACGCAGCGAGCAAAAAAGCCGTGGACACCTGACAACACCAGCACCAACAGCAGTTTTCCATGTAGCCAACCCGCCGAGAACCAATGCCCGGCCCACGCGAGGTAAAGTCCCGCCAACCAGGTCACGATCATCGCCGGATTGATGATCGCTTTCAGCAATCGCCGTTCCATAACCTTGAACGTTTCGGACTGCGTCGAGCCCTTTTCCGCCTCACAATGATAAACAAAAAGCCGCGGCAAATAGAGCATCCCCGCCATCCAGGCGATGACCGCGATGATATGCAGTGCCTTGATCCACTCGTACATCTTGCCTCATTCAAGCCGGAACGCACGCCAGAAACATCCCAGCTTGCTTCCGGCAATAGATCTCTTGCACCTAACCGAGACATATCCGCAAACAGCCCTTATCTAAAACAATAATTTTAGAATCTTAGGTTTGAGTCTAAGTAGCGGTGGATTACGCCCGCGCAAAATTGTCCGGTCCTTCGTCAAAGCTTCTTCACATCCATCAACAATTTCAGCGCCGAATTTGCCAATGGCGGTTAGACCATCCTTCTCAAAGAGTTGGGTGGCGGCGTCGCCAGCTTATAAAGAGACAAATCCACAAAACCTCACTATCGTTGCCGGTGCTGAATGGACTTGTCCTGATTGCGAGGCCTGTGAAGAAAAAGCCGGGTTATCCCTGAACTGCCGACACGCCTGCGATTCTCTCGGGTAAGCTCCACAGCGATTCACAGATTACACAGGGGTCTTGGTGCCCACGATCAGCAACTATTTCCATCTTCATCTGGTCTCCGATTCGACCGGCGAGACGCTGATCACCGTGGCGCGCGCGGTGGCTGCGCAATATGTCAATGTGACACCGGTCGAACATGTCTATCCGCTGGTGCGAAGTCAGAAGCAGCTTGACCGGGTGCTAAGTGAAATCGAGGAAGCGCCGGGTATCGTTCTCTTTACTTTGCTGGAGAAGGATCTGGTCAGTCGGCTGGAGGCCAAGTGCCGGGAAATCAACATACCGAGCCTCTCGATCATCGGCCCGGTCATGCAGTTGTTTCACGCTTATCTGGGAGCGCCAACGACGGGGCGAATCGGCGCCCAGCACACGCTCAACGCGGAATATTTCAAGCGGATCGATGCGCTGAACTACACGATGATGCACGACGACGGTCAGCATGTCGAAGGGCTGGAAGAGGCCGACGTGATATTGGTCGGCGTCTCCCGAACATCGAAAACGCCGACTTCGATCTATCTCGCCAATCGCGGCATCCGCACCGCCAATGTTCCGTTGGTGCCGGGCATTCCGATCCCGCATCAATTGGAGTCGCTGAAAAAGCCGCTGGTGGTCAGTTTGCACGCGACGCCGGAACGCTTGATCCAGGTCCGGCAGAACCGGCTGTTGAGCATGGGCGACAAGGACAACGACACCTATATCGACCGGCAGGCCGTTGCCGACGAAGTCGCATTCGCGCGGCGATTATGCGCCAAATTCAATTGGGCCCAACTCGATGTCACCCGACGCTCGATCGAGGAAACCGCGGCGGCCATCTTGAAACTGTTCACCGACAGGCAGCGGCAACGGCTTGCGGAATGACGCTGTGGCGCGGAAAATACCCGTTGATACTGGCCTCGCAGAGCAGGGCGCGGCAAACGCTGCTGGCGAATGCCGGCATCAGCTTCGAAAGCGTTCCGGCTGGAATCGATGAACGGGCGATTCAGCAGAATTCGGGCCTCTCATCCCCGCGCGATATTGCCGCCCTTCTAGCGCGGGAAAAGTCGCTTTTTGTTTCAGCGCGGCGACCTGGTGCATATGTTGTCGGCGCCGACCAGACATTGGCACTGGGAACGCGGCTCTTCAGCAAACCGGATAGCCGGGCCCAGGCCGCGGAGCAACTGCGCGCGCTCGCCGGCCGCAGCCACGAACTTTACTCCGCGGTTGCGGTGGTGCGCGATGGCAAGATATTGTTCGAGGCGGTCGCGATCGCGCACATGACCATGCGGCCGTTGAGCGAAGCCGAAATTGCGGCCTATCTGGATGAAGCGGGTGCTGAGGTCACCTCCACTGTCGGCGCCTACCAGCTCGAAGGGCTCGGTGTTCATTTGTTTGAGAGGATTGAAGGCGATCATTTCACCATCCTCGGCCTGCCGCTCCCGCCCTTGCTTGCATTCTTGCGCAGCGAGGGGTTGCTCGGTATCTGACGGGGGATCCTGACAAGGCGGCGAATGGAAATTCCTGAATGATAATTCTTGGGCTGACCGGCTCGATCGGGATGGGGAAATCGACCACCGCGAAACTGTTTGCGGAAGCCGGCGTTCCCGTCTACGACGCCGATGCGACCGTGCACATGTTGTACGAAGGCGAGGCTGCGCCCGCCATCGAAGCGGCGTTTCCAGGCACGACCGCGAACGGCAAAGTCGATCGCAACCGGCTTTCAGCGCGCGTGGTGCATGATCCGGCCGCCATGAAGCGGCTTGAGGAAATCGTGCATCCGATGCTGGGCGCTTCGCGTCAGAAATTCCTGCAAGCCGCCGAACAATCCGGTGCGCCGGTTGCGGTGGTCGATGTGCCGTTGCTGTTCGAGACCGGCGGCGAGAAGCGGGTCGATGCGGTGGTGGTGGTCACGACCACCCCGGAAATCCAGCGCGAACGGATTCTCGCTCGCCCCAACATGACCGAGGAGAAGCTGGAAGCCATTCTCGCGCGGCAAATGCCCGACGCCGAAAAACGCAGGCACGCGAATTTCCTGGTGGATACATCGCGCGGCCTTGACCCCGTCCGCGCTCGAATCCGGGACATTCTGGTTGATGCTGCTAAGATGACGCCGCGACGATCCTGATTCGTTTTTTTCGGCGGTTTGTTCATGCGCGAAATCGTTCTCGACACCGAAACCACCGGCCTCGATCCGCTCCGCGGCGACCGGCTGGTCGAGATCGGCTGTGTCGAGATTTTCAACCGCATGCCGACCGGCCAGACCTTTCATCGGCATATCAATCCGGAGCGCGAGATGCCGGCGGAAGCCTTTGCGGTTCACGAGCTTTCCACGGAGTTCCTCGCCGACAAGCCGCTGTTTGCCGAAGTGGCCGAGGAGTTCCTGGAATTCATTGGCGACGCGCCGCTGGTGATTCACAACGCTCTGTTCGATATTTCCTTTATCAACTCCGAGCTTGATCGAATCCAGCGCGCAGTCATCCCGCGCGAGCGGCTTGTCGACACGCTGCTGCTGGCACGGCGCAAGCATCCCGGCGTGTCGAACAAGCTCGACGATCTTTGCTCGCGCTATGCGATCGACAATTCGCGCCGCACCAAGCATGGCGCGTTGCTGGACGCCGAGCTTCTGGCCGAAGTCTACATCGACCTGATCGGGGCCCGGCAGTCGCAATTGGTCCTTGCCGCGGAGTCCCGGGACAGCCGCACGACCGGGGTTGGTGAAATGCCGCGGCGGCAGCGCGAGGTGCCTCTCGCGCCCCGGGTGACCGAGGCCGACCGCGCCGCGCATCGCGATTTTGTTCTGACCCTTGGCGACAAGCCGATCTGGAATGATTTCCTGCCTGCGCCGCTCGGCGCTTAGCTCGGCTTGGCTTGAGCCGCCGCCTGGGCGGCTTGGCGTTCCAGATTCTGGCGATAAAGACCGACAAAATCGACCGGATCCAGCATCAGCGGCGGGAACCCGCCGTCGCGGACCGAGGTTGCGATGATCTCACGCGCGAACGGGAACAACAGCCGCGGGCACTCGATCATGACCAGCGGGTGCAGGTTTTCCTTGGGCACATTGACGATCCGGAACACGCCGGCATAGGCGAGATCGAAGCTGAACATCAGCTTGCCGCCGCCTTCCGCCTTGCCCTCGACCGAAAGGGTCACTTCGAACTCATTTTCGGCGATGTTGTTGGCGCTGACGTTGATCTGGATATTGATCGCCGGCTGCTGCTGTTGCGGCGCCAGCGAGGCCGGCGCATTGGGGTTTTCGAACGAGAGGTCCTTGGTGTACTGCGCCAGCACGTTCAACTGCGGAGGAGGGGCCGCCTCGGGAGGCGCGCCGTTGCCGTTGGTCATAAAAGTCTCTCCTGGAACGTTCTGGCGAGCGAACCGATTTGGGTCTGAAATCGCCCACGAGGTGCAAAAATGCCTTGTCGGGGCGAGTGGCTATCATAGCCTCGCCTCCTTCCACAAGGACGACAATCGCAGCTGGCTGGCCCCGGCCCGATCCCCGGGGTCGCAAGAGCGTGATTGGGGCCGGAAAGACACCAAACATGTATTCTAAATTATTGAATATGCGCGATTTCTGGCCATTATCAGGGTTTCCCCTCGCGCCCGAAACGCGCTACAATTCGATTTGTGGGAACGAATGTGCTTCGGCTTGGCCTGTGTCCGCCGGCATGGCATTTCATGTAGGGGCCGCCATTGGCCAGCCCAGTTTTCGTGCCTACATGCTGTTGACCCATCCATGATGTAATCCCTGCCGGCCCCTGAAGGGAGCCCTCTACCGCCGGAGTTAGTCGCCGGCGTGAGAATCAGAAAGCGAATGCGACGTGGATATTTACACCATCATCTTCCTGGCGCTGGCCGTCTTCATCTTCCTGCGCCTGCGTAACGTCCTGGGGCAGCGCACCGGGAGCGAACGGCCGCCATATGATCGCGCTGCGCGCAATGTCGTGCAGGGGGCGCAGGACAATAATGTTGTCCCGATGCCGGGGACGGTGATCGACCAGGCGCCGCTGGCGCCGACGGCCGACGTGACGCCTGCGACGGATCGCTGGAAAGGCATAGCCGAGCCGGGTACTCCGCTGGCCCAGGGTCTTGACGCAATTGTTGCCCAGGATTCCTCATTCGATCCACGTCATTTCCTCAGCGGCGCACGCGGCGCGTATGAAATGATCGTGCTGGCGTTCGCTAATGGCGACCGCCGTGCGCTAAAGGACCTGCTGTCGTCGGAGGTCTACGAAAGCTTCGAGGCCGCGATCAAGGAGCGCGAGAAGCAGGAACAAAAAACCGAGACGCGTTTTGTCTCGATCGACAAGGCGGAAATTGTCAGCGCCGAAGCCCGCGACCGCTCCGCGCAGCTCACCGTTCGTTTTGTGTCGCAGATGATCTCGGTTACCCGCGACAGGACCGGTACCATTGTCGACGGCAATCCGGACAAGGTCACCGATATCACCGATGTTTGGACATTCGCCCGCGACACGACATCACGCGATCCGAACTGGAAGCTGGTTGGCACTGGAAGCGCTCACTAACGCGCGTTGCTGGCGGCGAGCCATCGCCGCGGTTTGTGTGGTCGTGATTGCGTGTTCACTGGTGCCGCTTGCGGCGACGGCTGCGCGCAAGCTCGCCGCTTCCCACGGCGCGCGTTCGCACCTGCCAACTCCCCGCGCCGTCCCGTATCCGCGGCTGGAGTGGCCGCTCGAGATCAGCGGCAGCCAATATATGCCGGTCGCGTGGAGCGATATCGCCGGGTGGAGCGCGGACGATCATTTGCAGGCGTACAAGGCCTTTCGCACAAGCTGCAAGTCGATTGCCGAGCAGCGAAAGCCTCCGGCCGACGGCAAGGCACTCGGCACCTCGCTGCGTGAACCCTGCCGTGCCGCCAAGGCTCTCGACATCATCGATGGCATCAGGGCACGGGCTTTTTTCGAGGAACATTTTCTGCCCTTGCGAATCTCGCGGCTTGGGGAGGATGCGGGCTTCGTCACCGGCTACTATGAGCCGGTGATCGATGGGTCGCGGACCCAGACCGACGTCTACAATGTGCCGGTCTATCGCCGCCCTTCGAATTTGTTCGTCCGCGGCTTCAAGCAGGACTCGCCTAGTTTGCCCAACAAGGGTCAGGTGTTTCGCAAGATCGGCCGTCGCAAGCTCGTGCCCTATTATGACCGGGCCGAGATCGAAGACGGCGCGATCGTGGGCAGGGGGTTAGAAATCTGCTGGCTCAAGGATCAAACCGATCTGTTGTTCGTGCAAATCCAGGGCTCGGCGCGGATCCGTCTCGAAGACGGATCGACCATCCGCATCAACTACGACGCCCATAATGGCTATCCCTATATGGCGGTCGGCCGCATTTTGATCGATCGCGGCATCATCCCGAAAGAGCAGATGTCGATGCACAAGATTAGGGAATGGATGGACCAGAACCCCGATGGCGCCAAGGAGTTGCGGCGGCAGAACCGCTCCTATGTGTTCTTCCGCGAGGTATCGCTTTCCGACAAGGATGAGGCGGTGGGGGCGCAGGGCGTGCCGCTGACGCCGGGCCGGTCGATTGCCGTCGACAAGTCGTTGCACGTCTATGGGACGCCGTTTTTCATCGAGGGCGAACTGCCGATCGAGTCGGAACAGTCGAAGACGCCGTTTCGCCGGCTGATGGTCGCGCAGGACACGGGCTCGGCGATCACGGGACCCGCGCGCGCCGATATCTATTACGGCGCCGGCCCTGACGCCGGTCGGGTCTCCGGCCGCTTTCGCCACAACATGCATTTCGTGATTTTTGTGCCGAAAAGCCTCGATCCGCTCGCCCGGGGCCGCAAAATGCCGGTGCCGGACCCGCGGCCGTCGGAAAAAATCGCAAAGCTGTTTCCGCAGGTCGATCCTTCGAAGGATCCGCCGAAAGACCAGAGGAACGGTGCAAAACCCGCCGATACTTCTGGTGCTCCGAATCCCAAGCCCGCGGCCAATGCCACGGAGCCCGCCAAGAACCCCGTACCAGACGTGACCGGCAAGGTGCCGTTGCCGGAAGCGCGACCCGTCATCAAAGCGGGCCATGAGGGGCCTCGCTACCGCCGCAGCCATCGCTCTCGCTCTAACTCATGAAACGCCCACCGAGGATTTCGATTCCGGTATTGTCGGTCCCACCGCGCCGCAAACGTGCTTTGAGCGAAGAGGAGCTCGCGCTGTGGGAAAGCGTCACCAGGCAGGCAAAACCGCTGCGGAAGAAACACCGCGCTGCAAAGGTGGAAGCTGTACCACCGGACATAGAGCCGCCCGTCACCGTCAAGCCTGCGGCTTTGCCCAAATCGCTTCCCTCCGCGAGCGACATCAGAATGCAGAAGTCGGCGGCGCCGCCGCTGGCGCCACTTGGGCGTCGCGAGCGCTCGCAGCTTTCGCGCGGGCGGAAGGAGATCGAAGCAAGGCTCGACCTGCATGGGATGACGCAGAGCCGCGCGCATCGTGCGCTCTCCGGCTTTCTGCAGCGCGCGCACCATGACGGCCTTACCTTCGTGCTGATTATCACCGGCAAGGGCAAGATGGGCGCCGAATCCGAGCGCGGGGTGCTGCGCCGCGCCGTGCCGCAATGGCTGAGCCAGCCGGAGTTTCGCGCGCTCGTGGTCGGCTTTGAGGAAGCGCATATCGGTCATGGCGGCGGGGGCGCGCTTTACGTGCGCATCCGCCGATCGAGAATCTGAGAACGCGTCAAATCAGGAACATCAGAACGGTCTGACGATTCCGACCCGGGGGATCAGCGTCACGATCCATCCGAGAATGGTGGTCTTTCGATCCTTGGCTGATATCGGCGGCACGATTTGCGAGGCCGGCAGCGTCTTGACCGCATGCAGGATCAGGAATAGGCACACCGCCCAGTTCGAAACCCAGCGCGAGTAATCGAACACAATCGCAAACATGATGAGGTAGGCCGCGCTCACCGTCGCGATGCCGGTGATGACAACACGCCGGTGCCAATCGCCAGCGAGTGATCGGATCAATTCTGCAAAATATCGCCACAGCGGCGAATGCAACCAGATCAGTAGCGCAAATACCGGAACGCCGAGAAGATTCGAGGGCATCCGCTGCCAAGTATCGGCAATTTCCTTGGAAAGCGGCTGATACCAGATGTAACTGAAGCTCAGGAGATTAGTGCGGTTGGGATCGGCCATCCGGCTTCCGAGATAGCGCACAAACTCCGCCTCTGGCACCGCCATCGCGCCCAGGAATTGGGTGGCGAAAAACAAAAGGCCGATGCAAATTATGGCACCGGTGCCGATCGTCACATTTTGCCAGTCAAACCCCCGCACGAGATAGTGACGTAATATCACGATGACGGCGATGGTCGGCACATACATCAAGAGATGAATGTGGTGGATCAGAATGAGGACCATTGACGCAAGCGCAGCGAGCAGTACGAAAAGCAGGGAACGTGCGGGGAGCATCAGCAGGACAATCGCGAAGGCACAGCCGTAGATATCGAAATGCCCAAGCGTGTGCATGAAGTTCTTCAGAAAGAACGGCGATCCCGCCATGAATACGAACAACGGCCTCTCGGCTTCGTCGAGGCCGAAGGTGCGCCGGAACAAGCTGATGAAAAGCCCGGCGGTGACAAGCCAGACTGCGCCAGCGAGGGCAAATACGAGCCACACCGGGACCCGCTCAGTAAACAGCGAAACCATCGCGCCGATCAGCGCGCGCTTGGTGAAGCCGAAATGATAGTCGACCAGAAGGTGGATGTAGGGGACGTAAGGCGGCAGCGATATCTTGTGGACGAACACCCCGATCAGGACAGCGGCGTTGACGGCAAGCATCAGCCGCCAGGGGTTCTCCCACACACGCAGATTTGGATTCATCGTCGTCCCGGCCAGGCCAACGGGTCGCGCGAAATGCGCGCCCGATGGTAAACTCCGCGCGAGCCGGGACCCAAAACCACCGGTTTGCGCATTTGCAAAGGTCGCGGCCGCGCTCAGTTCCAGCAACGGCCTGGTGGCTTTGGGCCCCTGCTTTCGCAGGGACGACGATCTTAGCTGCAAAACCTACAAAATAAACCGGCTCAGATCGGCGTTCTTGGCGAGATCGCCGACGTGCTTCTGGACATATTCCTCGTCGATCTTGATGGTCTCGCCGTTGCGGTCGGGGGCGGCAAAGGAAATCTCGTCCAGCACGCGCTCCATCACGGTCTGCAGCCGCCGCGCGCCGATATTCTCTACCGACGAATTGACGGCGACCGCGACGTCGGCGAGCGCGTCGATGGCGCCATCGGTGATATCGAGCGTCACACCTTCGGTCTTCATCAGCGCGACATACTGCTTGATCAGCGAAGCCTCGGGCTCGGTCAGGATGCGGCGCATGTCGTCGCGCGTCAGTGCTTCCAGCTCTACGCGGATCGGCAAGCGACCCTGCAATTCCGGCAACAGGTCCGAAGGCTTGGCAATGTGAAACGCACCGGAGGCGATGAACAGGATATGATCGGTCTTGACCGCGCCGTGCTTGGTCGACACCGTCGTTCCCTCGATCAGCGGCAACAGATCGCGCTGCACGCCCTCGCGCGAGACGTCGCCGCCGACCCGGCCATCCCGCACGCAGATCTTGTCGATCTCGTCCAGGAACACGATACCGTTGTTCTCGACCGCGGTGATTGCTTCCAGCGTCAGCTGATCATTGTCCAGTAGCTTGTCGGACTCTTCGTTGACGAGAATTTCGTGCGAGGCCGCAACCGTCAGCCGGCGGGTCTTGGTGCGGCCGCCGAGCTTGCCGAAGATATCGCCGATCGAGATTGCGCCCATCTGCGCACCGGGCATTCCCGGAATTTCGAACATCGGCATTCCGCCCGAGGATTGCGTCTCGATCTCGATTTCCTTGTCGTTAAGCTCGCCGGTGCGGAGTTTTTTTCGAAATGAATCGCGCGTGGCAGCGCTGGAATTGGCGCCCACAAGCGCATCGAGCACGCGCTCTTCGGCGGCGAGTTGCGCGCGAGCCTGCACGTCCTTGCGCTTTCGGTCACGGGTTTGCGCGATCGCGACTTCGACGAGGTCGCGGACGATCTGCTCGACGTCGCGGCCGACATAGCCGACCTCGGTGAATTTCGTGGCCTCGACCTTGATGAAAGGCGCGCCCGCAAGTTTGGCCAGCCGGCGCGCGATCTCGGTCTTGCCGACGCCGGTCGGTCCGATCATCAGGATATTTTTCGGCAACACTTCCTCGCGCAGGCTGCCGGTGAGCTGCTGGCGCCGCCAGCGGTTGCGCAAGGCAATAGAGACGGCGCGCTTGGCGTCGGCCTGGCCGACGATAAAGCGGTCGAGTTCGGAGACGATTTCACGGGGAGAAAAGTCGGTCATGGATCCTAGGTAGGTTCAAAATGTTGCGGACACAAGCGGCGCTAAATAATGGGGGGCCCCGCCTGCCAATGCCGGATCGCCTCGAAAGGGTGGATCAGCATGATGATGTTCAAGGTGAGATTGTCGCGAATGTGAAGCCCCACCAAAACTTCGAAGGCCAGGGCAAGCGCCACGGTCACCGCAACGGGAAGTTTCCGTGCCAGCAGAAAACCCGCAACCATGGACAGGGTATCGGACAGCGAATTGACGATGCTGTCACCGAAATAATCCAGCGAGACCGTACCGGCACGGTAACGCTCGATGATCCAGTTGGAGTTTTCGACGACCTCCCAGCCTCCTTCGATCAGCATTGCCACGATCAGCCGGCCGGGCCATGCGAGGCGCGGCAACACGAGCCAGGTTGCGGCATAAAACACGAAACCATGAATGGTGTGCGAGAACGTATACCAGTCGGTGATGTGCTGCGAATTCTCCGAACTCTGCACTACGCCATGCCACAATTTCACGTAGCCGCAGGTGCAGATCGGATGCCTGCCCATCGCAAACAGGATCGTGGCCTGAAGCGCGAGCAGCCCGACCGCGATCAGTGCCCATTGCCAGGGTGAAAGACCGATAGTGGCGGACGTCTTGCTCCCAAGCGTCATGAATCACGCACCATCAGCAGCGCCGGACCATCCGGCGTATCGACAACTCGATCGCGACAAAATCCCGCCTTCTCGTAAGCCCGGATCGCTCGTGTGTTGGCAGGATCGGGATCGATGACGACACGTGGTATTCCGGAAGCGAGCAATTGGTCCGCGAATACCCGGATGAATGCGGAACCATGACCGCGGCCGAGCATATCGGCCTCGCCGATGAACTGATCGAGTCCGCGGGTGCCTTCTAGTTGCGGTCCGAAGCCGGTGTTCCAGGCACTCAGATTGTAACACTGCAAATAAGCAAATTCTCGCGTGTCTGCCGCGACAATGAACTGCGCCATATCGGGGTGATCGAGATCGCCGCTCACGAGTTCGAACTGTTCCGCGGAGTCGTGCCACCATTGGCAGACATGAGGCGTTCCGAGCCAACGCTGGATCGTCGGCAGGTCGGCGGCCGACATCGGGCGGAACGCGTAGGCCGTCATGCTCAGCCGCCCTGCAAGGTCTCGATGGTCACATTGCGATTGGTGTAAACGCAAATGTCGGCGGCGATATCCAGCGCCCGCCGCACGATGGTTTCGGCATCCTTGTCGGTATCGATCAGGGCACGCGCGGCCGCGAGCGCGTAATTGCCGCCGGACCCGATCGCCATGACGCCGGCCTCCGGCTCAAGGACGTCGCCGGTGCCGGTCAGAACCAGCGACACATCCTTGTCGGCGACGATCATCATCGCCTCCAGGCGCCTTAGATAGCGGTCGGTGCGCCAATCCTTGGCGAGTTCGACTGCGGCGCGGGTCAGCTGCCCCGGATATTGCTCAAGCTTGCTCTCCAGCCGCTCGAACAGGGTGAAGGCGTCGGCCGTGGCCCCGGCAAAACCGCCGATGACGTCACCCTTGCCGAGCCTACGGACCTTTTTGGCGTTGGACTTGATGACGGTCTGGCCGATCGAGACCTGCCCGTCGCCGCCGATCACCACTTTGCCGCCCTTGCGAACCGTCAAAATGGTAGTGCCGTGCCAGACCGGCGTTTCACTGGGGGATGCTTGCATGGAGTACCTCGTGTCCGGCCAGATTTAGGGACTGGCGCGGGGGGTTACAACACGGCGTTTTTGACCACCGGTTCGCGCCAAGGAGGCGCATCGAACCGAGCGCGGGCCGGATTTCGGTCACCATAGCCAAAAGTTCGCGACTTTTAAGCGCCATCCCGCAGTAGCGAAGGCTGCCCCAGCCTGTTAAAAGGGCCGCGTTTTCGGCCAAGAGCGGTCAAGGGAAGCACTCTTCATGCGCAGCGCCACCATCAAGCGCAAGACCAAAGAGACCAACATCGAGGTGACGGTAAACCTCGATGGAACGGGCGCATCCAGCGTCGCGACCGGGATCGGGTTCTTCGACCACATGCTCGATCTCTTGGCCCGGCATTCGCGCATCGACATTTCCGTGAAGGCCGTCGGCGACCTTCATATCGACCACCACCACACCACAGAGGATGTCGGCATTGCGCTCGGACAGGCAATGAAGCAGGCCCTCGGCACCATGGCCGGAATCACCCGCTATGCCAGCGTGCACATTCCGATGGACGAGACGCTGTCGCGCGTGGTGATCGATATTTCCGGCCGGCCGGTGCTCGTGTTCAAGGTCGAGTTTCCGCGCGACAAGGTCGGCCAATTCGATACCGAGTTGGTGCGCGAATGGTTCAACGCCTTCGCGGTCAACGCCGGCGTGACTTTGCACGTCGAAACCCTATATGGCGAGAATAGCCATCATATCGCCGAATCCTGCTTCAAGGGTCTGGCGAGGGCGCTTCGGGCGGCGGTCGCGATCGACCCGCGCGCCGCCGGCGAAGTGCCGTCCACCAAGGGTCAGCTCGGCGGCTGATTTTGCTTCGCGGCGGAGATTTATCATGCCGGTCTATACAGTTCATGCTCCGGTGACCAACAACGCGGATTTCCGCACCACCGATCGGTTCACCTTCGTTCGTGATGGCTTCCATGTATGGGCAGCACTTCTCGGTGTCGTCTGGCTCGCCTGGCATCGTCTTTGGCTGGCGCTGATCGGCTGGATCGTTCTGGTCGTCGTGATCGACGTCGCGATGATTCGTCTCGGCGTTGGCGTGACGACGGTCTTTCTGGTCGACGGCCTGCTGGCGTTGCTGTTGGGGTTTGAAGCCGCCAGCCTCGAGCGCTGGACCTTGTCGCGGGGCAACTGGCATCAACTCGACATCGTGGTCGCCGATGACGAGGAGGCGGCCGAGCGACGCTTCTTCGATCGCTGGACCGCCAAACAGCGCGGGCTGACCAACGATCAACCGGCGGTCGATCGCGGCGGTCCGCCGCCGACGCGGGATGTCCCTGGTCAGGCATTCTCGCGGCCGCCACCGTTGCCTCGCGACGAAATCATCGGATTGTTTCCGGAGCCGGGAGCATCGCGTTGAGCGTTGCGATCATCGATTACGGCTCCGGCAATCTGCACTCCGCCGCCAAGGCATTCGAGCGTGCAAGCCGGAGCATGGAAGTTCCGGAAAGGATCGTTGTGACCCGCGATCCCGATACCGCATTTCGCGCCGATCGCATCGTGCTGCCCGGCGTCGGTGCCTTCGCCGATTGCCGCCGCGGCCTCGACGCGGTTGACGGCATGATCGAGGCGATAACGGAGGCCGTGCGGCACAAGGCGCGGCCGTTCTTCGGCATTTGCGTCGGCATGCAGCTGATGGCGACGCGCGGCAAGGAACATGTCACGACCGAGGGATTGAACTGGATCGCCGGTGACGTCGAAAAGATTTCGCCGCGCGAGGCCAATCTGAAAATCCCGCATATGGGCTGGAATACGCTGGACCTGGTCAGGGAGCATCCGGTGCTGGAGCGTTTGCCGCTGGGCCCGAAAGGCCGCCACGCTTATTTCGTGCACTCTTACCACCTCAATGCGTCCAACGAGGCGGATGTGCTGGCGCGTGCCGACTATGGCGGGCCGGTGACGGCGATCGTCGGCCGCGACACCACCATCGGCACGCAATTTCACCCGGAGAAAAGCCAGCGCTTCGGGCTCGCTCTGATTTCGAACTTCTTGAAGTGGAAGCCGTGATTCTCTTTCCCGCCATCGACCTGAAAAACGGCCAGTGCGTGCGCCTCGAGCAGGGCGACATGGCGCGCGCAACCGTGTTCAACCTCGATCCCGCGGCACAGGCGGTGAGCTTTGCCGCGCAGGGGTTCGAATATCTGCATGTGGTCGATCTAGATGGTGCCTTCGCCGGCAAGCCGATGAACGCGCATGCGGTCGAGGCGATGTTGGCCGCGGTCACCATGCCGGTGCAGCTCGGCGGCGGCATTCGGGACTTGAAGACGGTGGAAGCCTGGCTCGCCAAAGGCGTCGCCCGCGTGATCATCGGCACGGCGGCGGTGCGCGATCCGGAACTCGTGAAGAGTGCGGCGAGAAAATTTCCTGGCCGGGTCGCGGTGGGGCTCGATTCGCGCGACGGCAAGGTCGCCGTCGAGGGCTGGGCCGCGACGTCGGAGCTGACCGCGCTTGAGATCGCAAAGCGATTCGAGGATGCCGGGGTCGCCGCGATCATCTTTACCGACATTGCGCGCGACGGCCTGCTGAAGGGCCTCAATCTCGACGCCACCATTGCGCTGGCCGAACGCATTTCAATCCCCGTCATTGCTTCCGGCGGCTTTGCCTCGATCGACGATGTGAAGGCGCTGCTGGCGCCGCGCGCCAAGAAACTTGCCGGCGCAATCGTTGGCCGCGCGCTCTATGATGGCCGTCTCGATCCCGCCGCCGCGCTGGCGCTGATCCGCAGCGCGCAGGCCGCGGCTTGAGCAGCATGATCCGGAAAAGTGGGAACTGGTTTTCCGGCGAGATCATGCGCAAAAAGTGATCTAGGAGCTATTTGATGTTCAAGGTGCGCGTGATCCCCTGTCTCGACGTCAAGGACGGCCGGGTGGTCAAGGGCGTCAACTTCGTCGATTTGCGCGACGCCGGCGATCCCGTCGAAGCCGCGATCGCTTATGATGCCGCCGGCGCCGACGAACTCTGCTTTCTCGACATTACAGCCACCCATGAAAATCGCGGCATCATGCTGGATGTGGTCCGGCGCACCGCGGAAGCCTGCTTCATGCCGCTGACGGTCGGCGGCGGGGTGCGCACGATCGAGGACATCAAGACCCTGTTGCGGTCCGGCGCGGACAAGGTCTCGATCAATTCGGCCGCCGTCAGCCGCCGGGAATTCGTCAAGGAGGCCGCGGAAAAGTTCGGCGACCAATGCATCGTGGTTGCGATCGACGCCAAGCGGGTGAAGCGCGGCGGCGGCTCGGACCGCTGGGAGATCTTCACCCATGGCGGGCGGAATTCTACCGGGATCGACGCCATCGAATATGCCCAGGAGGTGGTCTCGCTTGGTGCCGGCGAAATCCTGCTGACCTCGATGGACCGGGACGGCACGCGGCAAGGCTTTGACCTGCCGCTGACCCGGACGATCGCCGACAGCGTCGCTGTCCCGGTAATCGCTTCCGGCGGCGTCGGCAAACTCGACCATCTGGTGGAGGGCATCCGCGAGGGGCACGCGACCGCGGTGCTGGCGGCCTCTATCTTTCATTTCGGCGAATTTACCATACGTGAGGCCAAGGACCACATGGTCCGCGCCGGGCTGCCGATGCGGCTCGATCCCTGACGACTCTTGGTGACAGAAGTGCTACATCCCTCGGGGGCGGCAGCCCCTCCGTCAGACCCGCGTATTGAGTTGAGTCCCGATGTCGCGTTTCACGCTCCATGACCTTGTCACGATTATCGATGCCCGTGCGGCGTCGGGCGGAGAGGCATCCTACACCCGCAAGCTCCTGGACAAGGGGCCGGAGCATTGTGCCAAAAAGTTCGGCGAGGAGGCGGTGGAAACCGTCATCGCCGGGATTGGGAGTGACCGCGACCATCTCATCGCCGAAAGCGCCGACGTGCTGTTTCACTTGCTGGTGCTCTTGAAGTCGCGCGGCGTGAAGCTTGAGGAAGTCGAGGCAAAATTGGCACAGCGTACCAGCATGTCCGGACTTGAGGAAAAGGCGGCGCGCAAGCGCGACTAACCGGCGTCGGAGCCAGGCGAGAGACAACAAGGCGGCGTCATGGACATTCGGGCACCGGAACAACAATACAATCCCTACCGGATTTTCTCCCGGGAGCAGTGGGCGCGCCTGCGCGACGACACGCCGATGACGCTGGAGCCCGGCGAATTCGAGCGGCTGCGTTCGATGCACGACCGCCTTGATCTGAAAGAGGTCGAGGACATCTTCCTGCCGCTGTCCCGGCTGCTGTCGATCTACGTCGATGCGACCCACCGGCTCTATCAGGCGCAACGGCAATTTCTCGGCATCCGGGATCGCAAGGTGCCCTATATCATCGGCGTCGCCGGATCGGTCGCGGTGGGCAAGTCGACCACCGCGCGCGTGCTTCAGGCGCTGCTGGCGCGCTGGTCGCCGCGGCCGAGGGTCGATCTGGTGACGACCGACGGTTTTCTGTTTCCGAATGCGGTGCTGGAGCGGCAAGGCCTGATGCAGAAGAAGGGCTTTCCCGAAAGCTATGATCTGCCGATGCTGCTGGCGTTCCTCAGCGACATCAAGGCCGGGCGGCGGCCGGTGCGGGCGCCGGTCTATTCGCATTTGACCTATGACATCGTTCCGAACGAGTGGATCGAGATCGACAGGCCCGACATTCTGATCGTCGAAGGCGTCAACGTCCTGCAGACCGGCCGGCTGCCGCGCGACGGCAAGGCCGTGGCGGTGGTTTCGGACTTCTTCGACTTCTCCGTCTATATCGACGCCGACGAACAGGTATTGCGCGACTGGTATGTGACGCGCTTCCTGACCCTTCGCGACACGGCATTCCATGATCCCCGATCCTACTTTCACCGCTATGCGCTACTTTCCGACGAGGAGGCCACCGCCACGGCGCTGGCGATCTGGGAACGCACCAACCTCGCCAATCTCGAGGACAACATTCTGCCGACACGGCCACGCGCGACGTTGATCCTGAAAAAGGGCGCCGACCATGTGGTCGAAACGGTAGCGCTGCGGCGGCTGTAATCTTTCATCAAACATCCAGTGCAGTCGTCCCCGCGAACGCGGGTACCCCAGCGTGAGCGCGAAGCGCTCATCGTGGCCCCGCGGCTTCGCTTTTTAGAAAGATGGCTGACGGCTTCTGCTCCAATCAACTAAGGTGGTTGGGTCCCTGCGTTCGCAGGGACGACGATGGTTCTTGTGATGGTTCGCCGGAATTCCGGGAAGCCTTGTGCCGTCACGCCGCGCGGCTATTTCAGCGCCAGCGGTTTCTCCTCGTCGAGGAATCCCATTAGTTCGTGGAAGAATTGCATGCGGTTCTTTTCCAGCATCACCGTATGCGTTCCCTCGCTCAGTTCGATCAGCCGCTTGTAGGGCGTGTTCTTCAGCTGCGCGAAATAGCCTTGCGCCAGATAGCTCGGAAGATCGGCGTCCCATTCGGCGTGAAGCAGAAGCGCCGGCACCTTGATCTTGCCGGGATCGTAGAGCGCCTTGCCCGCGCTCCAGTATTTCAAGCCGTCCTCGAACACGCCGTTCGGCGCGCGCAGCAGCGGCGGATTTTGCTTGGACGATTCGGGATCGGTGGCCCAGGTGGCGGTGGCCCAGGCGTCGAACACGCCCGGCGGGATCAGATCCGCCTGCTTGTCCTCGGCAACGCCCTTCAACCAGCGCGCCTTGGCTGACTCTTTGGAGACCAGCCGGTAAGCGCCGAGCGGCAGCGCGTTGGCGGCTGCGGGCGGTGGCGGTTCATTGCGGATCCATTGCGGCGCATACAGCACGAGACGGTTCACCTTGTCGTTATGCTCGCTGGTGTAGAGCCCGGCGATCGAGGTGCCCCACGACCAGCCCATGACGTTGATCTTTGAAACCTTGCGTTTCCTCAGGATGTAATCGACGGCGACGCCGAGATCATGCGCCGCCACGGCGGTCGAGACGATCGGCTTGTTCGCCTCCGGCGGCTGGCTCATCTCGGCAGGCCGGGTCGAGCGGCCATAGCCCCTGACGTCGACGAGATAGACGTCGTAACCGCGCGCGGCGATCAGGTCCATCATCGAGACGCCCTCGATCGGCAGGTCGAAGGCGGTCTCGGCCGGATAGGTCGCGCCATGGACAAACAACAAAATCTTGTCCGCGGAGGTTTCCTTGCCGGCGAGGTGCTTGTTGCGCACGAACAATTCGATCCCCGCATCGCCTGACGGGATCATGGTGTCGGTGGTTTCCAGTTTTCGCTCCTTGGCCTGTAGCCCGGCGCCGGCGAAAATGCTTGCAGCAAGACAGGCCGAAAAAAGCTGCAAAAACCTGTTGCGCATCGGATTCCTCCCGAAAGCCGTCCGGCAATGCCGGACTTTCGTTGGCGCGCATGTGTGGGGCGAATCGGGGTGAGCCGTCAAGACAAGCGGAAGTGAACGCTCTCGCCTTCGCCTCAGGCGGCCACATGCCGCGCGGCGGCAAAGCCCGCAAGCGCATCGGCGAGTTTTTCCCGATCGAGCGGCTTGATCAGAAAACCGTCCATCCCCGCCTCGAAGCAGGCATAGCGATCTTCCACCAGCGTATTGGCCGTCAAGGCAAGGATCGGGGTCTTGCGGCCACCCTGGGCGGCCTCGCGGGCGCGGATGTTCTTGGTGGTTTCGATGCCGTCGAGCCCCGGCATCTGGATATCCATCAGCACCAGATCATAGGGCGTGCCGGCGGAGTTCGCCGACAGCCATGATTCAAGCGCCTCTTCGCCATTGGTGGTGATGACGGCCTGATGCCCGAGCCGGGTCAGCAGCGAACGCATCAGGAGCGCGTTGATTTCGTTGTCTTCCGCCACCAGCACCGAAAGGCCGCGCGTGGCTGCGGCCGGCGCGGCTTCGACGGGCTCGGGATGCTCGAGCAAGGCGTCGCCCGCAAGGTCCGGCGCGGAGACTTCCGGCGCCGTGGTGAGGCGGGCGGCGAGCGAAGCCGCGCGCAGCGGTTTGATCAGGTAGCCGGTCAAAGCCGATGAGGATGGAAGCTCATGCCGCGTCGCCGGGATGAACATGACGATCCGTTGCGTGGCGTAGGATCGCGCGGCCGACGCCAGCGATTCGACTTCTTCGGCGCCCAGGGCATGATCGAGCAGAACCGCGAGCCAGTTGCGTTCCGGCAGCAGAGCGCGCGCCACTTCGGCCTCCGAAACCACACAGGTATGGCCGCCCCAGCGCTGAAGCCGCCGCGCGATCAGGGACGCTTCGATGCTCTGCGGCGCGACCAGCATGATGGACTGGCCGGCGAGATCCGGTGCGGCGAAGGTAGGCCGACCGCCATGATCGGCGGCCGCGAGCGAAATGGCCACCTCGAAGGTCGAGCCGATGCCGGGTTTGCTTTCCAGCGTGATGCGGCCGCCCATTCGCTTCACGATGCGTTCCGAGATGCTCAAGCCAAGGCCGGTGCCGCCATAGCTTCGGGCGATCTTCTCGTCGGCCTGTTCGAATTCGCGGAAAATCCGCGCTTGGGCTTCAGGGGCAATGCCGATGCCGGTGTCGCGCACCAGGAAGGAGATTTCATTGGGCCAGATGCCGGGCTCGACGATCAGTGCCACGCCGCCGGTCGCGGTGAATTTGATCGCATTGCCGGCCAGATTCAGCAGCACCTGGCGCAGCCGCGCTGCATCGCCGATCACTTGCTCCGGCAGGCGTTCGTCGACATAGGCGGCGATCTCGAGCTTGCGCGCCTGCGCCCGTGGCGCGAGCAGTTCGGTGATATCCTCGATCAGCGCGGCGAGCGTGAACGGGCGAGATTCGAGATCGATCTTGCCGGCCTCGATCTTGGAATAATCCAATAGTTCCTCGATCAAGGCGAGCAGCGCGTCGCCGGAAGTCTTCACCGCCTTGGCGTAGGTCATCTGCTCCGGGGTCAGCGGCGTATCGAGCAGCAAGGAGCTCATGCCGATGATGCCGTTCAGGGGCGTGCGGATTTCGTGGCTCGCCATCGCCAGGAAACGCGACTTGGCGCGACTGGCGGCATCGGCCTGGTCGCGGGCCTCTGCCAGCGCGCGCTCGGTCTCGGTGCGGTCGGTGACGTCGCGGCCGACGCATTGCATTTCGGCCGGCGCGCCCGCATCGAAGCGGACCAGCCCTTCGCGCCATGCGATCCACCTTGGTCCGAGCGCGGTTTCGACCTTCTGGTCGTGAATTCGCGTGCCGTTCGGCTCCAGCGCGCTGTCGCCCTGCTCGAGTACGTTGAGCTGAAAGTAGCTGCCGATCAGCGCGCTGCGCGGCTTTCGGGCGAGCTCGCAATAGGCGTCGTTGACGAAGGTGATGGCGCCTTTCGCATCGCGCAGCACGATCAGATCGCCTTGCGATTCGAACAGGCTGCGGGCGCGCTCCTCGGCTTCCTTCAATTCCCAATTCCGATCGGCCAACGCCTCATTGTGCAGCGCGATCTTGCGGAGTTTCTTGTGCACGAAGCGCAGCCGCATGCTCACCGTGACGAGCGCGAGGCAGGCGAGCGCGAACAGGAAACTTGCCCCGATCGCGAAGTTGTTGGGGTCGTAGCCGGAATCTTGGGATCGGCTTCCGGCAATGAAGCCATACGCACCGCCGAAGGCGGCGGAGAAAATCGTGAACGAGCGGACGGAGATGAGGATCCAGGGATGACGCCGCGAGAAGCGGCGCAAGCGCAATTTGATCCTGAGAATCCGCCCCATCACCGACCACCCCAAGGATTGCATTACGGGTTGCATCACGGCTCGCTAACGCGGTTGGCGGGCTGCCCTCGCGCACGTCATTGGTTGGCGACGAAGATGCGGTTACGACCTTGCAAAGTGCTTGAGGCAATGTGGCCTCATATTGTCGACTGAGAACATAGTTAATGAAGGGTTACGGGCCGCTCGCCGCGTGTGGAAGGCGCATCAAGACAGAAGCTACAGCGAGGCGGCTTGCCGGGATCGATGTCCGCCGCCGGCACCGACGACGAGCGCCGCCGCATCGCGCAACGAGAACCGCTTCGACCGGACAAAGATGCGATAATCGGCGGGACCCTCATGCGACAGGTAGATGACGGGCGCGCCGCTTTCGGGAACTGCCGAGACCGACACAAAGCGCGTCGCGGGATGAGCCTCGCAGGCGCCCGGCTCGGCAGTCTCGCTATCGTCGACCAGGGCGAAGTCGGCCGCCTCGGCGCTATCCGATATCTGGACCCGCACCGTCGCCGCCGCCGGGTCGTCGGTGAACGCGACATGGAGATCGGCATGCCAGGGCAGGTCCGAAATCTCGACCGAGGTGTCGGCGACCGCGATACAGGGATGCAAACTGGGCAACAGGCCGCCGCGCGCGAAAAAAGCGGCGAGCAGAAGTGGAACAGCCGAGGCCAGAATCCTGAAACGCAACATGATGCGCCGCTCGCTTTTCCAGCCGCTTCCGGTTTGCGGAGGGTTTATGGTTGGCGAAGCGTAAACAAAACTCGTTACCGCCGGGTTGACGGGGGGGTGAGGGAAGCCGGCAGTCCCGGCGCGACCTGCACCTGCACGTCGACGGCCCGGGCCTCTATCCCCTCAAAAGCGACAGTGGAAACCCGTTGGACCATGCAGCCCCTCCCTCCCGCAATCCAAGGTAGCGGAAGGCGGCGCGAAGGGGGGATTATAACCTTGACAAAGCAGGAACAAAATGTAGCAATTTCAGCCGCTTCGCAGGTGATTCGCGAGGCTGGCGCGCCCGATATGTCTAAGAATGCTCTCCAGATGCTTTCTGGCGAGCATCCTTGGCGTCTTTCGCTGCCCATTCCTCCTTCGTCAGTCTCAGGACAGATGGAGGCCGTTTTGACGGATGGCCGCGTCCTTCTGCTTCCAGAGCGCGCTCTAGATGCCGGTGCTTCCGCTCTTCGCTTATCCAGTGGGGAATGTGTTCGCTTGCGCGATTATGCAGACTCGGTCGGTCCTTTGCTGGAGGCTTTGGAACGCCAAGGATTGATCGCTGTTCTTGCATGACATGGTGCAATTGATCGCCAAAATACAGCAGCATAGATCGGGTGTGATCAAAATAAGATTCCTGCTCTGTTAATAGTTTCAGATCGACGTGCTTCTGATCCATTTCGAAACCTTCGGCGCGACTTGCGGCTTCTTCTAGATTTGCGAAAAACAAGCCATCTTGTGCCGGGGACCATTGGCAGTGAGCGTAATTGTTTCTTATCTTGAGACAATGGCGGAGAGCTCCAATGACTTCCTCGTAATCCAGTGCCAGGTTCGAATTGATGACGACGTTCCTTATTAAGACATCGGCTAGGTCTATTCGGCCGCCCGTCGATCTCCCCCGGTAAGTCGCCCGCAGGGCTAGGCCTTGATTGCCGATGGCGGTGCCCGCTAGCATGCTGTATGTCAATTCTAGTTCGCCAAAAGACGTAACCATCCTGCCGATTAATCCGGCTTCAACGGGATGATCATCAAAGGCTGGATTCAGGGACATGAGCGGTAAGCCTGATCATACGAAAGAGTTAGAATTTCACCCCAATGCATGGGAACGCTTCGAACGCGCCGTCGGCGTGGTTGCAAAAAGTCCGCCGCAGCATCGGGTAGCGAAGAAGAAAAAGAAGGCCCCGCCGAAGCGGGGCCGAAAAACTCAATTTTCTTCATAGTCGATTTTTCGCGAGACCTGATCATCTGTAGGTAGCATTTTTTGCATTGGTATAGGTGATCGCATCCTCATGGGAAGGCGTTCATCCGGCCATTGTTTAACAATTTTTTTCTTAGGCCCGCTTGTTTGCCAACTCCATTGTTGGTTGTTCAAGTCCGTTTCGCTCATACCAGTCAAGATGATGGTTTTCATGATTTTCTCCTAAGCGCCTTTATCGGCGTGATCGGGGAATATGAACACCTTTCCAATTTTAACAACGCACCCACCATGGGGAGTGCTGCATGGAAAAACAGAGCAGCATTGTCAGTGTTTGCGCTCGGGGCTGCCGGATTGTGGATTTGTTACCTTTGCCTCTTGGCGAGCGGAAACACGATCCGCGAGAAAACGCAAATCCTCAGCAAGCGTCGTGTTTTTCGGCACCGGATAATCATGAAAAAGGCCATGATCGCCGATGGAAATCCGGAGCCATACCTCTTCCTTTGTCTCAAGCAACTGCACGTAATTCATGCCCGGCAGCATCGGATTGCGATCTGTTGGCTTCAAGGAGATTCCTTCAATCAGATTTGAAAGCGCCGATATCATCGTTGCGGCATCCATAGTGCCGATGCTGGCTTGACAAGGTTCACCACCGTCATCCTCAAATTCGAGAATGATTTGATCGCCGAAGGTATCGAAACCTTTTGGCTTGAGGATTCGCATTGGATTTACCTCTTGCGTTCGCGCCAGCGCAGGAAACGCTTTGCCAAACGCTTAAAACGGCGCGGCTTGGTTTTTGCTGTTAGGCCGTCGATAGGTAAGTCGCTTGCCCTTGATGCCGGTCGCCAGCAACGCCGCGCGTGTCGCATCGTCAACTCCTAACTTGGAGCGGTTCGAATAACGGAAATCGAACTCGGCCAAATAACGGTGCAGGTGTTTCTCGGAACAATGCTGGTAGACGCCTTTCATGCCGCGTTTGAAAATTGAGTAGTAGCCCTCAACCGTGTTCGTGGTGATGTCGTCGCGGACATATTCTTTCTGACTGTGATTGACCGTATCGTGGCTCAAAAAGTGAGCGCCGACTTGCTGATACCAAACGCCTTCGTCCGTGTTGATGATGGTTTCTTGTTTGACGTTCTCGCGAACGATCTTGGTGACTTCGTTGAGCGTGGTGGCGTCGATATGGAAGCTGCGGGCTGATCCGCCACGCTCTACCAGAGTCATGACGATGTTGCGGAAAGCAGGGCCGGGCTTGCGGCGTCCTTTCGGGGAGCCTGCCAGCTTGCCGATGTAGGTTTCGTCCGCTTCCACGACCTTGCCAGAGCCGCCCATGGGCGAAAGGCTGGCGGGGCGCATTGCCTCACGCAGGCGGTGCATCATGAACCACGTCGATTTGTAGCTGATGCCAAGCATACGGTGGACCTGATGGGCAGAGACGCCCTTCTTGGAGGCCGTCATCAGGAACAGGGCAGCAAGCCACTTGGACAGCGGGATTTTGGAGCGCTCAAAGACCGTGCCAACCGTGACCGTGAATTGTTCGCGGCATTCGGCACATTGGTAGAGGCCGGGACGGTGAGATTTACCCTGTAGGGCCGTGATCTTGTCCTGATCGGCATTGCCGCAATGCGGGCAGATCGGACCCTCAGGCCAAACCCTAGCCTCAAGCCATTCGCGGGCCTTGGTTTCGTCGGTGAAAACTGGATTCTGGAGGTTCGAAGTCATGGCAAAAATCCGTAATGAAATGCAGGACGCTATTGACGAAGGCTATCGGCAAGAGATTGCAAGCGAGTATTTTCGTCATTGCATAGCTTTCGCACACGCTGAAGGGCGTCTTTCTGAATTACTCCAAGCCGCCGGTTATCATCCTCCGGAAGCTTCACGCGCATTTCGACCCATTCGGTGGCTTCGTCTTTGGTGGCGGCATCCGCGTAAAGCAGATGGACAAATGGCCCTGAAATCGTGGTTTCGATCAGTTTCATGGAGGTAGCTCCTATGGGGACCTATTCTACCTATAGAAACTGCTTTGTCAAGGTTATAATCCCCGCGCGAAGGGCAAGAACATTAAGGGAACGGATGCTCCGGTCATGCAGCCTTACTTGCAACTTCTGTGGTCGTAAGTCCCGTCGCTCAACAAGATTTCGCAGTGCGTGCTCGACGTCCGCGCGATCATGATGACGATGATGATGAAGAGCAAGGCCAGGGCCAACCGCACTCCTCCCCCCTTGGTTACTCGGGCGCGCGATGGCCGGCGCGAGAGCTCCACCGGGCGGTCCAAACGCGTCACCAAAACCTCAAGGGTTGGCGGCGCTTCCTGCCGGAGGAGCTGCGCGAGCCACGGTCGCCAAAACCGTCACTGGCAAGCTTAAGTTGCGAAGAGAGATAGCAAACAGCGACGAGCAAGACAAGAACATTTAGTGAACAAATAATCTTGATTGGCTCCTGCCTCCCAGCCCGGCGAGGCGGCCCGCCGGCATCCCCCCATTCATCGCGTATCCACCAGCGCGCCGCGGCAGCCTTCGGAATTTACCTCGCGCCCCCACTTTCCCTGGGTGCAGGTCTGCATCACCTTGTCGGCGACACAGAATCCAGCCCCATCGCTGAAGGGCCGGCCGGCCCAAACGCAACCGTTGGGCGGCAGCGGAACCAACACCGGCCCTGGCCCCAGATCAAACATGGGCGCCGGTTGCGGCGTCGGAAGAAAGCAGCGCGCTGATCAGAATCGTTCTGGTGAGCATCCTCATTATCGTCCCCCCTCGGCTGATGCCGCCGTAGAATGGAGACGTCGGATGACGATCAGGCGACACCGTTCGGCGGATCCCGCGATGCCCTGTGGACGCCGTTTCCGGCGCCTTGGGCCTGACTGGTTTTAAGCGTTTTAGTGCGTCTCCGCCCGCTTCAACAACCGCGACAGATCTTCAGTTTGGCGGTGGTTCGAGCATCTTCATCGATGAACGGGTTCCTTGTAGGCGGCTCGCGATACGTCGCTTTCAACGGCCGCTGGCTTGTCTTTTTTCGGAGGAGACGCCGCATCGTAACAGGCAAGTCGCTCGCCCGTGCTTTGGATCGCGCGACAGTCCGGTCCGGCGGCAAGAGCTCCTTGCGCGCATGCGCAGAGCGCCAAGGCTGAGAGAGTCTTTTTCATCCGATTCCTTTGCGGGCAATATTGCCCACCGGTTTTCCGCAAACAAAGAGCTCGCGTCCTCGACGTGCAAGGTCAATCCCATGCAACACCGATGGTGCAGCACCCCGTGAAACGAGACGTGCCCGAATGCGTTAGACCAATTGCTTGTCAGATGCTGAAATTAGCCAGCATCGCTATTTCTTCTTCTCGGAACCGAAGTTCGGCTGCCATCCTGTGGTCTTTTGACTTGGCGCCGCGGCAATTGTCTTGATCTTCTGTTTCTTGGGTTTCTTGGACTCCCGATTACCCCTTTGCTCGCCTTTGGCCATGCTGCTCTCCCTGAGGTTCTCGACGCACGGATTGAATGCAAATTTCTTATTGACAGTGCGGCGCGATAAGCACCGCACAATTGTGCGCCCTTTGGCGACGAATAGCTATGCATTAGTTGCAGCCGTCTCGGCCTGTCTCGGACATTGGCGGCCGTGCCTGACGCGCTCGCTCAGCCATTTGGCGAAATGCGTTCCTCTGCGCTTATGGCGCGCTCGAGCGCTTCGATCACCATCTGAGTCTCGATGAATTTGTTGCGTGCTCGCTCCGCCTTGTCCCGGTCAAAGGGAGCGGCCAGCACCTTCGCGTGCGCGTCCCTGTCCTCGATCATGCGCTCACGGGCCTTCTTCAGCGTTTCCAGTCGTTCGTTCATTGGGGCTCCATCTGCTTAGACGCTCTGCTCCCTCCCCACCACTCGCTTCGCTCGCGGGAGGAGGGGAGCGCATGAACGCGCGATCAAGCTTCGCGAGGCAAGAAATGCCATGGTCGCCTGGTCCGTCAACCCGGCAGCTTTTCCATAGCCTGTGCCACAACCGAAACAGCGGCCGCGATCGCCGCCCATGCAGCCCAAGGTGCCTGACCGCGCATTAACGGAACAAACCTCTCGACCTTGTCGCGAAGGTCGCTTCCTGTACTTGCATATAACCCAACACAGGCCGAGATCAGCGCGGCGCCAATGGCGATCCAGGGAGCGGCGTCTCTCACGAACGTCGATCCGCAGGCGCGACCATCGCGTGGCGGTCGATGGCATCGACCGAAGCGGCGTCAGCTCTCCCAGACATCACTGTTTGGCTGCCCAGGAAGGCCGAGCGCCGGACCAGGCGGGAAGTGCATCCCATTCGGCCCATCGCATCCGGCGCTCCTCATCGCCTACCCTGACAAAAACAAAGGCGGCATCATCGCGGCCGGTCTTTGAGCCAACGAACATGGCCGGAGCTCCGTATGCGTCCCTGATGATTGCTGTGTTTGCCATTTCGAATCCCGCCTTCTGTTAAGCGCTCGGCTTGCCATTGCCAGCATGCCCGACCGAGGCGGGCTACCAGTGAAAAATGACCGCGGCGGCGATCAGCAGTGCAAGAAACAACGGCAACAACATCGGAGGAACAAGCCACTCTCGAAGATTGAAGCTGCGGGTGTCGGACATATGACCGCCCTTCCTGGGTGAGGCGGGAGCGCAACGCTCTCAGTCACCGATAACAGCCGGGCGCGCCGTGATGTCGTAAATGTAGCAGTCCCTTCGCCAAATAGCGAGGTCAATCGCATTTCGCTGCACCCGGTCGGCGATTCCAAAGCCAGAATGGGCCGAGGTTGCCGCAAGCCGGACCATCTAGGCCACCTCATCGGTCCAGACTTTGAAGCTGAGCAACGTGTTCGGCCCGAACGTCTGGGTAATTGGAACGTCAGCGGCGTCGCGGCCCTGGGCGATCAGAACACGGCCGATTCGCGGCATGTTGTTGCGCGCATCGAACGTGTACCAGTGGCCGCCGATATAGGCCTCAAACCAGCCGGCAAAATCCCCTGCGGCGTAGGGAGGGGGCATGCCGATATCACCGAGATAGCCCGTACAATATCGCGCGGGGATGTTCATGCAGCGGCAGAACGCCATGGCCAGGTGCGCGTAATCGCGGCAAACGCCCTTGCGCTCGTTGAAGGCTTCCCATGCCGTCATGGTCGGCCGCGCATGCTCGTATCCGAATGCGATGTGGTTGTGGACGAAATCGCAAATCGCTTGGACCCGCGCCCAGCCCGGCGTCGTCTTCTCGAACAGCTTCCATGCAATATCGGAAAGCCGGTCGGTTTCGCAGTAGCGGCTGCCAAGCAGATAGACGATTGTCTCCTCCGGAAGATCCTCGACCGCGTGCTGCGTGGCGGCGGGCACGATCACATCGGGCAGACCGCTATCGCGAACGGTTCCATCAGCCGCAAGGCGTACCCGCCCCGTTGGCGCGACGATTCGGCTGCACCAGTTGCCGAACCCGTCGCGATAGGGCGTGATGGGCACGGAAGGGCTGATGGTCAGGTAATCGGGCACGAGGATATCGGAGGCCCTTGTAAAATGCGTGCCTACCACCGCGATCAAGGGCGTCGGCTGCGGAAAGTCGTAAATCATCTCGAAGCCGACACGAATCTTCATGCGACACACCTGATCCCGATACCGGTTCGCGTGAAGAAAACGCGTCAAGACAAGAATCTAGAGCTTAGGTTCTGATTCAATCAGAACGATCACGCTCTAGAAATTGCACGCCCCTTCATCGCCGCATTGGTGCAGCTTTCCGAGCGGCGGTCGATGAACGTATCGCTTTGTTCAGGTTGCGCGGCAATTTCGCCGCTGAGTTCCGCGGTTATTGTGGAGATGGCTACGAAAGCGGCCGAATACAAGGCAAAGCGAGGCTATTCGGCCTCACGCCGCCGATCTCGTGAGAAAGCGGTAGCTAATCGACGCAAAAGAGCGCACGGTAGATCGATGCACAACAATAGAGTCGGCCCGCAGCTGGTTGCGAAGCGCATCTCGGCATGACCATGCGCTCGCGGCGGGAAACAATCACGTTTCAGCATCCGTTCCGGATCAGGGGTATCGACCGTCTCCTGCCTCCGGGGGCCTATGAGGTCATCACCGATGAGGAGATGATCGAAGGATTGTCGTTCGCGGCGTTCCGCCGGGTCGCCACCATGATCATGGTGCCGGCGGCGGCGCGCAGTTCGGCGATGGAGATGATTTCCATCGGCTCGGTCGATTTATCCGACGCTCAGCGCATGGATGCGAGCGCGCCCTCGTGAGTGACAAGCCGCTCGATCTCGACGAGCACCGCGGCATGGCCGCGCAAAAAGCCACCGACTTGAGGCGTCTTCTGGCGGACGCGGAGAACAATGCGAGGGAGCTGCGCGATCGTCAGAAGGTGCTCGAAAGCCAACTTCTGTCGGTTTCGGCTGCTTCCTGGCCGGAGGCAGCCGCCAAGGCGCGCTACGTCCTGAATTTGTACGCCGCGGGTCTGGCTCCCGCCGACGCCCATCATCGCGATCTGGTCGCGGCGGTGCTTGCTGATTTTGCCCGGCTCGCCAACAAGAGCTGAGCAAATCGTTGTTTCCGAATGTCAGGAAACTCTCTGCGCTCGATGGAAGATCGAGCGCCAACTTGAAAGCAATGAAATCCATGCAAAATCTTTCGCCACGTCACGTCAAGACAGAAGAGTCGCTTCGGCTAGGCGTCGTATCCGGATGGTACTCGACCAAAGTGAGCGGAACATTTGTCTCCGGGCCTCACGATTCCGAGGCCGATTGCCTTCGCAAGATCGATGAGATCAATCCGCCGCCGGCAAAAGCCGTAAGAGCCGTGCCGATTGCGTAACGACCAAGACATCGCTTGAAGGCAGAGACGTCCTTTGAGGAGGCAGGCCAAATGGCACTGACACGCGGCAACTTTGGCGGTTACGAGTTTGAGCGGATGGTGGTCCGGTTTTCGATGGTTGACGGTCAAAGGGAAATACCCTGTGCCGTCAGCACATCGGCCATGGACGACCTGGAAAAGCCGGAGCGGACCAAGTCTGACCAGCGTGAAGCGCAATTCTTGCGGTTGCGCGATCAGATCGAAGAGCGTGCCGCTTGCAAGTTTCTTGCAAGGGAATTTGAAGGCACTCCGCCCGGCATCATCCTGCGCAGCCTGGATTTTCGAGATCGTGTATAGCGGGACCGTCAGCGATCCACCGGTTTGTTGAGCACCGGGGCGGAGAACCCCAGGGGCTGACCGTCAGGCCGCCCCCGGGGAATCGCATCCGCTTAAAGCGTCATGGTCATCGGCTCGGGGATGTAGTGAAAACCTTCGCCGGCTTTCACGACATGGCCGATGCCCGGCCACGGGTAGTGATAGGTCATCACGGCGGTCTTGTTGGCCGCCAGCATGTCCAGCATCTTGACGCGGCTCGCGGCTGCCTGCTTCGGATCGGTGTCGTAGGCGAATTCCATCCGCGGCTTTTCCATCAGCAGGATCGGGTGGTGCGTGAGGTCGGCGAGGTAGACGAAGGATTTGCCTTCCGAACTGATCATGAAGATGGTGTGGCCCACGGTGTGTCCGGGGGCCAACATGGCCTGAATGCCCGGCAGGAATTCCTGGCCGTCCTTGTAGAAGACGATGTGGTCGCGCACCGGCAACAGGTTCTTGCGCGCGTGCACGATGAAATCCTTCAACGGACCATTCGCCTTGCCCTCATCGGTCCAGAAATCGAAATCGCTCTGGGCGATGTAGAACTGCGCGTTGGGGAACAGCACCTTGTTGTTCTCGTCGACCACGCCGCCGATGTGGTCGATATGGCCGTGCGAGAACACCACCGCGTCGATGTCTTCCGGCTTGATGCCGGCTTCTTTCATGCTCTTCTGCTGGCGCCCGGTCGTTGGGCCGAAGTTCTTCACCGTGCCTAAGCCGGTATCGAACAGCACGAGCTTGTCGCCCATGTTCACGATCGGCGAATTCTGCTCAAGCACGACATTGGTCGGCGAGAGGAAATTGTTGCTCAGCATCTTCCGCATCTCGTCCTCCGGCACGCCGCTAAAGGGGCCCTTGGGATCCCCAAGCGAGAACGCCCCGTCGGATACGACCGTCACTTCGGCGTTGCCGACATTGAAGCGATAGAAAGTGGGTGCCTGGGTCCCGACCTTCGGGGCTTTCGCCAGCGCATTGCCGCCGAGCATGGCGGCTGAGCCGAGGCCGGCGCCCAGCGTGAGCAGGGACCTTCGCGAAACATTCAATGTCATGCATATCCTCTCCTGTTTGATATGTCGGTGAACATGTTTCCGAGCGGAAATGGCGACGGGTATCGAAAAGCTGCGACCGCTTTTTGACATTTGCTTTTTGACATTTGGAAGGCGCGGACGCAACCCGACGATGAGGCTAGCCTGAAGCTCGCTTCTTTTCGATCGCGTCCCAGATTTTCGCGGCGATGTTGGGGCCGCCGAGGCGGGCGATGGCGCGAATTCCCGTGGGTGAGGTTACGTTGATCTCGGTGAGATTGCCGTCGATGACGTCGATGCCGACGAACAGCAAGCCGCGCGCGCGCAAGGCCGGGCCCAAGCCAGCGCAGATTTCGCGCTCGCGGTCGGTCAGGTCGGTGGCTTTCGCAGCACCCCCCCGCACCATGTTGGAGCGCAAATCATCCGCCGCCGGCACGCGATTGACGGCGCCGGCGAATTCGCCGTCGACCAGGATGATGCGCTTGTCGCCATGTCTGACCTCGGGGAGAAAGCGCTGGATCACCCAGGGCTCCCTAAACGTGACCGAAAACATGTCGAACAGCGAGCCGAAATTCATATCCTGCGGCATGACGCGAAACACCGCCGCTCCGCCATGACCGTGCAGCGGCTTCATCACGACGGCGCCGTGCTCGTCGCGGAAGGCGTTGATCTCATCGAGGTCGCGCGAGATCAGCGTCGGCGGCATCAGATGCGGGAAATCCATCACAAACAGCTTTTCCGGCGCGTTGCGCACGCTGGCCGGGTCGTTCACCACCAGCGTCTTCGGATGCAGCCGTTCGAGCAGATGCGTCGAGGTGATGTAGGCGAGATCGAACGGCGGGTCCTGCCGCAGCAGGATGACGTCGAAGGCGGTAAGCTGCTCGCGGCGGGGCTCGCCGAGGGTAAAATGATCGGCCGCCTCGTCGCGCACGGTGAGGAGTTGCACCGGCGCCACCAGCTCCTCGCCCTTCAGCGAAAGCTTGTCCGGCGTGTAATATGAGAGCCCATATCCGCGTTTCTGCGCTTCCAGCAGCAGCGCGAAGGTCGAATCGCCGCCAATGTTGATGCGCGCGATGGGGTCCATCTGGACGGCGACGTTCAATTTCATGGGCGGGGTCCGCTGACTGGCTCGTGGCTTAAGGTTTCAAGGGCTGGCATCGAACGCCGCTAACAGATGGCGCGGCAGACGCCGCGGCGCAATCAGCATGGCGTCGAAACGAAGATCATATTCGGCATGTTCGGGACGCGCCATCAGCCAGGCTTGCGCTGCGGCGATGATGCGCGCCTGCTGGCGCGGCGTCACCGCGTAAGCGGCCTCATCGAGGCTGGCGCGGGCCTTGACCTCGATGAAGGCCAAGAGATTGCGCCGTCGCGCCACGATGTCGATCTCGCCATAGGGGGTGCGAAACCGCTTGGCCAGGATGCGATAGCCCTTGGCCAGGAGATATGCGGCGGCGCGGGTCTCCGCCGAAAGCCCGGTCTGAAACGCGGCGACGCGTTCGGGCGAGGCGGATTTTTTTTGGCCTTCGGACGGGGCAGCGCCGTCAGCCTTTGCGTCAGGCTTCGTCATCTGCGCCCCCGGCCGTCATTGGCTTGCTTGTTTGCTCGCCGTCTTCCTTCGCAAGCTCGAGCGCGCGGGCATAGATTTCGCGACGCGGCCGCCCCGAAAGCTCCACGGCATGGGCAACCGCGTCCTTGACGCTGTCGCGCTTGAGCCTGTTGCGCAGCAGATCGTCGAGCGCATCCTGGCTCATGGCTTGCGTGCCCGCCGCTGCGGGGGCGACCACCAGCACGAATTCACCGCGCGTCTCGAGCGAAACGGCACTTCGCGCCAGCTCGGTGAGCGGCGCGCGGCTTATGTCCTCATGCAGCTTCGTCATCTCGCGACAGATCGCGGCATCGCGCGCGCCCATGATCGCGGCCAGATCGGCCAACGTATCCTGCACGCGGTTTCCTGATTCGAACATCACCAGCGTTGCATCGATGCGCGAAAGCTCGGTCAGCCGCGCGCGGCGCGCGGCCGCCTTCGGCGGGAGAAATCCTTCGAAGAAGAAGCGGTCGGTCGGCAGCGCCGCCACCGACAGCGCCGCCAGCACGGAGGAGGGTCCAGGCAGCGCGACCACCCGATGGCCCGCCGCGCAGACCTCGCGCACCAGCTTGAAGCCGGGGTCGGAGATCAAGGGCGTTCCGGCGTCGGAGACGAGCGCAATGGATGCCCCCTGCGCCAGCCGTTCAAGGATCTTCGGCCGCACCAATGCGGCGTTGTGCTCGTGATAGGGTTTTAGTTGCGCTGCGATCGCATAACGCTCGGTCAGCCGGCGGGTGATTCTGGTGTCCTCGCAGGCGATGATGTCGACGCCGGCCAGCGTCTCCAACGCGCGCAGCGTGATGTCGCCGAGGTTGCCGATTGGTGTTGCCACCAGATAGAGGCCCGGAACCGGCTTCGAGGCGGTCAGGACCTGTCCATTCATCGAAAAAGTCCGCGCCCGGGGTCCCGCCAGCCCATCAGGGGTGTTTGTGGAAGCAGCTTTTGCGCGCATAATGATAGTCTAGAGCATGATCCGGAAAAGTGGGAACCGGTTTTCCGATAAGATCATGCTCAAACAAAGAGATGAGATCGTGATCCGATGAACTCCAATCGGATTATGATCTGTAATTTTCGAGCGAAGCTTGCCCCGGACGTGATCCGGGGTGGATACCGGTACGCACGAGGAAAGCGCGCCATTCAATGGGTTCGGGGAAGATTTACGCCAAAGCTTACATGCGCAAAACAGCAGGCATCCTGTCGCGCGATGGTGAGGCGAAGCTGCAACCGGTCTTGGTGCCGGGAAGCTATAATCCTTTTGTTTTGGTTAACCATTCGCCGACAATATGCCTGAATCCACCCTACTGATCCCTCGGAAGGGCGAAGTCCCGGCCATTTAGCCGGGCAAGAGAAGAGATACGATGGTGGGTCCGTTCGATCCCAACTCCCAACCTGACGGGTCTGGAACCACCAAGTCCCGGACCTCGCGTTCGCAAGCGACCCGGCGGACCGCAGTTGGGCTGATCCTCGGCGCGCCGCTGCTTGGCGCCTGCGCGAGCGTGCAGCAAAGCATCAGCCAGTTTTCCAGCCCGTTCAGTTCGCAGCCCACAGCCGCTCCCGCGGGCGTGCCGCAGCAACCGGTGGCGGTCGGCGCTGGGCAGGTCAAGGTCGGCTTGATCCTGCCGCTGTCGGCGGCGGGCAATGCCGGGGTCGCGGCGCAATCGATGAAGAATGCCTCCGAGATGGCGCTCTCGGAATTCCTCAACCCCAACCTCCAGCTCCTGATCAAGGATGACGGCGGCAGCCCGCAAGGCGCGCAGCAGGTGGCGCAGCAGGCGCTCGACGAGGGCGCGGAGATCATTCTGGGCCCGCTGTTTGCATCGTCGGTCCCGGCGACCGCACAGGTCGCGCGCGGGCGGGGGATTTCCGTGATCGCGTTCTCCACCGATTCAAGTGTGGCGAGCCGTGGCGTCTATCTCCTCAGTTTCCTGCCGGAGTCCGACGTCAACCGGATCGTCGAATACGCCGCCAGCACCGGCAAGCGATCCTTCGCCGCCATGCTGCCGGAGAACGCCTATGGCAATGTGGTGGAGGCCGCTTTCAAGCAGGCGGTGCCGAAAAGGGGCGGGCGGATCGTCGCGTTCGAAAAATACGGGGCCGACCGCGCGACGGCGGCGCGGAACGTGGCACAGGCGCTCGGTCAAGCCGATACGCTGCTGCTCGCCGACGACGGCGACGCGGTGGTTTCGGTGGCGGACGCGCTGGCTGCGGCCGGCGCCAATTTGCAAAACGTTCAGCTGCTCGGCACCGGCCTGTGGGACAATCCGCGCGTGTTCGCGAGCTCCAGATTGCAAGGCGGGCTTTTCGCCGCGCCGGACCCTGCCGGCTTTCGAAGTTTCGCAAGTCGCTACCGACGCAAATTCAGTGCCGAGCCGGTGCGCACCGCGACGCTGGCCTATGACGCGGTGGCGCTGGCCGCCGCATTGTCGCGAACCCAGGGCGGGCAACGATTCTCGTCCGACGTGCTGCTCAATCCGTCCGGCTTTGCCGGCATCGACGGCCTGTTTCGTTTCCGCGCCGACGGCACCAATGAGCGGGGGCTTGCGGTCATGCGGGTCGGCTCCAGCGGCGCGGTGGCGGTCGCCGGTTCGCCGAAGAGTTTTGGGGCGTAGCCCACCCGCAGTCGCCCCTGCGAACGCAGGGGCCCATACTCCGCGGCCTTTCGTTGGACAAGGAAGTCGTTGCCTTCCTTTCGCGATAACCAAATCCTGTGGTTATGGGTCCCTGCGTGCGCATGCGTGCGCAGGGACGACGTTGGCAGAGAATTCACGCCGCCAGATCAGCCACCACCGCATCGAGCACCGGGAAGCCGGCCTGCGTGACGCGCAGCCGGCCGCTGTCATCGACGGAAATCGCGCCTTCTTCGCGCAGGATCGCGATGCGGCGGGGATCGAGCGGGCGGCCCGAAAGAGCCGCATAAGCCTGCGGGTCGATGCCCTCGGCGAGCCGCAGGCCCATCAGCAGGAATTCGTCGGCGCGTTCTTCGCTGTTGAGACGATCATCGGTGACGACGCCGTGGCCGTTGGCCTCGACGCGCATCAGCCACGCCTCGGGCCGCTTCTCGGTCGATATCGCATGCCTCGCCCCGTCTAGATCGAGACGGCCATGCGCGCCGGGGCCGATGCCGGCATATTCCTGGCCGCGCCAGTAGACGAGATTATGCCGGCATTCCGCGCCCGCGCGCGCGTGATTGGAGATTTCGTAGGCCGGCAGGCCCTGGCTGGAACAGATTTCCTGCGTCACGTCATAAAGCGCGCGCGCCACCGCCTCCTCCGGCGTTTTCAGTTTGCCGGCGGCGTGCAAGCCAAAGAACGGCGTGCCTTCCTCGATCGTCAATTGATAGAGCGACAGATGCTCGGCGGCCTCCGCGATCGCAAGCTTCAATTCATCGGCCCACATCTTTGGTGTCTGGTCGGGGCGGGCGTAGATCAGATCGAAGGAATAGCGGTCGAACGCGGTGCGCGCGATCGCGACCGCATCGAGCGCTTCGCGCGCGCTGTGCAGACGTCCGAGCGTCTTCAGCGATGCATCATCCAGCGCCTGCACCCCGAGCGAGACGCGATTGACGCCGGCGGCGCGATAGCCGGCAAAGCGCGTGGCCTCGACACTGGTGGGATTGGCCTCCAGCGTAACCTCGACATCGTCAGCCACGCGCCAGTGCTTGCCGATCGCATCCAGGATCGAGCCGACGGTCTGCGGCCGCATCAGCGACGGCGTGCCGCCGCCGAGAAAGACCGACGTCACCTCACGGGAGGCAGCGCGCGCCGCCGTGGTTTCGATCTCGCGGGCGAAGGCGCGCGCGAACCGGTCCTCATCGATGGCGACGTGACGGACATGGCTGTTGAAATCGCAATACGGGCATTTCGACAGGCAAAACGGCCAGTGCACGTAGACGCCGAAGGCATCTGCTTTTCCCGCTGCCGCTCTTGTCCGCCGAAGCCCGCCATCCGGCGTAGGCGGATGCGGGGGAGGGGTGGGGTGGGGGCTCTTCGCGCTAGTCAAGGCAGATCTCCGCCAGTTTGACGAAGGCGCGGGCGCGGTGCGACAGCCCCATTCCGAGCGGCGGCAGGCCGTGTTTCTCGATCGAGGTCATTTCGCCGAATGTGCGGCTGTGCCCGTCGGGCAGGAACATCGGATCGTAGCCGAAGCCGGCGGTGCCGCGCGGCGGCCACACCAGCGTCCCGTCGACGCGCGCCTCGACCCCCTCGACATGGCCGTCGGGCCAGGCGACGCAGAGCGCGGAAACGAAATGCGCTCCGCGCTTTGAAGGTTGCGTGGCGCCGCGCTCTTGCAGCAGCCGTTCGATCCGCGCCATCGCGACGGCAAAATCCTTGTTCGCTCCGGCCCAGCGCGCCGAATAAATCCCGGGCGCGCCGTCAAGCGCATCGACCACCAGCCCGGAATCGTCGGTGAAGGCGGGAAGCCGCGCGGCTTTTGCCGCGGCGACGGCCTTGATGCGCGCATTCGTGACAAAGCTGTCGCCGGTCTCCTCGGGCTCGGCAAGGCCGAGGTCGGTGGCCGATACCGCTTCCACGCCGTGCGGCGCCAGCAGCTCGCGCATCTCGGCAAGCTTGCCGGGATTGTGGGTTGCGATCACGAGTTGGCCTTTGATCCGACGGTGCATTGTCATGGCCGCTTATAATTCGTCATGGCTGGGCATGACGAGCGTTTAATAATCACGCCACGGCCATTTTCTGCAAATCCACCAGCCGCGCCACGCCCTTGCGCGCCAGCGCCATCAGCGCGAGGAACTCATCCTGCGTGAAGGGCGTCTTCTCCGCCGTGCCCTGCACCTCGATGATGCGCCCATCGCCGGTCATGACGAAATTGGCGTCGGTCTCCGCTTCCGAATCCTCGGCATAATCGAGGTCGAGCACCGGCGTGCCGTTAAAGATGCCGCATGAGATCGCAGCGACGTTGTCGCGCAGCACGTTGGCCTTGATCATGTTGCGGGCCTTCATCCACGAGATGCAGTCGGCGAGCGCGACCCAGGCGCCGGTGATCGAGGCCGTCCGCGTGCCGCCATCGGCCTGCAACACGTCGCAGTCCACGGTGATCTGGCGCTCGCCCAGCGCTTCGAGATCGACGGTGGCCCGCAGCGAGCGGCCGATCAGGCGCTGGATCTCGACGGTGCGACCATTTTGCTTGCCGGCGGAAGCCTCGCGGCGGGGG
>Ga0209517_10000589_pt1 | contig 61189 bp, 50 predicted proteins | sample PeaSoiMetSII2010_FD_187695 | JGI IMG/M metagenome (GOLD analysis project Ga0209517, IMG submission 187695) | Peat soil microbial communities from Weissenstadt, Germany - SII-2010 (SPAdes) (version 2) | ecosystem: Environmental > Terrestrial > Soil > Wetlands > Peat | place: Germany... | reverse complement strand
GACGTGCGCGGCCACCTGGGTGGCGTCCGTGTAGTCCATTCGCTTGGCCAGCAGGGCGCGCAAGACGCGGCCTCCATCCATGGGAAAGGCTGGAATCAAGTTGAATAACACCAGCCACACATTGACCGCGATCAAACTGGAAAAGAAGTCGTGGACTGTCCAACTGATCGTCTCAGCCTGCCGCAGCGTCGGAAGCCGCCCAGCCAAACCCAGCGACACCAGCAGCACCGCGGCAATCACCACGTTCACTGCCGGCCCTGCCACCGCCACCAGCAGTTCCTGGTTCGGATCCTCCGGCATGCGCTCGAGTCGCGCCACTCCGCCGATGGGCAGCAGCACGATGTCTTTCGTGCGAATGCCGTATCGCCGCGCCGTGAGCGCGTGCCCCAGTTCGTGCAGCACGATGCAAGCAAAGATCACCAGAACGAAGACGACCCCGAACATGGTTTGGTCGATGTTGTGGCTTTGCGTCCAGTTGACCACCACAATGAATCCCACCAGCAACAGGAAGGTAGCGTGCATGTAGAGATCGATCCCAGCCAGCCTGCCGATTTTCCATGCCCAGCGCATAAGATGAGCCCTCTTTAATATGATAACCCCAGACGAGGAATGGTTGCGAAATTCCTCGCCGGCTTGGCGTGGGCGCAGTCCAAGTCGCCACCGCCGGGCAACCCAAAGGGCTACCCCTCTACGACATCATCCACGCCAGCAGATCATTTTCAACTCCGTCATCTCCTCGACAGAGAAATGCGGACCCTCGCGGCCGATTCCACTCTTCTTGACCCCGCCGTAAGGCATATGATCGGCGCGATAAGCGGGAACATCATTCACGATGACGCCTCCGACACGCAATTGGCGGGCGGCTTGAAACGCCTTGCCAATATCGCGCGTGCAGATGCCGGCCTGCAAACCATACTCGCCCGCATTCACAGCGGCGATGGCGTCCTGCAATTGCCGGTAGGTGTGCAAGACTACAACCGGGCCAAAAACCTCCTTGCAACACACCTCCAGTTCGGGTGAGACGCCGGCGAGAACGGCCGGCTCGAGTGTGGCGTTTTGCCGTCTGCCGCCAGTTAACACGCGCGCTCCACGGCGGCGCGCGCGCTCGATCCACTCTTCCACCCGCTGGGCTTCTCCCACGGTAATCAAAGAGGAAATATCGGTGCTCTCCTCGAGGGGATGACCGATCTTGAGTTTTTGCGTGGCCGCGACGAATCGTTCGGTGAAAGTCTCTTCAATGTCTTCGCGGATGTAAATGTTCTGCACCGAGATACAAACTTGCCCGGAATGCGAGAAGCTGCCGGTGACGCAACGCGGGATCATGGTGTCGAGATCACAGTCAGGCTCAAGGATCACCGAGGAATTGGAGCCCAACTCGAGCGTCACGCGGCGCAGTCCGGTTTGGGCGCGGATCTGTTCTCCCACCGGCACGCTGCCTGTAAAGGTGATCATCGCCACTCGCCGATCGCTGATGAGTTGCCCTCCCACCGTCCCTCCTGGTCCGGTGACGACGTTGTAAGCGCCCGCGGGCGCCCCCGCCTCCTGAATCAAACGCCCCAGGCGCAGCGCGCTGAGGGGAGTGTTGCCGGAAGGCTTGTGGACCACGCTGTTGCCGGCCGCCAGGGCGGGGCCGATCTTATGCAGAGCCAGGTTTAAAGGAAAGTTGAAGGGAGTAATGGCGCAGACGATGCCCAACGGCTCGCTCACCGTCATGCCCCATCGCCCTTTTCCTATGGGCGCCGCCTCCATCGGAATCACTTCACCGCGCAGATTCCGAGCGGCGTCGGCGGAAGCGAGCAGAGTCTGCTGGCCACGGTCGACCTCGATGCGCGCTTCGCGAATCGGCTTTCCGGTTTCACAGCAAACCAGCCGTGCGAACTCCGCCGCGTCGCGCTCCAGTAATCGGCGCATGCGGTCGAGCAGCTCGGCTCGCTCGTATTGGGTGAGGCCCGCCATCGCCGATGCTCCCGCCTGCGCCGCCGTGACAGCACGCTCGGTTGTCGGCGCATCCGCCTCGTAGGTTTCTCCCACCGGCGTGCCATCGTAGGGGAGCCGGATCGTGCGCCGCACCTCCGTCCGCACCCACTCGCCCCCGATCAGCATCGGGAAGTTCTGTTTTTCAGTCACCACCGTACCCATAACCCGTTCTCCTTATCCTGCCGGCCGCACATCCGAACCGCGCAGTCCGCAGTCGAAGGTCAGGTGGTAAGACCCACCCTCCCGGCTTCTCACCGGGATGCCGCCACACGATCCAGTGTAGCGTGTTTATTGCATCCGCAGCGCACCACCCCCAAGCCTTGCCTGACACGAGGCGCCATCGGACAAATTGTCATTGTCATTTGTTTTCATAGACATTCCCGGATCGGTCGTCGATTTTTCGAGTGTGGTAGCGCAGAGGTGGGCGCATTTTCCCCTCCTCTGCGGCCTTTCCTCGTGGCGTGTGTTTGGGGGGCGCCCCCACTATTGCCGTGCCGTGCTGGGGAAGACGGGCAGAGTAGTCGGATTAGCGACATATTGTCATTGTCCTTTGTTTTCATAGACATTCTCGCTTTGTTCGCCAAGAAACATCTTTCGACCATCAGCTTTCACCTCCAGCCCCGCCATTCCCGGGTGGCGCAGACCCCGATGTTTGGGGTCTGTGATGTCCCGAAGGGACAGGTCAGGGCGAGCGGCACAATTTGACCGCCCGGACCGTGAGGGCGGGCGCACACCCCATTCTAGCCTATAGGCTTAGGTGTAGTTTGCCAAGGAATTTCCCTGAAGCGGGGTATTTGGGCGCCTCAACGGACAGTTTGAAGGGCTGGCGCGCACCCGAGGAGAAGAGCCGCACGGTCCCAACACCCATAAGCGCTAAGATACGGCTTGACCGACTGGCCCCGAATGGGGCCAACCGCAAGTAGCCGCAGGTTTTAACCTGCGGATGACGGGAGCGTCCCCAAATCAGGCCGACCCCCACGGCATTGACCTCGGACGGGTCGGCCCCTCCAGGGCCGGAATGTTGATGGACGCTTCAGTTTCCTTCACCTACGGCTGCTCACGGTGTCCCGCTTCGCGGGACGCAACCCACAGCGCCGGATTGACTGAAGGCGGCTCTCAACTTAGCGCATATGGTCCCAACACCCGGGACTCTGCGCTGCATGCTGCCCGCCGCATTTGACCCCGCGGGATGGCTGAGTCAGAGTAGAATTGTCAGATTTCTAGAATAGGACGGCTTCGTGCTCGATCACACTTCCGGCAGCCATTTCATCTTTTATCATCCAGTTTCACGACGCCGTGCTGTCTTGCCCAAGCACAATCGGCGCACGGCAAAAGGAACCCGCGAGAGTCCCATCATTGAAGAAAACGGGCCTGGAACGTGTGAAAAAATTGAATTTGGACCGCTTATCAACCGTGTAACTTATTGAAAATGCGTAATGCTGAAATCAGCAAAACTAATTTTTTCACATGTTCCTGACACCCTTACCTCCTGACACCCTAACCTCCCCATTTCCTGATACTCTATGTTTGATGTCAAATCGGTATCAAATGTACTAGACTGGCGCTGGAGCGGCCGGGTGTCATCAAGTTAGGGCGGCAACGCCGAGCACCGCTCAGTTCTTCAGCGCAATTGATCGAGAGTGGATTGAACGGCGGCGCGAACGCCGGGCGCGAGATCCGGCTGGTGGAGAATCGTATTCCCTAGCGATCTCAGCGCGTTCTTTGCGGCGGGCGTTGCGGACGTCCACGCGGGAGGTCTCGGCTGTGCGCGCTCCACCGAGAACCAACGCTTAGGCTGATAATCGAACAGACTCTCTTCGATTGCGGTTCGCACCTCGCCCGACAAGTTCCCCGATGCGAGGAGCCGCGAGCACATAGCCAAGATGTCCGGGTTTGTTCGGTGCGGCAGCAAACTCCGGTGGGCGATGCTCACCCGTTGTTCCGCGTCGATGGTCTGGTCGGCGAAGATTTCCTCAAGCACCTCCAGCGCCCGCGGGCTCCCATTTTCCGCGAGCAGCGGGCCGTTCACCTCCACAAGACCGGAGTGGCTCGTCTGACGAAAGACGTCCGCCGCGGCTTGCGATGTCGGGCGGACAGCCGCAAGCGCGGGCAGCAGAAAATTGAGCCGCGCGGGAAGCGATGCAAACTCCGCATTGGCAGCAAGGCTGACGCAGAGAGATTCGGAGGCGGCAGTCGGACGCTCTTCGAGTCCGCGAAATATATGGCCGAGGTGGAAGGTGTCCGGTTCCTCGCCGCGGGCAGGATCGAGGCGATGAAGAAATGAACGTTGTCCCAGGTGCTTCGCAAGTTGGTCGAGGGCGTCGGAGTTCCCGGATGCCGCGATTGCGACTGCCGCTGCTTCAAGCCGCGCCGGGTCCCGGTCGTGATCGAGCGCCGCCACTTGTTTCGACAGATCGGCGGCTTGCGACATCACACAGGCCCCCAACAGCGCGACCAGGCCAGTTTTCAAGAGGTCCTCGCTCGTCGAATGCTCTCCAGTTCCGCGCGCGTCGATTGAACCGCGGGACGCAACCGGTCATCCAGGGTTCTGGTCAACACACGATTGGCGAACGCGATGAGGAAACTGAGCGCCTCGGTGCTGGCGCTTTGCCAAACAGGAGGGATCGGCGGCCGGCGCTCCGGGCCGAACCAGCGGCGAGACTGGTGATCGAACAACGTCTCGATCAGGCCGTCTCTTACCTCGCCCGGCAGCCCCCTTTCATACAGCCGGGCGCATGCCATCAAGACGGGCAGACTGGTCCGTTTCGGCAATACCGACCGATGCAGGATGTCGACCTTGATGTACGATTCCACCCATCCTCCGGCGACCAGTTCCTCGAACACCTGCAATGCCAGGGGGCTCTCGTTTTCAATCAGCAGCGGGCCGTTCACTTCAGCGAAGCCCTCGGCGCTGGAGGCCCGGAAAACGTCAGCGCCCTCGGCGCTGGTCGGGCGAACCGCGGCAAGCGCCTGGAGTAGTAGATTGATGCGCGCCGGTATCGTGCGGAAATCGGGTTGCTGATAAATCAACTCGCAAAGTCGCGCGGATGCCGGCACGGCGTGCTCGGCTAGCGCGCCAAAGACATCCCTCAGGTTCGAGATGTCGGATTCCGGGTCCGAGGTGTCATCCAGGCGATTCAGGAACTCCGCCCGCCGCAACTCGCGGGCCAGAGCGAGCAGAGCGGCCGGGTCCCCGGAGTCCGCCAAAGCGACCGCGGACTCCGCCAGGAGTTCGCGATCCTCGGATTGGTTGAGAATCTTCGTGTGGCGATCGAGTTCCTCCGGCCGCATCGGTTCGGGCATTCTCGTTCTCCTTCGCGCTTAGGGATTCCGCGACATCACTTCGCTGAAGCGAACCGCCTTGGTTTGAATGATGTCGAAGTTCTCCGCTGTCGGCGGTGGCTCGGCGGGATCCATGATGTTCCTCTTGGCGGGAATGGCTACGCTGTCGGTGAAAGGATCGGCGACGTCGCCGCGATGGCCAAGCCCCAAAACGTGACCGATCTCATGCGCCAGCGTGTTGCCATAAGCCATAAGCTTCTTGTTCGCGCTTACGGGAGGTTTCACAGTAGCATCGATATTGCGCGTTGGAACAATGATTCCCCAAAGCAGATTCTCATCCACGTTGGCGGGGGTGGCTGCCTGCCACGCAACGTCGGCATCCAGCACATTCATGCTGACCTTGTCGGCGGGCGTGTCTGGCGGGATTCCGGTCTTGGGAATCAGGGAAGACGATGGCGTTCCCAGGTCGTCAAGAGTGAAGGCGGCTACCGAGTAGACTTCGGGCTGCCGCGCCCGGCTCGATGGAGCATGATTGGCCGGACATAACAGGGCGGTGGCGAGCGTTCCCGCCGACGGATCCTGTTCAATATAAGCGAAGTTGATCACTTCGTTTCTGGCATTAATCCGAATCGCCGATTTCTGATTGGCTTTACTGTTGAAGGTAAGGAGTTGGTCATTCACTTCCACGTCAAAGTGTCCTGGCTCAACAAGGTCGACGTTGACCACGAGGGGGTCAAGCGCAGGCAGGCCGACCTTGGTATTGCCCGCCGAGTTGGCCATTTCGGCGGAGTCGTCCGGGATCGCCTCAAAGGCGACCTGCCGCAAGTAGATGTTGACGATCTTCATGTGCAGCTTGGCGTTATCGTGGCTCTGGGTGGGCCGGTGGGCGTCTCGCGCCGGCACAGCCGCGGGGGCTCTCTTGGTGAAGATCCGGCTGACCCGGTATTTGAGCTGTTTGATGGCGACCACGTGTGCGCGAAACATCCCGTATCCGAAACCGCCGGAGTAGGGCTGAATAAGGATGTCGCCCTCGGTTGTTCCATACACCTGGATTTTGGTGCCGCGCTTCGCCTTCTCGCTGTCCCTGAAGTCGGCTTTCCCGTCGTACTTGTTATCCCCTTTCGCGTCTCCGCCGATGATCCACCAAGAGATCCGCTCATCGTTATCGGTCCATTTGAAGCTCGGCTTGATCTTCGTGATCTTGTACCTCGGAACAGCGTTCTTGTCGGACTCGTCGCCGCCGCTGAGGATGACGCAACCCGAAGGATTCCTGATCCTGTTGATCGGGTCGTCATGCTTGATGGCATCGCCGCTTATCACCGACTCCATCTCCACCTGCACGGATGTCATTCGATGCTTTTTCTTTAGTTTGCCGATGTCGGTGGTCATCAGCACTTCGAGCGGTATGTCATTCAGCTTGCCGCTGAGTTTCTTGGCCTTCAGCTTGACCACTTCTTTGTCGTCATCTGTGAGTGCTATCTTGTGCGACGGGGTGGACCACTTCCAGGCACTGGGCGTCCCTTCTTCGATGTACGGGCGCAGCTCGATCGGATATTCGCGCCCGACGATAATCGGCGCGACGACGTAGGTGGAGCTGGTCTTGCGCTCCGGTTTTTCGGGAACCTGGGCCACGACCTTGGCTTTGAGATCGGCGTCAGTGATGTTGCTGACGATCTCCGTGTGGCAAACCGAGATGCGCACGTGGTCGGCCTCACCGTTCACTCCCTTCACCCCTACGGTTACGCCTGTGTCGCGGGCAGCCGCGCTCGGCTTGGCGCCTTCCACATAGAGACTGTAGCCCTTCGCGCCAACGGACTTCGGCGACAATGTCAGCGGCAGTTCCAGCGGCTTCTGCGAGTCCGTGGGTTTTTCGGCCGCATAGAGTTCGATCTGATCGTTGTCGGCCTTGATCTCGAGATTGCCCTTGAACCCGGCGGGCTTGACGTCCTTTACGATCAGTTTCGCGCGTTCGTCGATCTTCTTCGGCTTTATCTGCTCGGGCAACGGCCGGCCGAGGTAATACTTATCAGTCGGAGTCGCAGCACCCGGATCGGTGGCGGCGGTCGGTAGAGGCGTCGGGTCGGTCTTGTCGTCAACCCGCGGCTCACAGACATCGAGCGTGGTCTGGACTGCGGTCAGCTTGGTTGTGGCGGGCGGACCGATTTTTTTCGAGCCGCCGGTCAGCGTCAAGGTCAGAACCACGTCGTTCATGGCCGCGCTGGGTGTCTTGGCGACCGCGTAGAGATCGACACCTGCCGTGAGGTTCGCGCCCTGGAATTTGTTGTCCGTCCCGTCGAACTGGAGAGGCGACCCGCCCGCCGCGAGACTGAAATCGATGATGCCCTTGCTGCGCGTCACCGTGCCCGTGCCGTCGAACGCGGAATCGGTTTTCAAGGTGACCTTTACGGGGTCGACCGTCGTGTATGGTCTCTTCACCAGGACTATGTATTCAGCGCTCATGCGGACCAGCCACTCCCGTCAGCATCCGGAGATCCCGCATCTGTCGCGGATTCCTCGTCGTCGTCAGTGATTACCTGCTCGTCGCTGACGGCTTCCTCTTCGTCGGGTTCGGCCTCTTCTTCGGGCTCAGGCGGTTCCGCGTCGGACTCGTCCACGTCCACCGGCGCGGAGTCAATCACCGGATCCACTTGCTGCATCTGGCCGCACGGCAGAACAGCCTGACCCGACTGGCTGCCGCTCACGTCCGTGGGTTCCGTGGCTCCCCCGTTCGCCTTGTACGAATCCATCCACTCCTGCCGCAGACCCGCCTGGCTGGGGTCGTTCGGGTCCAAAGGTTTGCGGTTACCGTTCTCGTCGTAGAGCGCGTTCGGGCGTGGATCGTCCGCATGCTTGGAGTACAGATCGTCGTCCGCCACCTTGCAGGCGTCCTGGTTTAGCGGTCTGGTGGCACGTTCGCTCATGGCGTTACGATCTCAACGCAAACAATGAGTAGTCGTCGATCCGCTCCATCTTGCCGCAGCCTGAAAGAGTCGAATCATTCAGAATCTTGACGACCCAAGGGATCGTATGAAAATCGGCCCCGTACTCTGCCCTGAACTCCAGAAAACGCCGCACGTCATATTGGTTGACGACTCCGTATCTTCCGGCGAGTGCCACGCCCTCTCGAATGAAAGAGCGAAGACGGACCGCGTCCTCGACGACCGGCCTTCCGCCGAAGCACCGGACCAGATGGGCGGCCATGTCGTTTTCAAATCGCTGAAGCTGACCTTCCCTCAAGATCCGCATCTGTTTGTCACGTATTACGAGCACGCGCGTTCGTTACCTCCTCCTTCTAAATGGATACTATCGCACGATCGGCCAGGGCGGCAAGCCTGACCTTGTCCTGGTTCGTGCTGAAACATAGACCTTGTCGTTATATCCACGAGCTCGTGTCGCGGAGAAATCGATGATCTCCGCTTGCTGTCGGTTTAACCAACCGGAATGGCGACCAGCGCAAACGGAACGGGCCAGGGACATACGGGCAAGCTGGAGGGTATGGCGAGTGCGACCCGGAAGCCTCATTCTGCAAAGTTCGGGCCGCCGAGATTCCCTGTCGCATGCGGTACCGCAGCCCTGCGCCCTACTTGTCTCCGCCGTTCGGAGCCACTTCGACAGCAACTTTCACCTCACCGCAGTGGCTTGAAGCTCTATGGTTTCCTTCGACAAAGACATGCCGTCAAAGTCAAACCGAATCAGGGTGGCGGGATCTTCACCTTCGACCAGAAAGCGGTCGATCGGGCCGAAAACTGTCTGAAGCTCCCGCGTCAAGCAGGTAGGGAGATAAACGCGCAGGACGCGGGGGTCATAGTACCGGAAGACCAGGCGCTTGCCCCGTTCGTCCTTCACCACCAGAAACCCGCGCAGATGCCGCCGCAGTCTCTCCATGCGCTCAGGCGAGCGAAAAAAGATCCCCCAACTGTTACCCCAGCCCTTGTTGATGATGTAATGCGTGAAGCGGTCATCGCGGTCGAGCTCGATCAGATAGGGCGCCGTCAATTTTGCGTCAGACGGCAGATCGCCGCTGTAGAGGCAGCAATTGTTCAGAGAAGTGCCGACCACGGCGCCGTAAATCCGCTGATCGCGCGCGCCATCGAGCACGGCCCACACCTTTTGGTACCCCGGCTGGCTCGGGGGCCACAGGGCATTCTGAATCTGCGTCAGAAACGGGTGAGCCATCAGCTTGCCGCCCCCCGGGCGGCGTCTTGCTTCATTCACTCCTCGCAGAAGGGTGCGCCGGACTGGGCCGCCCCCTTCATAACCGCTGCCATAGCCGCCGCATCGATGTCCGGCAGGAACACGGCTACTTCGGGCTCTGGCTCGGGCGGTTCACTGCGCTTTGGCGGCGGTGGCGCAGCCTGCGACACAGGCTGCGGCTGAGGCGCCGCCGCTTGCGCCGGGACCCCAACCCCAAACTCACGATACTTGCGCTTCAGCCATAGTTGCCGGGTAACGAGCAGCCAGGCGATTTCCTCCAGCACCCGTTGATCGCGGAGGCTCGAAGGGGTGAGTCCGCGGTTCCATTCGTTGAGCAGATGCCGAAGACCCAACATGAACTGAACATCGGACTTGAACGGAAGCAGAAACAGCAGCGCCGAGCCGCGGTCGGAGAACTCGATGGCATCGCCGAGGTCCACCGGCCCGCTCCACCACCCGAAATACCAGTTCGCGTTGCCGTACAGAATTCTCATCCGGAGTGTTGCCCTCTTAGGCTACTCCGAGTATACACCCGTTCGTTTTCCAGTCAACCCTTCTGCGTTCTTTGGGTTCTTCAGAACGGTTGCACTGGATGTCTGTCAAGACTATGATTCATAGGTCAAGGCCGACCTGGAAGAAGTCATGAAAAGAACCCGATGCTTTCGCACTGTAGATGCTTTGGATCTACTCAGTTTCACTCCGCCAAGAGATGCGGGGCTATTATAATCGGGCGAATAGAATTGCACTTATTCTGAAACGCGAGAGGCGCGCGGGATCGCCCGACGGTCAAATGGAGATGGTTAATGCCTTTCGAAATTGGAGACAAGGTCGAGGGTTACGAGGTAATCGGCGAGCTCGGCGCCGGAGGGATGGGCAAGGTCTACAAGGTGCGGAACGTGATTACGGATGCCAGCGAGGCAATGAAGGTCCTGCTCCCCAATCTCGCCGATGACCCTTCGCTGGCTGACCGGTTCGTCCGCGAGATCAAAGTCCTGGCCAGTCTGAATCACCCGAGGATTGCCGCGTTACACAACGCCCTGCGCGTCCAGAACCAGCTTGTGATGATCATGGAGTTCGTGGAGGGTGTTACGCTCGAGCAGTTGTCAATGCTGGGCCCCATTGACCTGCGCGACGCCATCAACTACATCGGCCAGGTCCTGTCGGGGCTCGGTTATGCTCATGGGAAGGGAGTAATCCATCGAGACGTTAAGCCCGGTAACATGATGCTCACGCCCGAAGGCTTCATTAAGATCATGGATTTCGGGCTAGCCAAGTCCTCTGCCTCCGGCAAACTGACGAAGACGGGAATCACCATGGGTTCTCCCTACTATATGTCTCCGGAGCAGGTGCTGGGAATGGAAGTGGATGGCCGGTCGGACCTCTATTCGGTCGGAGCATCCCTCTATAAGCTTGTGACCGGAGTTCCGCCGTTCCAGGACGAGAGCGACTATAACGTGATGACTATGCACGTCCAACGTGCGCCCACCCCACCTTGCCAAGTTGCTGCCCATATCCCGCCGGCACTCAATGAAATCATCTTACGCGCACTCGAGAAAGACCCCGCAAGGCGTTTCCAGACAGCGGAGGAATTTCGAGCGGCGCTGCGCGGCGTCCTGAACGAGCCGACAACTGCATCGGCCAGCCGCCAGGTCGAAATCCGAGGTGCGGTGTCCCAACTGGCACCGGCACCTGTTCCGCTACAAACCGTCACGCTGCCTGCCCCCACGCCCTCGGCTGAGGTTGCGCCTCTGGCCCCGGACAAACCCGTCCAACCACCCAAGCCGATCAAAAGCCGCCGAAACTTGTATATCGCGATCGGGGCCGTTCTGGCCGCCGCAGTGATCGCGACTTTAGTCATTGCGTTCTTCATGCCCCACGTGGACCACAAACAAGAGCTTCAAACCGAACCCACCGAAGGAAGGGCGAAAGGCACGGATCTTTCCCTGTCTCCATCTTTGACCTTGGCAAGTGGCGATATGGTGCTCGTCGAGGGCGGCCCTGCTCAGCTTGGGAAGGATCGCCAGTCGGTCAACGTCCCGAGTTTCTATATCGATAAGACGGAAGTGACCAATAAACACTTCCTGGAGTTCTGTCAAGCTACACAACGCACGCCGCCGCCGGGCGCGAAGCAGCAGCCGAGTGAATACCCGGTTGTGAACGTCACGTTCGACGATGCCCAAGCATTCTGTGGCTGGGCAAAAAAGCGACTTCCTTCCGGGGAAGAGTGGGAAAAAGCAGCGCGCGGCACTGACGGACGCACGTACCCCTGGGGCAATGACCCCTGCTTCAAATGTGCAAATATCCCGTGGAGTACTAAAGACGAGAAGCATGCTAGACTGGCTTCGGCGACGGCCTATCCGGAGGGGAAAAGCTATTATCACGCCCTCAACATGCTAGGCAACGCTTGGGAGTGGGTGGACGCTCCAGCGGAAGCCCCACCGGGAGAAGAGTTCAACACATATCAAGAAATGTTCAAAGATCTTGACTCTCCCCTCTCTCGAAAGGAGCCATTCTACGAAGTGCGGGGTTGGAGTTACGAAGTCACTCCTAAGGATCCGAGCAGACTAATTTGGGATTCTGGCCCAATACCGGCACGAGGACACAAGCGGGACATCGGCTTTCGCTGCGCCAAAGATGCCCCCCCTTGACGTGCGTTAATGCCACGCTCGCTACGGACGCGGTTGTAGGTTGAGGCCCTCGCGCGTATCGCTCTCACTGGCAGCCTAGTAACTTCCACCGCTTGTCGATCTCTTTGACATACGCCTTCGCATTATTGGCCAGCACATCCAGGTTCGGATTGATTTCGGTGGTCTTGAGGTAGTTGGCTTTTGCCCCGCGCAGATCATCGCAATCTAGAGTTTTGTTGTACCTGTGCAGGTAGACCTTCGCAAGGAAGAAGTATGCAAGAGGGTCGCTCGAGTCATACTTAATGGCCCGCATACAGAAATTGCCGGCGCGTTCCAGATTCCCGAGCTTGTCCTCACAATCACAGAGGCCAATGAATGCCAAGCTGCGCTGATAGGCGAACGAAGCCTGCCGATCGGCATGGGCACTGTAGCCGGCGCCCAAGCCTATGAAATATTTCTCGAGTCTCGAGTGCAGCGGTGCGACAAAATTCGTCTGCGAAACGAAGCTGTCATAGGAATTGACCGCCTGAACATAAACCTCTCTCCGGTGCGACGGATCGCTTTCTGCCGCGGTGTGCCGCGTAGCATCGGCAAGCCAGAGGTAGGCTTCGTAGTTACCGGGATTAATCGAAATAGCCTTCTTGGCGTTATCGACGGCGCGGTCCCATACGCCCTTGTCCAGATACGCCCGTGAAAGGTGCGAGTATGCGACATCATTCCGAGAATCGACTGCAATCGCGAGTTCGAGTTGCCGAATCGCCTCATCAGCGTCCCCTTCCTCGATGAGCGCACCGGCAGACTGCACCAGCGCCTCCACGTAGGTTGGATCCAACGTCACCGCCTGGCGAAAGGCGTTCAGCATCGCCGGCGTATCCGAAAGCAGTTGGCAAGTTAAACCCAAATCGTACGCGGCCTCGGGGTAGTTGGGATCTTCTTTCAGAGCCTCCTCAAAAAGGCCACGCGCCTTCTTCAAATCGGCTTCGGTCTGGTGGCCTGACTCACTTCCGAGCGATTTCGGATTGAAGACGACGAGAGGATTGACCGTCGAGGATTGTTTGAAGAGAAGCTTCCTGCCGCGGTCCACCAGGTCCATCGCCGCGGGTTTGTAGACGCGGGCGTACTGAATGCGCAGCGGTATCGACTGCTGCTGACCCGGCACCACCATGATCTGTTTGGTGACTGGCAGATATCCCTCCCTCACCCCTTGCACCGTGTGCGTTCCGGTCGACAAGCCCAACAAAGGCAGGGGCTTGTCTTTGGCGACCGTCCCAACGAATTTCCCGTCGAGGTAAACCTGGACCCCGTCCATGTTTGCCTGGATGACGATGCCGCCCAGCGGTGCGACCCGGGGCAGATTGGGATTCTTGCACGCCGGGTCAACAGCGAGGATCATGTTATTGTCGTAGTCGTGCTCGTGATCGCTAGGAGTCTGGGACTCGCCCTGCGTCTTCATCTTCACATAGCTGCTCACCTCGCGTCGCACATAGGTAACGAAATCTTCGGCGGTAACTACTCCATGGCATTGTGCCGGATCGGCATTCCCCTGCAGGGCCTGAACAACGAAATAAGTAAACACCCCGTATCCCGTCGAAAGGCTGGGGTCCTCGAAACTCCTCTCGCGCGCTCCTGTAGCAGTCAGATTCAGAAAGCCGCTGGGCATTTGGCCAAGCTGTGTGTTTACGGCCTCATCCGTAGTCTCGCCGGTGATTCTGCCGGAGTGGCAGGCATCCGTCAGCAGCACCTTCCACCTTGCCTTCACTTTTTGGGAGAGGACTTGGCCCAACAACGCCATTGGGTAGCCGGTTGTTTCGGGGCTGGCGGGGTCCACATCGTAAGGAGCGAGGTAGCCGTGTTTCCCTGCAACGTATCCGTGCCCAGCGAAATACACGACGACGCGATCCAAGTCCTGGGCGTGACTGGGCAACCACTCCTCGAGTTCGTACCGGATGTTCTGAAGGGTGGCTTGCTTTCCGAGCAGCAGGTGAACATTTTCGGGCGGAAACGCTCCGGCTTCCTTGCTGATGAAAACGCGTTGAATCGCCTGCGCATCGCTTTCCGGGAATTGCAAGTTGTCCGAGGCGGCAAGATTTTGGTAGGTGGAGATGCCGATGACCACCGCATAACCGCGCGGGATAACCGGAGACTGCCCGGAGTCCGGCTCCGCGGTGGGCTTGTCGAGTTCCAGGTCGCGCTTATTGAGGTCCTCAGGCTTCTGTCCGGACGGCGCCTGCTGACCAGCGAGCGCTGCACTTACAGCTACTAAGAGAAGGCTAATTGTGCGCAATGCGGAACTCATAGACGATGACACCCCCCTCCGTCTTCGGAGCCGAGATGCTGGTTGACCCCGCTTCGGTGTGAAACTTTAAGTCGCGCGCCACAAGGGTGGTGTTGTCGGGCAGGTGCACCGGCGACTGCTCCGGAGATGTCAAAGGATGTGGGCCGGCCCGCTCGTCTTCACAGAGGCCCCGCGCATGCAAGACTTCCTCGCGGCAGCGTGGCACGAGGGTGTTCGGCTGGCTGCCGGGCGCGGGTTCTTCCACTTCACTTGTGTCGATCGGAACCGGGCTCTCGATCCAGTAGGTTATGTCAAATCCGGGCTTGCCTGCCACAACAAAGTTGCCCTTCGCATTTGGGACCAGATATTCGGGGCCTGGCTCCACTCGGCTTCTTTCTCCTCGTTCGGGATGTGGGAAAAGCCAGGTGCTTTGGCCATCGCTACTCAAATTGAGGACGTAGAGATAGCCGCCCAGAGATGTCCGGAAGCGGAATCGGATTTCGTCTCCTTTATGGAACACGGTGTGCGCTCCGACACGCCGCCAACGGCCTTCTCGCCGCTGCTCGAGACCGACTTGGAAGACATTCTCCGTTCCCTCGGCAGAAGTGTCCTGAGGTAGCGTGTTCAATGGGCACACGCACGCCAGACACGCAACGACGCTTATTCTCCAAAGAGTCTTCATGGAAGTTAATTGTGCTTGATCTGGATTTCTACTGAAAGTTCATCAAAAGCAACATCGGATACGTTCGTGACATAGACGGAGTAAGGAGGCTCAGCGGCAGATTGGGGCGTGTCGACGGTGTCAATCTCCAGGTCCCGGCTCTGCAGTCTTTTCTCCGTTTCCTCGCTCAGCCGGTTTATGTTCTTCGCCAGAAGCGAACTCGGTGCTCCGCCATTGTCCTTGCGAATGGACTCTCGCAACTCATCAGCGTTTCTCGGATTACGGGTCAGAATGACAAAAACCCGCTCTTCGCCTTTGGGCGGTTGGATCACGAAGGGTCTGCTTTCGGGCACCCGGCGGGGAACCCAAGCCTTGACTTTGTTTTCCTCATCCGGCAGCAGTTTGAGATTGGGGAAAAGAGAAATCCATTTACCGCTGGATCCCTGCTCGAGGACGTAGAGGTAGCCGGAACGATTAGGCATAAGGTCGATGGCAACACGATCACCCTCTTGGAAGTTGTGGCTTGGGGAAACAACCTCTATCTCCTTGTTGCTGGCACGATCGACAAGCGCCAGATTGTAGCGGAGCCCCAGGTTTTGAACTGCCGGAGTCTCAGATGATCCGGAGCCTCCCGCTTCAGGAAGGCCGGCACCATGCTCCTTTGGAGCCTCGGCGTCTGCGTTAGTTTGTTCCGACGCGCTAGACCCCGACGTGGCAAGCGTCCCGGCAACATCAGCGTGCTTCAAGGCGTCAGTTTTCTTGTCTTTCCCGTGCTTCGTTGTGGAGGCCGGCGGCGGTCGATCGCTATCCGGGTTCTCGCGATAGAAGAGCGTTCGAGCTTTCAGGTCCGAGGGAGGCTGCTGGCCCCAGCAGAACGGCGAGAGTAGGAAGATCAAGAACCATTTCATGGGAAAGGACATTGAATTTTCCTTCTGTCCGGAATCCACAGTCAGGTATGGAAGGTAGTATCACACAGATTGGATCGCAATGGAATTCTGTGAATAAATAGCGTTTGACATCACTTCTTCGCGGACGACGACCCGGGGGCGTCTCGTGGTGTGCAAACCTGGGAGGCCAGATCCGGGACCGGTCGATTGACCTCAGCGGCCTCAATGGCAAGCCTTCTGGAAGTCTTCATCGGTGTAATATGTGCCCAGTATGGCTACCTTCGTTCCGCTGGACTGAATGGTCTGGAGGTCATTTCCGTGGAATTTCTGGCCCACCTTCGCAGGGTAGCCGACCGCATCAATGACTTGGTACTGTTGTTTGCTAATGATTGCTCCAGCGACTCCGGCTAGCATGATATTGCGGACGGCGTGGGAGCCTATCGGCTTCACGGCGATACAGCCCTTTGAAGGTGCTTCAACCGGCGCACTGGCGGCTTCTGCGGCTCGCTGAATTGCCTGGGGTTGTGCGGGCGCCGCTGGAGCAGCCGCCCCTCCGCTCGGAACGGCGCGGCTCGGAGTCTTCACGATGGCTAAAATGATGCTGTCGGGAACGCCTGCAGACTTAAGCGCAACAAGCGCCGCGGGCGAAGTGTCGAAGCTGCAATCGGAATCCTGCATCTTGGCGGCAATGACATCTACGGAGAGTCCTGCCTTCGACATTTCCACTATGTCGCTGTTCGTGAGCTTTGCGGAAGAACTTTGCGACGTAGCTTGGTCATCATTTGCCTGCGCGAGCACCCATGAAGCCGACGTTCCCGCGAGCACTAGAGCTGCTGCCACGAGCAAAAAACAATGACGCATCCTGTATTCCCTCCTCCTGGGATTGTCTTAGAACGCACGATCCAGGCAACGCTTCAACCTTGCCATTGCCAACCTCAGTTGCTGAATATAACCTCGTCACCGGGGCGCGAACGACGGACGCAACGTGAACCCGAGCGCTATCGACTGCGACAGTCCTTACAGGAGACTGCACCAGAACCGAACTGATCGACCGGGACTGGCGGCCAACGGCATTCCGAACAGTGGCGAACTCGATACTGAATCCAGGCCGAGGTAATTCTTGTTTCCCAGAAGGTTGTCCGCACGGACACCCACTGTGATATAGACTCGCTCTCCCGACTTGCCGGTAAAACCCGGCAGCGCGAGTCGCCGGGATCCGTACGCAGCCAGCGACCGGTAGCCGGGACCATTGCCACTGTTTCGTGGTCTTCCACCTCGGTCGTTGTACAGCCCGTCGCCGGTGTCAAGACCCGAGGTGATGTTATACGGAGCCGAGCTCCGGGTCGTCGCAATGAGCGTAGCGGAAACTCCGCCAGGCAACCTGACGCTGTCTATTACCGAGAAGTTGTGCGGAGATATTCCCGCTGTGCGCGCCCACTCCCCAGCCAAGTCATTTGGGACCTCGGGAAAGGAGAATGCCCCCGAGGTGTTATCAAGTGAGTGAATCCACTCGTAGTGGCCGACTATGGTTTGCTTTCTCCAGGTGTAACGTAGCCGGGCGTGTAATTGCTCCCGTCGGCGCGCACGATTCGACTCGAGCACGTCCATCCATGCTTGTTGATCCGGCAAACGCTCCGAACCCAGCAGATGCAATCCGTCTGTCCAGGTGTATTCAAGCCCCGGCGTAAGATGGCCTAGCGGATGCTCTATGGAGGTCTTGAACATCCAGTCCTGCGGCCGGGTCAGGTCCGGGGCTAGCTTGGCCCGTACCATCCCCGCTCCAACCAGCTCATCAGCTCCGGCAGGGGTCAATGCGTCCAGCAGCGAAGCGTTTTGCAGAATGTAGGGTTCGAGATGGAGACCGTCGTCCTGGAGGATGCGCAGAAAGACATTGGCCGGCCAGTCGTGAACGAACTGCCCGCCTCCGGCACGCACGATGAAACCCCGCACCCTCGAAGCAGCAGACAGGCGTGGTGACCAGAGGACTCCGCCGCCCGCCTGGTAGTCCGCCCGCACCCCGCCAGTAACCAGCAGACGGTCGGAATGGAACAGTTCGCCTTGAAGGAATGGAGCAGCTTCAACGGTCGCGTAATCCGCATTTCCATTTCCTTTGGTCAAGAACCACGTGCCGGTCGGCTGGCCGGCCAGCGCCTCCGAGTAAGCCTGCAAGCTACTGAACTCGAATGCTCCGTTGGGATTCGGCTGTTCATCGCTCGAAATGGCGATGCGCGTGAGAGTCACGCCCGTCGTCCAAGACCGCTTCTTCGAGCTGGATTGAACCACGTTCTTCCACGTCCAGTTAGTCTCACGCGATTGATTGCTCGCAACGGCTGCGCCTCCCGCAGTAAAACTGCCCGCCACAGTGAGCCCCAGGTCCGTGCTGTTTGCCTGGAGGTTCGTCGCCTTTTGATCTAGTACGAGCCCGCCCCGGTAGATGTAGGTGGAGGCAGCTTTGCTGAACGTAAGGCGAACCTCGCTGGCGCTGGAATTCGAATCAGAGCCAGCCTCCGGGAGTGTCAGGCCTCCTACGCCCACGTTAGACGCGGTCGATCTCGAGTCGGAGTAGGAGAAATCCGCCTGCGATGACTCAGCTCGCGAGTAGTGCAGGTTCAACTGGCCTGAGCCATTGTGACTGGTCGCTGGCGCTATTCGCGACCCGATTGCGACGGGCAATCCGGGCGGAATGACGGCTTCAATGGGTTGGTCATTCTCGAATGAACCGAGACTTCCGATGAGCGAAAAAGTCAATGGCGAATAGGGGACCGGACCTGAAAGGCTAAGATTCGTTGAATGAGAGGCAGAGCGCAGGCCGGGAGCTAGACTATTACCCCCTCCGAATCCGACTCCCGCTCCGCCAAGATTGAAGCGCAGCTTGCGGTCGGCATTTTTGGTGACAATGTTGATGTGCGTCTGGTCATTGTCTGAATACTCGGCCGAGAATGGATCAGTATTGACGTTGATCCGGGCCACCATTTCCGGGGGAGGCAAAGTGGTGCTGGGCAGATCATCGACATAGATGGCGTCCGTGCGGGAATCTGCGCCAGCTACTGCTTTGGCATAGCTGATGAGGTCTAAGGTGCTGTTAGAGATGCCTCGTAGATCACGGGCTGAGATGGAAGCGGACCCCAGCGACGAGAGGGTAGTCTCTCTCAGGTCTTTAGTGTCCGAGTACACGTCAAGGACCTGCTTTGTCATCGCCAAGCGGAGCTCGATTGTAAACGGCTCCGGGGCTTCACTAAGGGTCTGCCGGGAGTTTTCGAACCCTGGGTGGCTTACGACAAGCGAACATCGGTTGAAACTGGGGCGCGCGGGAAACCTGAACCTGCCCGTTGAATCAGTCGTTACACGTTCTTCATGCTGCCCGCAAGTCAGTGTTGCCTCTGCCCCCCGTATCACCCGCTGTTGCGGGTCCTGAACCCTCCCTACCAGAGCATCAGCCGCGCTAAGGAGCGGAAAGGCGAGAATCCACCCCGCAATCGTGAAGGCTTTTAACATCAACGTGTTCTCACGGCCTTCGAGTAAATCCTCAACGTCTTGTATTCTCACTCACACGAGCTGGGGAGAGTTAAACCCAGGTTGTACTCGTTAATTAGCGATTCTAACTCTTGCCAGTATTGCTGCCCAACGCCAGTGCCGGCACAGGAGCAAAGTTGGCCCACAACGTTGAGGGCCTGCTGCGCAGCCGCCTGACATTGACTAAAACTACCGGTCGCGCAAGCGTTCTCTTCGTTGTTGACTGCACTCTCTATTGAATTCACCAGGGAATTCTCATCGCAACTCAACCCGTTGTTCTTGATCACCTCGTAAGCCCCCACCCCTGCTGCGGCAGCCCCTCCCGCCGCGACGACCCCGAGGATCAGCGCTGTGTGGCTAGCTGCCACGGCGGCGGTTGTGGCGCCGGCTGCACCGGCAGCTGCACTTCCGGCTCCGCCAGCAGCCTGCCCGGCAGCCTGGCCGGCAGTCTGACCTGCGGTTTGGCCCGCAGTTTGGCCTGCGGTCTGACTCCCGCTCTGACTCGCACTTTGGGCTTCAGGATCGCCGTGAGAAGAACCCGGTACTCGCCCGGCCTTGCGTGCAGCCGCAACTGTCTTGAAGTTGACCTGCGATATAGTCCGGCTGACCGTCTGCCCTTGATAGCTCGCGCGAATCTGGATATTGTAGGAGCCCTTGCCGGTGGGGCGGAAGTTGGGGGCCACAGCTCGGCCATTGTTATCGGTCGTGACCGAGGCCGATGTCCTGCCCTTTGGGAACTTCGCTGAATGCTTATCCTCCAGCACGAACACCACCACCACACCAGCTCCGACTGCTCCCGCGCCGGGGAGCTTACTCTTGTCCCGAACCTGAACCACCGGTTTCACCGCCGTCTTGCCCTTGATGATGTTGACACCGTCCTCGCCCTGGAGAACGACGATCTCCAAGGAAGTAGCGTCAGGCGGTAGCGGGCTCGCCGCTGCCCTAGAAGACGATAACTGCCAACCAGCAACGATTGCCACAATCAACAATGAGCAACTGATATAAGTCATTCGGTTCTTCTGTCCCATTTCTTTCTCCTTTTTCGATAACGATGTTGAAGAGCCTCGTTCGAGAGCTTTCCCGCGCCGGTCCACACTATTCGCAAAACTTGGACAAATTGCCAGCAATCCTCGTCCTTCAACTGTCCCGCACTTGCCTCAACGGGCCAACATTTCGACGTTGCGGGCGTCGTCTCGACCATTGCATTTGGCATGTATCTCGTACTAAAATCGGCGGCAGAGTTGCGGCCCGGCACGACCGATGGCCGTGTCTGCCGCCCGCACTTCTAGTCGAGCTCGGCTTGAGAGTCAACCCAGAAAACTCCCAGAAATTTCTAAGGGAGCCCCTGGAGCCCGTATGCCACTGAACACAAGGCGCTTATACGAGTTCGGGCCGTTCTGTCTCGACGCGGATGAGTGTTTGTTATCCCGTCAAGGTGAGCGGGTTGAGCTTACGCCGAAAGCTCTGGAGCTGCTCGCCCTGCTTGTCGAAAACCATGGTCACCTTCTAACCAAAGAGGAGATCAAGCAGAGTATCTGGCCGAGTGCGTCAGTGGTAACTGATCGTAACCTCACCTTTAACATTGCTGCAGTCCGAACTGCACTGGGCGACGACCGCCAAAATGGGAATCGGTTCATTGAAACTATCCCAACAAAAGGTTACCGATTCATTGCTCCCGTTCAAGTCGCGGACGCGGGCGGGCAATCGGCCGCGGAGGCAAGGCGCGCCATCACGATCTGCCCGTACCGCGGCCTTAGGCCATTTCGTGAGCAAGATGCCCGATTCTTTGCCGGGCGAGAAGCGTTCGCGAAACGCCTGCTGGAAATGACGCTGACCCGCAACTTCGTGGCAGTCGTTGGACCTTCCGGCAGTGGTAAGTCTTCCGTTGTACAAGCCGGGTTAGTCCCTCTACTGCGGCAGCAGCAACCGCCACACGAAACCTGGGAGTTGCTTTCGTTCACTCCCGGCGATCGGCCTTTTCATCGCTTAAGCACGGCAATCGTTCCATTCCTTGAATCGCCTTTGTTAGAGAGTGAACGGCTGACGGAGGCGAACAGACTGGGAGACCTGCTTGCAGCACGAAAACTGCAACTGTCCGCACTGTGGGACAGAGTGATCGCGGAATTAAAGGGCTTCGACCGCCTCCTCGTCATTGGCGATCAATTCGAGGAGCTGTTTGCTCTTGCGCCCCAGCCGGAGCAGCCCGCGTTTCTGGAGACTATCCTTGAGGGCCTGAGTATGCCGCGAGTCACTCTTTTGTTGACCCTGCGCGCCGACTTCTACGCTCACGCGCTCTCGAGGAGTAGGGATCTCAGCGATCGACTGCAAAATGGCATCGCCAACTTAGGTCCGATGACTGTGGACGAACTGAAGCGCGCAATCGTTGAACCGGCGGATCGAGTGGGTTTGGAGTTCGAACCCGGTCTGGTGGAGCGGATTCTAAGCGACGTGATGGAACAGCCCGGCAATCTGCCGTTGCTCCAGTTCGCCCTGACCGAACTGTGGAACACCCGTCAGGGCGCGCTCCTCACCTACAGTTCCTATGACAGCGTAGGGCGAGTCGCCGGCGCCGTCGCGACGCGCGCAGAGGCCGAATTCAACCGCCATACACCTGAGCAGCAATCGCAAATCCGACGTCTCTTCACGCGAATGGTGCGTGTAAGCCCCCCGGAGGAAGGCGGCGAGGACGTCAGGCAGCGAATCGACTTGAATGAGTTGGATCAAGAGTCTCGAAAAGTCGTTCAAAGACTTGCTGCTGCCGATACACGGCTTCTCGTGATCGGGCGTGATGAGAGCACCGGCAGGGAAACAGTTGAAGTGGCTCACGAAGCGCTTATTCGCAAATGGGACCGCGTCCGAGAATGGCTCAATGAAGATCGCGAATTCCTGCTGTGGCGCCAACGCCTGCGAACCGGGCTCGCTGAGTATGAGCGGACCGGCGGCGATCCTGGTTCCCTCTTGCGCGGCGCCCCTCTTGGTGAGGCGGAGCGGTGGTGTCTCGGGCGACCGCAAGAGTTGGCGGAGCGGGAGCGACGGTACATCAGCGACAGCATTGCGATTCGTGAGCGCGGCCGGAAAGAGGAAGAGTGGCGGCGGCAAAGTGAGGTCGCGAACGCAAAACGTCTTCGGCGGCTCACCTGGGGTTTGGGGCTTTTGCTCCTACTCACCGTCGCTGGGACCAGTTTCACTTTGTGGCAGGCCGCGGTCGCTCACGCTCGTGAACTGGTTGCAGCTTCGCGCGCCACCGAAGAATCAGATCCCGAGATCTCCGTCCTGCTCGCGGCGCAAGGAGTAGCCTCGGCTTTCAGGTGGAGCAGTAGTGTTCTGCCGGAGGCGAAAGACCAGCTCCATCGCTCGATCATCGCTTCTCACGTCAAGCTGACCTTACGCGCGCATCGTGACCTTCTTTGGGGCGTGGCCTGGAGCCCGGACGGTAGACGCCTCGCGACGGGAAGCGCTGACCACACCGCCAAGATTTGGACCGCAGATACCGGTAAGGAATTGGTCACACTGGAAGGTCACCAACAAGCTGTTACGAAGCTGGCCTGGAGCCCGGATGGGAAACGGCTCGCGACCGCGAGCGAGGACCACACCGCCAAGGTGTGGGATACAGCGACCGGCAAGGAATTAATTAGCCTTCACGGCCACGTCGCCGCCGTTGACTGCATAGCCTGGAGCCCGGACGGGAAGCGGCTCGCGACCGCGAGTGCGGACAGGACCGCAAGGGTGTGGGATGCAGGGAGCGGCGTAGAGTTGCTCACGTTCACCGGCCATGCCGGAGAGGTTATCAGCGTAGCATGGAGCCCGGACGGCATGTGGCTGGCGACTGGGAGCCGGGACAGCACCGCGAAGGTTTGGGACGCACACACGGGGAAGCCGGTGCTGACGCTGCGTGGTCACCGTTTTGAGATCACCAGCGTCGCTTGGAGCCCGGACGGGATGCGGCTCGCGACCGGGAGCTGGGACAGTACGGCTAAAATTTGGGACGTCAAGACCGGCAGAGAGGTGCTAAACCTGAGCGGCCACCGTGTGACAGTTGAAAGTGTGGCTTGGAGCCCGGACGGGAAGCGGTTGGCGACGGGAGGAGGCGACAGCACGGCGAAGGTGTGGGATGCCGAGACCGGTAAGGAATTACTGACCCTGCGCGGCCACACCGACTGTATCTTCAATGTGGCTTGGAGTCCAGATGGGAAGTGGCTGGCAACGGCGAGCGCTGACGGCACCGCCAAGCTATGGGACACCGGCGCGAGCAAGGAAGTGGCGAGTTTCAGTGGCCACGCCGGCGAAGTGGCGGCTGTGGCCTGGAGCCCGAATGGGAAGCGGTTGGTGACGACAAGCTGTGACCACAGCGCAAAGGTGTGGGATGGCCATACATGGAACGAGATCCTGGCGTTGCAAGGGCACACCCTCTGTGTTCATGGCGTGGCCTGGAGCCCTGACTCAACGCGTCTGGCAACAGCGAGCGGAGACAAGACCACAAGAGTGTGGAACGCTAGCACGGGGAAGGAAATGCTGGTGCTAGGTGGTCACACAGGCGAAGTTTACGGCGTGGCATGGAGCCCGGAAGGGTCGCGTTTGGCGACGGCGAGCGAGGACGCCACCGCAAGAGTTTGGGATGTCGAGACGGGTAAGGAGATGCTCATTCTGTCCGGTGACGGCAGCCGCATTAACGCTGTCGCTTGGAGCCTGGACGGGAAGCGCCTTGCGACCGCGAACTGGGACAACACCGCTAAAGTCTGGAATCCCGCGACAGGCGAGGAAATGCTAATCCTGGTCGGCCACCGTTCTAATCTTACGAGCGTGGCGTGGAGCCCGGACGGGAAACGACTGGTGACAGGAAGCGAGGACCGCACCGCCCGAGTGTGGGACTCCTCGACAGGCAAAGATCTTCTGGTCCTGAGCGGCCACACTGCTTCTGTTTCGAGCGTGGCATGGAGCCCGGATGGGAAACGGCTCGCGACAGGGAGTGAGGACAGCACCGCCAAGGTGTGGGACTCCAAGACAGGCAAGGAAATGCTGACATTATACGGTCAACGCGACAGCGTTTGGGGCGTGGCGTGGAGTCCCGATGGCAAGCAGCTAGCGACCGCAAGCAGTGATAGGACAGTCCAGATATATGCCATGGACATCCACGATCTGATGGCACTTGCGCGGAGCCGGGTCACTGCGTATCCGTCCCGAGAGGGTTGCAAGAGGTTTCTTCACGCTGACAAGTGTCCACCTTTCCCGGAATTATCCTACTGGTAGACTGCGCCGTTCTCTGGATAGATCTTCGGTCAGAGGCCGCCAACCGGTATCCAGCACTTCACCCTTCAGTCTGTCGGGCTGTCTAACTGACCAAAGACATCCTCTCCGGGAACTTTCCCTTTGAGGCAATACTTCTGGTAGAATCCGCACCACAGGAGAGCTTTCCTGGCGCTCATGAAGACCTGTCCCACTTGCCATAATACTTACCCCGACGATTTCTCCCTCTGTCCGCGCGACGGCGCTCGCCTTGCCACCCCAGCAACGGAGACCGAGGCGCAGCTTGCCGCCGGGCTCTCCCGCCGCTTTCGCATCGTCCGCCGCCTGGGCCAGGGCGGCATGGGCACGGTGTTTCTCGCTGAGCAGATTGGAGTGGGCAATCGCCCCGTGGCGCTCAAGGTCCTGAACCGCAAGCTTCTCGATGACCCCGACTTCCTGCTGCGCTTCCAGAACGAGGCGGGCTCCACGGGCCGCATCCACCACTCGAATGTCGTAACCATTTACGAATCTGCCCAGGCGGATGATGGCACGCCCTATATCGCCATGGAATTCCTGGAAGGCCAAACGCTCCGCGAGGTCCTCAAGCAGCGGGGCGCTCTTCCCGTCACCGAAGTTGCAGAAATTCTCCAGCAAGCAGCGCGGGGGCTCAACGCGGCGCACAAGCTGGGCATCATTCACCGCGACCTCAAACCCGACAACATTTTCCTGACGCGCGGCGACGAGGGCGAACTGATCGTCAAGGTCCTGGATTTTGGCATTGCCAAGCTGCGCGAGTCCGCCACGCACACGATGACCGGCATGGTGCTCGGCACGCCCGCTTACATGTCCTACGAGCAGGCTTCCGGCATGAGGAGCGATGAACTCGACCTGCGCTCCGATGTCTATTCGCTGGGCGTAGCGGTGTACGAAATGCTCACCGGCCGCGCTCCGTTTCATTCCGACACGCCACTCGGCTGCGTGCGCAAGCACATGCTGGAGGAGCCGCCACCTTTTCGCGCCGTCGCCCCGGGCTTGGGCGTGCCTCCCGCGGTTGAGAGCGGCGTCATGAAGGCGCTGGTAAAGGACCGCGACCAGCGCTATGCCTCTGTGCTCGACTTTGCGCACGCCCTTACCAGCGCCGCACAGCCTCTGCGCCGAGCCGAAACTCCGGCGGCTCTTTCGCAAACGCCCACCGCCCCGCCCGTCGGGGAGATCAGTCAGCCGCTACCGTCAACAAAAGGCGTCCCACCGCCGGCAACGCGGGAACCTGGTGCACCCATGCCGGTCTTTGCGAGAGTCTTGGCCGCGCCCGACGTTGCTGTTCTAACTCCGCCCCCTGCTCCGCAGGAGAGAATTGTTGAAACTCCGAGTGCCGAGGCGGAGCTGAGCAAAGCTGCGTCGGCAGCCGACCACCAGATCCCGGTGGAGGTTAGTCAGCCGCTTGTGCCAGAGAAGGTCGTCCCGCCGCGAAAGCAGCTACCACTTGACAACAAGCGTGAAGCGAAGGTCAATCCCAAGGACGGACTAAGGTATGTGTGGATTCCACCCGGAACTTTTATGATGGGTTGCTCGCAGGGAGACACCGAAGGGGAAGAAAATGAGAAACCGCCGCATCAGGTGACCATCAAGGAAGGGCTCTGGATAGGACAGACGGCAGTGACGGTAGGGGCATACAAACGCTTCGCGAAAGAGACCGGCCGGGAAATGGCAGCGCCTCCAAACTTCAACTCAGGCTGGGGTAACGAGGAGATGCCGATGGTGAATGTCAGTTGGAACGACGCGCAGGCGTATTGCCTATGGGCGGGAGGGCGACTGCCCACGGAAGCTGAATGGGAGTACGCGGCGCGGGGGGGAGGCACCGAGGCACGCTACGGATCACTTGACCGAGTCGCTTGGTATGATGGAAACAGCGGAAGGCAGGTGCACCCGGTAGGCCAGAAAGGAGCCAACGGATTCGGGTTGTACGACGTGCTGGGGAACGTGTGGGAATGGGTGAACGACTGGTACGACGAGAAGTACTATCAGAACAGCCCCTCCCAAGACCCTACGGGGCCGACGAGGTCGACGCTGCGCGTTCTGCGTGGCGGGTGCCGTGGGAGCGTCCCTAAGCTCATGGGGGTTTCGTTCCGCGGCAGGGACGATCCGGGCGTCGGGTGCGAAGTTTACGGGTTCCGTTGCGTGTGTGAAGTGGACATTCCTTGATCCTTTCTCCTTTTCCCTTGATAGGGGGTACCGGGGGCGCTAGACCCCGGTCAAAAGTATTTTTGTAGCCCTGATGCCGGGCAAAGAGAATCGCCAGACGGCGGTGGTCGTCGAAAAGGCATATGATTTTCTCCTGTGGCTGCTACCCAAAGTGGAAAAGTTCCAACGGAGTTTCCGGTTCACGGTGGGGGATGGTTCCCCTCAGCTCGGGAAACTCAAGGATGTGTTTGGGTAAAGATTCGTGGAAGCACCGTGAGCTTTCGGCGATTAACCGGCCATAGCGCGACGTCCTTTTCGGTTAAAATTTTGGGAGCTCGCTGGATGCGGGCTTTGGACTCCCATGAACGAATCGGCTGGCGTGTATCAGCGGACGAGAATCGCAAAGGGGTTGATGGTGGGTTTGCTGGACGGAGGAGCCCAAAACGCGAGATAAAGATGTGAAGTCGAAAAACCGTACAGTTGAATCTGCGGTGCCCTAATGCCACCCAAAATAGTCCATGCAGGCGTGGAACGGAGCCGGCCAGGCTTATTTTGCCTGCCGCAGCTTGGCACTATCAATCAGGCCGACGCAAATCGTTTCTACGCCGCTCTATTCGGCTGGGAAGCCCAAGAATTCCGCACGCGACCCAACGATGACGAGTCCTACTGTACTCTATTCCACTGTGAAGGACGCGCCGTCTCGATGTCGTGCTCCGTCGGGCACGAGATGCTTGACTTGGGTTTAGGCTCGCGCCCAGCTTTCTCATTCTGGCTGCCATGTGTCGCTGTCGAAAGCGCTGATGAGGCCACAACTCTCGCGACCGCACTGGGGGGGAGAGTCCTTCGGTCCAGCTACGATGTGCTTGACTGGGGCCGCATCGCTTTGATCCGAGACCCCACCCCTCCGGCCGGCGGTGGCGCGATGTTCGCAATATGGGAAGCTAAGACCCGTTCAGGTACCGGTATCGCAGGCGTCAACGCCCCCTTTTTCTGGGGTGAGATGTACACAGGAAGACGCAAGCTCGCAGTGTTCTACGAAGAATTGTTTGGCTGGCAACTCGTCCCACACAAAGAACATCCTTTGGAGTATCTGCACATCCACAAAGATGAACAGTTGATCGGTGGCATTCATCTGAACCGAAATGCTTTTCCTCACTGGCTTGTCTGTTTCCAGGTCGGCGATATCAGCTCCTCGACGGCTAAGGCCAGAGAACTCGGAGCCACGGTGTACTCCCAAAATACTCTGCGCTCCAGACTGATGGACCCGTTAGGCGCCAACTTCGTGCTCCTTGGGAGTCGCGCCCCTCAGCCGGGAGGGTAGCGCACGCTTCCTCTTCGACCAAGCCTAAGTCGTCTCTTGATGTTCAGGAACCAACATCACTGCTTTGAAAACGCGCTGTCATTCTGAGCGAAGCGAAGAATCTCGCTCTGGTCCGTGATGAAGCGAGAACGAAAAGATCAGAGCGAGATTCTTCGCTTCGCTCAGAATGACAGGGTTTTCATGGTTTCCGGGTGCTCGTCAACTGACGGGCATGGGCGACTTCCACGAAAAAGTGCACGTCCTGCCACTCGACTTGTCCAATTCTTCGCAGCTTCATCTGTTTCGCAAGTGCTTTGCAGGCCCGTCCGTCCGCTTACGAACAAGGCGCCGCAGACCCCAAAAGCGGAGGCCAGCGTTCTTAGCGCAGATCCCCAAAAAGAGGTGTGGCCAATTTCCTAACCCGGCTATGGCATTGTATACGTACTGAGTCGGACGTATAATTTCTTCGGGGCATCAGGTCACAATCGAAATTCTTATAGTTTCGGGCTTTTTCAATTCAAGACTGGAGGAGGAACCTATGGCAACGAGTACCGCTCGCCTGGAAACACACGTCTCCGTCAGTGCAACGAAACTTCTTATTAACAATCAATGGGTGGAAAGCGCATCGGGCAAGACATTTCCCACCGTCAACCCGGCTACCGGCGAGGAGATCTGCCGCGTAGCGGAAGCCGATGCGGCGGATGTGGACAGGGCTGTCCACGCTGCGCGGGAGGCTTTTGAAAAAGGCCCCTGGCGCAAAATGGCGGCCGCCGAGCGAGGAAACTTACTTTACAAGCTCGCCGATTTGATCGAGAGAAACGCTGACGAGTTGGCTCGCCTTGAAGCCCTCGACAACGGCAAGCCCTATCAGGTCGCCAGAACGGCCGACCTGCCGCTGGTCATCGGCTGCTATCGCTATTACGCGGGTTGGGCAGACAAGATTCAAGGCAAAACCATTCCTGTCGCGGGGAACTATTTCTGTTACACCCGGCATGAGCCCGTGGGGGTGGTGGGCCAAATCATTCCCTGGAATTTTCCACTCCTCATGCAGGCGTGGAAACTGGGGCCGGCGCTCGCAGCGGGTAACACGGTCGTGCTGAAACCTGCCGAGCAGACTCCACTCACTGCTCTGCGCGTGGGCGAACTGATCATCGAAGCAGGCTTCCCAGCGGGCGTGGTCAACATTCTGCCGGGATACGGTCCGACCGCGGGCGCCGCGATCGCGTGGCACAACGGAGTCGATAAGGTGGCTTTTACCGGGTCCACAGAAGTCGGACACCTCATTATGGAAGCAGCAGCCAAGAGCAACCTGAAGCGCGTAACCCTCGAACTGGGCGGCAAGAGCCCCAACATCGTCTTTGCAGACGCGGATATGGATCAAGCTATTGAAGGCGCCCACTTCGCCCTCTTCTTCAATCAAGGCCAGTGCTGCTGCGCGGGCTCGCGACTTTTTGTAGAAGCCAAAGCTTATGACGAGTTCGTGGAAAAGAGCGTGGCGCGCGCCAAGCAGCGCAAGGTGGGCGACCCCTTCGACCCCACTTCCGAACAGGGTCCCCAAGTGGACGACGTCCAGTTCGAGAAGGTGATGAGCTATATCCTGTCGGGAAAGCAGGAGGGCGCGTCCCTGCTCGCGGGTGGCAGCCGTGTGGGCAATCGCGGTTTCTTTATCGAGCCCACAGTTTTTGCTGATGTCAAGGACGACATGAAGATCGCTAAGGAAGAGATCTTCGGACCCGTCATGAGTATTATGAAGTTCAAAGACGTCGAGGAAGTTGTGGAACGATCGAACCGCACAGAGTATGGTCTGGCCGCCGCCGTCTGGACTCGCGATATCAGCAAGGCTTATGCCATAGCCAACAGCGTGCGGGCCGGAACGGTTTGGGTGAATTGCTACGACGTCTTCGACGCCGCGGCGCCTTTCGGGGGCTTCAAGCAGTCGGGCATCGGACGAGAACTGGGCGAGTATGGCCTCCAGCAATACACAGAGGTCAAGACCGTCACCGTGAAGCTGCCAGACTAATTGAAAAAAGGTCCAGGGTTCTAATTCCGGAGTTCGAAATAAGAAGGCTTGGGTGGAATTCACGGGGCCAGGGTGTGAGCCTGTCTGCTCTTCGCCGGATGCTCCACCACTCTCATTCCGCCGCGCCACCGGCTTATTTCTTCCCACTTATAACCAGGAAAGCCCATCCGGCGAAAAGGCTGGGCAGCATCCTCCTGCAAGCTCGGAATTGGGAGGATGTCAGCCTTCGCTTTTCGCCAGTCTCGACAGAACAGAAAACCAGACCCGCAAGTTCGTTCGGCTTGTCAGCGCCCGCCATTGCCAGACGATGCGAATCCGGTGACCATCCGGTGACCAGGCTGGGCTGGTATCTTCGGCGGGGTGGGTGGTAAGGCGTAGCGGCGGATCAGCGCCGACGAGTTTCACATAGATATCGAAGCTGCCTTGCTTTTCTCCGCTCCATGTGAATGCTACACTGTCAGTGATGTGGTGTCAGAAATTTGCGCCGACTGGGCATCTCCGAAAGCGTGGCGATGAAGGTATCCGGCCATCGCACACCGAGCATGTTTCGCCGCTACGAAATCGTCGATGAGTCCGACCTTCAAGCCGTGGCGAAGAAGCATGACGCCAAGGCCAAGACAATGGAGAGGGACAAAAACAAAGAGAATACAACGACCATGCGAAGGAAGCCTCAAACAGCCAAACTGGGTATTAACACTTTGGCAATAAAGTAGTTAAAGTGTGGGCGTGTAGCTCAGGTGGATAGAGCAACGGATTTCTAATCCGTGGGTCGGGGGTTCGAGTCCCTCCACGCCTGCCATGTTTTGAAGGAGTTACGGGCAGCTCCTGATTTGGCGTCACAGTTAGCGTCACACTTAAGGGCGAAAGCGGGGCTTTTGACCCCGCCTTCCGCTTCTCTTGAAGGTCCGCACGAGCAGCATCCAATCTACGTTCGATTGCTTGCGATGCCGCCACCTGGGCCTGGTCTTCCGAGTGGGAATAGATGAGGTTTACTCGGTCACTGACGTGCCCCAACCGATCCATTCGAGTCGCCACGTCTACGCCTTCGTTCAGCATCAACGAATTGTTCAGGTGCCGAAGTGCGTGCCAGTGGATTCCCTCGATACCAAGTTTCTCGGCGACGGGCTTGATATGTTCGGACATAAACCAGTGCATGTCCATCGGCCGGTTCCCTCGGCCAGGAAACAACCATTCATCCAGGCCGGCACTGGCGTGATTTTCATCTTTGTACTTCTTTAACTCAGCGATCTGAGTTGGGGTAAGGATAACCTTTCGGTAACCCTTCTTCGTTTTTGGCTGCGTGCTGTTGCCTTCCCAGACGCTTTCGGTCACCAGAATCGTGTTCTGCTCCCAGTGAACCGAACGCCAGCGGAGTCCTCGGATTTCCCCACACCTGTTCCCCGCCCACAGCATGAGCTTCCAAGCCATTCGATGGCACGGGTTCGTCAGCTGCTCTTCAACGGCAATGGCCTGTTCCGGAGTGATGTAGCGTTGTGGTTTCTCCGTTTGTGACGCCGGAAGTTTCACACCTCGGGCGGCGTTATGGGTGACGCCCGCATCGAGCCTCAAAGCCGAGCTTAACACGCTGCTCAAGTAAGCTCTGAACTTCAAAGCCGTCCTGCGGGCTATCTGACCTTCCCCTTCACCAATTGTTGGGATCAGAATCTTCTGAATATCGGCGGTCTTGATGGTATCCATCTTTCTGTGCCCAAACTGGGGAATCCAGATTTGGTCCATCGTCCATCTGAAGTCGCGTCTTGTGCTGGGACGTTTGTTCAGCAACTCGTCTTTGTAGTTCGCTCCGTCCCAGAAATGCTCCTGGTAAAAACGTGCCAACGTAATCGAGTCGCCGGCGACGTCGCGGTGCGAATTGATCTTTTCCATGAACTGTCGCTTCGCCCGTTCCGCTTGGCTGCGGGTCATCTCGTCGCACCATCCCAGTTTGTGCGATAACCTCTCGCTTCCCTGAGACCATTGGACAAGATAGAGCTTGCGTTTCTTCCCTCGTTTCAACAACGTTCCTTTTCTGTCGCGGTTCCGAGTCACGTATCCTCCTCGGACCGCTGAACCCGAACTCAGGTTATCGTCCTGCGTCACGCTTTGCAAGTAGCCAGATATCACTCCGCGGTCAAACCGGATGTCCCGAGGCGTAAGCCTGGTATGCGGGATGAGCCGCGGATGTCCCTTGCGGCAGCGGCGATAAATGAAGTCCTCTGAGCAATTCCATTCTCTGGCCAAATCGGACACGGTCAGCAGATTGCTGCCCATTGTGAATGAACATTCGGGCCACGCACAGGCTGCCGAAGGTTCACCTCATTGGGGGCTACTCCGTAGTCCGCCGGCATAGGTTTCGAAGTGCATTTCTCATTCGATGTAACTTCCTTTCTGTACGCGATCTTGATCGCGCACTCGAGTCTCGCCGCGGTGATCAACTGGCTTTGCCAGATGCCATCGGCGAGAATTGGGGCTTCGGCTTTGGGCCGTTGCCTAGTTGATCCTTGGGCCCTCGGACGGGCCCGCCTTCATTTAATTGCGCGGCCATCGCGGCCGGAGTCAACGAGTTTTGATCGTTCAGCATCGAACCTCGGCGTGGGGGCGCCTTTTTGAGGCGCCCACGCTCACGCAACTGCTTCCTCCCCTCTTACGTCCTTGTGTTATGTTAGACGCGCGTCATAATTACGCTGCCTCCTGGTTTGTTCTCTGACTTCGGCATCAGTGGCGGAATCTCGCTATAAATGACTCCGTCAAGGTGACGGTCAGGATATCGGGGTCGACCGGCGACATGCCCAAAGCGGAACGGAATTCCCTTCTCTTTGCACAAGTCACGGACGTTCCTCACCCATTGAACATTGAATGGCCTTGGCTCAACCAAGCCACAGCCTGTCTCACCAGAGACGCCTACCCAGCCGAATCCGTCGATATGCTCGGAGAGTTCCGGCATCAGATCTTCTAGCGTTGGAGCGAAATCGACCCACCTAAGGACACATGGGATTTCGCGCAGTTGGTCCACCCTGTACAGGTACTTTTTCAACTCGGCCGAAGTGCCGAGCCATACGTTTTTGTAGCCTTCGCCCCAGTCTGGGGGAAGTCGGTCCGCAATCAAGTGCGTCCGTTTGCTGGCTAGCTGCCAGATGAGGTTAGGGGTCTGACGAATCAGAGCCCAAGCGTCATTTCTCCATTCGTCGGCTTCCTCGATGAAGAAGTCCGAGTAAGAGCAAGCGAAGACGCTCTTGTACTCGTGAGCTTTCTCCGCTTTCCTCTGCCACGTGATCGGGTTCTTCCACGTTGACGTGCACAGTTTCACTTCGTTGGGATGCGTCCAAGGCCGCCTACCCTGCGCCAGAAACATGTAGCAGTTTTTGCAGCCCTCGCTGAGTTTGTGGCACCCCACCCAAAAGTTGAACGTGTAATCGTGTTGTGTTGAATTTCGTGCATTGCACTTTCCCATATTGCCTCCTCTGAAACAGCCGACTCAGGGAGCCCGGTTTTTCCGGATCCCGCAGAGTCGGGTCTTGCTAACCTCTCGCATGCGGCTTATAGCCGCATGGTCAACATCGTATGGAGTTTCCCTGCCGTCGCTTGGGCTCGCCAAGCTCAGCAGCAGGAGTGTGTGGCCTGCGTCTCGTTCGCCAGTACATTGGCCGGAACAGACGAGGCGTGTCGCCGTCCTTACGGGCGGGTGCTGCCCGACGATGTTCGGCCGGGCTCTTTAGCAGCTGGCTTCCTGGGAGGAAGCGAGCTTTGTATCCCATCCCTTCTCTTGGATGGGTCATTTGCGGCGTGCCCTCTATCTTCACAGGGCACCCACAAATATGCTACTACACACGAGACGACGCTGTCAAGTAACTTTCTGATTGCCTGCCGTCGGCTCCCCTCCTTGGCAGTCGCCAGTTACTAGCCCGACACAGTTCGGTCGGCCAGCGATAGCCCACTACTTCACAGAACCCGCATGAATACTGGGCGAACGCCGGGGTAGGAATTCCTATACTAACCAGGATCAGAGCGTCGGAAAAAGCGATGGAAGCGCTCCGCTAGGCCAGGGCTTTCGAGCGACCACGGCCTCACCAAAGGAGAAACAAACGATGCAAGGTTCCAATCACATCCGGTACAGCACGGCAATGCCGGACATGAAATTCATCAATAGCCAGATCCCCATCCTGGAGATTGCGCGGGCGCTGGGGTTGGAGGTGCGCGGCAGGAAGGCCACGTGCCTCGAATGCAAGAAGAAGCGACTGACCTTCAGTGTGAAATTCAACTGCTGGCGGTGCTGGAATTGCGATCCGGCCGGCAAGCGGAAGACGGTGATTGACCTGGTGATGTTCATTCTCAACGTCGACGCCTTCAACGCGGCCGCGTGGATCAGCGAACGGTGGCATGTCGTGAGCCAAGTGCAGATGGAGCGGAGTGAGAACCAACGTGGGATCACGAAACACTTTTACCGTCGCGTGCGGCAGATTCCAGTGCCTGAGCGGGACAAGCCCAACCTGCAAGCTCTAGTGACAAGCCCCGGCTGGCGCGAGATGTCGCTGAGTGGGCGAGTTTTTGCGATGACGCTCCTCGCCCTCGCGCGCATGGACGCCAACAACAGCGTGACGATCGACCGCAAGGGGCTGTCAGATCTTACCGGCATCACCGATCCCAGCACTTTGGCCCGTGCGAATCGGGAGGTGCAGGCCATCGGATTGTTCGAGATCGACCGCGGCTACCGGACGAAGTACGCCGAGCGGCCAACAGTTTACCGGCTGACCTGGTGGTCGCAGGTCTTCCAAAGGTGGCTCAGGGCCGGGTACGCAATGCCTGAAACCACCACGCCTACCACCCTAGACGCCCCCCACCACCAGGGTACTAGTAATAGTGGAGGGTTCCCCCTACCGACGGTTCCGGTGGTCCCGGCCAAGACGAATGATTTCCAGCCGACGGCACAGGCGGTATAAACCATGAACCAAGCTATGATTACGTCCATTGAACCTGAACTGATTATCCCCCAGGCTGATCCAGCACCCGTGGCCAGGAGAGAGACCACCCTGCCTGCCCGCCTGATCGTGACCATGGACGATTGTGATTACGTGGTGAAGCGTTTGCTCCACCAGGACGATCCGAACTTGTCACGCCGTCTCTACCAGTACGTGGTGACTTTCCCGCTCTGGGACAAGCTGGTCAGACGAGCCCAGCTCAAGTACCTGCGCGCCTGCACGCGAGACCTGCTTCTTAATGGCTTGTGCTGCCAGCTGATCCGCGAGGACCGCAAGGACGGCCAGCCGGATCTGGTCGCCCGAGCCCGGATCTGGCGCCACTTCGCTGAACAGTGCGCCGAGGGGAAGTCCGATATCCCTGACGCCAAGGATTGGGAGATCACGGGTTGGATACCAAAAGACGGAGCCAACGGTTCCCGCAGGGAGACCCGCTACTGTGTGCATAAGCTGGCAGGTGGGCGGAGCTGTAGCCGAGCATTCCGTGTTTGCCCCGACTCCAACCAAACCAAGTGCCCGCCGCACCACCAAGCTGACAGGTTCCCGGGGATGGCCTATAAGAACTGACTATCAAGAACCCGGAGAGGCCACTTTCAGCCTTCTCAGACCCGCTATTTATGCGCCTCCCAGAGGGGTGCGTCCACTTACTCGCCTCCTGGAGTACCCTAGTAAAATCGTCCACTTGCTTGCAAGTGCGTCAGACCCGCATAAACACTGGAGATGGTGGCAATTTGGCCCCCAAATAGGCCCCTTAGAGCCGACGCGTAGAATCGCCGCATATTGCGTTTTCTATGGTCGACCCATTTCCCACTCTCTGGCCGTCCCAATAAGTAGCCCAGAAATCGAATTGTTTGCTGTATTTTCAATGAGATACGTGGAATATGACGGCTATCTTAGACTTCACCTTTGTTTTCAATGAGTTACCGGACTGAGAACGATGCCAGGGGAGAAATAGGTTAACATAACCCAATTAGCTCCTAGATACCCCCGTAATCCACATGCGTAAGACCCTAGCGCGCGTCCGGACGAAAAAGACGATGTATGGGCCACATAAAATCGGAGGACGCGTAGAATCTTGAAGTGCAGGTCAAATTCGCCATCCCAGGGATCCGTGATTTTATAATGTCTGATAATCCTATTGAAACCACAGCCTGCAGCTGGCTACGCCGACCCGCAGACAGGGTCTGCTAGGCCCATTCGCAGGCAGGGCGCTATTCCTAATCTAAATGCTTTTGTATCAATGATTTAAGCCTTCCGCATCAGCGAGCATCGAGCCCTGCTGGCATGTTGACCACCTTGACGACCGGGAACAACCGGTCAAAGACGGCATTATTGCCGGCTTGGAGACCGATAAGCAGAATGATCCCGAAGATGGCCAGGGTAACGAGTCCTAGCAGTGACGACTGGCTCGGACGCCGGCGAATGCCCCAGATGACGAGTCCCGCATTTAGGAGGAATAAGAAGAAAAGATCTATCGAGTGGCCAGCAGGCGGCAGACCAAGAGCAGCTTGTGCAGCTTGCCATTCCGTGCCGTCATGCCCGCGTCCGACAAGCAAAAAGCGAAGGGTGTAAAGGCCGAGAGGAAGAAAAGCTCCGGCCAATATCGCCTCCCGGTCGGAACACGGCTTGCGCCAGAAGTACAACGCTGCTGCCAGCACTGCGACGGTGGTCCCGATCACACCGCCGAGCGCAATCCAGATCTCTTTGCTCCAGTCCAATTTCGATTGGAGGATGTACTCCTTCGCCGGCGTGGGAATGATAGCCACACCATTGACCCACCCCACCACGGCGTGTCCAATCTCGTGCAGATAAACTGCGGCGATGATCGACCCGGCGAAGAGCAAGATGTAACGAAGGCTGAGCTTCATGGCGGGACCCGTTCGCTGCCGTGAAGCCATAAGCTACGACAGGCCGAGGCACATTGGCAAGCCGGAGCTGGAGAATTGCTCTCAAATCACCTGCCGGCGTCGAGCTGGGCACAGGCGGGAGATGAGAAGATCTGAAATCTCAACCTCGGGACATGGCCCACGGCGCCGAGAACGCCGTCGACCCGCAACTTCCAGCCGCTGCGCGCGCAAGAGACCACGCCAATTTCATACTACTCTTGGCGGCATCAGCGAGCATGCCCAGTGGCCACCAAAAGTGGTACCTTAAGCGCATGGCTGATCTTAATCCACCAGGTGCGCATCCATCCACACGCAGAAATCGGCAGGCGTCTCTGCGGATCAATTTCTAGAATCCTCGCCCTCCTTGCGGGGGCCCAGGATCGACCTGCGATGGCTCCGTCGTATCATGGCCACGCACGGGCGCAGCATCGAAGTCCACCGCCATACTTTGGTACTGTTGAATACCCGCATCCTGATGGATACAGTGTAGGTTGCTCGTCTTCTTGAACGCTCCCGGTCCAGCGGAGGCATGGAGATTGCCAGCAGCCGAAGTAGTTGATTACAACGAACTGAAAAGCTACCGGGCACGCCTGGTCCCGAGCCGGGTCTTCGACCACCGGCTGAGCCGCATTGAGAGACTTGTCCTGGACGCGTACATCGACATGACGACCATCGACTACGTGCGTAAGGAAGATGGTAAGCGCATAGGCCTGGTCAATGGGCCATACGCCGGCACAAAGGACGGCATGGCACCGGCCACCACGGCAAAGGACATCGTGGAATACTGGCAGCGCAGGGGAGCGACGATCTGCGTCAAGAGCGTCCAGGCAGCCAACCGGAAGCTGCTGGCGCTGGGCCACATCGTGCGTCGGCGGACTGGCTCAGGCTGGATAATAGGGATCCCCCACAGCGTAAGGTGGTGGAACGACAAGAGCAAAGACCATATTTCTTATAGGTTTAGCTACTGGAATGACCTGTTCCAGCAGATGGACAGGAACGACTCATACGACCAGGAAACCATGCCTGCAGAAGCTGCTGCTATTGCGGCATGAAGAGCTAATTCCATGTATAATCAGGCCACATCGTCGATGAGCAGCAACTGATCGCCATGAGAGTACCTACCGATTGCCTATCTATAAGACGTAGTTGTAATAGTAGGGTTGCAGACGTTACCGTCCCTCCGGGCTAAGTGACTGCCACTGTGTGACTTACGCTGTCAACGCCGGTGGTCCGCTTCAGGACCCGATGCACAATTGCCTTCCTGCTCACCAAACAGGCCCTTGCACTGGCTGAGTTGGCCCTGTGCGCCATGTTATAATGTACGTAATACCCGCAGAAGCGGTTGAGCTAATAACGTGCAATCCCTTGCGGTGTAAGGCCAGTCTTCCTGGTACCCGGTCAGGGAGCTGTCCAGGACCCCTCAGCGGGATGCTCAGGGGATAACTTGAGGGGCGGGATAGGTTCTCATCTCCCGGGGCAGTACGGAGAGGGGAGCCAGAAGTCGGGGGAACCCGGCAGATTCCCGTCAGGTGATCTGGAGTTGAGGAAGGCCAGGTAGGATATTGGTGTACCCAGAAATGAAGTAGGTAACCTGAAGTAACTTCGTTGACTGTACCCGACATACCCACCCATTAAGGTAGTCTTCCCTACTCCATACTGATCCACCAGACAAGGAGTTATATGTATTCAGCTGATCAATCTTCGTTGGTCTCGGCTTATGGCGCCTTCTTCGGTGCCTGGCCCTGGGATCATTACGCTACCCTTACCTTTGCAAGGAAACTATCTGATTCGACTTGCCTCCGGCACTGGGATGAGTTTGTTGATTCCCTCGGTCGAGTTACCCATGGCCGGGTGGCATGGGTCCGGGCAGATGAGCGAAGATGGTCCGGCCATGCCAGCCCGGAGATCCCGCTGCATTACCATGCATTGATCAAATACCGGAATGTTCCTGCCCCTGAGGATGTGGCGGATCTCTGGAGGTCCAGGGCAGGAGACGCAAAGGTCGAGGCGTACGATTGTGGTGGTGGAGCGGCCTATTACGTTGCCAAGATGTTTCCGTACGAGGATACGCGCTATGACCTCGGCGGCTTGGAGCACTTCGCACGTCCACCGGAGTCTCGTCGTGAGTGGGTCCAGTGAATGTCCGAAGCGGAGTCGACGTAACGCCGATGTCAGCGTATTCATCCTCCGGTCCGGAGAATAACTGTTATGGGGAACGCCGGCCGCGCAATCGCCCCCAGGTGACCAGAACTTTAGGTGGTTGCAATTTGTCGCGCACAGGAGTATGAATGAAGCATGCTGACCGAAGGAGCTAAGACTCCGCCGGGCACGCAGAGGTTAGTCGATAAATCACACCGCTTTTGCGGTGCGCACCGTTGGCAACGCCCCGCGGACGCTGCCACGGCATTCACGACGAACACCTGAGACGGGGAGCCGGAAGCGGTTCCCCGCTCTCGTTTCTGGCCCAACAATCCCAGACCCTTGTCCCGAGCAGGGTAGCACCTACCGTTGGCTAAGATCCCTCTCGTAGCGAATGCGCATCCACTCCAGGTCGACCCTGGGATCAGCTTTCTCTGCGCTTTGGAGGGCTTCAGCTTTGTCAGCAGCTGGCCCTTGCCAGACAATCCATTCGTGGGCTCCCGGCCGGTCTTGAGCAGCCGGGCCTGAAACGGCCTCAATCTGGCCGTTGACCAGCGCAATGACTTTCCAGTGGGCCATGTGGTTGTCAATGCATCTTTCGAGGTATTTTACCAGAGTCGGGAAAGCGCCGCTGCGGCTTATCCTCACGCTCCCTGGCGGTAGTGCTCGTGGATCTTCGGCACCGCTGGCCAAAGCTTCTCATGGGACTGCTCAAGGAAAGCGAGAATCGCCGCGGCTTGGTCGCCCCCGTCCTCTATGAAATGCTTGAGCTGTCGCCGACGAAATAGGGAAACACCCTGGCGATTCTCCGAGTATCCCACTTCAAAGGCCGGGGCGGAAAGACCGCTGTTTAGGTGCTTTGCCTCCTCAAGCATCAGTTTGCTCACCGTTTCGGGCTGCCAAACGTCTGTAGAGACAATACATTCAGGCTGGCCCTCTTCGAGAAGGGGCGGGAGCCAGTGAGACGAGCCAAACCTAAACCCCACGAAATACCAAAACGCACTGTCCCCTGCCGCGGGTTTGGCGGGGTTGTACGGGACATACCAAAGCAATCCGTTGAAGAAGTGCACGCCAACCTTCCCCCCTGAGAATACTCCTTGCCACTTGAGTTTCCCGTCCTTGGTCCAGTCGGGTTGCCGGATTCTCTTCGAAAGTCTATGTAGTACTTTGTCTGTTTTGTCACTAAAACTCTTCCATAGCGCGGGTGCCGCCATTTCTTCTATCCGGTACTGTTCAAGTGGTCCCATTTGCTTCGCCTCCATGAATCTAAGAACGCTATCAACCAGAAACTGGTTCGAGTAGGCTTTGCCTTTGCTCCATCGGTCAGCAACCTCCCACCAAAGAATCTCCCCGAGAAACCGTGGGGCGCCCTTGAACTCTTTGTCCTCCACGATTTCATTGTGATCCCTGCTGACTACGACTACGCGTGCATTCGGGCGCTCGCTAGCGTAATTCAGGTAGTTGCGAAGTTGGTCCCTGCCCAGTTTGCTGTCCACCTTGTTCTCGACGAACAACTCTGAGTTGTCGGACCGGAGCACGAGGTCGAGGACTAGACCGCTGAGATTGACGTTCTCACTCTTGGTAAGTTCCTGAGTCGCTACCTTATGAACCAGGAAGTCTCCAGCACCGTTCCCGAGAAGCATTTGCAGGAAATCTTGGCAAGCTGCGGTTTCTCGCTCCATAAAGTACGCTATTAGTTCAGTGAAGAAGTTCTCGAGGGGAGTAATCGCCGCGGTGGGAGGGTATTTCGACATGCGGACAAACAAGTCGTTAACCATCATCCAGACTCCTATTCTGGCGTATCGTGCCCTCTGGCCGCGAGTTTTCGGTAGACCTTCGCTAGCGTCTCCGCCTCGACGCCGACTTCTTCCGCAAGCTCAATTGGACTAAGAACGGAAGCCTCCAACCCGAAGCCAACCAGCCAACGTCTGACTTCCCACAGATCGCCGACATTGAGCGTCAAGATTATACTCCCAGCTGGCTCCGTTTCGATTTTCTGGCTTGGGTGCCAGGTGCGCTCGCGGATGTATGGTGCTTGCCAGGGCGAGAAGCGAATCTTCATTTCCTGCGGCTCGCCCCAGATAACATTGAACGCTGTCTTCTGGAACTCGTCAAAATTGAAGTCTGGTGGCATCTCAAAGCGCCGGTTTGTCAGTTTGGGTGTATGCTCTTGGCATTTGATCCCCGCTTCCGGGCGGGGGTCGGCAGTATTTGTTCTCCTGGTAAGTCGGAGGACGCATGTGGCTCTCAAAATCAAGATTCATCGCCGGGTGGCAGTGCCTCAAGCGTTTGTACCTGGAGGTTCACCAGCCTGAATTGGCCGCGGAGCCCGATGAACAGTCGATGGCGGTTTTCGAGCAGGGTCACGAGGTGGGCCGATGCGCGCAGAAGATGTTTCCCGGCGGTGTGCTCATCGAGGCTGGGCCTGAGGAGATGGGCAAAGCCCTTCAGCAAACTGGGGCGGCTGTCGCAGGCAGGCAACATCCTGCCATCTTTGAGGCGACATTCGCGGACGACGACATCCTGGCCAGGGTTGACATTCTGGAAAGGCTGCCCAGGAACAAGTGGCGCCTGATCGAGGTGAAGTCGTCCACCAGCCTCAAGGATTACTACCTGTACGACGTAGCCATCCAGCGGTTCATCCTGGAAGGCTTGGGGATGAAGGCCGTCCCTTGCCTGATGCACCTCAACCGTGAGTACGTCTACGACGGGAAGCAGTACGAGTTAGAGAAGCTGTTCGTCATCCGGGATGTTACAAAAGAAACCGAGGCCCTTGATCAGAAGGTGATGGATCTCCTCCGTGAAGAGTGGAAGGCTCTGGCGAGGGCCAAGGCGCCGGATGTCGAGCCTGGGAGCCACTGTACAAAGCCCTACTGCTGTGAATTCTACGACCACTGCAACAAGTCCCTGCCGGTCGATCACGTTGGTAATCTCCCTGGCATATCGTCAAAGAAACTGGAGGAGTTGGCAAGCCGGGGAATTGAATCCATCGGGAACATCCCGAAGAGCTTCCCGCTGAATGAGCGGCAGAAAAGGGCGTGGGGGTGCGCAAGGACCGCGAAGCCGTGGTTCGGAAAGGGACTGAAGGAAGCTCTCGCGGACCTGCTTTACCCCCTTCACTTCGTGGACTTCGAAACCTTGGGAGTGGCTCTCCCTAGATATGCGGGCATGTCTCCTTACGACCAGATTCCTTATCAATGGTCGGTGCACGTGCAGCGCAAACCGGAAGCCGAGCTGGAGCATTATGAATACCTCGCAGACGACTCCGATGACCCGCGGCCGGAGTTCGTTAAAGCCCTTTGCCAAATCATTGGGAAGAAGGGGAGCGTTCTCGCTTACAGCAGCGGATTTGAATCAGCACGCCTGGCAGAGTTGGCGCAATGGCTGCCTCAATATAAGGATGAGATCGGAAGAATCCAGGAGAGGTTGTGGGACCCGTTGCCGAGCATACGCGCGCATGTCTATCACTTGGAATTCCGCGGCTCCTATTCGCTCAAAGCTGTGCTGCCGGCGCTTGTCCCCGGCATGACTTATGAAGGCATGGGAGTTTCCGATGGCGCAGAAGCGGGGCTGGCCTGGGAAAAGATGCTTCGTGCCGACGCGGGATGCGAGGAGAGAAAGAAACTCAGAAGTGATCTGCTGGAGTATTGCAAGCAAGACACGCTCGCCATGGTGCGGCTGCTGGAAGTCCTCAGGGCAGCCTGAGACGTGCTTATGGAGGAGAAAGTAGGCTTCGAGGTCGAGCACGGCCAGTCATGGTCCTTTACGCTCGTCAGCGCCCGAGGAGTGAAGCGCTAGCGTGCCGTTCTCTGCTGCGATCTTCTGCGCCGCTTGTTCCGGTCTCGCACAACCCTTTGACTTTGTCCCGGCTTTATCCATCGCGGTTGTAGGCGCGTCTTTGGTGCAGGGCGCTCGACTCCTACCCGTTCTGCAAGAGGTCCGCCAGGGATTATGTATAAGTGGTATATTATGCGGCCGAGTAGGACAGTTCGAGCCTGAAAATGAAAGCACACCGTTCAATTCCCGAACCTGGACAAATTGTACGTGATCGCCATACGTTCTACCTGGTTGAGCTGGTTGCCCCTCCGTCAAACTCAACAGGCTCCACGCTCGCTCGACTACCTTGTTTCGACGATGATACGGAGGGACAGCAGCCCAAAGTCCTCTGAGACGCGGCTGAATGATGCAATCATTTCTGACCAATTACCACGCCAAATACTTCGCGCACGAGCTGACCAAGCGCTGCTCGTCAGACAGTTTGGAGAAGCTGGCCGGTGCGGTGGCGAGCGCGCAGGTGGATTTGAACCCTCATCAGGTGGACGCCGCCCTCTTCGCCTTCAACTCGCCTCTGTCTAAAGGGGCGCTGCTGGCAGATGAAGTAGGTCTTGGCAAAACCATTGAGGCGGGCCTGGTGCTCTCTCAGAAATGGGCCGAGCGTAAGCGGCGAGTGCTCGTCATCACGCCTGCTAACCTCCGCAAGCAATGGCATCAAGAGTTGACGGAAAAGTTCTTCCTGCCCTGCCAGATTCTCGAAACAAAGTCTTACAATGATGCCGTCAAGCGTGGCAATTTCCGCCCGCTGGAGATTCCAGACGCCATTGTGATCTGCTCCTACCAGTTCGCGCGAAGCAAGGCTGTCGACGTCGCTAACACGCTGTGGGACCTCGTGGTGATTGACGAGGCCCACCGCCTCCGCAATGTATATAAGCCCTCGAACGTCATCGCCAACACGCTTAAGCAGGCGCTGGCGGGCAAGAGCATGTTGCTGCTCACCGCCACGCCCCTGCAAAACTCGTTACTGGAACTATTCGGCCTCGTCAGCTTTATCGACGAATATGCCTTTGGCGACCTCAAGAGTTTCCGCGAGCAGTTTACGAATCTCACCCAGGAGCAGGTATTTCACACGCTCAAGGCGCGCCTAAAGCCCCTGTGCCAACGCACCCTCCGTCGCCAGGTCACATCCTACATCCCATTCACCAAGCGCCTGCCTATGGTGGAGGAGTTTACTCCGGAAGAAAGTGAAGACCGCCTTTACAATCTGGTCTCTGAATACCTCCGCCGCGAAAACCTCCAGGCGCTCCCCGCTAGCCAACGTTCGCTGATTACGCTTGTGCTGCGCAAACTGTTGGCCTCCTCCACCTTTGCCATTGCCGGGGCTTTGGAAAGCATGTCCAAGCGCCTCAAGGCCAAGCTGCAAAATAGCAAGCCGGCCGAACCCCTGGACGACGAACTTGACCAGGACTACGAAGCTTTGGACCAAACCGCCGAGGAATGGCCAGAGGAGCAGCCGGCCGAGCCCCTTTCCGACGCCAGCCGAGCCGCGATTGAAGCCGAGGTCGGTGACCTCGACGCCTTTACCAAGCTCGCCAGATCTATCGAGCACAATGCGAAGGGCAAGGCACTGGTGAAGGCTTTGGCAATTGCCTTCCCCATGGCCGCGGAACTCGGGGCGCTACAGAGGGCCATCATCTTCACGGAGTCGAGGCGAACCCAGAACTACCTGCTTCGGGTCTTGGCTGACAGTCCCTTCAAGGACGGCATTCTCCTCTTTAACGGCACCAACACGGATGATCGGTCCAAACAGATTTATGCGGCGTGGCTGGCGCGCCACCGGGGCACCGACCGCGTTACTGGTTCCAAGAGCGCCGACATGCGCTCTGCACTCGTGGACTATTTCCGCGAAGAGGGTCGAATCATGATCGCCACGGAAGCCGGCGCTGAGGGCATCAACCTTCAGTTCTGTTCGCTGGTGGTGAATTACGATCTCCCCTGGAACCCCCAACGCATTGAGCAACGCATCGGCCGCTGCCATCGCTATGGGCAGAAACATGATGTGGTGGTGGTGAACTTCCTCAATCGCAAGAACGAAGCGGACAGACGCGTTTTCGAACTCCTGTCCGAGAAATTCAAGCTTTTTGAGGGCGTCTTTGGCGCGAGCGACGAAGTCCTTGGCGCAATCGAAAGCGGCGTGGATTTCGAGAAGCGCATCGCGGCCATCTATCAGGGCTGCCGCAAGCCCGAGGAGATCAGGACCGCCTTTGACCAACTCCAGCTTGAACTCAGCCTTGAAATCAACGAGACGATGAGTCAGACGCGCCGCAAGTTGCTGGAGAACTTCGACGATGAGGTGAGGGAAAAGCTGAAGGTCAGTGACGAAGCCTCCAAGGCCTACTTAAACCGCTACGAGCGGTTGCTGATGCAGCTTACCCGGCACGAACTGCGAGACCACGCGGAATTCGTCAATGATTCATCATTTCAGCTCAAGACGTGCCCTTTCCCGTCCGCCGCCGGGGAGATTCCCCTTGGACTTTATGAGCTCCCGCGCCGCTCCGGCGAAGCCCACCTCTATCGCCTCCACCATCCGTTGGCGGAGGCCGTGTTGGCGCAGGCGAAGAGCCGTAAACTTTCCCCTCAGGAACTTCATTTCGATTACGGCGCTCATGTCGGCAAGGTCAGCATCCTTGAACCGCTGCTGGGCGAATCTGGTTGGCTGATGCTCTCGCTCCTATCCGTTCAGGCTTTGGACCAGGCCGAAGACCATTTAATCTTCACAGGGGTGACGCAGGCAGGCAACGTCCTTGACCTGGAGCAGGCTGTCCGGCTGTTACAACTCCCAGCTCGGACAAAGGAATCATCACCCTTGCCACGCTGTGCGGACACGCTGGAAAACCTGCGGGCAAATGCCCAAGCCGACTTGCTGAAGGCTATCTCAGCTCGCAATGCCAGGTTCTTTGAGGCTGAGCTCAAAAAGCTCGACGGCTGGGCAGACGACCAAATTGCCACTTCCGAGAAGGCGCTTAAGGACATCAAGAAACGACTTCGAGAGCTGCGAAATGAAGCCGGGAAGACCACCGACCTTGCCGAGCAAGCACGCGTTCAGGCTGAAATCGCAGATACCGAGCGTCGCCAACGCAAGCTCCGGCAGGAGATCTTCGACGTAGAGGACCGCATCCTCGCCCAGCGGGATCAGCTCGTCGCTGCCATCCGGGGAAAGCTCGATCCGGCCATTCAGAAAGAGACGCTTTTCACCGTTCGTTGGGTCTTACTGGACGATCCCGACAAATCCTCGCCAGTTTGAACTTAAATGGATAGAATTTAGGCCATGCCAGACACAACACCCATTACACGCGCTTCACCGAGCTTCGAGAAACTAAAGGCCAAACTCCGCGAGCTATTTGAATTGGACAAGGCCGACCTCGACTTCGGCATTTACCGCATCCTCCGCCAGCGCCATACCGAGATTACGGAGTTCCTCGACAAGCACCTCGAAAAGACCGTCCGCGAGGCCCTCACCGGCCACGGCGCACTGCAACAACAGCAAGTGAAGGAGGATTTGCACAAAGCCGAAGCTGCCTCCCTGGCCGCCGGTATCACCCCGGAGCAGTCCCCCCGTGTCATGGAGGTGCGCGCCAAGTTGGACCACGGCGCCAACCTCGACTCCATTGCCGACGAGATCTATTCCCATTTGCTGACCTTTTTCTCGCGGTACTACCAGGGGGGTGACTTCCTGGGCCTGCAGCGCTCCACCGTTCACGGGCGCGAGAAATACGTGATCCCTTACAACGGCGAAGAGGTAAAGCTGGTTTGGGCCAATATGGACCAGTACTACATCAAGTCCTCCGAACTCTTGCGCGACTACACATTCCACATCCGCAAGTCGGATTTGGTGAGCGCTCAGACGGAGTTGCCTCTAGGCGACATGCCAGCTGAAGTTGTGGTCAACTTCAAGCTCATCGAAGGTGACACCCAAAAGGACAACCTGAAGCCCGAAGGGAAAGTGACCCGAGCGTTTGCCCTGGATGCCGAAGCACCGTTTGAGGAGACCGACGCCAAAACACTCTGTATTCGCTTCCTCTACCGCGAACAACCCTCCGAGCGTAATCTTCAAGACAAACTCAACGCTGACACCGAAAAGACGCTGGCGGACTGTCTACCCCCGCGATGGAGGTCACTGCTTTTTGCTGCCGACCTCCCCTACAAGGGAAAAGACAAGAAAGACACGCGAACGATTCTTGCCAAGCATTTGCGCCGCTACACTGCGAAATTCCTTTTCGACTACTTCATTCACAAGGATTTGGGCGGATTCCTGCGGCGGGAACTCGACTTCTATGTCAAGAACGAAGTCATGTACCTCGACGACATTGAGGGCACTGCCTCACCCAAAGCCGAAGAATACCTGTCGAAGGTCCGCGCCATTCGCCGATGCGCGATGCCTATAATTCGCATGTTGGCACAACTGGAGGACTTCCAGAAGAAGCTGTGGCTCAAGAAGAAGTTCGTCGTCGAAACACGCTACTGCCTCACCCTTGACCGCGTCCCCGTAGCCCTATACCCGGAGGTCTGTGCCGCCGGAGACCAGTGGAAGGAGTGGGAAGACCTGTACACCATCTCGGAGTTGAAGCCGAAGCGTACCCCCGAATTCCTGAAGGCGAATCCGTACCTAATGCTCGACACACGGCACTTCGAGCGTAGCTTCACACTCAGGCTCTTGGCGGAGATTGATAACATCGACGACACGATCGATGGGACCTGCTTCCACTCTGAGAATTTCCAAGCGCTTCAGCTCATGCAGGAAGCCTGTAAGGAGAGGGTCAAATGTATATATATCGATCCACCTTACAACACGAGTGCGAGTGCTATCCCCTACAAAAATGATTACAAGCATTCATCGTGGGGGACGTTGATGCGCGACAGGCTCGAACTGATGAAAGGGTGTTTGAAAACGGATGGCGCAATATTTGTCAGCATCGACAAGAACGAACGGTCGATCCTTGACCAGGTGATGAATGTCGTGTTTGGCTCCGAAAACAAAGTTGAGGAGTTGGTCTGGGTTCAAAATACGAACGACGGCAGGTCACCCACCTATTCGACCAATCATGAATATGTGGAGGTGTTCTCCAAGAACATACAGGCAGTCGAGAGCGATGTCGAGATGTTCCGAGAGCCAAAGCCCGGATGTAAGGAAGTTAAGGAATTGATTTTGCACATGAATCCCACCTACCCTCCACTTTCAGAGGTCGAGAAGGCTCTCGCATTCCTCTACGAAAGCCACAAGAAAAGCTATCAAGACGAAGTAGAAGCCGACCAGCTAGATTACGAAGAGGAGAAGCGGAACGATCCGTGGAAAGGGGTCTACTCATACCAATGGGCAGAATATCGCAATAAGGAGGGGAGATTTGTTCCCGAGGAGGAGGCGGCAAACGAACAGGCTTCCATCTGGGTTTACACAGAAAGCGACTGGACAATTATGTCCTCGGAATCTAAGCAATCTGAGACTACAAAAGACCCTGGCGACAAAAACTACCGATATTATACGATCGTCCATCCTGTTAGTGGAAAGCCATGCAAACCTCCATCACGAGGTTGGAAAGGGACTCAATTTATCGATCCTGATAATCCAAATAGGAACAGCTTAGAATCCCTAATGAATGACCATCGAATTGCGTTTGGCCCTGATGAGAACAAAGTACCACGGCAAAAGCGATTTCTCCACGAGGTCGAAACGAATGTGTGCAAGAGTGTGTTTACTGACTATTCTGACGGCGAAAAGGAAACCTCTGCCTTGTTTGGAAAGGCTGGGGTGTTCCTCGCTCCGAAGCACACAAAGTACGTCGCTCGGTTCTTAGCGCAGGGAGGTAACGCAAGAAGCATCTTTCTTGATGTATTTGGAGGCTCGGGTAGTACGGCACACGCTGTAATCGACCTAAACAGAGGCGATTCGGGCAGCCGGAAATACATTACGGCTGAGGTGGGTGACTACTTTGAAAGAATACTCGTGCCTCGGTTGAAGAAGGCAGTTTATGCACGAGAATGGAAAAGCGGAAAACCGAAGGCCTTCAATACAGGCATTTCTCATGCCTTCAAAATCTTACGACTGGAAGGTTACGAAGACACGCTCAACAACCTACACTTGCGCCGCACGCCGGACCAGGAAGCTGCGCTGTCCAACGGTGGGGATGCCGTGCGCGACCAGTATATGCTAGGCTATTTCTTGGACGTGGAGAGCGCTGGGAGCAAGAGCCTTCTGGACTTGGCTGAATTTCGTGATCCGTTCGGGTACAAGCTTCAGATAGCCACCTCAAGCGCAGGGCAGACGAAGGAAACCACTGTGGACCTCGTGGAAACCTTCAACTGGCTGCTTGGTCTAAAGGTAAAACACGTTGACGCGCAAAAAGCCTTCCTTCGAGTTACCGGTGAGAAACGCGCCGGCGGCCGCACCCTTGTCATCTGGCGCACGCTGTCGGATGATCCGTTGAAGGACAACGAGGCTCTGGAGAAATTCCTCACCAAACTTGCCGTGAACCCTGCGGACACGGAGTATGACTTTATTTACGTAAATGGGTCCCACACGTTGACAGACCCGCACAACAAGGTGCACCTCATCGAGGAAACGTTTCAGCGCCTCATGTTTGATACGACGACATTTGAAAGCCTGAGCGATGTCTAACCACTTTGCCGACAAATTGGTGCTGGCCCCCTGGGCATTGAAACAGCTCGGGATCGACAACTTTGACCGTCTATCTGTAATGCTTCGCGCGCCCGAACTTGAGGGCTGGTCGGAGGATGGCGGCACAAAGTTCGTCGATCAGCTCGCGGCCCGCTTGCCTAAGCCATCCCGGGGACGGTCAGTGTCCGATGACCAACTCCGGGAATACGACACGAGCATCGTCGGGCACTGGAAGCACATCACGCGAAAGCGCAATTTGCAAGGCCAGACCCTCTACCCGCTTTATTTCCAATACCTCGGCCTGCTTCTCACGGAACTTTACCTCGACCGCTACTTTCGTGACAGGGTGGCATTACTGGCGTCCCTGAATCAGGCCGTGGAGGCGTTTAATCAACTGGCAGACAGACGCAGTCAATCGGAGGCTTTCGTCGCGTCCGACTTAAACAAAGTGGCCTTCTTGATGGCGACGGGTAGTGGCAAGACGCTGCTCATGCACTGCCACATCCGTCAGTACCTTCACTATCTAGGTAAGGCTGGTGGGCGACAAAACTTGAATCGCATCATCCTGCTGACGCCGAATGAAGGTTTGTCGCGCCAGCACAAGGATGAGTTTGAGTTATCCGGTGTGGAGGCTGAGCTTTACGACAAGGATGGTGCGACGCTTTTCACCGGCCGAGGAGTGGACATTATCGATGTGCACAAATTGCGGGAAACCTCCGGCGAGAAAACCGTGGCGGTGGACACCTTTGAGGGTAACAACCTCGTGCTTGTGGACGAAGGCCACCGTGGCGCCGGCGGTGAAGACTGGATGGACAAACGCGAACGGCTCTGCGCGAACGGATTCTCTTTTGAGTATTCCGCGACCTTCGGGCAAGCTATCAAAGCAGTCGCCGCCCAAAAGCAGAAGAACCTCACGCAGACCTATGCGAAGTGTATTCTGATCGACTACTCGTACAAGTTCTTTTACAACGACGGGTACGGGAAGGATTACAACATCCTGAATCTTGCCGAGGAGCATGAAGAGGAAACGCGTCCACTGTATCTGACGGCGTGCTTGCTTTCCTTCTACCAGCAGTGTCGACGCTTCGCCGATGGCGGGGCGGCCCTGGTGCCGTATCTCCTTGAATCGCCGTTGATGGTCTTTGTCGGCGGCTCCGTCACCGGCCAGCGGCAGTCACAGGAAGACACGGACCTGGTGTTGATCCTGAAATTCCTGGCCTCTTTCGTGAGTGACCGTATTGAGACGGAGCGTCGGCTCAGAAAGCTCCTGGAGCGCCGGGACGGTCTGGTTGCCGGCGGACAGCGCGTCTTTGACCGCTTGTTCCCTTATATAGAGGCTCTGTTCAAACCGGAGGACGTGGGCAATCTGTTTGAGGATATCTTGAAACATGTCTTTAACGCGCGGGGTGGCGGGCAATTGCACATCGTCCACCTACAGGGCAGCGAGGGAGAGATCGGCTTGCGCGTTGGGGAGAACCCCTGGTTCGGAGTGGTCAACGTTGGGGATTCCAAACAGCTATGCGACCTGTGCGAGGAGCGACGAGGAGCGGACGAGCACTACATTGTGGACGTGCTGAAGTTTTCCGGTTCGCTGTTCGACGACATCAAGGAGCCGGGCAGCGGTATCCGCATGCTGGCAGGCGCGAAGAAATTCACTGAGGGCTGGAGTTCCTGGCGTGTATCAGCAATGGGTTTGATGAATGTGGGGAAAAAGGAAGGCAGCGAGATCATCCAACTATTTGGACGAGGAGTGCGGTTGAAGGGGTACAAGTTCAGGCTCAAGCGCACCAGCGCCCTCGACCCGCTTGACTTCCAGAGCGACGAGGCCCCCAGAAAACATCCGGACTTCATCGAACTGCTGGAGACACTGAACATCTTCGGCATTCGCAGCGACTACATGAAGGAATTCGAGGAATACCTCGAAGAGGAAGGTGCGGGTTCGGACGAGCGGCGGGAATTGGTCTTCCTGCCCACAATCAAGCTGCCCGAGTTCGAGCGAAAAGAGCTTCAATTAAGCATCATTCGCCCCAAGGTCGAGATGCCGGATTTCAAAAGGTCCGTCCACCTCCGGCTTGCCAGCTTGGAAGGAAAGCTGAACAACACGGTCGTCGCAGACTGGTATCCGCGCTTGCAAAAGCAATCCTCAATAGGCGGAGGCGGCGCTGCCGTTACACTCAACAAGGAGACATTGCGACCCGAGCATCTTGCGTTTCTGCCATGGGATACGGTGTGGTTTGAGCTGGAGCGGCACAAGCGTGATAAGGCGTATTACAATCTGATTTTCGGACCGGCCGAACTTCGTTCACTGTTCATGAACTCGTGGTGGTACGAGCTTTACATCCCGCCAGGCTATCTGGATTTCCGCGGGTTGGATCAACGGGGACTCTGGCAGGACATCGCCACCCATCTCCTCAAGGGTTACACGGACCGTTTCTACCAATTCCATAAGCGAGAGTTCGAAGCGCCGTTCCTTGAATATCAGGTTCTGAAGCCCTCCGATGATCTGGTACTAAAGGAGTACCAATTCCTTGTCAAGCGGTCGGAAAAACAGCTTATTCAGCGACTGCGCGCCTTGAGCGAGAAGTTCCAGAAAGGCGAGTTCGAGGCCCTCACTTTCGACAAGTTGGAGATTTTCCGAGCAGACCACCACTTGTATCAGCCACTCATTCACCTCAGCCATAATGACGGCAAGGAAGCCTTAATAAAAATCACTCCCATGCACCTGAACGAGGGTGAAAAGCAGTTCGTGAACGACTTGGAGGCGTTCTGTAAAGCCGAGGCCAAGGGGATGCTGGCGGAGACCGAGCTTTATCTTCTCCGCAACCACAATTCGGACAAGGCAATTAGTTTCTTTACTGAGGCAGGGTTCCGACCGGATTTCATCCTCTGGCTGCTGAAAGATGAGCAGCAAACCATCGGCTTCATCGATCCAAAGGGGATGAGGAACTTCACCGACACGTTCAATAACCCAAAGGTTCAGTTCTTCCGCCGAATCAAAGAGCTCCAAGCGTCGCTCAAGCGCAAAGATATCCGTCTGGAATCGTTCCTCCTCTCACAGACCCACCGCAACGACTTGCGGTGGCCCGGCCCTTTGTTTCCGACACAGCAAGCGATCCCGGCTGATTACCGCAGTCACCACATCCTATCCGCTGCGGATGAACCAACTGAGTACGTAAGGGATTTGATAGGAATGCTCCAACCAGATTGATGATAAGGAAGCCGCCCAACACGGTTTCATCCCGAAACAGAGTCTTGGACCAAGCCATGCCGCATGTTGTAGATTGGCCTGGTATGTCGTGAGATCGCCGTTGATCACAAAGAGGTAGACGCTCGTCTGAATGCCATCTGTGATAAACCATTCCAGGCAATGTGCGGTGTCGGCGAAGTAGCGGTCTTCATCGAGGTGGAAATCACCGGCGTGAGCGAATCGTAAGGGCATGCGTTGCCTCCCTTCATGTCGAAACATGAATTCGTTCTTCAGTTAATGGGGAACGGTGGGGCGAGAGAGTATTGTCAACTTAATAGACAGCCTTTTGCACACCATGAAGGCGGGATCTCAAACCGAAGGGTATACCTCTCCTCTGGAGGGACAGCTGCGAAATCGTGAATCAAAAACGAGAACGGGGAACCGTTTCCAGCTCCCCGTCTCAGGTGTTCGCCGTTTCCGCCTTGGCAGCGTCCGCGGGGCGTTGCCAAGGTGCGCACCGCAAGAGCGGTGTAGTTATTCGACGATCATATGCATTCGAGGTGGAGTCTGTCATACCTCCTTTCCTGTCAGCATGCCTTCCTTCTACTCCTGTGCACGCGCAAATGCAAGTTCTTTCTTGATCTTTTTGCATCAACAATGCCAATGCCTTCAGACCTTCTTTGTCCGCCTATGCCCTGCCGGGACGCCAACAGCTGATCAAGCGAAAGGCTCCGAAAGGTGTTGGTCGATCCTGCAGCCGTCAGGCCGAATGGCTGGGAGGGGCGAAAACTAAAGGCACGAGCAACGAGCAGGAAGCGCCGCCGGCACCATGGGTCGATGGGGAGCACTTCCAGACGTAGGTCCCCATCATTTGTCTTCCGCCTTCTCCTCTTAAGGTTGAATCTTACTACTTTGTTGCCAAGCCTGATAAATATAGATCCCCGCCAGGATGATGCCGTAGAGGGCAAGGACGATCGTGAGGACTTGACCCCACCGGTCAATCTTGGTGATCTTCTTCGTCATCGCTACCTGCTGTCCGGCCTCGCTCTCGCTTTCCAATATATCCAGAGTTTTGTCTTCCCGCTTGGCAAGCCTCATTCGGGAAATCGCCAGCACGAGCACAATGATCCCCAGAACGACCCAAACCACGATGTAAGGAATAAAGTTCATGACGGCCCTCCAGGAACGTGCAGTTAATCCATTAGACCTCCGCTGAACGTCCGAGTCAAGCAATCAAAAGGACCGAAACGCTGCAGAAGGAGGCAGTGCGTTGTATACTTCTACCGCCCGGAATTTGAGAACGGGAATCCTGGATGACAAGTTGGTGAGCGGACGCCATGCGCCTGTGTCTGATTAACCCCTCCAACCCGCTAGTCAGCATCGTCCGAGTCAAGGAGAGCCGCTGGAATCGTTTCCGGGTGTGGAAGCCGCTCAGCCTTATGGTCCTCGCGGGGCTGACCCCACCGGAATGGGAAACCACCATCGTGGACGAGAACCTTGGCGTGCCCGACTACCCGGCCATGCCGCGGCCGGACTTGGTGGGCATTACCGCCTTCACCTCGCAGGCGAACCGTGCCTACGATGTGGCCGCTCACTTCCGGCGCTTGGGCGTGCCCGTCGTCATGGGTGGCATACATGCAACTATGTGCCTGGCGGAGGCCATGGAGCGTGTGGACTCGGTCGTCACCAGGGAGGCCGAGCGCGTCTGGCCGCAAGTTCTGGAGGACGGTCGGCAGGGGTGCTTGAAGCGCCATTATGATGGAGGGTTTGCCGAGATAGACCGTGTTCCGCCCGCCCGGCACGATCTGCTGACTGGAAGGTATGCCATGGGAGCCATTCAGACCACACGCGGCTGTCCCATGAACTGCGCCTTCTGCAGCGTGACGGCGTTCAACGGAGCCCACTACCGGCTGCGGCCCATTCCGGATGTCGTGCGGGAGTTCCAGTTGATCCATGAGAGACGCGTTCTGGTGGTGGACGACAACCTCATCGGCACACGCCCGGAGCACATTGCCCGCGCCAAGGACCTCTTCCGCGCCATGGCACAGGCAAACTTGCGCAAGGAGTGGGTTGCCCAAGCTACCGTCAACTTCGGCGATGACGAAGAACTCCTGGCGTTGGCTGCGAAGGCCGGCTGCAGAGGCGTTTTCATCGGCTTTGAATCTCCCACGCCGGAAGGGCTTCAGGAGCTCGGCAAGAAATTCAACCTTCTGAAGGGCCGGGACTTGTGCGCCTCCTTGCGGCGAATCCAGCGGCACCACATTCTGGTGGTGGGTTCCTTTATCATCGGTCTGGACAATGACAAGCCGGGCATCGGCAAGCGCATAGCCGCGGCCGCCAGCCAGTACGGCGTGGATAATCTCAACGCGATGTTTCTGACTCCCTTGCCCGGCACGCGCCTGTGGGAGCAGATGAAATCCGAAGGCCGCATTGCCCTCGATATGTTCCCGGAGGACTGGAAATACTACACGCTGACTTTCCCGGTGGCGCGGAGTAAGCATTTCTCTCTGGACAACATCATCGAAGAAATGATCTCCTGCGACCGGCAGTTCTATTCCATGCCGCGCATTCTGTGCAGGGTGTGGAGCAACTTATGGCAACGCCGCGCGCCGCTGATCGCCATGCTAGGCGCTCTTTCGTACAGGAGCAATCTCCGGCTGAATTGCCAGTCATACGCGGAGTTCAAGTTTCAACAGGGTCATAGGTTTGCAGGTCGGCTTGACGTGGCAGAGTCCTTTGAGCAGAACGTACCACGGGTTGGGAGGCAGGAGTGCTGAATGCTTAAGGGGAGCGGAACGACATTATGAAAAGCCTCCCCTGATCCCGGCTCGCCTCGCCCTTAGCTCCGGAACAATCCCAGCTGATCTGACGTCGTGGCGGCGCTCGATGGCCTGCGCGAGGCTTTACGCCTGGGCACGCTTTCAAGTGAAATACCGAACATGAGGAGTTGTGTCACCACTGCCGGGATCGGTGCTACGGGCGGAATGATGACTTCCGGCACACTTTCAGCCGAAGGTTGGGATTCGATTTCCGAGGATGAAACTTGGGCTGCACGGACTCCGAACACTTCCGCCTGCTGCCTTTGCAGATGCTTCCACACCGCATCCGCATTCTCCCCGATGCCCTTCTCCATCACCAGCTCCCGCGCCATCGCCATGAGAATGTCATCACCTTCGTCGATCGCCTGCAGGCCGTCACTTGAGAACTTCCCTTCCATCGCCAGCGAAACCAACAGCTTCTTCCCCATGAGCCTCAGACACGCTTCCTGCATGGTGCCTGCGTAGTAGAAGAACTTGACGTTGACGTTCGACCACTGTCCGATCCTCCATGAGCGCCGGCTGGCCTGCCGCAGGGTGTAAATCGAATAGCCGGTCTCATAGAAGAAGATGTCCGGGAAAGACCACAGGTCAAGCCCAGTCTGAACCAGACGCGGGTGCGCGATCACGACCTGGATGCCTGCTCGCAGCTGCCGCTCGTACCAGGCCTCCCGCAGCTCCGGGGCAACCTCCGTGGTCAGCACAGCCACCCGGATGCCTTCTCTCCCCAGGATGCTCTCCAGCCGACGTGTCACATCCCTTTTCTGGGTATAGACCGCGTAGACCTGCACCTTCCTCCCGCGCTCTAGCGAGGCCTTCACTTCCTCCACCAGCCGCCGCTCCTTGGCGTAAACGAGGTTCTGATCCAAGTCAGGCGTGGCGGCGATCAGGAACGGCTCACGACGCTGGGTTTCAGGATTGAACTCACGCCCGATCAAGTCCCCGAAGCCGAACGGCCGGTCAGGATAAGCAAGCAGAGCATTCAACGCCACGCCGATCACCGACTGGTTGCCTCGATGCTCGCGCAGGGCCTTCTTGATGTCTTCTTCCAGCTCCTCGTACGCCCTCTTCAGCGGCTCGTCCATCTCGATGCTGACAACTTCCTCTCGGTAGGGAGGCAGAGCATCGGAGATGTCTTCCAGCGACACGAAGGCGCCCAAGCTCATCAGGAAGCGGCCAAACAGCAGCGGTGATGCTCCTGGCCGATGGCGGAGCCGGGTGGTGACGCGTGCCTCAGAGCAGGCGTTATCGGCAGGCTCGATCACGGTGATCTTCTCCAGCAGCCCATAGGTTTCCGTGAAGGCCCGAACACCGGCTTCTCCATATTCAAAGCCCTCTTCCAACATCCTCGAAGGCTCAAGACGAAACAGAATGTTGAAGAGTTCATCTGCGTAACCGCCGAGCAGAGTGCCGGTGAGGACGGCAATGTGTCGGGCAGACGCAGCCAGTGTGCCCAGAGCGTTGCCCTGGGCCGTATCTCCTCCTTTCAGCTCATGAACTTCGTCGGCGATGGCGTAATCGAAGAACCCGTCCATGTGCCGGCCGATGAAGTCGACTGGGGCAAAGCGTCGAATCTTCTTGCCATCTGCCTGCCAAAGCGCGCTGTAGAGTGGTCGGCGGGCATGGTTCGTCCCTTCCGCCTGGCCCAGCATTTCGCTGAGCTTGACCTTCTTAAAGTCCATTGCCAGCAGGCGTTCTCCCTCGGTGCCGAGGTAGACCGGTGCCCCACTGTCCGGATTGACCACGCTGCCCTGATAACGGCCGCAACGGGCGATGCGGTAGGCATGCCTCCAGAAGTACCCAAGCTTGGCCCGATCTCGACCCACCACGAACAGTGCCGGAGAAGAGCAAATTGAATCCCAACGCTTTCTGGCTGAGGGAGATGACTTGCGTAGACGTAACTCGCTCAAGCTGGTCCTCAATCCCTCGCGCACAATGCGTTTGTTCCGCAGCTTCACTTCGTTCACGCCATGGTGGCCCTTGGAACTGGCTGGCGTGCGTAGGCCGTCGATGATGAACACGCTGACACGTGGCAAGGTGAGGATCGCTTCCCGGCACCACTTCTCGACCAGTTGAGGCGGGACCATGGCGACGGCCGTGAAGGGTCGGTTCTCAGCGTGGGTGTAAACGGCTCCCAGCGAAATCAGCGTCTTGCCGGAACCGCATTCTGCGATGACCGCACCTGCGCGGGCCTGCTGCCAGCGCCGGACCAGGCCCATGATGGCCAAAGTCTGGGCCGGATAGGGCTTACGAAGGAGCTTGCTGATCAGGGGTGACGGTGGGTCGTCGATGGAGTGCAAAGGGGGAAAACTCTCCAGGATTCTCGATCCGAGCAGGGAAGAGTGAGTTCGCAAGTAATCCGAGATCGAGTCAGGCAGAGGCATAATCTCCTCCTTTCGCTATAGGCTCAATGCTGCTGGCAGTTCTCGTGTTCTGCGTGTGGTTCGTTCGGGTGGGCAATCTTTGGTGGGTCAGGCTTGGGTGGTCGAAGGGCTGATGGCTAAAGCGGCTTCGAGCATGGTGAGAGGAACTTCAACGGTCTGCACATGGAAGCTGGCATGTTTCGGGATGGCCGTGAACGCGATCGAATCGACACGCACGAGCATTTTCTCGCACTCCACGGCGGCAACTTGGCCGGGTGGCACCTGGAAGCTTGCGGGCGCGCAGACAATCTCCTTGTCCTCGATCTGAAGTTCGTGGAGCTGGTCCCCCAGCGGGATACTCGCACCTTCAGCTTCCATGTCGTCAATGGCCAAGCCGGCATAAGGGGAGAAATAGCAGGCCGCAAAGTATGCCCAGTAATACGTTTCCACGATGTTTGGATCGAAGGTCTTCTGGTCTCTGAGCGCGGCGATCCTTTGCAGGGCCAGGGCAGCAAGTTCCGGGCTCAGATCCACTAGAGCGAAGTCGCATCCCCCATCGCAATATTCGTTGCTGCTGGTAACCTTCAATAAGATACGCATGTTTCTCCCTCCTGTGTCGCCGGCATGGCGGGATCTTTGCTGTCTGGCTCCTCGGGGCTGTCGTCTTCCGGTCCCATCTCACCAGTCCGGAAGAAGTTGGTGCCCAAGCTCCAGTGGACGGGCCCACTGCTTTCGGGAAACGTGATCCTCTTCTGCCTTAGTCCCCTGCCAATCCATTTCAGGAAGACTTTCTTCGACCCTCTGACCAGCACCGGGGAACAACCCAGGCCGGCGATCGTTTGGATCATTCCACGCCGGGTGAGTTCCTCGTGGAACCAAGTCGCCCACTCCGGCACGACCGGCAATCCATACCGCTGCGCGATGCGATACAGCACGAAGACTGGATCGCTATCACACAGGATGGTGCGCTTGCCGTCCGGGTCCATTCCCGGACGTGTCTTGGCCAGATCTGCTGAGATGCCGACCAGATGACGGATTGGTTTGCGACCGGCAATATTGATTGTTCCGCGGAAGCATTGGGCATCTTCACCCAGGCTGGCGGTGAGTGGATCAAATCCTGGGGCTTCCGCGGTGAAGAGGTTCTGCTCGATGACGGCTGCCCAGATGGCGCCGACATCGGAGTCGCCACCCAGCACTGAAATGAGGTGAGCCTTGCAGTTTCCGTTGCTTTCTACCTCGCCTATGAACCGGTCCAGGTGAAGCCGGATGCGCGTGGTGGTGTCCTTCATTCGCTTCGTGTATTCCAAGACGCCGAAGCGCTCGTGGGCATTCTTCATGATGGCTATCCTCTTGGGATTTGATCGCAGGACTAATCTGGGGGCGGGTGAGACTACTTCAGGATGGCGACCTGGCCGGTGCTGTAGACCACGGTCAGCTCGTTGGAGAATCGTTCCTTCTCTCTGATTGTGATCACTCCATCCTCTTCTTCCTCTGTTTTGTCTGTCACCTTTACCGCCTGCCAGCAAGATATGTGCCGCCCATCCCCTGATCCAAAGATGCCGTTCAACAGCCCTGAGCAGGCAAGGAGACCTACGTGGCCGGCATGCAGGGGCGTGAGGGGTCTCCCGGTTGCTGATACAGGCTCAGCGAAGAGAATGCGTCCTGCCTGTCGGTAGCCGGCTGAATGCGGCAGCAGATCTTCCACCTCATCAAGGGGCAGCCCGCGGTGGACCAGTTGAGTTGGTCCACTTACGGGTACGTCATATCGTGCTTCGGGCTCGGATGGCAGTATTGGGATTTGCGAAGTGTTTCTGGCCAGGCTGGCGTAATAAAGCCGTGCACGGGTGATGTCGCTATCTGTAAGGCGTTCTTTTTCACGTCGACTCCGCCGCACACCGAAAAGAACCACCTGCTTGTAGCGCACACACTCCGGCGCCTCAAGGCGGTAAACCCGGACATCGCGGAAGTGGGTGGCGAGAATCTGACTACATTCGGCCAGCCGCTCGCCGGGGATAACGAATATCAGCACTCCACCGGGTTTCAGCCAGCGATACGTGTGGCTCAGGAACGCCTGCTCAGTGCGGCGACTTTCAGCCGGCCCAAGCGCCCAATCATAGGGTGGATTCAAATACAGGAGACCAAAGCACTCGACCGGGCACTGCACTTCCAGCGTATTTCCCTGGACGATGTTGAGAATCCGCTGTCCGGCTTGCTCGGCGCGGAAAGCATCAAGCTCGATACCGTAGCGGAGCACCTCGGCATCGCTGGTGATGGCTTCGAACGCTACGCCATCGCCAACACAGGGGTCGATGGCTGACGACGATCCTGGAAACAAGAGGAATCTGCGAATTCGCTCTGCTTCGCACAATGGTAAGGGGTAGAAGCCGAGGCGGGACTTGCCCTGGAAGCGCAAGGGTGGTCTCCTTTCTCTGAAGAGCCTGTGCGATCATCATGTAGATGCCCAAGGCCCGAGGCCGGAAGGATTCGCTGGGAGGTGAATGGATGTATAATCGGAGCCGCTGGAAAGCCAGAATGAAAGTTCCAGTTCAGATGCTAACTGACCGGGCAGGAAGTTTTCAAACATAATCGAGGTGTCCATGCAGGGCAAAATCAAACGTGTCGTTCGGGATCGGGGCTTTGGTTTCATTCGCTCCTCGGATGGGCAAGAGGTTTTCTTTCACCGCAATAGTCTTCAGCAAATGGACTTTGATGGTTTGAGGGAAGGCGAGGCTGTGGAATTTGAGTTGGAACGGGGTGAAAAGGGCCCACGGGCTGCGAACGTTCGGCCTCAACTGCAAAGCGGAACCGAATAGGGCTTTATGAGCCTTGAACTTGTTCGTTATGGGTGAAGTTTCGTCCGAACTGTGCGGCTCACAAGTAGTCGAGAAGGCTAGGCGCCCCGAAGCGCAGGGACATGCGCAACTCGCACAGGAGGTTATGCAACGTGTCCGTTAAGCCAACTGGTATGCCACCGGCGGCAAAGATGCGCCATGACGCTCACTATGTGGAGGAAATCACTTCTCGCGGCGGTATCGCCATTGGCCGCATGATTCCTATCGAGGAAATCGAGCCCAATGCCGGCAAGCCACGGAGGGATGCAGGCGATTTACAAAAGCTTACCGAGTCCGTGCGCGAAATGGGCGTACTGAACCCGCTGCTGGTGCGATTTCTGCCAGACTCTGGGAAATACGGGATCATCTCCGGGCAGCGCCGCTATCAGGCCGCGAGCGCCGCGGGATTG
>Ga0209517_10000588_pt1 | contig 61194 bp, 45 predicted proteins | sample PeaSoiMetSII2010_FD_187695 | JGI IMG/M metagenome (GOLD analysis project Ga0209517, IMG submission 187695) | Peat soil microbial communities from Weissenstadt, Germany - SII-2010 (SPAdes) (version 2) | ecosystem: Environmental > Terrestrial > Soil > Wetlands > Peat | place: Germany... | reverse complement strand
CCCCGCCGGTCGCCTTGCCTCCCGCCGGTAATTGTCTTGCGGCCTCGACAAACATCGCGCGTGCCAGCAAGTAGTTGCCCTCCGGCGTCAGGTGCACGTGCTCGTAAACAAGGTCGCTGCCGATAATGCCGTCGAAACTGGCTCCGCTCAGAATCGCTTCCGCATCCACCAGGCCGGTGCCGGGAATGGATGCGGCCACGGTGCGATTGATCTGGTTGATTCGGCTGTCGGCGCGAAATCGCAGGGTATCGAAATCCCGTGCACGCTGGAAGTAGTCCTTGGCCGACTTGTAATCGCCGCCGTTCCACAGACTCCGTGCGATTCGGAATTCGAGCTCCGCGTACTGATCGTCAATCTTCAAAGCGGAAAGATACTTCTTCACCGCAGCCGCATGATCACCGGCCGCCTCCAGATCGTTCCCCTGTTGAACCAGTTCCTTCCAAGAACGCAGATTTTCGTCCTTCAGGCCGTCCCTGTTTTGCGAAGCAAACGGGGCACAGTCCCTCAAGTTCGTCGCAACGGTCGCCACGATGACGCGCGCGCCTGCTTTCTGTCCCACGACAATGGTGTCGCGCAAGTTCCGCTCGAAGTTGGCATAAGCCTGCGCCAGGAGCGGAGAACTGACTGGCAACTGCTTATCCAGGAACAGCTCCATGCCACGCCATTCCTTCTTTTGCGTACCGATCTTGGTCACAAGTTGGCCAATACGCGTGCTGTGGAAATAAATACTGCTGCGAACGACAGGAATACTAATTCGCGCGGAAGTGAGCACGGTACCCGGTCCGTAAGGACCGACGACTTCGTTGTTCCCCGAGTAAATGATGAACAGGTCCGGACGCTGCCCGGCCAGGCCTTCGGCGATTGGCAGCAGCACATGCGAATTGATGGCCACACTTCCCGTGTTGACCACCTCGAACTTCATCGAGGGGAATCGCTCGCGCAACATGACTTCCAGATACCGGCTGAATCCGTAGGCGGTATCGGGATCTCCCATGGCGGCGGATTCGCCGAGCACGAAGATCCGGTAGGTTCCAGGAGATTTCGTCGTTGGGATGGAATAGAGCCGCGGCGTCTGCACCATACCGGGCGGAAAAAACGTAGCGGCGAAAAACAGGTTGTAACAGGAAGCCGGAGTACCCTGCACGGTGCAGGGTACAAGAAGGTCAGGATTGTATCCGACGTCGGCGACTCGGAGGCCGGCCTCAACCACGGCAAGGACAACCAAGGGAATCAGCACTGCAGCAGCGGCCAGGAGCGGCCACCGGGGAGGCCGGACCTGAACGCTATCTTCGGTCTCGCTGTTTTCGCTCTCGAGCGTCTGATTCATACTGGATTCTGAGTCCCCAAACCGCCGTGAGCGCGCTGCAGCCGAGTGCCTCGGACCGACGTTCTGCCCGGCGTGAATTCTTACTGCGCAACGCTTGTCGACTTTCCGCTGGCGCCGGACTTCATGCTGAGGTGCTGCTCGGCCTCATCGATCATGTGTTGCACCCGGTCCCGCTGTGGATAATCCGGGTGGACCTCCAACAACCTTTTCCAGGACGCAATCGCGCCCGCCAGATCCATTTTGTCCTGCCACTTGACCATGCCTTCGTTCAATAATGCGTTGGCGTGCGTTCCGTCGACTTTGAGCACTTCGTCGTACTCTCTGATCGCTTTATCGGGCTGACCCATGAGGTGATACGCCGTCCCCAGATCGGTGCGAACATCGGTGGCCTTCGGATCGATCCTCAAGCAGCTCTCGTAGTATTTGACGGCTTCCGGATATTGCTGCGAGTCGTAGTAGATGTTGCCGATCTGGTAGAGCAACTTCGGGTTGTTGGGGTCGCTCTCTAGTTGCGCCAGAAGCGGTTGCACCTGCACGTCCGCCATCTGCCGCAGTTGGTCTGGAGTGGGAGCCTGCACCGTTCCGCCGGGTGCCATTCTGCCGGTGTCCATGCCAGCGCCCGCCCTGATCTGCTCTCCGTTGGCAGGCGCGGCGGCAGGCGTTGCCCCCGAACCGCGCCCTAGGTATCCGATTGCGACCCCCAGCACAAGGCAGATTACCGAGAGCACATAGGCCTGAGTTGGAGTCCAACTACCACCTTTTGTTTCATTCATGTCAGTCATGCTGCACCTTGCTTCAATCCTGACGTATTCTCCCGTGAATTACAACCAGTGCGGTGTGATTGAAATCACACCAGATCGTGCGTCCGGCAATCGCAATTCGTTAGTTGTGGTTTTTCTGCGAATTCTGCTCACAGGTTCTTCTCCTCTCTGACTGGGACATATGCCCCGGAGGCTGGGTCTTTTCCCGAATGTGTTCACGCGACCCAGCAGTGTAATAATGGCAAGTGTTTGCGTATAAGGGAAATACAGCTCGAAACTGACCGTATTGTTTGGCACTCCACGTGCGTTTACCCGTGTTTGTGTAACTGTTTTTTTCTAAGGACGATCGCGGTCGGGTTTCCGGTCGTTCGTAGGTAAGGAGATATATGTCAAACGTATCCAAGAGCTCCCAGAATTGGAACAACGTCCAGACCTACGGCATGGCCGTAACCTGCCTGCTCCTTGGAATCGCCGCCGGCTACTTCCTGCACGCTCCGGTCGAGGCGAGACCCAACACCATGGAAGCTGCTGTTGCGTCTAATCCGCCTTTTGCACCGGCGAGCATGCAAATGCCAAGTGCGGCCGATTTGAAGCGGATGGCCGACAAGCAGGTGGCTCCCTTGCTCGAACAACTGCAAAAAGACCCAAAAGACGCCGACTTGCTGGCGAAGATTGGCAGTTCCTACATGGCAGCCCAGCAGTTTGACAGCGCCCGCCAGTATTACGAACAGTCCGTAGCTGTCAAACCCCAAGCGGACGTCATGAATCAACTGGCGTTCGTCTATGTGAAACTTGGCGATCTGGACAAGGGAATCGAGACCCTAAATCAGGCGCTTACTGTCGATCCGAAGAACCCCGGCATTCTTTACAATCTTGGCTTCTATGAGTGGAAAGGAAAAGCCGACCCCAAGGCGGCCATCGCCGCATGGAACACCCTTTTGAAGGTCGACCCTAAGAATCCGAAGCGGGCCGAAGTCGAGCAGATGATGGCACAAGCCAAGAAACATCTCGGCATCGCTCCTGGTACCAAAACGGAGAAACCGGCCAGCTAGGCCTAGCACCTTCGGCTCGAAGGTCTTCGTAAGGCGCAACTGATTATTGATGCTTTGTAAGGCCGGCGGCTACCTCCGGGCCTTCGATTCAAGAGGGTACTATGGCCCCTGACGATTGGCATCGTGCGTGCAACTTCACATTTGACAAGCCTGTGCGCAAGGTGTGCATCTACCTTTTCTTTTGGTTGTCCTCAGCTTTTGTGAACTTGGTAGCACAGGCGATGCCCTTGGCCACGTTTGAAAGCCCAGACGGTGTATTCCGGTTTGTCTATCCCCAAACGTACGACCTTCTGGTAGGCGAACGTATTCTTAAGGCAACGCAGGGAAAGAACTCGGACGTCTCCGTGTGCGACTTCGCCACCGCCATCGCTTGTGTGATTTATCCATTCGAACGGCCAGGGGAAACAAGGTTCGAAGCGGGCGGTTTTGCAATAAGACGGGTGCCTAATGCAACAGACGAATCGCGGTGTTTGGGGTTTGCAGACGAACCGCCGCGAAGCGACGCAGCTCCGACGCAATCCATTATCATCAACCATCTAGAGTTCCGTCGTCTCTCCGCCAGAACAGCCAGACTCGGCCGTCTCCAGGTCGCGGACTATTACAGGACGTTTCGGCAAAAGAGCTGCTACGAATTGAAGATCGAAGTTTTGCTGCTCGACGCACCTGTGGCCAAGCACCCGGCGCAGTCCAATTCTCTAGGAGATGCGCGAGCCGACAGCGCGCGGGAATCGCTCGGGCTGATTCTCTCCTCCTTCACTTTCGAATGAGTTAGGGTCTCAGAGTGATAAGTACAAAGTGAGACTGATCGCCAGTCCTCTGGAAGATTGTTCATGCAGATGATCAAAATGTTAACTAAACAGATGAATCAGGCCGCCGGGCGGGTATTCGGCATGACCGCGCTGATTGTCTTTGTGGCTACGCAGTGCTTCATTAGCAAACTGTGTGTCCTGGATCCGGATATCTGGTGGCATCTCAGCACTGGCGAGTGGATCCTTCGCAATGGACAAGTCCCTCACTCCGGTCTTTTCACCTATACTGCGACAAATCATCCATGGATGGCGTACAGTTGGGGCTTCGAAGTCATTCTTGCTCGTTTTTTTGACAATTTCAGTTTTATGGGCCTGGGAATTTTTGGTGTCGGGCTAACCATTCTCCTGGCTCTGTCCATCTTTTACATGCTGTACCGCATTTCCGGTCGCTTCTGGGTTTCCTGGGCGCTTTCGCTGATCGTCGACCTCGCTTTCATGTTCAACGTTGCGCCGCGGCCACTGTTTGTCAGTGTCATTTCGATAGCCTTCATGCTGGCTTTACTCTTCCAAGCCCAACGGACGGGTCGAGTGCAATTGCTCTACTGGCTGCCACTGATCTTTCTTTTCTGGGCCAACTGTCACATCCAGTTCATTTATGGCTTTGGGGTGCTGGGTTTGCTTGCAGGTGTCAATCTGCTTCAGCACCTCACCGAATCTCTCGGTTGGCATCCGGAATTTCTACAGAAACCCACGCTGCCCGTCGTCCAACCATTGGCAGTTCTGGGATGCTGCGCTCTGGTCGTATGCATTGGCCCGTATTCCTACCACCTTTATCACGAGGTCTATGTCCTCTCGCAGGCGAAGTATATGTACAGGATGGTTTCCGAGCTGCAGGCCCCGAATTTCCAGTCCTACAATCAATTCCTTGAGTTGCTTCTCGGCATTGCTGCCTATTTTTCGATCGGATGGCGGAAGAAAATCGATCCCTTCAAACTGGCCTTGCTTTTGTGCGCCAGCCTGTTTGCCTTCCGAACATGGCGCGATGGATGGGTTTTGTGCGTGATTGCCGGTGCCGTCATTATCGATTTTCCGGTAAAAAAGGCCGAAGGGGATCGCGCTGCCTTTCTCACGTTGCGGGAAGCGGCTGGCGTTACGTTGGCCACCGTACTGCTGTTGCTGGTGTCCGTTCGAGCAACGGACTTCAATGTCCGAGGATTAGATCGGGCAATCAGCAAGACATACCCTGTTGACGCGGCCAACTTCGTCCGCCGAACTCCTCTCCCAGGGCCGCTGTATAACAGCTTTGATTTTGGGGGCTTCCTAACTTTCTATCTGCCCACGTATCCGGTCTCGATTGACGGGCGGACGGATATATACGGGGAAGCGATGAACGAACGCTATATGAAGACGGAGGCAGCCGACCCGTCTTACACGTCCGATCCATATCTGAACGAGGCAGGCTTCGTAATCCTCAAAAACACGTTTCCCCTATCCAAGCTGCTGGCCGTTGATCCACGGTTTCGCTTAATCTACAAGGACGATGTCGCCACCGTGCTTGCACGCAATTTCTAGATTGGCGAACACTTGTTCGATGGATTGATTTATTTCCCTAGGTCCTGCGTCGGAAGTGGAACGAACACGCTGGCTAAATCGTCGCTATAGACCTGCTCGTACCGAGCCTCGAGCACCGGAAAGGTGGTCAGCGCTCTGCCCAACCCCGAGTTCTTTTCCAGCAGCAAGGTTCCAGCCTGTGCCAGCATCGGAGCATCCTCAATCCTACGGTTTCCCTGGATGACGGAATTGTAGTCGTCCAACATTTGATCTCCGTAGAGTTCGTTCCTGACGTCAATCACGACAGGATAATCCGGCAGATACCAAGTGAGAAAACTCCCAAACGCATAGGTATTAAAAATGGGGCCGCGCAGTTGATGCGCACGGATGTAGTCGCAAGCCTTTACCGGCATTGTCTCACTCAGTTTGTTGATCAGCTCTTCTTTCCCCGGCAAAGCGAGGATGCCGACCAGTATCACAGCCACAGGCAACAGTGCGGCCCACGCCCATGCCATCGCGCGAGCACGGGACGCTGTCGACTCCTCTTCCTTGGGAAGCCAGAAAACTCCGCTGGAAAACAAAGCAATAGCGGGCAGAACCACGAACCAGTTGTCGCGTTGAATGCGAAAAGCCACGCCCGTCGCGCCCAACAAAATCGCCAGTTCAAACAATGCAATCGAGCGCAGTCGACCCAAAGATAAAAACGCCGTCATGACCAATAGCATCATCACATAATGCTGAGGTCGACGAAAATCCAGCGCCTGGAATTCGAGAAAATATTTGAACTCGGCGCCACTGTATAAGCTCTTAAGGGCGACGGGGAACAAATGATACGTGTACGGATTTACTAGCGTTGCGGCGAACGACGACAGCGCGACCAAACCAACCTTCCCGGTATCGGAAGACACGAAGCGATTACTGATCCATTGCGCTCCGAAAGTCCGCAACTTCCCTTCCACGATCTCGCAAACTGCGAACAACATGAGCACTCCCAGCCCCAGGATGAATTGCGCATGAAGATTTGCCCACAGCACGAACAAGACGGGGAGCCAGAACAATGCCTGCGTACTACTTCCCTCTTGCCGGCTGAGGTTCAGGATCCTCAACTCCACCGCAAGAAACAGAATCGAGCAAACATAAGGAAGAGGTTGCAAGCCGTAAATCAAGAATTGCGCCACTGCCGAAAGGAGCACTGATTGCCAGAAGCGGCTTCGTCCGGCTCGCGCCAACTGATAGGTCACGATTGCCAGTGCAACTTTCAGAAGCATGGTGATGATCGGTATCGCCCGTAGTCCGAAGAGGCGATAGGCGATCCCTAACAAGAGGTCAAATCCCCAACTCGAATCATTCCAGCTCAAATTCGTGTACTGCGAGAACAGGCCGGTATGCGGGACCGCGTGATTCTGCAGAATCCAACTCCCCGTGCGCAGGTGAATCCATACCTCAGCCGAAGACAACGAACTCAGCTGCCTCACCTCATAAGACGCAGCCGCGGTGAATAGCACAGTAAGAACCACAATCCGCAGGAATGTCTGCGACCTACGGGACGAAGGGGCCTGGAGGGCCTGCGATTCCGTACCATGGGCGATTGAAGACAAGAGCTATCCCCAAGAAATAGATTTAGAGCTTCCCAGCGAACGCGAAATTGCCTCGTGCAGGGTAGAATGCCGTCCCAACCAATGATAAGATGTGATTAGAATCACAATCACTTGTGACATCGAGAGCTGTGATCGGCTGCCGTGCACTCCTATTGTGAAGAAACAAAGCGCGATTGGCTTTGCGGTTTGCGCGCTTGCAGACTGTAGAATTGGGGACACTGAGGAAGGCCACCCCTCGCCTCGCCTGTTTCGCTCTGGGGCTAGGTCGATCCTTAGTGAATTGCCATACCCTGCGCTGGAGGCTGAGCATGCGCTCGCACAGATTCTTACTCCCGATCCTGCTCGCCTCCACCCTCTCGGTTACCTTGCATGCACAATACGCCATCACAACCGTTGCCGGGGGAGGTCCCAACAATCTTCCCTCGCTTCAGTCCAGCATCGGAACGGTTTCAAGTGTCGCTGAGGACTCAGCCGGAAATGTCTATATCGCCGACTCGAACTCGAATCGTGTGCTGAAAGTCGCGACGACTGGCAATGTCACCGTGGTGGCCGGCAACGGCTCTTTCGGTTACTCGGGTGACGGCGGCCTCGCGACCGCGGCGGCACTCGGTGTTTTCGGACCGGCGGGCATTGCCGTCGACGCCGCCGGTGACATCTTTATTGCAGACACCTACAACTCGGTCATTCGCGAAGTCAGCGCTAGCAGCGGCATCATTCAGACCGTAGCGGGCAATGGTACCGCCGGCTACTCCGGCGATGGCAGCGCGGCGACCGCGGCGGAACTCAACGAGCCCTATGGAGTCTTTGTCGATGCTTCTGGGAACATCTTTATCGCTGATACCGAAAATAACGTAGTCCGCGAAGTAACTGCTGGCAACATTCAAACCGTGGCAGGCAACTTCGCAGCCGGCGCCGGCTACTCGGGCAACGGAGCCGCCGCTACTTCCGCCCAGCTCGACCAACCCCACGGCGTATTCGTCGATGCTTTAGGAAATGTTTTCATCGCCGATACGTTGAACTCGGTCGTTCGCGAAGTAACCGCCGCCAACGGCAATATTCAGACGGTGGCGGGTAGCTATTACAAGTACGCCAGCACTTGCAACTACTCCGGTGATGGAGGCGCGGCGACTAGCGCTCAGCTGTGCCTTCCCTTCAGCGTTTATGTCGACGCCTCAGGGAACATTGTCATCGCCGACACTCTGAACTCGATCATTCGCGCGGTCAACCCCAGCGCTGCGCCTGTCATGATTGCCGGAGTTTCCATCCCCGCCGGAGACATCCAGATCATCGCCGGCAGTCCCGGTAAATTCAGTTACTCCGGAAACGGCGCTGCGGCCACCGCCGCGACCCTCAATTTTCCCAATGGCGTTTCCCTCGATGCTTCCGGAAATATCCTGATTGCTGACACGGAGAACTACGTCATCCGTCAGGTCGCCTCCACCGGCATTATTCAGACCCTCGCGGGCAACAATACCGCTGCTTACTCCGGCGACGGTAGCGTCGCGACCAACGCCCAACTTGCCTTCCCCAGCAATCTCTTTGTGAGCACCGCTGGACTTATCTATATCGCCGACACGTATAATTCGGCCATTCGCGTCTTCAATCCGGGGGGCGCGCCCGTTACTATCGGCCAAATAGCCATCAATGCGGGCGACATTGGAACCGTGGCCGGCAATGGTGTGCTTTGCGCAGTGCCCATCGTGCCCGGAGCTTGCGGAGATGGCGGCTCGCCCACCAGCGCCCAACTGAATTTTCCCTCCGCCGTGGCCGTCGATTCCTTCGGCAACATCTACGTCGCGGAAACGGGACTGCCCCAGAGCGAGAGCTCGGCTATTCGCGTAGTCAACGTCGGAAGCTCAGCAATCACGATCGCCGGAACCACTGTCGCGGCGGGAACGATCCAGACGGTGGCGGGAACGCTGGGTACTTCCGGCTTTGCTGGCGACGGAGGAGCACCTAGCAGCGCGCAACTTAGCAACCCGCAGGGTCTATTCCTCGATGGATCGGGAAACATTTATATTGCCGATACCGACAACTCCGCCCTGCGCGTCGTAAATACCGGGTCGCAAGCGCTCACGATCGGAGGATTGACCATCCAGCCGAATACCATTCAGACCGTGGCGGGAACACCGCCCACCGCCTGTCCCGACTCCAGCACCGGATGCGGCGATAACGGTTTGGCCAGCGCGGCTTCTCTGGGTTTTCCGATTGGCGTTTCGCTGGATTCCGCCGGCAATATCTACATCGCAGATTCGCAGAACTCCGCCGTCCGGGTCGTCAACCCCTCGACGCAAGCCGTCACTGTAGCTGGCACCACAATCAACGCTGGGGACATTACTACCGTAGCTGGATCACTGGGCAGACTTGGCTATTCCGGCGATAACGGCGCTCCGACCAGCGCGACTTTGAATGTCCCCACCGGAGTCACCGTCGATTCCTTGGGCAACATCTTCATCGCCGACTCCGAAAACTCTGCCATCCGAGAAGTCGTCGCCGTCGACTCGACCATTGAGACGATCGCCGGCACCGGCAGTTCCGGCTTCTCTGGAGATGGCGGCCAAGCCACAAGTGCGTTGCTCGATGTCCCGGAAAGTATCTCTCTCGGCAGCGCGGGGATCTTCGTCGCCGACAGCGAGAGCTCACGCGTTCGCCAGCTCACATCCACGGTCACCGTCGCAGTTGTGCCTCCCGCGACCACTTTAGCGGTCGGCGGGACACAACAGTTTCTCGCTACGGTGACCGGCGCAAGCAACGGAAATGTCACCTGGCAAGTAAATGGAATCACGGGAGGCAACTCGACCGTGGGCACCATTACCTCAGGCGGCCTTTATCAGGCCCCGGCCGCGGCCCCCGCGTCTGCCATATCGGTCACCGCCGTCTCCGATGCCAACGGCACGACTTTCTCCTCGGCCTCAGTGACCATCGCCGCCAGCGGTGCAGGCGCGATCAGTGTCAGTACGAATCCCTCGGGCGTCACCGTGGTCTACACATCGATCACGCAAGCTTTCGTCGCCACCGTCAGTGGAGAAACCAATACTGCCGTGAATTGGGAAGTTAACGCTATCTCCGGCGGCAACTCCGTCATTGGCACCATCGACAGCAACGGCAATTACACTCCCCCCAGCGCCGTGCCTTCGCCCGCGCTCGTGACCATCACCGCGGTCTCGCAGGCCGATGCAACCGTTTCGGGCTCGTACCCGGTCACGATCGTAACTGCGCTCGCAACATCAACGCCCACGCCACAAACTGTATCTCCGGGAGGAACGGCCAACTTCTCTTTAGCCCTCAAGGCCAACACTGGCGACCCCCGTCACGCGATCACGCTCTCTTGTCTACAGAGTTCCCTCCCTTCCGGCGCTTCCTGCACTTTTACGCCGACCGCCATCACGCCATCCATCGACAGTTCCTTCGGCCTGGCTGTGACCGTACCGCCAGCCGCCGCGTTTCTGCGGAATAACCCGAGCGGAAACAACCACAAATGGCTGGCTGCTAGCATGCTTTGGAGTTTCGGGGCAGTGGGAATTTTCCTGCTCGCTGGCACGCGTCGCCGAGGGCGCCGCTCACTCGTAGCATCCTTGATGATTCTTCCTCTGTTGACCCTCATGGCCTGCGGGGGATCCAACTCGTCTTCTACCCAAAATCCGATCAGCTACAACATCCAGGTGCAAGGGACAACTTCGGTCCAGCCCAATCCGGTCCCGATCGCGGTGGTGAAGTTGACCGTACAGTAGATCTCGTTGAGTGGTTGAGCGGTAAAAGGACTCAGATCAGACGGCTTCTGCCACACTGTTCCGAATTAGTCGAACCTCCGGAATTCCGGAGGTATTCTGGGATTCCAGCTGACAGACCGTGAGAATTCGTTTCTCTCACTTTGATTACGGGAGTTTTGGAACGAGTAGCGGCAACGACCAGCGCAACTTCCCTTTCGGATCCGGCCTTCCGCCATTTACGGTGTGACTGTGCCGTTGGGGTTATGCACGGTCCCATGGCAGACCAAGGCGCACGTGCCAGTGCCGCGATTGTAGCTGACCGGCAACCCGGCGTAGGGTGCGACTACCTTCAAGTCAAAGTTGATCAAACGTTCGCCGGTCAGATTTCCGCTGCTCGGCGCCATGCCGTGCGCCGTGTGACAGGTAGAGCAACTGAATCCCGCGTTGATATGCATCGAGTGTTGCGTCCAGCTCGTATTGGCAATGATCTGGCTCGATAGATCATGGCACTTGCCGCACAACGCGTACGGTCCATTGACAGTGAGATCCGGGTTTGGAAACAGATTCGTCACTCGCTGTCCCGGTCCCGGGGCCTGGCTGAATTCGTAACGGCGCTCCAGGATGTGCAGCCACTTTGACCCGTGGGGTCCATTCGGACCGATTCCACCGAATTCGCGGTTATCGTCGCTGTTGTGGCAATCGGTGCAATAAATGCGTGTCCCCATGCCCCGTCCCTGAGTTTTCCCATCAAGATTCAGCATGCTGGTCAACAGGCTGGGCTGCAACAAAGCGCTGTTCCTGTCGTGCATCACGGGATGGCTGGAGGTCGCCGACGCGCTCATCTGCGGAATAAGATTCAGAGGGTCGTTGGCGGCCACCGCACGCATCGGCAGGTATCCGAAGACGATCTGCGTTTGCTTGCCGGTGCTCGTGCCGTGGCAGCGTAGACAATTTTCGTACTGATTCACGGCGGGGTTCATCACGGTCGTCCCGTCCGTGGCGCTGATCCCCAAAGCTCCGGCTTGCGATGGTCGAATCGTTGGAGGGGGAAGAACGGTACTGAAGGAAGTCACCGCCATCGAGCTATGCGGTCCGTGGCAGTCGACGCAGGTCGAGTGCCGGTTCATGTTCAGCAATGCCGCCTCTCCCGCATCGTGCGCGTTCCCCTGGTTGGGATACGGATGCGCGATCTTGGTGAACTCCGAATAAATGTCGGGAATCGCCGGCGTGATGTTCGAGCCGCCATTGTGGCACGTCATACAGTCCTGCGTCGCTGAGTCCAAATTCGGAACCGGCGGATTCGGTCCCCGCAGCAATCTGGCTCCCACCATCGCATTGTGCGGCATGTGGCACGACAGGCAGGCGTTCCGCGCGACCGACGGGTAGCTACCCAACAGAGGCGGATTCGCAATCACATTTCCCGCGGTCGCATGAATGCTCGCCGACCATCCCGCCAGCGGATTGCTCTGCCCGCCGATCGTTCGAGCGTTCGTTTCGTGGCACGACGTGCATAGTTGCCCGCTGGAACTGTCGCGAACCAAAAAGTTTTTCGACAGAGTGTCGATCGCCTGCACATGCGGCGAGTGGCAGCTCGTGCACTCCACGTCATTGTTGATCAGCTTCACCGCTCCCAGCGGATCATCCGTCTTATGACTGGCCACTAACGACGCCACTAGATCGGGCGCATCCTGCAGCGGCGTCTTCATGCTGAACGGATGCGATTTTTGCAGGTTTGTCCCGAACACATCGGTGACATTCATGTTCCCGGTCATCTTGATCTGCCCGAAGGGCTGGGTCTGGCCCACCGCGACCGTTCCATCGTGACAGCTCAGGCACAGGCTGCTATCGGCACCAGCAGTCGGCTGTTCGCTGCTGTTGTGGAGGGTCGTGCTCGCATAGGTGGAATAGGGCTGAGTGGAGAGCGTCTGGCTCCACAGCGCGGGATTCGGCGTCCCCACTCCCGAATGCGGCACATGACAATACATGCACGGGTCCAGTCCTCCCTTGATCGGCGAACTTCCTGACGCTGACAAGTTATGCGCCCCCAGCACATCGGAGGTCACCTGCGCCTGCGCCAGCAGACCCGAGACCAGCAACGTGCCGATGAGCAGCAGTCTTCTCATTGACCGCCCTCCCGAGCCTGCTTCGGCAAGCCGAAATAGCGGTACTCCTGGATGCGCCGGTTAAATGAGTCCACTACGAAGATTCGATCGGCATGATCGATGAACAATCCCGTCGGCAGCTGGAACTCTCCGCTACCCGTCCCTCGGCTCCCGAAGTAATAAAGCAGTCTTCCCTGCTCATCGAAAACTTGAATCACGCCCCACAAGCCATCCACCACATAAAGGTGCGACTCGGAATCCATCGCGATTCCTTTGGGCCGAAACATCGTTCCGTTCGTGTCGCCGACGCTGCCCACCTGCCCCTGAAATGCGCCCGATTGATCCAGATACTGCACCCGGAAATTCATCGCATCCACGACCATCAGCTTCTGATCGCGCACCAGAACTTCGGTCGGCAGGTTGAACTCTGCTTCGGCGGTCCCGCGTTTCCCGATCGTCCGCAGGATGCTTCCCTCCATATCGAGCACGAACACTTTGTCGCGCAGCGTATCCGTGATGTAGATCCTCTGCGCCGCCGAATCCACCGAGATTCCCGTCGGCCGCTTGAAGTAGCCCTCGCCGCCCTTCAGACTGCCGATCGCCCGCCGGAATTTTCCCCCGGCGTCGAACACGAACACCTTGCCGGCCAGCGAGTCAGTCACATAAATATTGTCTTGCGCGTCCACCGCAACGCATTGCGGCGCTTGCATCTGATCCTTATCCTTCTCCCGGCGCTCGATGAACTTGTATTTATGATTTTCGAAGTCAAAGATGTGGATGCCGTTCGCCCCCGGATCCGTCACAATCGCCCGGCCCCGCGAATCGATCGCGATGCTGTAAGGACGCACCAGGTGCGGATGATCCGGCTCGCCGATCGCGATATCTACTAATTTCTTGAAGAAGCCGCGCTTGCCTTCGACTTCCTTTTCCGAGCTGAAGCTGCGTTCGTAGTGCAGCTTGCGCCCTCCCTCCAACAGCAGATCCGGAGGCGCAGGCTCCGCCACCTTCTCGCGGGGCACCTTCGCGGCCCATCCCGGAGTCAACAGTAGAAATACTGTTATCACCAGCCCGGCCCCAGGATGTGTGCCTCTCTTTGCCGCCGGCCTCAGAAAAAGTTGAACCATCGCGTAAATCCAATATAGTACGTTGTCAGGTCCACTGGCAGTGTACCCGGCGTGCCGACGGCCTGGCGCAGCTTCGTAAATCCGCCGTTCAGGTAGATCTTGCGCAGCCGGTATTGGAAGGTACCGGTGTACAACGTTGTGTGGGTATCGAGGTCCAACGTTGGCATCACCGAGGTGCCGGTGGAATCAGAATACCCCACGCCGAAGGTAAGCTTGTGCATGAAAACGCCGCCCAGGTTCGCCCCGACCGCCTTCGCTCCGTAGATCGCGATCAAATTGGCAGGAAGCATTCCCGGAGGCAGGTTTCCCGGAAGAGCCACCATCCCCGTCGGCGTAAAGATCGATGTCCCGTCGGCTTTCGAATAAAACCCGTTCAGATTGTATTCGTGCCAGATGACCGTTCCGTATACCCGCTCGGAAACGTTGCTGCTGCCGGAGCCGCCGGAGAATCCGCTGTGCGATCCGCCGTACCCGGCAATAAAATGGGTTCGGTTCGCCATGCGACGCCGCACGCTGCTCACCCAGCTGTAACCCGAGGTGGTGTACACGGAATACAGCGTCTGCACGTTCTGCTCATAGGCGAAGTTTCCGTCTAACTCCCACCCGTTGATCTTCCGGTTGAAGTTCAGGTTTCCGGTGAATCCCATGCCATTGTTGCCATACTGGTTCGCATAATCGAAGGCCGACAGGCCGAACGAGAACGATCCCAGGAACCTGTGCTCCAGGCCGTAGTTGATGCCGCCTCCGTATTGCGTGGTGCTGTGGCTGATCCCCAGAAAATCCTGCCGCGCGTAGGCCACCGAGCCATTCACCCCCAGATTCCTGAGTGGTTGATAGTTGGCCACGGTCGTCACAATGTAATTGCGGAACGCACCCTGGCTCAAATCCTGCACGGCTCCATTGACCACCGAATCCGGCAGTACGCCCAGAACGCTGTCGCTGTAACTGGCGCTCGAGCCGAAAGAGAACTTCTGAAAGGGATGGAAGCTGGCACTCCCGTTGAGCGTGCTCGAAGCTCCATCCGTGTTCTGTCGAGTCCCGTCGTGATAGTTGAAGCCGTAATTCGTGTGGTCGTAACTCGCGGCGAAAGATCCCGAGAGCGGCAGCGGATGGCCAACACTGGCGCGAAAGTCATTGCTTGCCCCACTGACGTCAGACGGCAGTTCGTTCCCGGTCAGATCTTCCGAGAACGAGGTATCAACGTTCCGGTGAGTGAAGCCGGCGGACATAGCGAAACGGTGAATCTGGTAAGTCGAGAACAGAGAGAGGATCTTCGAATTCTCCTTGTTGTCGCCCGAAACCCCGACGATTTCGTTGGACTGGTCCCCAATCGAATAGTTCACGTTCAACATAGGCAAATTGGGCAGAACCTCGGCCCAAGTGATTCCCCACATTTGTGTGTCGCCCGTTTGCGCCAGGCCTACCGTCGAGGAAGGCATGCCGAATTCGCTGGTATTGTTCGATCCCCGTCCGTAGCTAATGCCGAGCGGGAAGTGGCTGCCGCCAAATAAATTCACAGCCGCGTTAACGCCATCGTTGTAGCCGAGGCTCCCGAAGCTGCTGTTCGACTGCGAACGGCCGAAATAGGGAGAGACGCTGAAGTTCAGGAAATTCGGATTATAAAAACTGCCGCGTAGATTGACGTCCCCATAAAGACCCTGGCCATGGGAAGACCCGCCATTCACCAGGCTACCGCTGTAGGCATACCCGAGATTGCCGTTGAGGCCCAACATCCAGTCGTTGCCGATCTCCAACTGCCCCCACGCCGGCATCACGGCCACGAAGATCACCGCCAGCAACCGCCCCGAGTTGTGCATCCACCGCGTCCACATCACCCACCTGGTCTCTGCCCCACGCTCGATGACTACAGTTCCTCGATCTTTGCCGTCTTCCGCAGCCTTTTGTTCAGATCTGCCCGCAGGCGGTCGTTCTTCTCTTTCGCCAGGTCCGTCATCAGCTTGGCCTTCACCTCGTCAAACGGAGTCACGCCCGCTGGAATATGCTTGTTCAACCGGAACAGGGTGTAGGCGTTGCCCAATTGAATCAGATCGCTCACCTGCCCCGCTTTCATGGCCAGTGCTGCCTGCACCACTGGAGGGGGAAGTTTATCGCGCTCCACCACTTTGCGGTCGCCCATGTTCACGTGCCAGTCGTCGTCCGACATCTTTTCTGCCACCAGCCCGAACTCTTTGTAGCTCTTGGTTGCCTTCGCGGCTTTCAGGGCGTCGTCCGCGCGCTTACTCGCCTCTTTCAGCACCTCCGGACTGGCATTGGCCGGAGGAATAATCGAAATCGTCTGAATGCTGAACGACTCGCCGTGCTGGAACTTCTTGGGATTCTGGTGGTAATAGGCAAGCGCCGCGGCTTCCGAAACCTTCGCCCTGTCGGTTACGTCGCTCTTCAGCAGGTCGTCAATCAGCAGCGAGCGCCGGATCTTCTCGCGCATCTTCTGCTCCGATCCGTTTACTTCCAACTGCATCACCTGCTTGAACTCCTGCTCGCTCGAAAACTGTTTGCGGAATGCGGCTTCCGCCTTTTTCAGCCGTTCCGGGGAAATGGTCATTCCTCGCCGCAGCGCTTCCTGGTACACGAGTTCCTCGAACTCGAGCATCATCAGGGCGCCGGTGCGCATCTCCGGTTCCATTCCTTTGGGAATGCCGTTGTGCGTCTTCTCGTAGGGGAAAATTTGCTGGATTTCACGTGCCAGGTCGCGGTCCGTCAGCACCGTGCCATTCACCTTCGCCACCGGCTTGGCGGGAGCCAGCACCGCAAGATTCGCCGGGGCGGGACCGTTGCCGGTCGCAGGCGCCGCAGCCGCCGCTGGGGCCGGCGTCGTGGGCAGGGCCGGGGCATGCGAGGCCACCACCTGCGCCCCGCACGTCAGGGCCACCGCCATCCACGCCACTCCACTCCACACTGCGCTCTTGCCTTGCTTTTTCATCGCCGAACCTTCCTGCCTGCCTGCAAGTCTTGAAAATCGGGGGAGAGAGAAACCCTCTCCCCCGTTTGCTGAGTTAGAACTGCGTTTGGACAGAGTTGACTCCCAGAGACTCGTTCGAGGTGTCGAAGTGGCACTGACGGCAGAACTGAGTCGTCGATGCTGCCTTCGTCGGGTCGTTGTTGCCAGCGCCCGGGTTGTAGGGACCGTTCACGAAGAAGTACGTCGGATAGGTCCCGCCAGCGATCTTGGCGAGGCCAGTCATGCTGTGGTCGGCGCCAAAACCGTAGTAAGGCGGGGCCTTGTAGATGTACATCACGTGCTGGTTGTGGCAGGTGGTGCAGGTCATGAAGGCCGTGGAAACATCGGTCGCGCCATTGGGCACATGGAAGCCCCAGTCCCACGCGGTGCCGGCAATCGCCGGGTACCCGTAGTTCAGGGCGAACTGGACGTACGCCGCGCTTTGCGGCGCAATGGCCGTGATCCCGTTGTTGGTGTCAAACGTCACCTTCAGTGGATCCGTGGCTGGGTTGCCCGTGCTGACCAGACCGGCGGCCGCGAAAGTAGCGTTGGTGCCCACCGGGTGATCGTTGCCATAGCCGGAGACGTTGCCGTCGCCGCTGTCGTTGCCCAGCAGCGTCGGGATCCCGTGCGGTCCATAAACGCTGGAGGGCAGCAGGTTCATCCGTTGCTCCCACGAAACGCCGTTCATCATCTGCCCCTTGGCGATCGCGCCGTCATGGCACGCCAGGCACATCATGATTCCCCGCAGTTCGTCGGTGTTGGTGGTGTAGGCAGCGGCCTGGCTTGGCAGGTTTTCAACAATGCCGCCGTCCAATGCGAACGTTAACGTCACGCCGAACAGCGGGCTGACGTCCTGTCCGAACAGCGCGTTGCTGCCGGAGAGGTTGTCGGTTCCGCCGCCAGTCACGGCGTTGCCGCCGCCGCCCGCCGCGCCGCTGTGCGGAGCATGGCAGCCCGCGCATCCGCGGCCGCCGTTGTTATGGGCACCCAGGACGTCATACCCGGTCAGGCCCGTTCCTGAGGTGTAGCCCGTCGCCGACGTCGTCGACGGGGTGTTCGAGATGGTTACGTTCAACCACGTAGCGTTGTTGGCTGGAGGCGGTGCCGCAAAAGCGAATGCCGCCGCGAGCAGAACCACGAATACAAGTAACATCGTCTTTCTCATAAAAATAAAACCTCCTGTTTTGTAACAGCTGTTACATCTATAGCCGAGTACTGCCGTTTTGCTGCCCGGAGCCGGAGTGAACCGGCCCCGGTTTGGCCATCCGCGGAACGGCCAAACTCTATTGCGGCTTTGCAGCCGCAGAACCTGTTGCCGGGGGCGCCGCAGACGCCCCGGTTGGCTTCGTGCCGGATTTCTTCCTGTCTTCCTCCGCCTTCCGCTTCGCCAGCTCCGCCCTCGCCTCGTCATCGGTGAAGTAGCGGAACATCTGCACCCGTCCGGGATACTGCTCGGAGGTAAACATGCGATTGTTCTTATCGATATACAGGCCAGCCAGAGTCTGGAAGTAACCCGGCCACTCGCCGTGACCACCCAGCCACATCAGCAACTGGCCTTCCTGCGTGAAGCACTGCACCCGATCCGCCATGGCGTCAGCCACCCACACATGGCCGTCCACATCGATCGCAATTCCCTTCGGCCGCATGAACCTGCCCGGAATGTCGCCCGCCTTGCCCCAGGCGCGGATGAAGTTGCCGTCCGCATCGAAAACTTCGACCCGGTTGTTGAAGGTATCGGTAACGTAGAGGTTGTTGTCCTCGTCCAGCGCCACGTTGGTCGGCACCGCGAACTGGCCTGGCTCGGTAAGTGTGTGACTCTTGCCCGGCGTGCCGAGCGTGCGGAGCAACTTGAAATTGTCGGCGTCGTAGACGAAAACCACATCCTGTCCCGGGTCCGCCACATAAAGAAAGCGGTTCTCGTTATCCACCACCATGCCGGTCGGATCCTGTACGCCCTGGCTGATCGAGCCTTCTACTTTGTGGTTCTTATCGAACACCAGGATGCGGTGCAGCTTGGTGTCGGAGACGAAGAGGCGGTCGGAGTCGTCAATCGCCAGGCCCATCACATCACCGAAGCGCGCATTCACGCCGTTCTTGATCATGCTGATGTCTTTGGTCTCGGTGTTGAACATGAACACCGCGCCCACCTTGCCGTCGGCAACGTAGAGGGTGCCTTTCGAATCCACCGCCAATCCGTAGGGCGTCCACAACGCGTACAGCGGGTGCTCCGCCTGCGCCTGCTGCTCCGACTGGGCGCCCGCCATGCGATCCATCCACGAAGTCTTTTTCGAGGCTGGCGGAACGTACTTGTCGCAGCAGAAGTAGTTCAGGTACTTAATCCGCGTGGGAGCTGGCGGGTTCGGCCATACGGCCTTGGAGAAATCGATCGAGTCCCAGAGCGCGGACCCCTTCGGGGCTTGCTCGGCCTTCGCTTTCTTCTTCTTGTCCGCTGCCAGCGATGCCGGAGTCATCAGGCTGAGGCAGAGCAGCCCGCAGATCAGCAGCATCATGGTCCGGAGCCCGGCGTATTTGAGATTCGTCGTCATTTCTGAATCGCTTTGGGTTGATCGCCGCCCTTGGGTGGCGCGTTCTGCGGCTGCCCTTTCGGCGCGGCCCCCTTATCCAGTCCCCCCACCAGGTTCGTGTGGCAGCTCATGCAGAACGCCATGTTGTTCGGCTGGTCCTTGACCAACAGGCTCGGCTGCGCCGAGGAATGCGGTTGGTGGCAGGAGAGGCAGTTCATCGCTTGCAGGATCTTGGTCACGTCCGACGGATCCATTACGTCGCTGATCGGGTGATTCTCTACTGGGTGGCCGCGGCCGTACTTGATGGGCAGCACGGTGACCTTGTTGAAATAGAGCTCAGGCAGCTTCACCTTGCCGTCGAAAATCGAGACCAGGTGCTCGCTCTCGAGCTTCTGCACCTTGGAATCCGGCCCATGGCACTCGAGGCAAAGCTTGTTCGGACTCGCTGCGCGCAGCAGGTGCTCGTTCTCGCCACCGTGCGGCTCGTGGCAAGTCGCGCAACCCTGGACCGCTGCCGGCTGGTGCAGCTGCGCCTTCTTCATCTGATCCGCCTGATCGCTGTGGCAGGCCAGGCAAGCAGTGACTGGATCCGGTTGCAGGAAGCCCGGGGATTTTCCGGCGTGCGGGTTGTGGCACGCAACGCATTCGCCCGCCGCGCCCGGATGCTGCACCTTCGCCGTCTCGATCTGCTTTCCCTTGTCATCGTGGCAGGTCAGGCAGAGCGCGCGGCTATCGGCATTCGTCAGGACAACTTTCCCATCCTTCGCCGCCTGGTGGCAGCTGTCGCACATCTTGTTCTCAAACGGGTTGTGCAGGAACGTCTGCATCAGCTTCGGCTTGGCGGACTCGTGCGGGTTGTGGCACTGAATGCAGTTCGCCGCTCCGAAGGGCTGTCCCTGGTGCGCTTTCTGCAGCGCGGCGTCTTTCGCGTCGTGGCAGCCGAGGCAGAGGGCCGGAACATCTTTCTTCAGGTGGGCCGCGAATTCGATCTTTCCCCGCTCGCCGTTCTTATGCGTGACGTGGCAGGTGTCGCAGCCCATGTCGAGCGCCGCGTGACGGCTGCCATCTTTCGGAGTGTTCAAACCGATGTTGTGGCAATTGAGGCAGAGATTCTCTTTTCCCGTCTCTCCCGTCGTCGCCAGCCGCAGCTGATTGGGGTTGGCCGACTGGTGCGGATCATGGCACTTCACGCAGTCGCGAACCGCCGGAGGGTGCATCGTCTGTCCGGCTTGCACCTTCTTGTCGTCATGGCAACTGAGGCAGAGGGCTTGGGTCGTGGTGGTCGTCAGCTTCACCCGGGTGACGTCTCTGTTGACGCGCACTTCGTGGCAGCTCAGGCATCCCGTGGCGATGGCCGAGTGGACCGCCTTGCCTTTTGACTTGTCTTCGTGGCACTCCAGGCACTTCGCCGAATCCACGTTCTTGTCGAGCGGAACCGGGTGGGTTTTGGCCGCTGCCGGCAGCACCGCCAGGGCAACCACGAAAGCTGCCATTAGCGGAAGACGAGGGACGTGGGTCTGCCGAAACGTGGCCTTGATTACCGGGAGGGTACGATTTGGAACTCTTAGGACCATCGGCAACCCTTGCATGTGCACGAGCCATTCCTTAAGTTGGTGGGAGGGATGCTAATCGTCTTGCCGACTGTAACTGATTGCAGCAGACAGACTTGTCTCGGCTGGATGGGGTGCTGCAAATTTCCACAACACGAGGTTACAACGGGCGGAATGGGCCTTCTGCCACACTGTCATTGGTGAAAAGACGCACGTAAGCCCCGGACCCCTGGTTACTGCATTAGGTAGTACTACCGACTCCCCGGGCGTCTGCGCTTAATCTCGTGTGACCTAAATCACTCACTTTTCTGGCAGTGGATGCGCACCGGTGGGTGAAAACCGCAGCAGAGCACCGCGAAAATGAGTGTTATAGCTCACAGAAGACCTCGCCGCGCCTTGAAAGCCTCAAGTTCAACGTATTGATCCTAAATGACTTGCTGGAATGTCCCCACATTGGCGCGGAACGTGCATTCTGCTACACCCGAGGAAGAGGAAAGACATGGCCTTGTCACTTCGTTCCGTGTCCCGAAAAACTTGGCTGACCCTCAGCTCCATCAAGACGGGCGTTATTCTGATTATCCTGGTCGGCATTTTTTCGATCGCAGGAACCGTCATTCTGCAGCGTCCGATGACCGATGCCGACGACATGCAACGCGCTTACTCGCCGACCATGCTGCGCTTTCTTGACGCTGCGGGGCTGACTGACGTCTTTCATACTTACTGGTTCATTGCGCTGCTGGTCCTGGTTAGCCTGTGCATTGTCGCCGCGTCAATACAGCGTTTTCCGAATTCCTGGCGCTTCTTCGCGCGGCCCTACAAGAGTCCTGACGAGCATTTTCGCAAGGCCCTGCCCACGCAGGCGCAGATTCCGATCTCCGACGAAGAGGACGGACTCAGCGCGGCAGAGCGCGCTTTGAAACACCTGGGGCTGAGGTCGGAGCGGATCGTGCATACCAGCAGTTTCTCGTTGTTCTCGGAGCGCAACCGCATCTCCGAAATGGCGGTCTACATGGTTCATGCCAGCCTGCTGCTGATTTTCCTGGGTTACGGCGTCGTGGATGCTCTCTACGGCTGGCGCGGATTCCTGGTGCTGAATCCCGGCACGGCGAGCAATCAGATCGAGCTCAAGAACGGCGCGACCCGTACGCTGCCCTTCTCCATCCGCTGCGACGGAACTGGCGAAGAGACCTATACCGACGGCACTCCCAAGCGCTGGTGGTCAAAGCTCGCCGTGATCGACAATGGGAGCGAAGTCCAGCGCAAGGAGATTGTCGTCAACGATCCGCTGGTCTATGAGGGCGTGCGTTTCTACCAAGCAAGTTGGGGACAGACAGGAAAGCTTGATCAATTAGTCCTTAGCGCGACTCCTGCCAAGGGCGCAATCGGCCCGCCGAAGAAAATCTCCCTGGCGCCCAACCAGACGGTAGCCCTTGATGCCGATACCAGCGTGCAGTTGGCGGAGTTTATTCCGGATTACGTTGTCCAGGATGGCAACGTCTACTCCCGCAGCAACGACGTGCTCAACCCCGCGGTACACTTGATTGTGACCTCGAAAAAGGACACCCGCAGCGTGAATGTATGGCTGCCCGAGATTCCCGGTGTCGGCGAGAATGCGTCTTCCCCCTACATCTTCGAGCCGAAGGATCTGACGCCCGAAGTCTTCACCGGGCTGCAAGTCTCGCATGAGCCCGGACAATGGTCCGTTTGGGCAGGTGTGATTCTGATGGCAATCGGCCTGACGTTTGTCTTTTATGTTTCCCACGTGCGCTTCTGGGCGGTCCCGGTGCGCAACGGCAACGGACAGTTGGCCCTCTGGGTGGGGGGCACAGCCAACCGCAATCGCGATGCCTTCGAAGAGAGATTCAAAAACTTGGTGGAACAGATCAAGAAGGAATTGAAACCCACAGGCGTGGCCTCTGCCCAGGCACAGGCCACAACCACGACCGGGAGGTGAGCCCGGCTACGGAGGACTTGGAATGGCACGAGCACGAGCGGAACAGCAACCTGCAACCGGCACGACCCTGATTGTTCTGGTCGGACTGAGCATTGCGTTTCTGCTGTTCATGGCGTTTTTGAACGTGGTGAAGTCAGGCAGTATTTTGAATGAATCCAACATGCTCTATGCGGCCCTGATCTTCTACGCCGGCGCGGGAGCGTTATATCTGGGCTTCGGTGTGACCGCGACCGACTCGTACATCAAGTTCGCCTCCCTGGCCACCTGGGCCGGACTCGTCGCCAACACGCTGGCGGTGGCACACCGGTGGTACGAAGCCGGACACCCGCCGTTCGCCAGCATTTATGAAATGCTGCTGAGTTTCGTCTGGACTCTGGCCGCACTCACGCTGATCGCGGAAAAGCGCTATGGTGTGAAAGTCATCGGAACGGTGACCATGCCGGTGGCGATTGTCGGCGTGGTGCTGATGCAGCTTCTGCGCACCGAAGTGCACCCGCTGGTCCCGGCGCTGCAATCCACCTGGTTGCATGTGCATGTGACGCTGGCCATGCTGGCCTACGCAGCCTGCGCCCTCAGCTTCGCGCTGGCCATGATGTTTCTGATCCAGGACAAGATGAGAACCGAAAGTTTTCTGGCGGCGACCAGCATGTTCACGGTCGGAATTTACGCCGCCGTCCTGAGCCGCTTTGAACGATGGGGCGGGCTCAACGTGGTGGCCTGGGACGCCGAGAACAAAAGCGAAGTTTTCATTTCGCGCGGCGTGCGGCTGTTCGTCACCATCCCCGACCTGGGCTGGATGATGCTGCTGGTATTTGCCGCAGTGGCGGCGCCGCTGGTGTTGTACGTCGTGTTCCGGTTGAAAAAGAACGACCACTTCCTTGCCATTGCCAACCGCGCGGTCTTCATCAGCATTCTGCTGCAGATATTGGCACTGGTTTTCTTCCTGCTGCGAGCGCGTGACGGACAGTATCCCTCGCTCGATGCCGAGGGCTTGTATCAAACGAGCCTGGCGGCGAGCCCGTTCATTCTGTCGGCGCTGGTCGGAGGCATCTTCGCGAATCTGCTGTATCTACTTCTGCTGTGGCGGCGGCCCGATCTGGAGCGGCATTTGCCCGACGCCGACGCGCTCGACCGAATTACTTACAAAACGATCTGTATTGCCTTCCCCCTGCTCACCCTGATGATCGCCGCCGGCGCCTACTGGGCCAACCGGGCCTGGGGTTCCTACTGGAACTGGGATCCCAAAGAGACGTGGGCGGCGATTACCTGGCTGGTGTACGCTGGCTATTTGCACATGCGCATTACGCGCGGCTGGCGGGGACGGCGCGCCGCTTACTTTGCGATTCTCGGCTTTGCCGTGGTGATGTTCACCTTCTTCGGAGTTACTTACCTGTTGCCCGGATTGCATGCTTATGCCTGAACCGGCGAAAGAAATCACCAACCCGGAGTCGGAGCCCGACGCGGCCACATCGGCCGCCCCGGTTCGTCCCCGGGCTGGCTTCTTCAGCACCGGGTATTCGAGTGCCGTGCCACTGTCGGAGCCTTTCGCTCCTGTATTTGCCGCCCCTGAGGCTGAGCCGGAGAACGCTGAGGCGGAGGATCCCGATCGCCCCTGGCTGCGCATCAACTGGGAGATCAAAGCGCTGGTCCCGATCGCCTGCGTGTTGCTGGGCGGCATGCTGCTGTTTTTGCTGGCCACAATCTCCTGGCGCGATCCGGAGAGGCATACCGTGCTGCTGGTGGCCGGCGCCGGCGCGGTGGTGATTTGCGGCGTCTTACTGGTCGTACTTACCTACACCGTGCAACGACCCATGGTCGAATTGCAGCGGAAGATTGCGCAACTGGGCGCGGGCGACCTCAACGTGTCGGTGAGTTTCGCTCGACGCAACGACGAGATCGGCGACCTGGGCCGCAACTTCAACCAGATGGTGCAGCAGCTCCGCGAAACCCGGGAGGAAATCGAGCGCCTGCACCACACGCAAATGTCGCGCGCCGAGCACCTGGCCACTCTCGGCGAACTCGCCACCGGGCTGGCGCACGAGATTCGCAATCCCCTGGCCGGCATTGCCGGCGTGATTGAGATCATTGGCCGCGATCTTCCCCAATCCAGCCCCGCCCGTGCGGTAGTCAAGGAAGTGCGGCAGGAGATTGGGCGCATCAACCACATCGTCACTGATCTATTGCAGACGGCGCGGCCGCACCCGCCGCAGGTGCGCAAGAGCGACCTCAATACTACGGTCGAACACGCCGTGATGCTCGGCCGCCAACAGGCGCTGTCGAAATCGATCAAGATTACGCTCCAGAAGGATGCTTCCCTGCCCCCGGTGGAGCACGACAGCGATCAGATCCACCAAGTGATGCTGAATCTGCTGCTCAACGCCTTGCAGGCCATTGACGTGAACGGAGAGGTCCGGGTCACGGTGAAGGCGCTGGGAGAAATGGCGGCGGTGGAAGTCGCCGACAATGGCCGCGGCATCGCGGCCGAGCACCTTCCCAATATTTTCCGGCCCTTCTACACCACCAAAGGCGACGGCACCGGCTTGGGTTTGTCGCTGGCCCGCCGCATCGTCGAAGACCACCACGGCCGCATCGATGTCACCAGTGCGCTGGGTCAGGGCACCACATTCGCCGTGGTTCTGCCTCTGCGCCGCGCCGTCGCGCTTGAGCCCGCGTCCTAGGTATCGAAAGATTGAGTGCATCGCGGCCAGAGCCGCCGGCCGTATTTCTCCATTTGCAGCGCGTGACTCACGCCCGCCGCTGGTGCGGACCGCCAAAAACCGCCGGCGCCTGACCAAATCGGTGTACAATCGCTGCCGCTTCCGAAGACGATGACACGCCGGAATATCAAGCCTCGCCGCGCCGCGCGCCGCCGCGCCGCGCGCACTCCGCAGCTGGAAGTCGTGCGCTCCGTGGATCGTCGTCCACGCGAACTGGCGACCGGACTGGCCTTATCCGCTCTCTCCGGATCCCTCTGGTTCCTCAGCTGCACTCCTTTCGATCTGTCCGCTCTATCGTGGGTCGCCATGGTGCCGGCGCTTTTTGTCATTGATCGGGCCTCCACGCGCCTCAGAGCATGCTTGCTCTGCTGGCTGGTCGGGGCGGTGGGGGTTGGCGGCGGCTTCTACTGGATGGTTGAACTTCTGCGGCGGTTTGCCGGCCTGTCGCTTCCACTGGCCGTTTTGTTGTATCTGGTCTTTTGCGCGTACCACGGAATTATCTTCCTTTTGTTTGCCTGGATGGTGCGGACGATTCGCCGCCGCACCTCTTACCCCATGGTGTTATTGGCGCCTTTAACCATGGCGACCAGCGAACTGCTGGTTCCTATGTTGTTTCCATTCCATCTTGCAATCGTGCAGGCGTGGCATCCGCTGGTTATTCAAATTGCCGACTTAGCTGGCCCGATTGGCGTGACCGCGCTGCTGCTCGTCGTGAATGGAGCGGTCTACGACCTGCTGACGCTGCGCAGGAAAGCACTCGCTTCCGCGGTCGCGGCGACCGTCATTCTGGTAGCTGCGTTGCTCTACGGAAATTTTCGGATGCGGCACTTCGATAGATTATCGGCGGCTTCGCCGAAGCTCACCATCGGCGTGGTTCAGCCCAACGTCGCCTACAACCAGAAAGGCCTGTACCACCCGGAGGAAGCGAGTGGGCAGTTGGCCGCGTTGCAGGAGCAATCCCGCAAACTGGAAAACTCCGGCGCACAAGTCATCGTGTGGACCGAGACCGCATATCCCTATTCGCTGCCACGCGATTTTCGCGCCGACTTCCCGGAGTCGGACCCCCGCCGCATTCGCCGCGGGTTCACTACTCCCACGGTCGTCGGAGTGCTGACTGAGTCGGATGCCGCTCTTTATAACTCTGCCCTGCTCATCGACCGTGAGGGGCAGCAAGCCGGACGATACGACAAGATGGTGCTGCTGCCCTTCGGGGAGCGAGTTCCGGGCGAGGAGTACTTCCCCGGGCTCAGTAATATCCTTCCTAAAGGATTCGGAGGCTTCACAGCCGGCAAGGAACCTACGGTCCTGCCGCTCAGGACCGCGGACGGAAGTTCCTGGCGTCTGGGAGCGGTCATTTGCTACGAAGATATTATTCCCAGCCTGCTGCGCGGCCTGGGCGCGCTGCATCCTCACCTTTTGCTCAACCTGACCAATGATTCCTGGTATGGAGCCCGAGCTGAACCATGGCAGCACCTGGCCCTGGCGGTTTTCGGCAGTGTCGAGCAACGCACCGGCATGGTCCGGGCGGTGAATTCCGGCATCTCCGCGTTCATTGATGCGAACGGAAGAGTGGTGCACAAGACTGAAGCGGTCGACCCTTACTTTGATCCTCGGCCGGCCGAATCGACTCTGGCCACGCTGCCGCTGCTGGAAGGAGGCAGGACGGTATACGCCAAGGTGGGCGATCTGTTTACATACCTTTGCGCTTTAGGCACCACTTTTCTTCTTGGACGGGCCGTGCTTTCTTCTGCTTCCCCACGCCCATAAGCAGACTCGAAGACACGACATGGGGCAGGCTGGGGCGCTGCGTTCTCGTACGGCTGACGTTGAGAGTGCGCTAGCGGTCTCGGGCGCGCATTCGATCCTCCTGTCGGTGTGAGCACGATCACGGGCACCTGTGACTTCGATCATCGTTGCGGACCTAAATCCTAGGTATCGAAGTACAGCACCAAGATTGTGCTCTGGATCACATCAGCGGTCCGGTGCAGGGGCTGACCCAGATTCTGAAGTTGAACGACGTTGCCTGGCAACCGGATTTGCGCCTTAGCAGCCTGTGGTGAAACTCGAATTCAAAGTGCAGCGCCTGAAGGCGCGCTGATAACAACGCACTTGCGGCACGCCTGAAGGCGTGCCCTGATACGAATCTCACTTGCACCACGGGCTGTTAGCCGGCTGCCTAGCCTTGGTTGGTATCTTCGCCATGCGAGCGCGATTCGGCGCACGGAACCAGCTACGGCCCCTTGGCCAGGGGGCAGATGCGGAGAGGCGAATGGGACAAGTTGCGGACGGCACTGCATCGACGGTGGAGCAACTCAACGAGCGGGTGCAGGAACTGGAACGTCGCGTTTCCGAGCTGGAAGGTCTAGCATCCAGTTCCACCTATCCTCGGCTGACCGGCACAGAAATCCAGGAACCACGCGTTCGGGCCCCAAAGCGTGCCCTTTCACTCTTGGATGCATCGGGCGGGGCCGTTCCCATCCTCGGCAAAGCAGTTCTCGGAATCGCGGGAGCCTACCTTCTGCGCGCCATCGCGGAAACGGGCACCATTCCGAAATTGCCGGTGTTGCTGGTGGCTATCGTGTACGCCGCCTTGTGGATGGTCTGGGCGGCGAGAATGCACGTCACCAGCCGTTTTGCCAGCGCCACCTATGCGCTGACTTCCGCGCTGATTCTGTCGCCTCTGTTGTGGGAATCCACCGTCCGCTTCCAGGTGTTGTCGCCCGCGTTCGCTGCTGGAGTGCTTGTCGCTTTCGTAGTGCTGGCGCTGGCCTTGGCATGGCAGCAAAATATGCAGGCGATTCCGTGGGTAGCAGTGCTCGCCGCCGTAGGAACGTGCCTGGCACTGATCATCGGGACCCATGAACTCGTGCCGCTCACGGCGGCCTTGCTGGCCGTGGCCCTGGCCACGGAACTCGCGGTCTGCCTGGGACACCGCCTGACCCTGCGCGCCTTATCCGCGCTGGCCGCTGACTTCGCGGTATGGCTGACCGTATTTGTACTGACCTCTTCCGAGGGTGTGCCCGAGGCGTATCATTCCGTCTCCCCGGCTACGATCACCGGGTTGTGCCTCAGCCTGCTTGCGATCTACGGCGGCAGCATCGGAGTGCGCAGCTTTGGCCTGCGCCAGAGGATCACGTTCGTCGAAATCGGGCAAGGGGTAATCGCGTTCGTGCTGGCAGCTTACGGTTCAATGCGTGCCACTCGAGGCTCGGCCGCGGCGGCGCTCGGCGTCTTGTTCCTGGCTCTGGCGGTGGCGTGTTATTGGGGAGCTTTGTCGCGATTCACGGAGGAGGCTTACACCCGCAATCGTCGGGTCAGCGCCACGTGGGCAGCGGCGCTTCTGCTGACGGGCAGCTTCCTGCTTTTTCCCGCGAACTTCCAGGTCCCGATCTTGTGCTTGATGGCAGCAGCAGCGGCTTTCGTGTACACCCGGACGCGCAAGCTCAGCCTGGGCCTGCATGCCTCGTTCTACCTGGTTGCGGCGGCTGCCGTCTCCGCTCTTCCGGCTTATGCCGCCAGCGCGTTGGCGGGAAGCGTCCCTCGAGCACCGGGTTGGACCGTCTGGATCGTAGTGATTTCCGCTGTGGTGTGCTACGCCGCCGGATCACGCGGAGGGAAAGATGAGGGCAAGCGCCAACTCCTGTGGATGGTTCCTGCGGCGCTGGTCGGATTTGCCGGCGCGGCACTGGCCGTAGCAGCACTGGTGTGGCTCTTTGCAAGCCGCGTGCAATCGAACGCCTCGCGTCTTTCCGTGGTCCGCACCATTGTGAACTGCGCACTTGCCCTGGCCCTCGGCTTTTTCGGCTCGCGTTGGAAGCGTGTCGAACTCGGCTGGGTGGCCTATGCCGCAGTCGTTTTCGGCACTCTCAAACTCCTGTTCGAGGACCTGCGTTTCGGCAACGCCGCCTCGCTGGTGGTTTCGCTTCTGTTCTATGGGTTGATTCTGATCCTGCTCCCGCGGTTAATGCGGCGCGGGCAAGCAGGCTCCTAAGCGTAGGGCGCTACGAGGCCGCAATCCTGCGCCTTTCGGTCGTGTATACTCTCAAGAAGTGTGCTTCCTTCCGGGGCCGATCTGGCCTTTCTCGCCGAGACGTGAACTTGGGTGGGTTGCTGAGAGTTCGCTGGTCTCGCCGGAAGGTCCCAAATAAGCCAAGTCACGCATGTCTACTGAGAAGATTTTGGTGGTGGATGACGAGCGTCTGGTGCGCTGGTCGCTGCAACAGAAGTGCGAGGAGTGGGGATACGAGGTGGTCGAAGCGGCCGCCGGCGAGCCCGCCCTGCGCCTGGCGCAGCACGAGTCTCTGGATCTGGTTCTGCTCGATGTCCGCCTGCCCGATGTGAACGGCCTGCGGGTTCTGGAACAGCTCAAGAAAAACCCAGGAGCGCCGGCGGTCATCATGATCACGGCCGATCCGCAACTGGATGACGTCAAGAGCGCCCTCAAGCTGGGGGCTTACGATTTCGTCGGCAAGCCTCTGGACTTCGACGAGTTGCACGTCACCATTCAGAATGCACTGGAAGCCAACCGGCTGCGCAGTGAAGTGCAAACCCTGCGCGGCGAAGTGCGCCGCCGCACCGGCTATCACGAAGTGGTCGCAGTTTCGCCCAAGATGACGGAACTGATGAGCTTCGTGCAGAAGGTCGCGGCCAGCGAGGCCACGACCATTCTGGTTCAAGGCGAGAGCGGCACGGGCAAGGATCTGGTCGCCAAGACGATCCACTACGAGAGTACCCGGCAGAACGGCCCGTTTGTCGCCATCAACTGCTCGGCCATCCCCGAAACTCTCATGGAAGCCGAACTTTTCGGCCACGAAAAGGGCGCCTTCACCGACGCCAAGCAGATGAAGAAGGGCCTGTTCGAGACGGCCGACGGCGGCACACTGTTTCTGGATGAGATCGGCGAACTTTCGCCTCTGCTGCAGGCCAAGCTGCTGCGCGTGCTCGAGGACCAGGTGATTCGCCGAGTCGGCGGCGTGCGCGACCTGCAGGTGGATGTGCGCGTGGTGGCGGCTTCGAATCGCGATCTGGAGAGGGCGGTGCGCGAAGGGCATTTCCGCCAGGATCTTTACTACCGGCTGGCCATCATCGCCGTTTTTATTCCGCCGCTGCGCGAACGCACCGAAGACATTCTTCCGCTGGTGGAGTTCTTCATCGCCTGGTACAACCGCAAGTTCAAGAAATCCATCCGCGGCATCAGCCCCGAGACGCGCCGTTTGCTGCTGGCACACAACTGGCCCGGCAACGTGCGCGAGCTCAAGAACTCGATTGAGCGCGCCATGATTTTGGAGGATGAATCTGTCCTGCGGCCCATGTACATGCCATTCGCCGTGGGAGAAGCTGCCCGCAGCGGCCTGACCGCGTTCGAGCACACCAGCGCATCCGCCGACGGTGGAGGCAAGCAGCTGGCCAGCGGACGCGTGCTTCCCCGGCTCTACATTCCGGAAGAAGGAACCTCGCTGGAAGAAGTCGAGCGCGCCATGGTGGAACTGGCCATGCGCCAGGCCAACGGCAACCAAACTCACGCGGCCCGCCTGCTCGACATCAGCCGCGACGCCCTGCGCTACAAGCTGAAAAAATTTGACCTGGTTCCTGCGGGCGAGGATGAAACCGCGGACTCGGTTTCGTCGGAAAATCCCTCCATTCCGCAGTGAATCCGCGTTCTTACTCTGTCCCCGGTTCGACCTGAGCGCGGCCAGTTCTCTCCGTGTCTCGGTCGTCTAGAACGTGTCACGGGATGGATGAAAAGTGTAATGATTTGCAAAATAAGGCACTTATTCCGCACGACTGCAATACTTACAGAAGAAAAAACAGGGCTCCCTTGCGGAAGCCCTGTGGCGCCAAGATATGGAATTATGAACTGCGTCAGTGGTAAACTCTCTAGCCGCGAGCAGCGTGCTCTTTCGCCTTGGCAAATGTCCTGCTCGACTCGGGCTAATTGTTTCGCGAATGAGAATACTGCCAGCACGTAGGCCTGCGTGCTCGTCCACGCGGGGTTAGGAGTTGATGGCGATTGGTCGATCTTTTGGCTCATTTTTCCCCTTTTCCCGCTTGCTGCCGGCCATCGCGGGCTGCGAATGGAGGCGGAACAAGCGAGCGACGGCGGCCGCCATCTTCTCCTGTTCCTCGCTTTCTGGAAGCTGCTTGAGTTCACGTGCCAGTGAACCGGCGATCCCTTGCGCGACCTGAGCGATTAGGGCACGCAGCAACTGATCCTGCTCCCGGGTGAACGGTCCTCGTTCGCGGGTAAAAGACTCGAATTCTTTCCGGCAAATCTCTTCCAGACGCTGACTCAGTGCGACGCTGGTCGGCACCACCACTTCCGTCTTGAGTCGGTTGCGGAAAGCCTCTATCTCCCCCATCACCGTCTTCTCGGCATCCGTAGGGACAGTGCTGGGCTCGATTACAGGATTTCGGGCGGCGCGATCGAGGCCTTCGTAGTCATAAAGGAGAATGCCATCCACGCGGCGCACCTCGGGATCTACATTGCGGGGAATGCAGATGTCGAAAATGACCATGGGGACCCGGTTGCGCTCCACGGCGATGCGCTCGGCCTCCTCGCGGGTCAGAACGAAGTGCTGGCTGCCGGTCGCGCTGACCACGATGTCTGCCCGCAGCAGGCAACTCCAGCGGTCGGTCTGCGCGGCCGCAGTCCCACCCAGCTTCGTGGCCAGTTCCTGCGCCCGCGCCGGAGACTGATCAATGACCACCACCGGCCCGGTTCCGTTTTCGCACATCAACCGGGCGCAGGGTTCGCTCTTCTCCGTGCCCAGCAGCAGAAGCTTGCGGCCCTCGAGCGATCCGAAAATCCGCCGGGCCAACTCCAGGGCTACGGAGGGAACCGTGACTCCCCTTTTCGCGCTTCTTGTCTGGTCGCTCACTCGCTCCGATAAGCTGATTGCTCTTTCCAGCAGGGCGTTCAAAAAGCGTCCGGAAGCGCCAACCGTCCGGGCCTGCTCCCACGCGATTCTCATGCAACCCGACACATCCGCCTCGCACAATCTCTGGCAATCAAGGCCGCAGGTGACCCGGAAGATATGGTTCAGTGCCGCATCATCGAGCCGGCGGTAGAAGTGTTCCCATTCGCTCAGCTTCAAGCCATGTTCGGTAGCAAGGTAGTGGATCAACGAATTCGCAGCGAGGGTCGGTTCGCTGGCCCAGAGCAGGAACTCGGTTCGGCAGCAAGTGGAGACGACGACCAACTCCTCAATGCCTTCCGCAGTTCTCAACTGGCGAAGGACCTCATAGCGGCGGTCCTTGGCGATAAAGAAGCGCTCTCTCGTGGCCAGCGGAGCAGTAAGGTGGTTCAGTCCGACGACCATGAGCGTAGGTTCCACGACGACACCTCAAGCGCAAGTTGCGGTCCCCTGTTTTCGAAAGCACGCTCCCTGCCAAAAGAAAATGCCGGGATCAACGGCAACCGATTTATTTTCAGCGGCTTGCGAGCGAGGAAAAACGCAACATCGTGCTGCAGATTCCATCAGGTGCGGCATATCACCCGAATTGCGGGTGGTTTTGCGCGATCTGCATGTCGCGTAAGGAGTTGGCTGCGGATTGCAATCACTACAAAAAGTGACTGCAATCACAGACCAATTCGCGAGCCAGCATGGAAACTGCAATACGATTCGTACGTCTTTCATCAGTCTCGGACTTCGTCTGTACATCTGGTTTGAGTCAGCGGGCGAAGCGACGAGACACGCTGGTTCTGAGGAGAGGAAACGCCATTATGAAGATGATGAAGTTAGTCATTCTGATCGTGATGATCGCTCTCGCATTGTTTCTGATCCTGCCCAACCTGTCCTGGGCGCAAGACGACGGCGCAGCTCTTTACAAAGCCAAGTGCGCTGCCTGCCATGGCGCGGATCTCGCTGGCAAACCTGCAGCCAAGATTCCCAGCCTGGTTTCAGACGACGCGAAGAAGGCCTCCGATGCCGATCTGACCGATATGATCGCCAACGGCGGCAAAGACAAGAAAGCCATGCACGCGTTCGCCAACAAGGGTGTGACTCCCGATCAGGTCAAGATGCTGGTCGCCTACATTCGCGGCGCGCAGAAGAAGTAGAAAAATCTGGTTAGCTGAGAGAGCAAGATCGCTGTTCCACACGGCGAACCTGCGCTGCCACGGCAAAGACGCGGCACGCGGGACTCCGGGTGAGGGTGATTGATCCGCTCACCGGCAAGCTCTGGCCTCGAAGCCGGGCAGCCGGTCATCCCCCTCCCGTTTGCCAAACCCAAGGAACAGCCAGCCCGGGTCTCGGTGCTCACCCCCAGACCCGGGTTTTTGTTTGGTAGAGGGTTTCAAGGTTTCAAGGTTTCAAAGTTTCAAGGTTCCAAAGTTGCAAGGTTGAACTTGCCTTTTCTTGCGAAAACGGTCACGGCAGGGTGTGATTCTAATCACAGCGTTTTCCCACCCCCGAAATTACCCTGATACTTGCTCGTGGGGCTGTTTAAGGTGTTCGCCGGAAGGGGGGAATCATGGTGGTTGCCAGCACTACTCCGAATATGAGCCGTATGGCTCGTGACTTTTCCAGAAATCCCATGTTGGTCTACTGGGAGATGACCCAGGCCTGCGGCCTGGCTTGCAAGCACTGCCGCGCCGAGGCCATGCCTAACCCGCACCCGCTGGAACTCAACACCGAGCAGAGCGAGCGCTTCCTGAAACAGTTGCTGGGTTTTGGCGACCCGCTGCCGCATCTGATTCTGACCGGTGGCGATCCTCTGAGCCGCAAAGACATTTACCCGCTGATCGATTACGCGAACGGCTTGGGGCTGGAAGTTTCCATTACGCCCAGCGCCACTCCCGAGTTGACCAACGACGCCATTACAAAACTGAAAGAGCACGGCATTCAAAGCCTGGGGCTCAGCCTCGACGGTTCCTGCGCCGAGAAGCACGACGCCATTCGCGCCGTGCCCGGGACGTTTGAACGCACCATGGAAGCGGCGCGCCATTGCGGACGGCTGGGACTTCCTATCCAGGTCAACACTCTGGTTGCGGAGGAAACCGCCGACGATCTGCCCGCCATCTACAACCTGTTGCGCACCAGTTTCCCGGTGATGCGCTGGAGCTTGTTCTTCCTGATCTCGGTGGGACGCGGCAAAGCTCTGAACGAAGTCACGCCGGAAGAAGGCGAGAGCATCATGCGCTGGGTGTTCGACCTCTCCATGCACTCGCCGTTCCAGGTCAAGACGACGGAAGCCCCGTCCTACCGCCGCATCGCCATTGAAAAAATGCATTCGTCCGGCATGGCGACGCCGGAAATGAAGGCCACATCGGTTTACAAGGGCTTCCAGATTCGCGACGGACACGGCATCGTCTTCGTCTCGCATCTGGGAGACATCTATCCCTCCGGATTCCTACCGCTGCACTGCGGAAACGTACGCACCGGCTCGCTGGTAGAGGTGTATCGCAACTCCGACATCTTCCGGGGATTGCATTCGCCCGACCAGTTCCATGGAAATTGCGGCGCGTGCGAATACAGCCACATCTGCGGCGGATCACGCGCCCGGGCTTACGCCCACACCGGCGACGCGCTGGGCACAGACCCGTTCTGCCTGTATGAGCCGGGGAGTTCTGCCCCAGGCAGGGCTTAAGCGAATTCAGCGCCTGAAGGCGCAATGACGGCGCAGTATTTGCGGTATGCCCTTCGACTCCGCTCAGGGCAGGCTCTGAAGGCATATCCTGATACGAATCGCGGCTGCATACCCTGATACGAACCGTATTTCCACCACGGGCTCGCAGCGGTTCAACCTCTGCGGCTCAACCTGCGTGCCCACCTTTGTGGCTTGCCACGGGCCTGTCGGGCCATGACCTTGTGAGCGCATCCACAGGTAGTGCCATTACCTCCGTAACGTTTTAGGCCTTACCTTTTCGCTTTACCCTTGAGGTCGAAGCTTGCGTTTCCGGAGGAGTCTGCTATTCCTGACGCCAACACATCTCAGGGCGCACGTTCCGCCTCGGCGCGCGCATTTGTTCACAGCCTGAACATTCTGATCAAGTACGCGCGCATGTACGGCTACGATCACAAGCGCACGGAAGGACAGTTTGAAACCGCTTGGAACGAGTTGCAGAATGCCCTGCCGACAAGCGGAGAAGGCGGCTTTCTGCTCGGCGTCTCCGACAACAAACTGCTGCTCGATGGCATTCCGCTCGAAGCCGGCCAGGCGGAAAAAAGCTTCGCGCAACTGTTGAACACGGCCGGGCTGGCCAGCCTGAACTTTTCCAGAGAAGTCACGGTGGAAGATTTCACCCGCCTCGTCCGTGCCTTCACCGTGGCAGGATCCAAGGCTACCGACGTAGCCAAGCAGATCAAAGAGGCGCTGGGTGCCGGCAAAGAAGGCAGCACCATCAAGATTAATGAAGTGAAGTTTGTAGCCGCCGACCCGCTGACCGGCGATGTGAGTATCGCGGCACAGATCGCAGCCCAGAGCCTGGGCCCCGAGTTCAGGCAATGGCTGAATGATCCACAAAAACTGCTGCAGTTGATTGCGGCCGCAGAAGGAGCGACTTCGGGTGGAGGAGCAACCAACGCGAACAGCGTCCCGATGGTTCCATTGGGCAGCGCTCCCAACGGCCAGTACGGCGGGGGCGGTGGGACCGGAACTGGCGGCGGTGGCGGCGCAGGCGGCGGTGGAACCGGCAGTGGAGGACCGGGGGGCGGAGGCACTGGAACGGGCGTGGCTCCGGCCTGGACCGGCGGGATGGTTCCGCTGCAGGAGCAGGAGGTCATTCAGGCCATCCGGCTGCTGACGCGGTTCGGGCAGGTTCAGCAGGATCCCACGGTCAAAGAAGAAGAGCTGCAGAAGGAACTGAAAGAGACAGATCCAAACACACGGCTGAATTTGCAGCAGTTGCTGGGAAGCCTGGCAGCGAAGGCGTCGGAGGAAGAAGAAGACACCCCGCTGCTGATGAAGGCAGCCGAGCACATGGCCATCCGCTTCGCGCTGGAGCGCTACCAGAAGGGCGAAATCAAGGTCAACGCCGTGCACCAGATGATGGAGCACATGAGCCGCCAGATGGACTCATTGCGCTCCATCCTGAAGATGCAGGAAGAGAAGATGTCGAAGGCCGGGATTCTGGTGGAATCGCACGCCGACATCCTGGACCGCATGTTCTGGGCCGAGGTTCCAGAGGCGGGGAAAAAGAGCGTGCTGATGTCGCACGAAGCGCCGTGCGTGCCTCCGCGCAACGTGCGGCAGTTCGTGGAAGTTCTGCTGGATCGCGAAGATAACCAGGCCGCAGCGGAAATCCTGAATAACTACTCCAACTGCTTGAGTGCCAAGGATGCCGAATCCCGCCGCAAGACGGCCATTGGTCTGAGCCAGTTAGCCGACCTCTACTCGCGCCTGGGCGGACAGGCACTGGGACTGGCCATCCGCAGGCTGAGCGAGCAGCTGATTGCCGATAAGGATCCGGAATCGCAGAGTCTGCTCAGCGCCGCTTTCGTGCGGCTCAGCCAGGAATCGAGCGCAGCAAAGAACTACGGCGCGGTGAGCGAAGTTTGCGCCGGCATGGAACAGATCGGCGTACAGCGCCCGGTGCTGATGAACGATCTGCGTCCTCGTGTGGGTGTGGAAAACCGCCTGCCGGAATTCATCGAGGAAGCGTTGCGCCTAGACCCAGTGCCCCAGGATCTGTTAGCTGTCCTGCGGCGAACCTGCCAGGCAGGCGCTGAGCATCTCGCCGACCGCTTCTTCCGCTGCATGCGCCGCGACGAATGCGACCGCATGATCGAACTGGTGACCCAGTTGGGATCGCCGGCGCTGACCCAACTGCGCGAAATCCTGCGCACCGGCCAGCCGCGGCAGGCTTCGACTGCGGTCGGTCTGGTGAGCCGGCTGGACGTGCGGACTTTGCTGGAACTCCTGCCCGTCCGTCTGCCGGAGTGGAACCGCTTCTACCACGACGTGGTGGTGCGGCAGATCGCCTACGGCAACGCCCCCGACCGCGGACGCACACTGCTCGAACTGGCCGAAGTCCTTGATCCTCTGGTACTGGCCGAAGCCGTGGATGAGATCGGCATGAGCGGAGACGTCTCGGCGGTTCCGCCGCTGATCGCCATGGCCCGTCCGGGAGATGCGGCTTCACGGTCTCCTTTCGTGCAACTCAAAGCCGTCGAGTCGCTGGGACGTCTGCGGGATCCGGAGGCGGTACAGACGCTCCGCGAGATCGTGGAAGCGAAGAAAACTTTTGGCTGGCTGCATCATCGAGAATTGCGGATTGCCGCAGCGCAGGCCTTGTCGAAGACCGATCCGCGTTACAGTTCGCAGGTACTTTCCGATAGCGGGCTGGAACCGGCAGAACTGTCGATCGCGGCGCTGGACATGGCGCCCGCCTGCCCGTGGGTGCGGCAGCGCCGTTACGAGCGCCTGGTGCTGTCCAAGACCGTGTCCGCGACGATTGGCAGTTCGTGGGGAAAATCGAGAATCATGATCCGCGAACTGAGTCTGGGCGGCGGCATGGCCACCAAGGAAGACAATCTGCGCATCGGCAGCGAGGCGGATTTGGAAATTGCGCAGGGCCTGCGATCGAAGATTCGCGCTCACGTGCTGCTGCGCCGGGCCCGCGTGAATGAAGTAGGATTTGAGATCGTGGACTCCGACCTGGAAAGCCGTTACCGCCTGCGCCGCCTGCTGGTGGATGCGTTGAACAACGCTCCCCAGAACAAGGGTCAGGAGTGGAGCGGCGAGCGGAAGGTGTAGTAAGAAAGTTTCAAAGTTTCAAAGTCTCAGAGTTTCAAGGTTTCAAGGTTCAGAGTTTCAAGGTTCACAACAGCCTGCTGCCGGAAATAGAAAAGCCTCCGCATGTGCGGAGGCTTTTTGCATTTTCTCGCAGAGCTTCGATTGCTGCTGCGCGAACCTTGCAACCTTGAGACTTTGAGCCTCGTCCTTACTTCACCTTGGCGAAGATAATGACCAAGGTGTAGAGCGCCAGCGACTCGATCAGTGCCAGGCCCAGAATCAGTGCGAGCTGAATGCCGGGACGAGCGGCGGGATTGCGCGCCAGTCCTTCAGCAGCAGCGGCGGTTGCCCTGCCCTGCGCCAGAGCACAGATGCCGGAGGCAAAGGCCATGGAGAATCCAGCTGCGATTGCAACCCAGTTGACCACCCCGCCCGAAGTTCCGCCCTGCGCGAAGGCGGGGACGGCGAACGAGAGTGCGGACAGCACCATGAACAACTTGCTTAGCTTACCCATCGTGTTTTCTCCTCGTATGAAATACCGCCAGTTGGTGGTTGACGCCGTACCTTGCAGACGCCCTCACGCTCGCGGCAGTTGCTAGTTCCCAGTTGTCAGGTCCCAGTTGTTCATCGCGCTTTCCTCCCACAAACTGGCAACTGGCAGCTGGCAACTGCCTTCTAGTGCTCCTCGGCAACCGCGCCCGACAGATACACGGTGGTCAACAGAACGAAAATATAGGTCTGCAGAAGCGACACACCGATGTGGAGACCGAGGAACAAGATCGGAACACCCAGGGGCACCAGAGAAAAGAAAACCAGCGTGACCATGTCGCCCGCGAACATGTTGGCGAAAAGACGAATGGTCAGTGAAAGCATGCGCGCGAGGTGGCTGATGAGTTCAATCGGCAGCATCAACAAGGCCAATGGGAGCCGAATGAAAATCGACATCGTCGGATCCGATGGTCCCAGAAAGTGTTTCAGATAACCGATTCCGGCATGCTTGAACCCCTGCGTCTGGTAGTAGGCGAAAGCACACAGAGCGCAGCCCAAGGGCACAACCGGCACGGCGGTGGGCGACTCGAAGCCGGGAATCACACCAATGAGATTAGAAAAGAGAATGAAGAACAGGAGTGCAGCCAGGAACGGGGTGTAGCCTTCGCTGTGGTGGCCGATGATTTCGTTGCTTTGGCCCTGAATGAATCCCTCAACGCTCTCGAACACAAGCTGCAGCCCGCCAGGATCGTCCACTGACAGGCGCGAACGAACCAGCAGGAAGAGCACCAGCAGAACCACGAACACCAGAAACTCCATCGCAAAAGCATCGGTGATGGGCGCTTGTGGATACTTGGGCTCGATATGCAGGGCTCGCAGGAGCGACACGACGGGACCCGCAAACAAGCGGTTGAGGATTTCGGTAAACCAGAGTTGTTCAGGCATATAAAAGCTTCTGGCTGCCAGCTCCTGGCTGGCTTTCCGGCCTACAGTCCGCGGGTCACAGCCACATAAAGCTCGTAGACGGCTTCGCAGGCGATGGCCGCTACGGGCAAAAATAAGCCCGCAAGAAGGCCGTTCAGGCTCGCGGGAGAAACAGTCAATATAACATAGGCGCCGACGGCCATCAAAACGTAGCGCAGAAGAAACCGCGAGACGATTCCCTGCCCAGATTGTGTGTTAGCGGCTCCAGTCGCTCGATCGGCGAAGCCACTGATGACGCGCTTCAACCAGTAGAAATTGACGTAGGCGATGACGCATCCACAGGCAAATCCAACCGCCGGGCGTACGCCAAACTTCCACCAGGCAGCCGCGATCAGCAGGGGAGCGATGGCGGCCATGAAATGGCGGATGCGGCCTAGAGCTCCTGAGTAGAAGCGGTCGGCGGCGGCATGCTCGGGGGCGGGATCGGTCTGTTTCAGACAGAGATTCATTTCGTATCGCGAAGGACGGTACGGATCAATTCGACAAAACCGGCAGCGATGCCCACCAGGATCCCCGCCAGATACAACCATGTCGTGTGCAGCCAGCGGTCGAGAGCGGCACCGACGAGCCATCCGACCACGAGAGCCGCGGGAAAAATGAAGGCCATCTGACTATAGCGGGCAAACTGCAGCCAGAAATTACTCTTCTGCCGCTCAGCATTCTGATCTTCGGGATCTGGATAGGCGGGGGACATTTCGCATTCGTCGCGCGAATCAGATTCTACGCTAAGCAGTGGTGGAAACGCCTGTTGGGCCGCGAGTAGGACCGGAGGTGCATAGGTCCCTCGCTTCGCTCAGGATGACAAAACAGGAAAGAACTGCCGGGCTCTGCCCGGGCCGGACAGCCGAGGGCGGCTGTCCCCACATAGTCACCGCACTAATCTTGCCACGCTGGGGTTCTGCACGATGCCCAGCGCCCAGTTCACCATTCTGATGAAACTGTCGGGCAGAATTCCAATGAACAGCGTGGCGAAGCCGGTCAGGCCGAGGGCAGCGCGCATGGCATAGCTGACCGGCAGTTTCTCTTCGCCTTTTTCGGGCTGGCGCATGAACATCGCGTTGGCGATCTTCAGATAGTAGTAGAGGCCAAACACCGAGTAGAGCACGCCCAGCGAGGCGAGCGCGTAGTGTCCGGTGGAGATCAGGCTCAGGAAGATGAAGTACTTGCCCCAGAATCCAGCGAGCGGCGGAATGCCGGCCAGCGAAAGCATGAACACCAGCATGAGCACGGCTTCGACGGGAGCGCGCGAGTACAGGCCGTTCAGGTCGTCGAGTTCGTCGCCGATCACTTTCTTGTGGCGCAGAGAAGTGATCACGCCGAAGGCGCCAAGATTCATGAAGGTGTAAACCAGCAGGTAGATCAGGATGCCCTTGATGCCGTCGGGGTTGAGTTCCGTGGCCGTGCCCGCAACCAGGCCGAGCAGCATGTAGCCAACGTGGGCGATGGAAGAGTAGGCCAGCAGGCGCTTGGTGTTGGTCTGGGTAAGCGCGGCGAAGTTCGCGCCCGTCATGGTCGCGATGGAAACGAAGATCACCACCGGGAACCACAGCGGCCGCAGATAAACCAATCCGCCCAGGTGGAACGGGCTGCCAATCAGGATGCGCAGCAGCATCGCCCAGCCCGCGGCTTTGACGGCGACCGACATGAATCCGGTGATGCTGGTAGGCGCGCCTTCGTAAGCATCGGGCGCCCACTGGTGGAAGGGCACGGCGGCGATCTTGAAAAAGAGGCCGGTAATGGTAGTCAGCAATGCGACGACCAACAGCGGCTTGTATTCGGTCCTCTGCATCAGGTCGAACAGTCTGTTGCTGATGACGCCGAGGTTGGTGCTGCCAGTCAGGCCGTAGAACAGCGACAGTCCATAGGCGAAGATCCCCGAAGAAAACGCGCCCAGCAGCAGATATTTCAGTGCCGCCTCGTTGGAGCGGCGATCGCGCCGGAGGAATCCGACGAGCACGTAGGTGGAGATCGCCATCAGTTCGAGGCCGATGAAAATCAGCACGATGTCATAACCGGCGGCCATGCACATCATGCCGACGACGGAAAGCAGCATCAGGGCGTAATACTCGCCGTGATGCTCATCTTCAGTTTCGAGATAGCGCACCGACATCAGGATGGCAATGGCTGTGCCCGCAAGAAACAGATAGAAGAAGTAAACGGCAAAGCGATCCACCAGCATGGTGCCCATCATGCCCGGGTAGGCGGGCGCGCGGCCAAGCCAGTGCTGGATGTTGTACACAGCCTTGGCTGAAAACCCCAGCCCGATCAACGCCGTGATCGCGTTGGCCCACTTCTGCTCCTTCGGGAGCATGAGGTCGATCAGTAGAATGCCCAGTGCAAACAGCGTAAGCAGAGTGATGGGCAGGGCCATCACGTAATCAGTCGCCGAGAATCCGGGCATCGGGCCCACTAGTTTTTCCCCTTCGGAGATGCAGTTGCGGCCTTGCGAGCACTGGCCGGATGACTAACTGGCGCGGGCGCGGCCGTTGCAGCAGCGGGCAGCGCAGGCTGAACTGCGGCATTCATCGTGCCCGGCTCCTGCGCACTTTGCATGGTAGCGACCAGGTGATTCACGGGTTGCTCGAGAATCTGGAAAAACGGCTTGGGATAGAGGCCGATCCAGAACGCCATGATGATGAGCGGCACAAAAGTCGCGACTTCACGCGGTGTCAGATCGTGAAGTTTTTCGTTCTTCGGATTGGTGACTTGCCCGAAGAAAACGCGCTGGTAGAGCCAAAGCAGATAGGCCGCCGCGAGCACGACGCCGGGAACGGCCCAGGCCGTCCAGAACCAGCCCGCATGCCCCGCGATCTCCTTCTGCATGAAGGTTCCCCACAAGATGGTGTATTCGCCGATGAAGCCGTTGAGCAGCGGCAGTCCCATCGAGGAGAGGAACATGATCATGGTGATGGTGGCGTAGACCGGCATCACGTTGGAGATGCCGCCGTACTCCGAGATCTCGCGGGTGTGGCGGCGTTCGTACAGGATGCCGACGATCAAGAACAGCGCCCCGGTCGAGATGCCGTGATTGACCTGCTGCAGCACCGAGCCGCTCAGGCCAAGCGGCGAGAGCGCAAAAATTCCCAGGGTGCAGAAGCCGAGGTGACTGACGGAAGAGTAGGCCACCAGCTTCTTCATGTCCTTCTGCATGAGCGAGACGAGAGCGCCGTAGATGATGGCGATGATGGAGAGCGTCATCACCCAGAAACGAACCCTGCCATGGGCCAGCACTCCCGGGAAGAATGGCAGCGAGAAACGGATGAAGCCGTACGTCCCCATCTTCAGCAGAACGCCGGCCAGAATGACGGAGCCCGCCGTGGGCGCCTCGACGTGGGCGTCAGGCAGCCAGGTATGGAAGGGGAACATCGGAACCTTGATGGCGAAGGCGAAAAAGAAACTCAGGAACAGCAGGGTCGCGGCGTAGGGGCCGTAGTCGGAATAGATCTGAGGTGCCGTCTTGTAGAGTTCGGGAATGGCGAAGGTATAGACCTGCGTCACGCTGTGATGATGGAAGTACAGGAACAGGATGCCGAGCAGCATCAGCACCGAACCGGCCAGGGTGTAGAGGAAAAACTTGATGGCGGCGTAGAGTTTGCGCGGCCCTCCCCAGATGCCGATCAGCAGGTACATGGGGACGAGCATGGCTTCCCAGAAAACGAAGAAGAGGAAGAAGTCAAGCGCCATGAAAACGCCGAGCATGCCCGTCTGCAAGATCAGGAACCAGATGTAGTATTCCTTCACGCGGTTCTCGATGGCGGTCCAGGAAGAGAGGATCGAGACCCAGCCCAGCAGCGTCGTTAGCATGATGAGTAGAAACGAGATGCCGTCGATGCCCACCACGTAGCCCGCGCCGATCGAGGGGATCCAGTTGTTGGGCACGCCTTCCATGAAATGGAACGGCTGGGTCGCGTCGAAGCGCAGCGCCCAGAACCAGGGCACCAGCGGCAGCGAGATCAGGAAGCCGCCGAGCGCGAAAATATTGGCGATCCAGCGAATGGCGGCCTTGTTCTCCTTCGGGACAAACAGGAGCAGGATCGCGCCCACCAGCGGCGTGAAGAGAATGATGGAGAGGATGTGGTTATACATGAGCTTCTAGCTTCTAGCCGCCAGCTTCTAGCTACCCCGCTTCAGCTAGAAGCTAGGAGCTAGCAGCTAGTAGCTGCTTTTCAGTGGTACACGTAATAAAACACCAAACCTGCCAGCCCGGCGGTCATGACCAGGGCATACCATTGCACCAGGCCCCACTCGAACAATCGTGCGGGATAGCTCAGCATGCGCGCCAAAATCGCGGGGCCGTTCACTCCGACGCCGTCAATGATCCAGGTATCCCACCATTTCGAAATTGTCGCAAAGGCACGGGTCGTCCATCCGGTCGCATTCACCGCGCCGTCGATTACGTTCGCGTCAAACCATGAACTGGCTTCGCCCGCGCCCATCACGCCCAGGCGCACGTCGCCGACCTTGCGGCGGCCAGTGAAAAGATAATCGTAGCCTTCATCCACGTAGTACTTGTTCAGCAGCACGTCATAAACCGGCGGAGCGGCCGCGGCGATCGGCTCGACGTAACCCTTGGTGGCCTTGCCGTAAGCGCGCGAAGCCGCGTACCATCCACCGAATCCGACGGCGACCGAGAGCATCATCAGCAAATATTCGGTTCCTCGGCTTTCTTCCTCGCTGGCGGGCGCGGCTTCGGCTGCTTCTACGCGATTCGCGAACACCGGCTCCAGGAACTTCTCAAAACGGTTTGAGCCGCCAAGGCTCTGCGAAACGCCAAGGTATCCGGCGGTGATCGAGAAGAAGGCAAGGATCACCAGAGGCACGGTCATGGACTTGGGTGACTCGTGAATGTGATGCTCGACTTCGTGGCTCGTCACCCGCGACGGGCTCCAGAATGTCAGGTAGATCAGCCGGAACATGTAGAAGGCGGTCATCAGCGCAGTGACGAAGCCGATCGCCCAGAGATAGTGATTGAACTTCCAGGCCTGCCAGAGAATCTCGTCCTTGGAGAAAAAACCGGCCAAGGGTGGGATGCCCGCAATCGCCAGCGTGGCGATGAGCATCGTGCGATAGGTCGTGGGGATCTTCCCGGCTAAGTTGCCCATGTTGCGCATGTCCTGCTCGCCGCTCATGGCATGAATCACCGAACCCGCACCCAGGAATAGCAGGGCTTTGAAGAAGGCATGCGTGAACACGTGGAACACGCCGGCGGCAAAGGCTCCCACACCGAGAGCGAGGAACATGTAGCCGAGTTGCGAGACGGTGGAGTACGCCAGCACGCGCTTGATGTCGTTCTGCACCAGGCCGATCGAGGCGGCAAAGATGGCGGTCAGCGCGCCAATGACCGCGACCGCCAGCATTGAATCCGGCGCCAAAACGAACAGCGCATTCGAGCGAGCCACCATGTAAACACCCGCCGTCACCATGGTCGCGGCGTGGATCAGGGCGGAGACGGGCGTGGGGCCTTCCATGGCGTCGGGCAGCCAGACGTAGAGCGGAAGCTGCGCCGATTTACCGCAAGCGCCGACAAACAGCAGCAACGTGGCGGCGGTGATGTAGCCCAGAGTTTCGCTGGAAAAGTGGCCGGCACGGGCAAGCGCCGTCACTTCCGTGAACCGAAGCGACCCGAAGATCCACACCACGAAAAACATCCCCAGAATGAATCCGGCGTCGCCGATGCGGTTCACGATGAACGCTTTATTTGCCGCGTCACTGGCCGATTTGCGATGGAAATAGAAACCGATCAGCAGGTACGAACACAGGCCCACGCCTTCCCAGCCCACGAACAGAAGCGCGTAGTTGTTGGCCAGCACGAGCGTCAGCATGGAGAACATGAACAGATTGAGATAGCCGAAGAAGCGGTAGTAGCCGCCTTCATGTCCCATGTAGCCGATGGAATAAATATGGATCAGCATGCCCACGCCGGTGACGAACAGCAGCCAGATGCTGGAAAGGGGATCGAGCAGCAAGCCGGCGTCCGCCTGGAATGTGGCCGGCGATCCTTCGCGCGTGGTGTAGGTCGTGTGGCCGGTCCCGGTGCCCAGCCAGGTGTAGACAATTTTCTCGTAGGGTTGGTGGTTGTGGGCATCGGCCCACGCGGTGTATTGCCAGACACAGCCGCAGGCCATGAGGAACGCGAGCACGACCACGCCGACGCAGATTGCGCTCACCCAGGACTTCTGCAGTCTGCGGCCGAAAAAGAACATGAGCGTCGCGCCGAAGGCCGGCAGCAACGGAATCAGCCAGATGTGGTCCAGGAATAGCAAATTAAGCTTCTAGCTCCTAGCTTCTAGCTTCCAGCTCAACCGATCGCCGTCGAAGCTTGGTTATAAGCTAGCGGCCAGGAGCTAGAAGCTTTTTCTACCACTTCAGCAAATTCACTTCGTCTACGTTGACCGTCTCCTTGTTGCGGAAGAAGGCGATCAGGATGCCGAGGCCAACCGCGGCTTCGGCGGCGGCATCGGTGATAATGAAAATCGCGAAAACCTGGCCGTGCAGTGCCCCCGGGCCGCCACCGAAACGCACGGACATTCCCTGCCAGTAATGCGAAAGGGCAACCAGGTTCAGATTGACCGCGTTCAGAATGAGTTCAATCGACATCAGCACAATGATCACGTTGCGCCGCGTGAGCACACCGATTACGCCCAGCAGGAACAGAGCTGCGCCCAGGACCAGGTAGTGCAGGGTCGAGATTTCGAGCATCGCGTGCATTATTTTCCTCAGGGGCTAAAGCCCGAGAGAACACCCACTCTTAACGCGGCCCTGAAGGGCCGCTCTTCCACATCAAATCCTCTTCTTTGCCATCACGACCGCACCGATGATCGCAACCAGCAAAAGCAAAGAGGCGATCTCGAACGAGAACATATACATGCCCGTGTGCGGACCGTACAGCAGGTCCGCGACGGCTTGTGTGTTTTGCCCCTCGGCATAGGTCAGCCGGCCTTCGGGAAACAGGGTCTTCCCTCTGGTGTAGACCGCGATGAACAACCCGCCCAGCGCCGCTGCCGCCACGATGCCAATCAGCCACTGATGGTTGAATTGGCGCTCTTTCAGCGTGCGCTCAATCGAGATCAGCATGATCACGAACAGGAACAGCACCATGATGCCGCCGGCATACAGAATGATTTGCACGCCGGCGACGAATGGGGCGTAGAGCATGAGATAGATCCCGGACTGGGCCAGCAGCGCGGTGATCAGCGCCATGGCCGAATGCACGGCATTCTTGCGCGTGATCACCAGGATGCCGCCGATGATCATGGTCGCGGCCAGCAGGTAAAAGAAAAACGGTGTGGCTACAGGTGCCATATCAATGTCTTTATCTTTATTAGTGCGTAACGTGTTGCGCCATCTCGAGTCCGACGATGCCTGCGCCTGCCGTCAGGATGAGAACGCCCAATCCAATCGGCAGAAGCACTTTCCATCCTACCTTCATGAGCTGGTCAAAGCGGTAGCGCGGGAACGTGCCACGATACCAGATATAGAGATACATGAACGCAGCCACTTTGGCCACGAACCAGAAAATATCGCCGACGCGGTCCCGCACCGGCGGAATAAATAGGATCAGGCCGATCAAGCCCAGCACGGCGCCGAATCCCGCCAGTCCCATGGTCTGAATCTTGAAAAACGGATGCTTGGGCATGCGCCGGACGTTGTAGAACGTCATGCCCGCCAAGAACAAGAACGCCAGTCCGGGAACAAACGAAAAGACCAGATCCCAGGTGGCGCCACCCAGCGCGTTCGGAAACGGGCGCAGCCAGCCGCCGACCCACAGCGTCACTGCAATCGAAGAGACCGCGATCATCGCCGAGTATTCCGCCAGGAAGAACAGCGACCAGCGGAATCCGCTGTACTCGGTATGGAAGCCAGCCGTCAATTCCGACTCGGCTTCCGGCAGATCGAAGGGCGCGCGGTTGGTCTCGGCGACCATGGCGATGGCAAAAATGGCGAATGCGATCAGGCCGAGCGGGAAGAACTTAAACAGGAACCACACGTGCTGTGCTTCCTGCGCCCTCACGATACCAATCATGCTGAGCGTCCCGATGCCCGGCGTGTCGGGGCCCCCGACGCCGTAAAGACCGAATCCGTTGAGGCTCGTCATCAGGATGGCCGAAACCACTGCCAGGCCCATGGCGACTTCGTACGACACCATCTGGGCGCTGGAGCGCAGGGCGCCGATCAGAGGATAGTGTGAGTTCGAGGCCCAGCCGGCCGTCACAATCCCCAGCACACTCAAGGACGAGACCCCAAGCATAAAGAGGATGCCGATATTCATATCGGTGATGGCGTGGGCAGGGCCGAAGGGCACAACCACGAATACGGTGAACGCAGCCAGCACCACGATGAACGGCGCCACCCAGAAAACCACCGCGTCGGCCTCTGCCGGAATGATGTCTTCTTTAATCAGCAGCTTGACGGCGTCGGCGATGGGCTGGAGCAGGCCGTGCGGGCCCACGCGCATGGGTCCGAGGCGCACTTGCATATGGGCCAGAATCTTGCGCTCCAGCCAGTTCATGCAGATCACTCCCAGCGAGACGCCCGCAAAAACCAGCAGGACGTACACCACGGCCCAGAAGACATTTCCGGCGGCGCCGGGCGACACCGTAACCCTGGGATCGAGGTAGGACTGAACGTACTGAACTAGCCAACCCATCAGCGGTCCACCTCACCGAGAACGATATCGAGCGTGCCGATCACGGCAATTACATCGGCCACAAGCTGGCCGCGGCACATCAGGTCGAGCGCTTGCAGGTTCACGAATGACGGCGGGCGCACGCGCACGCGATACGGCTGCGTGGAGCCGTCGCTGACGATGAAGTATCCCAGCTCGCCCTTTGGCGCTTCGATCGAGTGGTAGACCTCGCCCACCGGCGGCTTGATCACCTTGGGCACCTTCGCCATAATCGGCCCCGCGGGAATGCCGTTGACCGCCTGTTCGAGAATGCGCAGCGCCTGGCGCATCTCGACCATGCGCACCAGATACCGGTCATACGTGTCACCGTTGAGGCCGATGGGAATCTCGAAATCGAAATTCTTGTAGTTGGCGTAGGGCTGGGCTTTGCGGATGTCCCATTTCACGCCGCTCGCCCGCAGCACCGGACCGGTCACGCCCAGCGCGATGCAGTCTTTGCCTGAAATCACGCCCACGCCCTTGGTTCGTTCCAGCCAGATACGGTTGGTGGTAAGCAGCTCTTCGTATTCGTCGATTTTCGGTTTGAAAAAGGAGATGAAGTTCTTTACGTCCTGTTCGAACCCGTCGTAGGCCTCGTACAGCAGGCCGCCGATGCGGAAGGCATGCGTGGTCAGCCGGGCGCCGCAATATTTTTCGAAAATCTTGAGAATCTCTTCCCGGTCGCGGAAGGTGTAAAAAAGCGGTGTAATCGCGCCAATGTCGAGCGCGTGCGTGCCCAGCCACAGCTGGTGGCTGGCGACGCGATTCAACTCGGTCAGAATCACGCGGATGTATTGCGCCCGCGGCGGAGCTTCCACGTTCAGCAGCTTCTCGACCGCTTCGCAATATCCCAGGCCGTTCGAGACCGCAGCGACGTAGTCCATGCGGTCCACGTAGGGATTGAACATCGCGTAGGTGCGGTTCTCGCCAATTTTCTCGACTCCGCGGTGCAGGTAGCCGATGACACACTCGAGGCCCATGACCTTTTCGCCGTCGAGCCGCAGAATGACGCGCAGCACGCCATGGGTCGCGGGATGCTGCGGGCCCATGTTGATGACGAGCTCGTTGGTATCAAGGAACGTCTCGTCGCGCGCTGCGACGTGCGTTTCGAGAGATGGCGGCGAGAGTGTTTTGGGATCGGTCATCTATTGGCCGCTCTCGATTCCCAGGTTGATCTGCACCCATTCGTTGTCCTGCTGCAGGATGCCGTAGTCTTTGCGCAACGGATGTCCCTTCCAACCGTCGGGCAGCAGAATTCGTTTCATGTCAGGATGACCGTCGAACTTGATACCGAACATGTCATAAACTTCGCGCTCCAGCCAGTTGGCCGTTGCCCAGATCGGCACCGAACTTGGCAGCGTCTCGCCGTCAGCGATTTGCGTCTTCACCCGCACGCGCTCGTTGCGCGCAAACGAGTAAAGAATCCAGATCACATCGAACTGCTTCTCGCGCTTGGGATAGTGCACGGCGGTGATGTCCACGCAGTAATCGAACTGCTCTTCATTGCGCAGGATCTGAAGAATCTCGGGGATCAGCGAACGGTCCACCACCATGTAGTCCTGGCCGAGATAAGTCAGCGGGTCGACGCCGGAACCGTATTCGCGCTTGAACTTGGCAACCATCGGCGAGTCCCACGGGGTCGGGACTGGGCCCGTAGGCTTCGGCGGAGCAGGGTGTCCTGCTGCCGGGCTGGCGGGAGACGCTGGCGCCGGCTTGGGCGGCGTCGCCGGCGCAGGCTTGTCAGGAACGGCTTTTGTTTCAGATTGAGCCGATGCAGGAGATGCAGGCTTGGCTGCGCCCGGGGCGGTGGGCTGATCCGCCGCCGGCTTCGGCTCGCCTTCCGGCGGCGGTGATGAGGGGGATTTAGTTTCGTCCGGCATAGCTCGCGAAGGCACCAACCTCCGGCGCAGGCTGCGTTGGCAAGAACTTTCACTTTTATCAGCTTGGGAGTGCGGGTGTCAACGAGGGTGGTGGAGTAGGTGGCGCGGGCACTCCTGCCCGCGACTCAGGCCACGAAGAGCTGAGCGAACTAAATCCTGCTGGTTGGCTTGCGGCGGTTCCTGGCTTCTTGCTTGTGGTTAGAGTCGCGGGCAAGAGTGCCCGCGCCACACGATCTAGCTCCGTGCCTGCGCCTGATATTGCTCGATCAGATCGCGGATGCGCTCGGCATCCCGCTTGCGGTGGCCGTGGCTGGTGATGGGATCGGTGCCGCCGGTCGATTCGATCACAATCTCCGCCCAGAACACGCCGGTAGAAATATGCACCGAGGCGACCTTCGACATGGCGATGCTCTCTTCGTTTGAGCCGAACAGGCGCGACTTCACCCGGCTGACCCGCTGCGGGCTGATCACGAGTCTGGTGGGAAAGAAGAAGTTGCCCTGCGTCCAGCGGCTGGCACTGAAGGTTTCCGCGGGAGAAGAGTCCATCGGGTTGGCAGGTGTGGTGGTCATGGTCAATTCGCGAACTGCGGAGCTATCGCTCCGCTGGACAGCCGGGAGCCTGCCTTGAGCTTGCCGAAGGGGCGGCTGTTCCCATATGAGCTGAGGAGCCCTTCTAGATCCATTCCAGCGCGCCCTTTTTCCACACCCAGATGTAGCCCACGATCAGGATCACCAGGAAGATCAGAATCTCCACCAGGCCGAATACGCCGAAGGCCTTGAACTTCACCGCCCAGGGAAACAGAAAGATGGTCTCGACATCGAACACGACAAACAGGATGGCAATAATGTAGTAGCGGACGGTGTAGCGTCCGCGGGCGCTGTCCACCGGATCAATGCCGCATTCGTACGGCATCAGCTTCGTCTTGTTGGGATTCTCCGGGCGCACCAGCTTGGCCAGGATCAGCGTGATCGGCAGCAGACTCCCGACCACTGCGATAAAGATGAAGATGGGAACGTAGTTTTGCGGCATGGCTTGGCCTTAGCTTCTCAATCGGCGCAGCAGGTCATGGTAGCGCGGACGGGGCGGCGGAGCAAGCGCACCCTGCCTGTCCGCGCTCCCCACACGTTCCGAGCAATCACACAAATCCATTTCTCGCCAGCGGCAACTCCCGCACCCGCTTGCCGGTCGCAGCGAAGATGGCGTTGCAGATTGCCGGAGCGATCGGGGGTACGCCCGGCTCTCCTATGCCGGCGGGCGGAGCGCTGCTCTCCACGATGTGAACAGCCACGTGGTACGGAGCATCGTTCATCCGAGCCACGGGGTAGTCATGGAAATTCGACTGGTCGATCGCCCCACCGGTCGCGGTGATCTCTCCCGTGCGCGCCAGGCTGGTGCCGAACACGGCAGCGCCTTCCATCTGCTGCCGCACCGTCTCAGGATTGGCGGCGATTCCGCAATCAACCGCGGTGGTGACATGCGGAATGCGGACCGCGCCCTGATCATCCACTTCGACCTCGACGACCGTCGCAACATAAGTCAGGAAGGCGCGGTGAACCGCAATCCCCATGCCGCTTCCCTTCCCTGATTTCTTCTTGCCCCAGTTCGCTTTCTCGGCGGCCAGTTCGGCGACGCGGCGGAGACGTCCAGTATCGTACGGATATTTCTCCGCCACAGCGGGAGGCCCGCCCGCATCGATCGTGCGGGCTGACCCGATGAGCGTCAGCAGATATTCATAGGGATCGCGGTTGGCGGCATAAGCGAGTTCGTTGGCAAACGACTGCACGGCAAACGCGTGATAAACGTTCGCCACCGACCGAAGCCAGCCGATCCGCACGTGCGCCGTAGCCGGGCCGTTCTCGGAACGGAAATTCGGCACGTCAAACGGAATCACATTCCAGCCTAACGACATCTCTCCGGCGCCGCTGTAAACTGCATCCTTATCGAAGGTCGATCCGATGGGCGGAAACACGGACCGCTGCAACCAGGCTTTCGGTTTTCCGTTGTCGTCGAGCGCGGCCTTCAAGTACATGGCGGCGACGGAGTGGAAGTAGTCGAACTTAATGTCGTCCTCCCGGCTCCAGACCACCTTAACCGGCTTGCCCGTGTTCTTAGACAGGACCGCCGCCTCGATCGCAAAGTCAGGCAGCGATTTGCGCCCGAAGGCCCCGCCCAGAAAAGTCACGTGGCAAGTGACATTCTCTTTCTTGATGCCCAGCGCCCGGCCCACTTCCTCCTGCACACCCTGCGGGTCCTGCGTGGGCGACCAGACGGTCACCTTGCCGTCCCGCACATCAGCGACAGCGACCGGCGGCTCCATCGACGCATGTGCCAGGTGCGGGGCGAAATATTCGGCTTCCACGATCTTGCCGCCCTTGGCAAATTCGGCATCGGGATCGCCCACAGCGTGCACGACTTTGCCCGGCTGGCGGGCAGTCTGCTGCAGCTGCTTCTTGTACTCGGTGGAGTTGTAAACGGCGTGGCTGCCGTTGTCCCATTCGATCTTCAGCCGATCACGCCCCTTGAATGCCGCCCAGGTGTTGTCGGCGATGACCGCGACTCCACCCAGCGGCTGCGCGGCATGCGGAGGAGTGAACGGATCAACGGGAATCGTTTTCTTCACTCCAATCACCTTAAGTGCAGCCGACTCGTCGACGGATTTGACCTTCCCTCCGAGCACGGGCGGGTGAGCGATGGCAGCATAGAGCATGCCGTCAACCCGCACGTCCATGCCGAACAGCGGCTTGCCCGAGCAGATTTCGTGCACATCCAAGCCGGGTGCGGGCTTGCCGATATAGCGCCACTCCTTCGGAGACTTGAGGTGCAACTCTTCTTTCTTGGGAACCGGCAGCTTTGCGGCCGCGGCAGCCAGTTCGCCGTAGCCAAGCTTGCGGGAGGAGTTCTTGTCCGAGACGGTGTGGACGGCGTCGGTGACGCACTGCGATTCCGGAATCCCCCACTGCTGCGCGGCGGCGCGCACCAGCATCAGACGCGCTGTGGCCCCAGCCTCGCGCAGTACATCAAAGAACTCGCGTAGGGAGTGGGAGCCGTCGGTGTCCTGCGAACCGTAGCGTGAGTCGCCATCGCCTTGCAGGACTTGGACGCGGTTCCAGTCGGCGTCGAGTTCGTCGGCAAGGACGCGGGGAAGGCTGGTGCGTACACCGTTGCCCATCTCGCTGCGGTGCGCCACGATCAGAACCGTGCCGTCAGTCTGAATACCGACAAAGACTCCGGGGTGGAATGCCGTGGCGTCAATCGAAGGGAGTGCGCCCGCCGCCGAGCCTGGCCCCTGCCCGGGTGCATCGAGTCTCGCCGCCTTTGCCAGAAGTGGGGATCTCCCTGCCCACAACACGAACGCGCTCGCCGAGAGCATCCCTTGCAGAAAATGCCGGCGGGAGACATTTTCAATGCTGATCTTTTCCACGGTAACTTCTTCCCTGCCGGTCTTCTCCAGGGCCATGTCTAGGGGGATCATGCCGTCTCCTTCGCCGGCTCTTTGATCGCGGCACGAATGCGCTGGTAAGTTCCGCAGCGGCAGATATTGCCTGCCATCGCCGAATCAATGTCGTCGTCGGTTGGCTTCGGCTTCTCCGAGAGCAGCGACACGGCCTGCATGATCTGGCCCGGCTGGCAGTAGCCGCATTGCGGGACGTTCACCTCAGCCCAGGCCTTCTGCACCGCATGCGGGCCGTGGGCCGATATGCCCTCAATGGTTGTGATCTCGCGGCCCTCCATCGTGGCCATCGGCTTGCTGCAGGAGCGGATGGCCTTCCCGTTGTCCAGCACGGTGCACGCACCGCACAAGGACATGCCGCAGCCGAATTTTGTGCCGGTGAGGCCGAGAATGTCGCGCAGGTACCACAGCAGCGGCATGTCAGGATCGCCGTCGAACGATCGCGCAACTCCGTTCACCTTGAAGCGAGTCATAGGAACACTTCCTCGGATGGAGTGGTAGGAATTACCGCAATATTTTACTGCGGAACGGCTCCTGCACGCAGGGACGAACTTCCAGGCAGAGATGCGCAAGAAAGTTGTCCTTCATTTTGAGATGGCTCTCAGCTTCCCTTGCCGGTCGCGATCGCGAAAGCCGCCGCGGTGTAGATCACCAGGTTGCCAACGCCGTACATCCCATGCAGCAGATGAATCACGATGGCCAGGGTGAAGACCGCGACCAGCACCCATGCGCCCCGGATCGCCGTGGGCGGGATCAGCAGAAGGATGCAGCCGATGATTTCGCCCCAGCCCATAATGAGGCGAACGATGCCTGGCACGTGAGTTCGGGCGAAGTCGTGAGCCGCACCGGGCAGGACGAACTGCACCGCTTCGGCAAGAATCACGATTCCCAAGACCCACTGCAGCACGGTCAGGGCCATCTTCGTTTGGGCAGAACTCATTGCGCTCTCCTGTTCTCCGTCACTTCTCGGCAGTCCGTTTGCGCGGGGACTTGGCCTTGATTTCCTTCAGGCGGTGGCTGGCGCTGGAATCGAGATCCAGTTCGTAAAATTTCTTGAGCTCGCGAATGCGTTCGAGCGAGGCCGGGCTGAAGGGCGTCTTGCCGTCGAAGGCGTGGAGCACGATGCCTTCGAGCAAGTCTCCGAGGGTCATGTCGTGGTAATCGGCGAATGCCTTGAGGACCTTGAGAATTCTTTTTTCGATGCGCACGCCGGTCTGCACGCGCTCGATTTCGAGTTTGGGATCGTCAGTCATGTGTACCACTGTACCATGGTACATAAGTGATCGCAGGTCCCTTCGCGATGCGCGCGCCCGTTCCGAGTGGAATCACCAAACAGCGCTTGTCCATCAGGGTCGTGCCGCATATATAATCATCAGCCAAGTCCAAACACGGCAACCAGGAGTCTCCCCTTCTTCTCCGCATGAATACGATGATGGCCAGGGTGCGCAGCCTTTCCTCATTCACCAGACTGGCCCTCGCGCTGGTTTCGCTCGCCTACCTATTGCAAGTGTTCACTCCCCTTCGGCTCGTAGGCGACGGAATCGACTACCTGCTCGAGGCGAGCTCCGCCATGGACGGCGGGGGCTTCCGCGTCCATGGTGAATCGACCATTCGTCGTCCCCCAGGCTATCCAGCGTTGATCGTAGTGTTGGCCAAGGCGGGTGTGGGCTACTCCTGGGCGATTGTCGCTCTGAATTGTTTGCTTCTGGGTGTGGGGTGTTGGGCCAGTTACTTGCTATTGCGTCGCTCGCTCCAAATCGAGACCGAGGTCGCACAGTTTATGTGCCTGATGACTCTTTTGTCCTCGGTAATGATCCGGCACGTCACCTACCCGCTGAGCGACATCAGCTATTTCGCGGCGTCCTCCATCTGTCTGCTGGTTTTGCTTAGCGCTGAAACCGGCGTTCTGGCTCGCAGATTCTGGCGGCTGATCTTTGTTCTTCCACTCATAGCCTTCTGCATTGAGCTTCGTACCGTCGGAATCACTCTGATCCCGGTTCTTATGTGGGCAACGATCGGCGGGCAGGACGGCGCGAGAAAAATCGTTCGCTGGCTGTGGGAGCATCGACTCCGATCCGGGCTTCTACTGCTCGGACTGCTTCTGCTGGCGACCGTGATCATCCGGAGGGGCGACGTTTTTTTCGCGTCCCGTTATGTCAGGTACAACCTGGGCGTGCTCGAAAGTCGAGGTATTCTGGCCAACATTTTTCTGAACTTGCGTCTCCGCTCGTTCGAATGGGGCGGGCTGATTCTGAATGTATCGGTAACGAGCGTGCCCCCACGGTTTTGGCCCGCACTCCAGGTCGTCGGATTCCTCGGCATACTCGTGGGCTTGACCGGGATTTGGCAAAAAAGCAGAAAGTTTGATTCGCTCATTTGCTATGTACTTGGCTATGGATCTGTCGTGCTCGTCTGCTCTTGGTATGACTCCAGGCTTTGGTTGCCGGTGGTTCCGTTCCTGTTGGGCTTCCTTTGGCTTGGACTGAAGCGCTTCGCTTCCGCCAAAACAATGCGCTGGATGATGGTGGTGTATTGCACGTTCTATTGTCTGCTCGGTGTTCTGGCTCTTGCCTATAGCGCACGTCTGACACTGGCGGGACCACGCTTTCCCGATCTCTATGGAGATGGCCGCCTGGCCGCCACCTACCGAACGGCCTTTCGGGGAGAGACGCCGGCCAATCCGAACGATATTGATCCAGACGTGCTCTACTTGCTGCGTCGCTACGAATGGCGTCTCGCCACAAAAACACCTGCGGACAAGAAGTGATCGCCGGGCGGATTGTTTATAATCTCCTTTCCTCACAAGGAGATAAAGGATTCTCTTGGCACTCGACGACAAGATTTACCAATTGCGGCGCGAGAAGCTGAAACAGATCGAGGCGCTTGGCCAAAACGTCTATCCGACGAAGTACAACGTGCCGCACACGATCGGCTACTGGCGGGACAAGTACAAGGACGCATCCGCCGAGCAGCTCGGCTCGGAACGCCCGCAGGTGCAAGTGGCGGGACGCATTACAGGAATCCGACTGATGGGCAAGGCTGGCTTTGCGCACTTGCAGTCAACGTCGCGCCGAGATCGCGTCGGAAGCAGACAAATCCAGATCTACGTGAGAAAGGATGCGGTCGGTGAGAAGGGATTCGAACTCTACAGGCTGCTAGACATCGGCGACATCATTGGCGCCCGGGGCTATCTATTCCGGACCAAGACAGGCGAACTTTCAGTTCATGTCGAGGAACTCACATTCCTAGCCAAGGATCTGCTGCCACTGCCCGAGAAATGGCACGGGCTGACCGACGTCGAGCTGCGTTACCGACAGCGGTATGTTGACCTGATTGTAAACCCCGAGGTCCGCGAGGTCTTCCTGAAGCGCACGGAGCTCATAAAATCAATGCGTCGCTTTCTGGACGAGCGCTGGTTCATTGAGGTCGAAACCCCCATGATGCAGCCCATCGCGGGCGGAGCCGTGGCCAAGCCGTTCGTCACCCATCACAACACGCTCGACATGGATCTTTACCTGCGCATCGCGCCGGAACTCTATTTGAAGCGGCTGCTGGTGGGCGGATTCGACCGCGTGTATGAGATCAACCGCAACTTCCGCAACGAAGGCCTGGGATGGCGCTGGAATGCCGAGTTCACCATGCTCGAGTTCTATCAGGCCTATACCGACTACCAGGGCGTGATGGATCTCACCGAGGAGTTGATCACGCAGGCAGCGAAAGACGTGACCGGCGGAACGAAGACGAAGTGGGGCGACCAGGAGATTGATTGGGCGAACTGGCGGCGGATGACGATGCGCGAGGCCATCATTCATTTTTGGCCGGAGTCGGCGGGCGCGAAGCCGGAAATAAGCGACTTCGCCACGAGCGAAGGCGTGAAAGAGCTTGTCGAACGTTTCAACGCGGCTCACTCACACATGGCTTACGATCCCAATGCGGTTGCGGGCAAGACAATCGCGGGCTTGTTCGAGGCCGTCGCCGAGGAGCATCTGACACAGCCGACGATCATCTACGAGTTCCCTACCGCGGTCTCACCGCTCTCCAAGCAGAAGCCGGACGAACCGGACTGGACCGAGCGCTGGGAAATTTTCGCCGGGCAGATGGAAATCTCCAACGGCTTCAGTGAACTAAATGATCCGGAGGACCAGCGACGGCGGTTTGAGGCGCAGCTCAGAGAACGCGAGCGTGGCGATGAAGAAGCTCACCAGATGGATGAAGACTACATCCGGGCGCTAGCGTACGGTATGCCGCCGGCTGGCGGCGTAGGCGTGGGGATTGACCGGCTTTGCATGCTGCTGACCGACTCGCACACCATCCGCGATGTGATCCTGTTCCCCCTGCTCCGGCCAGAGAAAAACTCGGCCGCGGAGGACGCGGAGGACACTGAGGGAAAGACCTAGCCCGAATTATTCATGAGGATTGCTGCGGTTTTGAAAGGGCGCGGCTTTCAGCCGCGCCGATAACGGAACAAAAACAAGTCCGGCTTAAGCCGCTGGGGTGAGCTGTTTGCAAGCATCCTGTGATCTTGGAAGGGAAGACGGCAACGCGTCTGTCCTCCAGGGGCTGAAGCCCCAATTCTCAGGCGGGCTACGGCGGCGCGGCTGGAAGCCGCACCCTTTCAAAGCAGCTTCATGAATAATGCAGCCTAGGTTCTGCGATTACTTTTCGTGTATTAACTGCCCAGTACCTGGATATGCACTATCAGCAGTGCATGCGGATTTCTATACTTTTCTTAGTTTCGGGCTCAGCAGTGGCGGCGCTACCGTAATGTCCGCATGCCTGCGGGACATTGGGTCGGTAGCGCCTTTGCCGTTTTGACACGCTCTACTTCGATTTCCCCGCCGCGCTGCTGGCGGAAGCCTTCTCTGCTGTCTTTCCAATCCAAGTCCGCGGCGGTTCGTAGGGGGGACGATCGGGGCTGAAGTTTGTGCTCAGGTAATCGATCAGAGCATCGCGATCATTGGCATCGACCACCGCTCCCCACTTCACCATCTTGTCGACTTCCTTGGCCCACGCACCCTTGCTGAGGCGCTGCTGCAGGATGATGCGCGCCTCATGACACTCCAGACACGATGTGGTGGCCTTGGCTTGCATGGGACCGGGAGGGAGATCCTCGGTTACCTTCACCGAAGTGGGTTTCTGCGCAAACGTGGCGATGGGAGACATCGCAGCCAAAGTAATTGAGATTATTGCAATCGCCAATAGCATCGCCGACAGCCGGGCTGTGCCCGGCCGGACAGCCGAGGGCGGCTGTCCCCACATGAAGCTCCTCTGGCCCACGAAGTTCCTGTGGCCCGCATCACCGCCGGCAGATGCCCGCTTCGAATCGTCATTCTCATGCCACATGGATCTTGACCTGATCGACGGCATTGTAGAGATATCCACTGGGATTCCAGGCAGCGATGGCGGGCTGAGTTCGTCCCTGAGAGTCCGTGGCGCGCGACAGAATCGTATAGTCGCCGCCTTTGGCCCTCCAATCATAGGTCCAGAGGCACCACGCATAATGAGCCTGCTCGCGGCCAAGGCTGACAGGATTCCAGCTGGCGCCGCCGTCGGTGGAGACTTCCACCTTCACGATGCTGGCTTCGCCAGCCCACGCGGCTCCGTGGACAGCGATTTTACCGGCCTTAAGGCTCGCGCCATCCAGCGGGCCGGAGATCACCGACTTCACATTTAATGCCGTGAGCGGGTGGGTATCTTCTGGCTTCACGGTATCGCCCGGCTGCGCGGGCTGATTGGGAAAGCGGTAACCGGGACTCATGAAGTTGCCTGCGAATTCTGATTCCAGAACCTTGATTTCAGTCAGCCACTTGCAGGATGCCGCCCCGATCCAGCCGGGAACGAGGGCGCGCGCGGGAAAACCGTGATGCTTGGCCAGGGGCGCTCCGTTCATGTGAGTGGCGATCAACGTGTCAGCATCCAGCGCTTTCTCGATCGGGATGCTGCGAATGAAGGGAGGGACTTTGCCCGGGATTTCATCGAGTCCGCGGAACATGACATGCTTGCCGGTGGGCTTGATTCCGGCGCGCTCCAGCACGTCTCCCAGGCGGGGGCCGGAGAATCGTGCGGTACTCACCGCGCCTTTTCCCCACTGAATGCCGGGGACCTGCGGATGATGCAGGGCGCGGCCGTTGCCGGCGCATTCCAGCGTGTTGACAATGGAGTGTGATTCTAGCTTGGCGAGTTCGCTCAAGGTCAGACTGATCGGTTTGGCGACTTCACCTCCGACGGTAACGCGCCAGCCGTCAGGGTCGAGCTGGCTCGGTTCGTGCATGTGGTTGCGGACGAAGAAGTGAGGAACGGGAGTCAGCCAGGTGTTGAGGTACTCGACCGGCGTTTCCAGGTCAAGGAAGCGAAAGGAACGAACGATCATGCCATCTTCGCCTGGAATCTCGATGGTGCCGCTCTGAGGGACAGGCAGCGCCCTCGATAACAGCAAGGGAACGGCGCCGATCGTCATAGCGGCACCGGACATCTGTCTTAGAAAGTCGCGTCTCGAATTCATAGAGTCTGGGAGAGCCGAATGTCGCACTCGGAGTTGAGATATCGGCGGCGAATAGCTTAACACCGCCGGCCCGGAAAAGGAGAGTAACCAAAACCGGGCCGACGGCGATTCTGGGGAGCGAGCTCTCCAGAACCGACGTTTCAGTTCGACAACTAGAAGATGTAGACCGTATCGAACTGCATGCGCACGAGCCAGGGTTCGGTGGTCGCCAGCGGGCGTCCGACTAGGGCCGTGACGCCGAGCTGCACGTTTCGATCGAACTGGTAGAAGGAATCGAAACGGTGCTGGGTGACGTTGCTGCCCTGGCGGATGTCGCTGTAGTTCAAGTTCCCCACCACGGCTTCGCGCTCGATGTAAATGTGCGTGTAGCCGAACTGGAAATCACCCTTTTCCTGCAATCGGCCGACGCGTCCTTCCATCCAGTATCCACGGCGTTGATTGGCGAAGCACGGTGAGTTTGCAGTTTGCTTGTAGGTCGCCGTAGCGGTATTCGCGGGAGCGGCCAAGATGTTCGCAAGATTCTGGCAGGCACCCATGTTCTGCACGTAATCGCCAATGAATGCCAGAGGAGCGCGCGGGTGCCCGGTGTCGACGTCGAGACGCGCAAGGCTGTCGAAGAGCTTGAACTTCGAGGCAAACTGCGCGTTCGTGATGCTGGTAACTCCGGTCGGATAAGTCGTGCCGTTCACCGTGATGATTGTGGTTGCAGTCGTCGTGTAGATCGAGTCCTGCACGGGGTTCGCGGAATACAGCGGCAGGTAGCCCGAGAACGGAGTCTGAGGATTCTTGGTGCTGGCGCGCGCCAGGGCGATTGCGATCGCATCGGCCCCCCGGTAGTCATAGAACCCGGAGTAGGCATTCAGAG
>Ga0209517_10000586_pt1 | contig 61236 bp, 47 predicted proteins | sample PeaSoiMetSII2010_FD_187695 | JGI IMG/M metagenome (GOLD analysis project Ga0209517, IMG submission 187695) | Peat soil microbial communities from Weissenstadt, Germany - SII-2010 (SPAdes) (version 2) | ecosystem: Environmental > Terrestrial > Soil > Wetlands > Peat | place: Germany... | reverse complement strand
ATTGGGTTGGCGACGACTATGACCCCGACGCTTTCTCCATCGAGGACGTCAACCACATGCTCACGCCTTTGCGTCGTCGCCGGGACAAAGCCTCACGCGGTTAGTCGCCAGCACGGTAAACAAATACGATGGAACTAACCTCCTGCGTCACGTAAACGAGGCCGAGGTGGTACTTGGCGCCCTCCTTCGCCGTGCGTACCCAAACGTCCAACAGGTCGTCCTCCTTGGACGACGGCAACACATTATGTGCCTCCTCGACGAAGATCAGAAGTTGCGGCGGTTCCTGGCCGTGACAAAAGGCCTTCTGGTTCTCTTCGAAGATTCGTCGCATTACGCGGTCGGCCGATGACTTGTTTAGAACAGGGTCGCCACTCGACTGGTCGATGATGACCAACTTACCGGCGACAAGATCGTTGTAGATGTCCTCGGCGTAGTCAGTACCGGTTAGGTGCGTATGCTGATCGGCGACTCGTCCAATCAGTCTTGAGCCGTTCGGGTACGCGAACATAGAAAGAATCTTCCGGAGGTTGTCATCTGCCCACGAGTCGTCGTTTTTCTGTACGTAAGTCTTATCGAATTGCTGGAATGCCGACGCGCTGTCCAAGATGTAATCGTTCAGGATCGCGCACACCCTAGCCATTTCGCCCCAACTAATCTCCTTTTTCTGAAGGATCGTTGCGCACGTGGCATAGTTACCCGGATCCTTGCCGGCGCTAGTTGCCATTGCATTGACGAAATCTGCACTGAACAGCGATTGAGGCTTGCGGAAATCGGGTTTGAGGTTGTCCGGCGGTTTCAGGCCAGCCTGAGTGAGTAGGGCACGATAACAGAGCACCCGGCGACGATGGCGGCACATGTCGCCGCCGAACGGGTTGACGCCTTGCGGAAGTGACAGGTTCACGTCGCGGAAGTTTTGCACGTACTTTACTGTGCCTCCCGCTGCAAGCGCGCCATCGATGATCTCTTTGCCAATGTCGAGGTTCTGATCGACGTGGAAGTTTAGCAACATTAGCCTGCGATCAGGGTCGTTGGGGTGGGGTGTGATGCCATAGGTGACCACGTCGTCTCGCAGTTCGTTCTGCAACGCTGCTGGACCGCACATCCAGACGTTCTTGATGGCAACCGGGTTAGTGCCACCGCCCATGTCCTGCGTGTTCTCGTTCGCGTATTCGCCGTTGGGGTCGAATACGACCTGCCCGATACGCTTCGGTGCGGCGGCCCACCGAAGTTCGAAGATCGACTTCAGGATGATCTTGGTCGTGTTCGACTTTCCCGTGCGCGTCATCCCGAAGAGCGCAGTCTTTTGGCCGAGTAGGTCCGTAGGTGTAATTTCAACCCGAACCCCGCTGATCTGTTGGAAGGGTCGATTCGTGGAGGCGTAGCGGACCTGACCGACCGACACCATCAACTCACCTGCATCGAGGTGGGTACGGGGCTCGCGGTAGTTCACGATGCGCTGCAAAACGTCGGAGCGCGGCTTGTACACCTTGAGCCCGCGGTTTGGATAGTAGTTGCTGAGGTCCGAGCCGAATGCGAGTCTAAAGAGCGGAGCCGCGTCCGTACCGAGGTTCGCGACGTAAAAAGTCCCAAGGACGCGGCACCTGACTCCGGCGTAACTTAGTAGGTGGTGCGTGGTCGGATCCATAACGTCGCGATCGTCCCAACTCTTGTTGACTTCTCCGCTCACCCGCTGAGCCGTCTCCACGCGGACGCGTAGCGCTTCCTGTGCGTTCGGGAGGTCGGCGTGGTCGAGGACCCGCAGCAGGATAACCGACGCGTCTTCCTCGCGAACGTCGATTTCGGAGTTCGGCGTGGTCCGCGCCGCCACCAAAAAGGAGAGCGCCGGAATCCCCCCGACCTGCCGTCTGTGGAAGTCGTGTATCTGAACGAGGGCCTCCTCGTACCCGAGCGAGAAGACCTCCCCGACGTAGGCATCGCCAGGAACAAGCTGCGCCAGCAGCGAGGCCGCTTCAATCAAGGGAGGTGCGAGTTGTTTCTGATTAAGTTGCTGTGCGACTTTGGAGACAATCTTCGGCATTTCGGACTTCTCTTCTGCGGTAAAGGACCGTTACACTCATGTGGCAAGATCTACCTACATCGCCTGAAGCCCCTTGAGATATCGGCTCCCAAGATCAGACCCGGGTCAGGGTTGTCAGCGACCATCCTCGGTGTTGCTCGTCAGCCTTAACAGGCCCAACTCGCCCTTAGGCAGACCCGGACAAAACCGGTCAACGTCGGCCTAAGACGAAACCACCTGCGATGAGGTGGGGCGGAGCCGCCTTGATTATAACGGCTTCCTCGGTGTGCAACAACCTCCCCGTCAGTCTTGCCCAGACAAATCCTCGGCGCCGTCACGATCCGTAGATGTGCGCCGATCGACGCGAGCCAGACCGGTTCTGGGAGGCGAGTACTGCTACCAACCCTCCCCTTCATCTCGGTAGGCAGGCGACAGGGCTATTAGGCCCCCACCCAATGTGCTAAGTGAACAGCATTGGCTTTAGCCTCGGATAAGGCGCTATCGGCCCGATCAGCGGAGCGGCCCAATCGTGAAAAGCGGGCATCACGCCCGTGCCCGCGGAGTCCCTCCACTCGGCGGGGAACAGCTTTTCGCGAAACGCCACCTTGTCGAACGCCGTTCGTCCGGTAGACACGCTGTAGCTTTCTCCGGGGTTCCGCAGCAGCGTGATCATCTCGCCCGAGACGCCGTCGAGCGCGGCCCGCACCGCTGCCTGTCCGCAGAGCCGCGCCTCCTCCCAATCGGCCGGACATGGGAAAGCCACGCTCGATCGCCCCAGCAATCCGGGCTTCTCGCTGCGCGTGCGGAGGCGCAGCCCGTTCTCCACCAGAACCGCCAGCCGATGCGCCAGGTTCAACGCCAGGCTGCCGCGCGACACTTCGCGCACGTCCGCTCCGAACCGTTCCCCGGTCTCATCCAGTTGCCCTTCGCACACCGCAATGACGCACCGCCCGAGCCGCCGGTAGACGCCGTCGATATCGCTCATCAGCTTTTCGAGCGGAAGCCGGACTTCCGGAAAATAGATGAGGTGCGGCGCGTCATCCGGCTCGCTGCGGGCGAGGGAAGTCGCGGCCACGAGCCATCCAGCATTGCGTCCCATCACCTCCACGAATTCCACCTGCCCGGGGAGCGAGAGATTGTCCGCGCCGATATCGCGGACGGCGCATGCGAAGAAGCGCGCCGTGCTGGCGTAGCCCGGTGTGTGGTCGGTTTCAAACAGATCGTTGTCGATGGTCTTGGGAATGCCGATCACCTGGATCTCGTAGTGCAAGTCCCGCGCCATGTTCTCGATTTGCCAGGCCGTTCCCATGGAGCCGTTGCCGCCGGTATAGAAGAGGCAGCGCACCTCGTTGGCGCGCATCACGTCGAGCGCCCGCTCCAATTGCTCCGGCGAAACTTCAAGCCGCGAAGAGCCCAGTGCCGATGCCGGGGCGCGGGAGATGGCGTCGAGGGTCGCCGGATCCTGGCGAAACAAGTCCACAAAACTCCCGCCGAGAATCCCTTCGATGCCGTTCCAGGCGCCGTACAACCCGCCGATGGCGCTGTGGCGGCGCGCCTCCTCGATCACGCCCAGCAGGCTGGCATTGATCACCGCGGTGGGGCCACCGCTATGCGCGACGAGCGAGATCACTCGGCACCGTGGTGATGCACGTGCCATCCCAGGTACGTGCCGAAGGCTTCGCTCAATGCGGCGGCGGAGCGGGAAGCGTTCATGGCGGCATGGTGCTCGAACCCGTTCTTGCAGATGTAGCGCATCAGTTTCTGCAATCCGGGCACTTCCACCACCGCGCGGGCCCCGAAGGTGGCGAGCGGGTCGTCGGTGAACCGGCCTTCGCCCACATAACTGCGCAGGCATCCGGCGCGGTCGTCGGTGCTCAACCGCGCGAACGTGACCGGCCCGGCGGGCGTCCGCCCCGCCACCGCTCCGTAAGTGTTCTGCTCGCCCAAAATGGTGCCCAGGATCTCGGCGGTGCCTATCCGGATATCCGGCAGAAACGTCTTGGCCCAATTGCCGCAATGGAAGAACACGCACTTGTCGGGGTCGTCGCCGTAGTTGTTGTTCCAGTCCACCAGCGCGCTGGGCGTCCCGGAAGCCAGTTGCAGCGCGTACATGGCGGCCAGTCCGGTGATGTCCACCTCACAGGCGCTGGGCATGAGCTGGTTGCTCATCATGCTCATGATGGTGCAGGCGTTGACGCCGTAATTTTCCTGGAGCGAACTCCAGCACTGGAGCGCCGTGGCGTGAATTTCGTACCGCTCCATCCACTCGTCGAGCGCCACCGCCAGCTTGGCCATCTTGCGCAGCGCCTCCGGAGGCACGCCATCCGCGCTCGCGTAATCGCGGATCTCCCGGAGCTTGGCTGCCACCGGCGCGTCCGCGTCGGCCAACCGGCCCGCGCGCCCGAACAGCTCGGAGAGGTCGATGGTGGAGACGCTGATCCCCGCGGCCTGCAAAAGCTTCTCGCTGTACCGCGTGGTGTTGAACGCGTTGGGCCGCGCGCCCACCGCGCCCAGCCGCACCCGCCGCATGCCGTTGGCCACCTTGCACGTGGCGACGAAGCGGCGGAGGTCGTCGTGGAATTCCGGAGCGTCCGGGCGGATGGTGTGCCGGGTGGTCAGGGTGAACGGGAAGCCGTACTGGCACAGGTTATTGCACACGGAGATCTTGCCGCAGAAGGCATCGCGGCGGCGCTCCACCATGAACTGCGACACGTCGTCGGGATACGCCTGGACCAGCACCGGCACGTTGAGGCCGGACAGCTGGAGCGTGTCGGCGATTCCCTTTTCGTCGCCGAAATTCGGCAGCGTGATCAGAACGCCTTCGATGCGGCCGCGATGAGAACGAAACAGGTCGGCGCAGCGTTTGGCGTGGCTCCAGGTTTCCACGGCTCCCAGCTTGGTATCGCTTTCGTCGAGGATTACGGGCTCGATATCCATTTCGGCGAACAGCGAGAGGATATCCTTGCGGCCTTCCGACACCAGCGCGTCGGGAAAGAAATCGCGGTTTCCTACGATGACTGCGAGGGTAGCTTTGGACATACTCTGATTATCGGCTCAGTTCCCGCGTAGGGAGCAGGCGGCGCAACGCTTCGGGCGACACGTTGCGGCCGCACAGGATAATGACCACGCGCTTCGCTCGATAGCGGGCGGTGTCCTTCAGAAAGGCCGCCACGGCCACCGCGGCGGCGCCTTCGATGAGCCAGTGCTCGGATTCGAGGATCAGCAGCATGGCGGCGAGGATCTCGTCTTCCGAAACCAGAACGGAGCGATCGATGACTCTGCGGCAAAGCTCGAGCGTCACCGATCCCGGTTCCAGGCCGCCGGCGGTGCTTTCGGAAAGCGTGGGCCGCTCGGCTACGTCGATGATCCCGCCGGCTCGCAGGCACTGGAGCAGCACGGGCGAGTTTTCCGGCCAGCAGCCGACGATTTCGGTGCGCGGCGAAACTTCCTTCAGATACGCGCCGATGCCCCCGATCAGGCCGCCGCCGCCGACCGCCGCGAACACCGCGTCGATTTCGGGCAACTGGCGATCGAACTCGCACGCGATGGTGCCCTGCCCGGCGATGACATCGGGATCGTTGTACGGCGAGATGAAAACGCGGCCCGACTCTTCGGCGGCGCGCCGGGCCGCGAGTTCCGCCGCCAGAGGGTCGCTTCCGGCGTAGCGGATGCGCGCGCCGAATTGCCGGATGCGGTGAGCTTTGGCGGGCGAGACCTGGGACGAAACGTAGACCTCGGCGGGGATGCCGCGCGCCTGCGCGGCCGCGGCCACACCGAGACCGTGATTGCCGTTCGAGGCGGCGACCACCCCGGCGGCGGACTGCACAGGGCCGAGCAGCGACAACTTGTTGGATGCGCCGCGGAATTTGAAGCTGCCGGTGTGCTGTAGATGCTCCAGCTTCAGAAACACGGTCGCGCCACTGCCGGGCGCGAGTGCTGCGGACTCCTCCACCGGAGTTTCCCGCAGATAGGGCGCGATGCGCTGGTACGCGTCGGCAACCGCATTCCTGGTCATGTAGGACAGTCTACTGGAACCCGGTGTATGCTATACCCATGCCGATCGTGTCGAGACAGATAGAACCGGGGATTGAGGTGATCGCCGTGTCAGGCCGGCTGGTCTTCGGCCGCGAAGTGGAGCAGTTGGAATCCGCCGTGGACGGTGTGATCCGAAGGGGAAAGACCCGGTTGGTGTTCGATCTCACCGCGCTGGATTACGTCGACAGCTCCGGCATCGGGGCGATTGTGAAGTGCCTCACAGACGTCAAGAAAGCCGGCAGCGAGCTTCGCGTGGCTGGTTTGAACCCCAGGATCCGCAAGCTGTTCCAGATTTCCGGTGTGGACCAGATACTTTCCGTGTTCCCGACGGTGGCCGACGCGGCCGGCGTGTAACAATCTTCACCCTGGACCTTGCGTTGCACTTCCGTTAATTGGGAGGGCAAATCATGAAGATCCGACTGCTCGCCGGGTTCCTGTGCGCCGGCATGCTGTTTGCGCCGTTGATGCCGGCAGCCACAGCGGCGAAGAAGAAGCCTGCCATGAGCGAGGACATGCGGGAGGCCATTGCATTCGAGCGCCACAAGGACCAGGCCGACGCGCGCCAGGCCCGCATAGAAGCGGCGCGTCAGGCGGGTCACAGCGCGGACCGCACCCAGAATCCGGCCCCGCCGGCCGGGAAGAAATAGGAAGCCGCGAGAAAAGCTGAGAATTTCCGGCGGGCGCGACACTATGATGCCAAAAGGCTAGGTTGCCACGGCTCACTCCGAGGCCGTGCGCCATCTATTACGAAAGCGATCCGCCGGACGCGTCCCTCCGGCGGATCGATCTCTTTTAGGAGGGCACACTCGCCGGAATTACTCGTGCCGCTGGGCGGTCAACGCATCCACTTGCGAAGCGCGCCGCGCGGGAAGGTATGCGGCCGTCACGGCCACGCCGAGCAAAGCTGCGGAGACGCCGGCGAACACCAGGGGATCGGTCGCGCGGACGCCGAACAGCAGGCTCGCAAGTGCGCGAAACGGCCAGCGCCGCCGCCACGCCGAGCGCGATTCCGACCGCGGCGAGACCCGCCGCCTGTCCCACTCTCCGCGGCACGGAGGAAAGCGCCGGCGCCAGCCCGAAGAGGATCCCCGTGGCCAGAGAGATCGCGGCGGTGAATGCCAGAACCGCGCCGTCGATCCGCGGTATCGAGCAGCAGGTTCGGCAGCCGGGCATTCTCCAGCCGGGGGATCAACTGCATGGACCATCGGGCGAGCAGGAGTCCGGCCGCGCCGCCCGGATGTCCACCTCGCGCCAGGCCCGCGCCGCCCCACATCGAGTTCGTGGCGGTGAGCCACGCGGAGGTGCAGCGAGGCGACCCGGTCACGGTATGCTGCGGAGTGAAGCGCGCCAGCGGGGTTCGGCGGGAACCGATCGGGATGGCGCTCCCGGCCGTGGCGAAGAAGTGCACGAGGCTTTATCCCGCGCAACTTTGACCTACACGCTGGTGACGGTGGGCGTGGAGGGCCGGACGGACCGGGAGGAATTCTCGATTCGCGTCCGGTAAGGGCGCGCCGCCGACGCGTTTAATGCGCCGGCTCGACGACGGCCGACATGGAACCTTGCGAACGCGGCAGCCGCCAGTCCGCGCCGTAGGATTGGATCTGGTCGCGGGCGAATTCGGCTTCCGGCAACTCGCAGGTGATCAGGATGGTGCGCCCGCAGCGGTCCACCTCTTCGGCATGGCGGTAGGCCTGCTCCAGCGAGAAGATGAAGATCTTCTGGAGCATTTCGATCACGTAGTCGTAGGTGTGGTCGTTGTCGTCCAGGAGCACGACGCGGTAAAGCGGAACCAACTGGTCCCGCTCGAGGACTTCGGTATCGGGAGTGACCGCTGGCTTCGGCATGCGACCGGTAAGACTCAGTATCCGTCAACTGGCCTCCGCGCGACAAGCCGGGCGTTGACTGCCGGGCCGGGCCGGGCGGCGGATTGCCTATGCTAGACTGCTACCATCCATGCCTCAGTGCCCGCATTGCGCGGCCGGGGTGCCGCTGGGGAATCGTTTTTGCGGACGGTGCGGAGCACCCGCGGCGTCTTCAACCGAATCGCCGACCGTGCTCATGCCGCACGGCGCGGCGGCGCGTCTCAGCGCCACTTCAACGCCCGAAGAAGGGCGTTTCTTGCCGGGCACGATTCTTTCGCAGCGTTACCGGATCTCGGCCCGGTTGGGAAAAGGCGGCATGGGCGAGGTGTATCGCGCGACCGACCTGCTGTTGGGCCAATCCGTCGCGTTGAAGTTCCTCCCTGAGGCGCTCAACGGAAGCCAGGCCGCGCTGGAACGCCTGCGCGGCGAGGTGCGCGTTACGCGCCAGATCTCGCATCCCAACGTGTGCCGTGTTTACGATATCGGCGAAGCCGACGGGCAGATGTTCCTGACCATGGAATTCATCGACGGCGAGGACCTGGCTTCGCTCTTGCGCCGCATCGGTCGGCTGCCTCCGGTCAAGGCTCTCGAAATCGCCCGGCGGCTCTGCGCGGGGCTGGCGGCGGCTCACGAGAAGGGCGTGCTGCACCGCGATCTGAAGCCGGCCAACGTCATGATCGATGGGCGGGGCCAGGTTCTGATCACCGACTTCGGCCTGGCCAGCATGGCAACCGACGTATCCTACAGCGACGTTCGCAGCGGAACGCCCGCCTATATGGCGCCGGAGCAACTGGCCGGGGTGGAGGTGACCCAGCGTAGCGACATCTATGCCCTGGGCCTGCTGCTGTTCGAACTTTTTGCCGGCGCTCCCCCTCACTCCGCAACGGACCGGGAGCAACTGAAAGAACTTCGGCAGGTCCAGCCGCCCGCTCTGGCGGACGTGGCGCCCGAGGTCGATCCGGCGGTCGATCACCTGGTGGCGCGCTGCCTGGATCCCCGCCCCGCTAACCGGCCGCAGTCGGCTATGGCCGTGGCGGCGGCCCTTCCTGGCGGAGACCCGCTGGCCGCGGCTCTGGCGATGGGCGAGACCCCCTCTCCGAACCAGGTGGCGGCGGCCGAGCCGGCGGAGACGATGCAGCCCCGGATCGCGGCGGCGTGCCTGGCCGCGCTGGTGATCTCAACGTTATTGGCCGCATGGATATCCGGCAGCAACTCGATACTCGCCCCGTATGCCGCCGACGTCGAGCCCGGCGCACTGGCGCAGACGGCACGCGACATCCTCACCAGACTGGGCTATCCCGGCCGGCCGCCCTGGTCCGATTGGGGGCTGGACGTGGATCGTACGGCGGTTCCATCCCTCGCGCGGCTCGGCAGGTCGGCCATCCGCGCACGTGCCGCTGAGGCTTTTCCTTTCTATTTCTGGTATCGCGCCAGCCTGAAACCGATGGTAGGTTCCAACCCATTCCAGCCGTTTGCCACCTACGACGACCCGCCGCTGGCGGGGCCCGGGATGGTGAGGCTCCGGCTCAGCCGCGATCGGCATCTCGAAGCGCTGACGGCGATCCCGCCGGAACTGGACACCGCGCAGGAACACGCACCGCCGTTCGACTGGAAGGGCCTTTTTGACGCGGCAGGCCTGGATCCGGCGCATTTCGAGCCGGCCGCCCCGGTCTGGACGCCACCGGCGGCCTTCGACGCGCGGGCGGCCTGGCTGGAGACGGGCGCGGCCGACCCTCTGCGGGTCGAGGCGGCTCAATGGCACGGCCGTCCCGTGTTCTTTCGATCTGTCCAAAACTCCGCGGCCGTCCAGGCGCCCGTCCAGCAATCGGTGGCAGCATTCACGGTGTATGCGGTCGCATTGCTGGCCTTGATCGCGGTGCTGGGTTGGTACAACCTGAGGAGAGGCCGCGGCGATCTTCGGGGCGCCATTCGTTTCGGGCTCTTCATTGCGGGCGCGGCGTTGGTTCGGATCGCGCTGATGGCTCCTCTCACGATGGGGCCTCAGGGGTTTCTGATCTTCGTCGCGATCACGGGCAACACTCTCTGGGCCGGCGCGACATCGGCCGTAGGCTATATCGCCCTGGAACCTTTTGTACGCAGGCGGTGGCCGCGCGCGCTGATTGCCTGGACCCGGCTCCTCAACGGCAGGCTTGGCGATCCGGTCGTCGGGCGGCACATGCTGGCCGGCCTGCTGTGCGGAGCAGTGGTGGTTCTGGCGGCCAACCTGCTCGTCGTGCGGGAATACGGTGTTGGACTGCCGAACTGGTCTTATCTGCTGACTCCCAGCGCGAGCCGCGCCGTTCAGGGAGTTCTGAGCGCGCTGATCGGCGCCGCATCGGAGACGCCTATGCTGTTCTGCCTGCTGTTCGTGGCAGTTACGGTCTTTCGGAATCGATGGCTCGGTGCGTGTTTTGCAGGTGCGATTCTGTCTACACCCTATCTTTGGGGAGCGAACTCCCAGGCCCTAGGATGGATCGTCATCCCGCTGCTCGCCATCGGGTTAATGTTTTTCGCCTTACGGTACGGACTTTTGGCGCTGGTCATGGCGATGTTCGTCTTCTCTGTGCTGAGTCACTTCACTCTGACCCTGGACTCTTCGGCGTTCCATTTCGGCATGTCGCTTGCCGCCCTGGCGACGGTCATCGGCCTGGGCGTTTACGCGTACCGGAACGCCGTCGCCGGTCAGCGGTTGTGGAGCTAGCGATCAGCTTCCTTCGAGGCACTGGAAAATCTCCCGGTAGAATTCCGGGTGCGACTTCCACGACTCGGCGGTGAGCAGCTTGCCGTCGCGCACGGCCTGCTTGTGGACGTATTTGGCGCCCGCGCGCTCCACCTCGATGCGCACGTGCGGGTGGCACGTCACCGTCCGGCCCTGGATGACACCGGCGGCGGCGAGGACCTGAATTCCATGGCCGATGGCGCAGATGCACTTGTCCTGCTTGACGAATTCGTGAACCAGCGAGAGCAGGCTGGCGTCGTTGCGCAGGAATTCCGGCGCCCTGCCGCCGAGGATCAGGATCGCGGCGAACTCCCGGGCCGCCACGGCGGTGATCGCCACATCCGCTTCGATGGAGTGGCCGGGGCGCTCGACGTAAGTTTCCCAACCCGGTTCGGAGTCGTGCTGCACCAGGTGCAGGAGGCGGCGCGACTGGGCGGCCACGACGGGCTCCCAAAGCGCTTCCAGAAATCTGTGGCAGGCGTACAGCGCTTCGAAGCTGTTGCCGCCGTCGCCCGTGACAATGAGTACTTTGCGGCTCATCAACGCCAGCATACACCCTAGGCGTGCATTTTTCCGAACAGCGCGCCGTTTTCCTTCAGGATGCGGTCGATGGTCGCGGGGACGGGCTCGGTGGTGAAGACTCCGCGTTCGAAGCTTCCGCCCAGCAGAATTCCGTCGTGGCGCGGAAACATGTAGATGCCGCTGGGGCCCAAGGTCATGTAATTCACTTCGGGCTGCGGCAGCAGGACGGCGAGCTGGCCCTTGATGGGGATCAACTCGGGATCGCCGAACAGGGTGCGCGCGCCGAGGCCGGTGCAGTTGAAAAGCAGGTTTTCGCGAAGGCTGGCCAACTCTTCGGTGGCGCGGAATTCGCGGACTGCCAGCCGGCCGCCGGCCAGCAGGAAATCGCGCATCAGGGCGTTCAGGTAGATGGCCGGCTCGATCAGCATGCTATACCGGCGGTGGGCGTACGGCACGTCGAAGGGGTTCTCGGCGGGGGCGAGTTGCCTGGGTTCCGGATAGAGGGGCTCGATCTCGCTGGCGGGGCTTTCCGGCGGCGGAGGCTGGAACGCCGCGGTTGCCGACAGCGTATACAGCGGGAGCCACCGGACGGCGTAGCGGTCGCCGGCCAGCGATTGGTAGCGCCGGAAAGCGAAGCGCGCGGCGGCGCCGAACTGGCGGCGGAATTCGGGAGTCACGCTCGGCCCGTCGAAGAGCGAGACCGGCTCCCAGAGCCCGCCGGCGATATTGGAAGTGGTCGTTGGCGGGACGTCGCGCGCGTAGATCGCGGGGCTGTAGCCGCGCTCCTGGAGCAGGCGCGCGGTGGAAAGCCCTACCACGCCGCAGCCGATCACGGCGCAATCCCGCAGCTCGGTCTTAGCCGCCTCCTCCACCGCGAGCTGCGCCGTTCCCCAGGAGAGGGTGATGCCGGCGCCGCCGTGACCGTAGTTGTGGATCACGACCTTCTCGCCCAACTTCTCGGCGCGCACCACGAAGCCCGAGGGCCGGAACGGCCGCAGCCCGGCCACCGTGCGGATCACGCGTTCGCTCGAAACGATGACGGGTGCGAGGCGAGATCGGAGGGGCGGCAACGTCGCGGCGTTGCGGCGCGCGGCGCAACCGGCGAGCAGTGCGGACGAACCCAGAAATCCCCTGCGAGTGATGCGCATAGGGATATGGTACGGCAAGCTGCTACGTGGGGCGGGCAATCCTGCCCGCGGCCGGCTGTCAGCCGGCGGGTCGGCAACGAGACACCACACTAGTTCTGGGGCAGCGGATCGCCCCGATTGAGAGTGTAGGGGTCGCTGTAGGCCGGCTTGATCCGGTCGTTCACCATGCCGCCCCAAACCATGAAAAAGGCCCACTTCGGTTGAGCCTTGAGAACTTCGGCCGTGGGCGGAGTTCCCACCTCGCCGAGCGCCACCGGCTTGCCGTCGGCCAGGGCCATGATTTCGTAGTAATAGCGGTCGCTCAACACCCGGTAGTTGTCGTAGCTGACCACGTCGACGAACTTCTGGCCGGGGAAGAATGTGGCGAACTCTCCGCTGGGGGCGGGGCCGTTCTGGTTCCACACCCAGATCAGGTTGTCCAAGTGATGAACGTAGACCATGCGTGCGTACACTTCCCGGTAGAGCTGGGCGGTGCCGCTCGGTCCGGGACGCCCGCCCCACCAGAAGAAGCCGCCGTTGTTTTCGTGCATGGGCCGCCACAGCACCGGGATGTGCGCGTCCTGAAGCTGCTTCAGATAGCCCGCCGCGGTGTCCATGTACTTTTCCCAGCGCGTGTGCAGCGGCGTGTCGGGCGTAATGAGCTCCTGCCACTGCTCGTCGGTGAGCCGGGCCTGCACGCTGCCGCGCCAGCTCGCGCCGGGCTTGCCGGGTTCCTCCTCGGTGGGCCGCAGCATGTGCCAGCACAGGTAGATGATCGACCCGGCGGCGGCCTGCTTCTTGGCCTCTTCGATCATGAGGTCGCGGTGCATGATGGAGTCCTTGTCCTCCTCGTCGGTGAAGCCGAAATCCGACCCCCACACCGCGGGATACTTTCCCGTGAGGGCGTTCACTTTTTCCGTATCCTGGGAGCGCTGATTCGGGAAATTGTGCTGGCCCGAGAGGATGCCCTTGCCCGAGACCGCGCAGAGGGTTTTCAGCAGGGCGCGGGCCTCCGGTGTGGCATCGGGATTGACCGGCTCGCAGTTGTAGGGCGGTGACGCCGGAGGCCGGGCGGGTGGCTGGAACTGGCCCGCAGGCTGCGTCTGCTGGGCCGGCGGAGCGCCCTGGGCGAAGAGTACGGCCGTGGCGCAAAGCAGGACAAGCGGCACGGCGAGAACGGATTTCGGCATAGGGGCTCCTATGGAAAACCGAAAGATAGCACATCTCGAATGTGCACTTCCCTGGGGCACGCGCACACTGAAACGTGCCCCACCGCCGCCGAAGGGAGCGGCCGGTATATCATGAGAGGATGTCGAGCGCCCTTCCTCCCGCGGTGGAGAACTCCGCTCAGGCGATCATGGACCTGGAGCGGCAGCACGTCCTTCAGAACTACGCCCGTTATCCGCTGGCGGTGGCTCGCGGGAAGGGATGCTACCTGTACGATCTGGAAGGCAACCGCTACCTGGATTTTCTTTCGGGTATCGGGGTGAATGCGCTGGGGCACGCCCATCCGCGGATTCTGCGAGTCATCCGCGAGCAGGCCGGGCTGCTCATCCACTGCTCGAATCTGTACTACCACCAGTTCCAGGGCCCTTTGGCCAAGCGCCTGGCGGAGATGAGCGGCCTGGAGCGCGTCTTTTTCTGCAACACGGGAACCGAAGCCATCGAGGGCGCGCTCAAGATGGTGCACTCGCACGGGAGGGCCATCCATCCCGAAAAATACGAAATCGTCTCGCTCGAGAATTCCTTCCACGGCCGCACCATGGGAGCGCTTTCCATCACAGGCCAGGCCAAATACCGGCAGGATTTCGAGCCCCTCGTGCCGGGCGTCAAATTCGTGCCGGTGAACGATGTGGCGGCGCTGGAGGCCGCCTCGAGCGAGCGGACGGCGGGGATCGTGCTGGAGATGATCCAGGGCGAAGGCGGAATCAACCCGCTGACCCAGGAATTTGCCGCCAAAGCCCGCGCTCTGGCGGACCAGCACAATGCCCTGCTGGTGGCCGACGAAACCCAGTGCGGCGTGGGCCGCCCGGGCACCTACTTCGCCTATCAACGCTCCACGCCGGTGATCCTGCCGGACATCGTGGCAGCGGCCAAGCCGATCGCCTGCGGCATCCCGCTGGGGTTCATCGCGGCCAATGCAAAAGCCGCCGCCTCGATCAAGCTTGGAGGGCACGGCACGACGTTCGGTGGCGGCGCGCTGGCCTGCCGGGTGTCCCTGGAATTTCTTGATATTCTGGATGAGCTTTTGCCGGCTATCCAACGCGTGGGAGGGTACTTTCACGTTACGTTGAAAGAGCTGCAACGGAAGTGCCCGCTGATTCAAGAAGTGCGCGGCTTCGGGCTGATGCTGGGCGTGGAACTGACGGTTCCCGGCAAGCAACTGGTGCTCGATGCCATGGCCGAAGGCCTTCTGCTCAACTGTACGCACGACACCGTGCTGCGCTTCCTGCCTCCCTACATCGTCACCGAGAAGGAAGTGGACCAGGCAGTGAAGATCGTGGGCAAGCTGCTTTCGAAAATCAAAGCCTGACGCGCCGGGGCTTCCAGCGCACGGCCAGCCTTGAATCCAATTCAACTATCACGACATCAAATATCTTGAAAGCGAGATAGTTGATACCATGACACCTCGTATCCTCGTATTTGCCGCAAGCAACCGCGCCGATTCCTACAACCGCAAACTGGCTTTGGCCGCCGCCGCCGCACTGGCGGGCAGCGGGGCCGAGGTCACATTCGCCGACCTTCGCGATTACCCCATGCCGCTGTATGATGGCGACCTCGAAACCGCCGAGGGCATGCCTCAAAATGCCAAGGCGTTCAAGGAGCTGGTCCGGCGGCACGACGCGCTGGTGATCGCTTCGCCGGAATACAACGGATCGTTCTCCGCGCTGCTGAAGAACACCGTCGACTGGGTTTCCCGCCCCGAGCCCGGTGAGCCGCCTTTGGCCGCGTTCCGTGGAAAGACCGCCGCCCTGCTGAGCGCTTCGCCCGGTCCGGGCGGCGGCCAGCGCGGCCTGCGCCACCTCCGGGAACTGCTGGAGATGATCGGTGTCAAGGTTCTGCCGGCCCAAGTCGCAATTCCACGCGCGACTGCGGCTTTCGATGCGGAAGGCAAGCTGGCGAGGGCCGAGGACGCCGCCGCGCTCGAGCGCCTGGTGGCGGATCTCGCGCCGCGGGCAATCGCTGCATAATGGAGGATTGTCGACTGCCCGCGTAGCGTTCCGCTATCCTGCCTTCCGGTATTACATGACCGCCCGTTTTCTGGCGACTGCGTCGTCGGAAATGCAGGCGGTGGCGGTGGGCTGGCAGATCTACGGGATGACCCACCGGCCGCTGGATCTAGGGCTGGTCGGACTGGCCCAGTTTCTCCCCGGCATCTTTCTGTTTCTGATCACCGGCCACACCGCCGATCGCGTCCCGCGGCAGCGCATTCTCCAGACATGCGCGGCGGCCTTCTCGCTGTGCTCCGTGCTGCTGCTGGGGTTTACGCTTCGCGGGCTGGCGTCGATTTATCCCGTCTACGCGGTGCTGCTGCTGAACGGCGTGGTGCGGGCGTTCAACGGTCCGCCGGCGCAGGCGTTTCTGCCCCTGCTGGTGGCGGAGGAGCATTTTCCGAACGCCGTCACGTGGGCCTCCTCGGTCGCGGCGGCCGCGATGGTCACCGGCCCCATGATCGGCGGCGTGCTGTATGCCGTGGCGGGCAATCCCGTGCCGGTGTACGGATGCGCGGCCGCCGCGTATCTCGCCGCGCTGCTGCTGCTGTCGCTGATCCGCGTCAAGGGCGCCGAGCGGCCGCGGCCCGCGGCATCGTTCGCGTTGTTGCTCGACGGCCTGCGCTACCTGTGGCACAACAAGCTGATCCTGGGAGTCACCAGCCTGGACCTTTTTGCCGTGATGCTGGGCGGCGCGGTGGCGCTGCTGCCGGTCTACGCCAACGACATCCTGCACGTAGGCGCGACGGGCCTGGGGATTCTGCGCAGCGCCCCGGGCACGGGCGCGGTGTTGATGGCGACGGTGGTGGCGTACCGCCCCTTGCGGCGCAGAGCCGGCGCGACCATGCTGTGGTGTGTGGCGGGCTTCGGCGTGTTCACGGTGGTGTTCGGGCTGTCGCGCAACCTGGCGGTGGCGGTAGCGTGCCTTCTGATGGTGGGCGCCTGCGACATGGTGAGCGTTATCGTGCGCCACACGCTGGTGCAGCTTGGCACTCCGGACGACATGCGCGGCAGGGTCAGCGCGGTCAACATGGTATTCATCGGCGCTTCCAACGAAGTGGGCCAGTTCGAATCGGGGCTGACGGCGCAATGGCTCGGAACCGTTCCCGCGGTGGTGGCGGGCGGGGCCGGCACCATCGCCATCGTGGCCTTGTGGGCGTGGCTATTCCCGGCCCTGCGGCAGGTGGATCAGCTCACGCCGGAGTAGCGGGGCTCGCTTCATTCCTGGCGGAGAGCGGCGACCGGCTCGATTCGAGTTACGCGGCGCACCGGCAGGTAGCAGGCCAGCATGCTCAGGCCGGCCAAGACGAGCGGCGCTCCGATCTTCAGCAGGCGGCCGCTGACAGGCTGGTCGATGGTCCGCGCAAGCATGTCGCTGTAAGCGGTAAGAATACGCCAGAGCGCGAACGCGCCGCCGAAACCCAGCGCCGAACCTGCGGCCACCAGCGCCGCCCCTTCCCTCAATAGCAGTCTTTGTACCTGGCTGCCGCGGGCGCCAAGCGCCATCCGAATGCCGATCTCCTTGTGCCGCCGCGCCACTGCGTACGCTGTTACGCCGCCCACGCCAATCGAGGCCAGCAGCAATGCGAAGACGCCCAGGATCACAAAGATCGTAGATTGCCACTCGATGAAGGAGCTCCAGCGGTTGAGATCCTCTTGGAGAGTGCGGGCGTCGAAGACCGTGAGATCGGGGTGGAGCGATGCGAGTTGGCGCCGCACGGCCGCCAGAACGTCGTTGCCCGCCGCACCGCGTACCAGCACGGTGATGCCTTGCGCCGGGTTCTTGCGGAATACAGTGCCCGTAAACGGCAGAAACATTGTGGCTGCTGGTTTCGATTGCAGGAACCGGGGTTGGCTGTCGCGCGCAAGGCCCACCACGGTGTAGCTCGTTTCCCCATCTCGTATACGCCGGCCGATGGGATTTTCCGAGCCGAACAACGACCGCGCCGCGGTCTGATTGAGGATCGCCGGCACGGGCGCGCCTTGTTCCGCCGCACTCCGCTGCTCGCGCGCCTCGAACTCCCGCCCACCCGGCAGAGGAGCGCCCAGAGCGGCGAAGTAGTTGGCGCCGATGCGCTCGGCGAAGACCGCGTGGACCACCGGACTGTTCCGCCCTTCGCTCTCGGAGAAGGACACTCGAGAAACGGGCGGAGTGGCCGCAAACCAGGCAAACGGCGCGGCGCCGCTCAACGAAGCGGCGCGGACTCCTGTGACGTGCGACAACTCCCCCGGGAGGTCCTCCAGGAGCTTCGCCGCTTGTCCGGCGGAGTAACCGTCGCGCATCGGATCCAGGGAAACAAGGCTGAGGCCTGCCATGTCGAAACCAGGGCTTACCCGCGTAGCGAGAAGAAAGCCCGTTGCGACCAGACCGGTGACCAGAACAAGCATCAGGGATGCCGCCATTTGACAGACGACGAAGAGATTGCGCAAGCCGAATCGGCCATAGCCACCGAGGGGCGTCTGCGCGCCTTCTTTCAGGGCGCGGCCTATGTCGGTGCGGGCAGAAGACAGCGCCGGCGCCAGGCCGAAACCCACGCCCGCGGCCATCGCAATGGCCAGCGTCCACCCGAGCGCCCGCAAATCGAGATGGCAGTGCAATTCCACCGGAACTGGCGAGGGCACCGGCAGAGACGATAGTACGCGCATGATGCAATAGCCCAGCACGATGCCGGCGGCCCCGCCGGTGAAGGACAGAAGCAAGCTTTCCGCCAGCAACTGGCGCACTAAGCGCGGCCGGCTGGCTCCCACGGAGAGACGCACGGCGATCTCCCTCCGCCTTTCTCCGCCACGAGCCAGCAGCAGGTTTGCCAGGTTTGCGCATACCAGCGCCAGGACCAGCGCCCAAAGAACCACATTGAACGTGTTGGTGAACCTTCGCTGCTCCGGAGTGGCGTACAGGAACGTCGCCGCCGGCATAAGCTGCATCACCCGGTCGTGAATGCGATTCACGCCGCGCTCCTGGTCGAAATTGCGGGTCACGGCGTTCATGGCGGCTTCCGCCCTCGGCAGCGTCGCGCCACGCGCGAGCCGAAAAACCACACGAAAGATCTCGCGGTCCGGACTAATGAGCGGATCGCCGGCCAGCTCCGGAGCAAGAGCGGCGCCACACGTCACGGGCACAAACAGGTCTGCCGGGTTTCCGGGCCAGATACCCAGAAAGTCCTTCGGTCCTATGCCGGCGATGGTCACCGGCCGGCCGTTCAGCCGTAGTATGCGGCCCACCGCCTGAGGGTCCGCGGCAAGCTGCGTGCGCCAGAAGCGGTCGCTCACAACCACTACGGGAGGCATGCCGGGTTTTTCGGTTTCCGGGCTGAAGAATCTCCCCGCAGCCGGCGTCACGCCCAATGTGGAAAAATACTCGGGCGAAACCAGGTGTCCGTAGAACCGTGCCGCTCTCACGCTTTTGTCCGGTGTCAACGCCACGGCGAACGGTATGGGCCCCAGAAGAGCTGTCGCCGCCGCCACTGTCTGGCGCTGATCCCGATAGCGCTCGAAGTACGGATATGAGACGGTGCTCCAACGGAAGGTCGCCAGCGCGGCGGGATCGGGCAAGCCTGGAGGGGCGCCCACGATGGATTGAATCTCGCTGCGGACCGCGGAGCACATTCCGATGCCGATGGCCACTGAAAGCACCGCCACGAACGTAAACCCCGGTGACTTGGCCAGTACGCGCAGCGCGTAGAGGACATCCCGGCGGATCTCGGCCAGATACGTGGCGGGGAACCGGATGGCGACGTCGGCGAGCAGCCGGACGACCCCCTGCACGCCATACCGCCGCCAGGCTTCCGGAACGGCGTCTTCGCCCAACCGGTCCATATCCTCCCCATACAGCATTCGGAACTCGTGGGGATACGCGCTCGCCAGACGGCGGTAGAGGGCCAGGCAGACGCTCAATGGGAAATCCATCAATAAGCCTCCTGCTTGCGCTTTCTTTGCGCCATCCGGAGCATCTCCCGCAAGCGTTCGCACTCCAGATCCAGCACGGTTCGTCCGAGCCGCGTCAACTTGTAATAGCGGCGGCGCGCGTCGTCCAACTCCGGCGCCGGCCGTTCCTCCGATTCCTCGATCAGCCCGTCGGCGATCATCCGCTGCAAAGCGCCGTAGAGAGTGGCGGGCCAGATTCGCACGGTCCCGTTGGTCCTCTCCAGGACTTCCTGCATAATGCCGTATCCGTGCTGCTCACTACCAACCAGCGATAACAAAATATGGAACCAGTTGTTGTGAAGGGGAAGAAAGGCGCCGGGGTTCGTCTCTTCCATCATTCATTTATATATGCCAATATATATATCTGTGTCAAGCCGGATCTGGATCTGATCTTCCGGTTGCGGTCGCATCGCGCTCAACCGGAAGTTAGGCAACCGCTCCCTTACGGCCGCGGCTCGGTACAATTGATCGTATGAAGCTCTTGTGGTGCGCCGCATTGGCCGCGGCCGCTCTGTCGGCACAGACGTTTTCGGGCGGGCCCGACCTGGATGCCGCCATCAACCAGGGGATCGAGCAGGGACGCCTGCCGGGAGCCGTTCTGGTGGTGGGACACGATGGGCAAATCGTCTACCGCAAGGCCTACGGCAAACGGGCGCTTGTGCCGCAGGTCGAAACCATGACCACGGACACCATCTTCGACTGCGCCTCGCTCACCAAGGTCATCGCCACCACGTCCTCCCTGATGAGGCTGTTCGAGCAGGGCAAATTCCGGCTGAACGATAAGGTCACGGACTACATCCCCGAATTCCAGGGCGGCAAGAGCGACATCACGCTGCGCCAACTGTTCACCCATTTTTCCGGGCTCCAGCCCGATGTGCCGCTCAAGCCGGCGTGGACCGGCTACGATACCGGAATCGGGCTGGCCTGTAGCGACAAGCCCGCGGGCCCGCCGGGAATACGGCACGTCTACAGCGACATCAACTTCATCCTGCTGGGCGAGATGGTCCATCGCCTGAGCGGGCAGGCGCTCTCGGATTACGCGCGGCAGAATATTTTCCTGCCGCTCGGCATGAAGGAGACTATGTTCCTGCCGCCCGCGTCGCTCGTGCCGCGCATCGCGCCCACGGAGCGTCCGGACAAAACTTCCGCGCCCTTTCGCGGCGTGGTGCACGACCCGACCGCGCGCTACATGGGCGGCGTCGCGGGCCACGCCGGCCTGTTTTCCACGGCCGACGACCTGGCGCGCTTCGCCCAGATGATGATCGACGGCGGGTCGCTCGACGGCGTCCGGTTGTTCAGCCCGCTCACCGTGGCCAAGTTCACCGGGCCGCAGACGCCGCCCGACCAGCCGATCCTGCGCGGCCTCGGGTGGGACATTGATTCGCCCTACTCCAGCAATCGCGGCGAGCTGTTTCCCATCGGCTCGTTCGGCCACACCGGCTTCACCGGCACTTCCGTGTGGATCGATCCATCCACCAGGAGCTATGTGATCCTGCTGGCCAACAGCGTTCACCCCGACCTGCGGCCCGCGCTGAACCCGCTGCGCTCCAAGGTGGCGACCATCGCGGCCGCCGCGCTGGGCGTCCGCGCGCAAGGCGTCACGGTGACCGGCTACAACGAAACGCTCAGCGGCGCGGGCCTGCGGCGCGAGATTCAGCGCAGCGGGGCGACGCGCACGGGGCTCGACGTGCTCGTGGAACAGAAATTCCAGCCGCTTGCCGGCAAACGCGTCGGGCTCATCACCAACCACACCGGGGTGGACCGCGAAGGGCGGCGCAACGTGGACCTGATGCGGCAGGCGGGGGTCCATGTGGCCGCGCTGTTTTCGCCGGAGCACGGCATCGCGGGCGCCGAAGACCGCCCCGGAATTCAGGACAGCACCGACCCGGCGACCGGCATCGCGGTGTTCAGCCTCTACGGCCAGACGCAGAGGCCCACGCCCGAGATGCTGCGCGGGATCGACGCGCTGGTGTTCGACATTCAGGATGTCGGCGTCCACTTCTATACTTACGAAACCACCATGGCCTACGCCCTGGAGGCCGCGGCGAAGGCCGGCATTCCGTTCTACGTGCTCGACCGGCCGAACCCCGTCACCGGGGCTCACGTGGAAGGCCCCACGCTGGACGCCGCCAACCGCTCGTTCGTGGGGTACTTCGCGGGCATGCCCGTGCGGCACGGCATGACCATGGGCGAACTGGCGCGCATGTTCAACGCCGAAAACAAAATCGGCGCCAACCTGACGGTGGTGCAGATCGAGGATTGGAATCGCGGCGACTGGTTCGACGCCACCGATCTGCCCTGGATCAACCCCTCGCCCAACATGCGCAGCCTCAACGCCGCGATCCTGTACCCGGGCTTGTGCCTCATGGAATACAGCAGGAACTACTCGGTGGGGCGGGGAACCGATGCCCCCTTCGAGCAGATCGGCGCGGACTTCATCAACGGACGCGAGCTGGCGTCGTATTTGAACAAGCGGCTGATTCCGGGGGTGCGCGCGTATCCCACGAGTTTCACGCCATCGGAGTCGAACTTCAAGGGCGTGCGCGTGGAGGGCGTGCGCTTCGCCATCACCGGCCGCGACCAGTTCGATTCCACGCGGCTGGGCCTGGAACTGGCGGTGGCGATCGAGAAGCTTTACCCCGGGAAGATCGACCTGGCGGGCGGCAAACGGCTGATCGGCAGCGACGACGCGATTCGCCGGCTCCAGGCGGGCGAGGACCCGCGCATCATCCAGCAGAGTTTCATGGACCTGGTGTCGGACTTCGTCGCGATGCGCGAGCGGTACCTGCTGTACCGCTGAGGGTCGTTACGCGCGCTTGCGGCGCCCGATGGCGCCCAAAGCCAGGGCCGCCAAGCCCACTAGTACAATGCTGGCCGGTTCCGGTACGTCTGTTATTGAGTCGCTCAGCAGAACGTTGTCCCAATCAGCCTGCGCGCTGTCCGATGCCAACTGGATTGCGATGGGTTGGCCTACATCCGCGGCCAAGCCGGTGTACGTGGCCGTAAACGTCGACCAGCCACCCGGGGAGGGCAGAGTTCCAGTAGCGAGGTACGTGTTGCCGTTAATCACCAACGCCTCGGTGCCTGGGTCACCAATGTCGTTCCGCACTCCGACGTCAACCTGCAAAGTGTAGGTAACGCCAAGCTGGACCAGGGGCGCCACGGTCTGACTAATCGAGCCGCCGTCCGTATAAGCCACCGTGATGCCGTCAGGCACCGAGTTGAAGTAAGCCGTGTTTCCTGCCGAGGGCCCTGGTTGAAACTGCCCGGTATAAGTCCCTGTAATCGTCCACCCGGGAATACTGGGACCTTCGCTGTAGAAGCAACCCGCTCCGCAGCCGTCCAGCGGCAGGCCCCCTACGGGAAGCGTCTCGAAAGAGAAATTGGTCACAAAAATTGGAGAGGCGTAGGAGGTCGAAGCCAGAATTAACGTCCAAGCCACGACAGGAAGCCCGACCCGCAAAATCAACGTTTTCATTGTGGCGCTCCGATGCACAACAACATTTGAGCCGTTCGCAGTCCCTGGATTCCCCCGAAAAACATTCGGAAGTCTGGGTGCTTACGCCATGGTGTTACCAGTCTAGGCCCGAGCGTACTAATAGGGTACTTTCGTGCCCGGCTCCGCATACTCGGTGGAGCGGGCAGCAAACGGCTGATCGGCAGCGACGAACCGTTACGCGCGCATCCGGCGACTGATGCCAGCCAAAGCCAGGGCCGCCAAGCCCATCAGGGCAGTGCTGGCCGGTTCCGGCGCTGTCGAGTCGTTCAGCTGAACATTGTCCCAGTCACCCTGCGAGCTGTCCGATGCCAACTGGATTGTGATCGGTTGGCCAACATCAGCGGACAAGCCGGTGTACGTTGCCGTGAACGTCGACCAGCCACCCGGGGCGGGCAGAACTCCAGTAGCAAGGTACGTGTTGCCGTTAATCACTAACGCCTCGGTGCCTGGGTCGCCTCCAAGGTCCTTCCGCACCCCGACGTCAACCTGCAAGGTATAAGTAATGCCAAGCTGCACCACCGGCGCCACGGTCTGACTAATCGACCCGCCGTCCGTAAAACCCACCGTGATTCCGTCAGGTACCGAGTCGAAGTAAGCCGTGTTCCCTGCCGCGGACCCTGGTTGAAACTGCCCGACATACGACCCGGTAGTCGTCCACCCGGGAATACCGCTTGAACCTTCGCTGTAGGAGCAGCCCAATCCGCAGCCGAACGGCAGGCCCCCTACGGGAAGCGTCTCGAAAGAGTAATTGGTGACAAAAATTGGGGAGGCGTAGGAGGTCGAAGCCAAGATCAGAGTCCAAGCTACGACAGGAAGCCCGACGCGCAAAATCAATGTTTTCATTATATGGCGCTCCGATACAAGCAACATTTGAGCCGTTCGCAGTCCCTGGATTCCCCCGAAAAACATTCGGAAGTCGGGGCGCTTACGCCATGGTGTTTCCAGTCTACACCCGAGCGACTTCCAGCCCATTAGTTCCAGAGGTACCAGAGGTACTGATAGGGTACTTTTGTGCCCGGTTCCGCCAGCGTGAACGGCCAGTGCTCCCTCAGCGCCACGGGCAGCCGGTAGCTGGCAATACCCGGAACTCCAACTGGCAGGTGGCAGGCGGTGGGATTGGTGACGATCCCGTAGAGTTAGCCTAACCGGCCTACAGCAACTAAAAGCCGGTGGCATGTGCGGGACCTGCAAGCCGAGGTCCCGGAACTGGCGTCGCCGAAGATTGATTCCGATGACAGCGCCCTCGTGATGGGGGCGCCTACCCTCCCGACGAATCGTGGTTGCCGGTCCCGGCGAGATCCTCGATCTTGGTTCCCCAGCGATCGATCCGCTGGGGGATCGCGCCGCGGATGTCCATCTGGTCTTCGGTAGCGCCGATTCCGGAAAGGCTCCGGTCCTTCGCTTTCACCGCTGGCTCGTCCGTTCGCTCTGGCGTCATGGGTCCCTCCGCCCGATCGGTCGTTGAAGTGATGCCTGATTATTGGCCTTTCCCACCGGCAAGTCAATCTAATTCGGTTGCTGGTGTAACATTGCAGAAAAGCATGAGAAATCTAACACTCGCCGCATTGTTTCTGGCAGGAATTTCGGCCGCCGACGACTACGTGCCCGGTCCGGATTCCCAGCCGCACCCCGGAGTGCCAAAAGGGAAAGTGACCCAATACTCCTGGAACACATCCAAAATCTTCCCTGGCACCGCACGCGACTACTGGATCTACGTGCCCGCGCAATACGACGGGACCAGGCCGGCCTGCGTCATGATCTTCCAGGACGGCGCCGGCTTCCTCGGCGAAACCGGCGCGTGGCGGGCGACGGTGGTCCTCGACAACCTCATTCAGCAGGGCGCCATGCCGGTGACCATCGGCATCTTCATCAACCCGGGGGTCGTGCCGGCCGCCTCTGCCGGGCAGGCGGCGCGCTACAACCGCAGCTACGAGTACGACGGCCTGGGCGACCGGTATGCGCGGTTCCTGCTGGAGGAGATCCTCCCCGAGGCCGGCAAGCGGTACAAGCTATCTTCGGATCCGAATGACCGCGCGCTCGCCGGCTCCAGCTCGGGGGGCATCGCGGCCTTCACCGCGGCCTGGGAGCGGCCAGACGCCTTCCGCCGCGTTCTCAGCTTTATCGGCAGCTACACCAACCTGCGCGGCGGCGACTCCTACGCCGGCCTTATCCGCAAGATGGAGCCTGAGCCGCTTCGCGTGTTCCTCCAGGATGGCTCGAACGACCTGAACATTTACTCCGGCTCGTGGTATCTGGCCAACCAGTCGATGGCGAAGTCGCTCGAATACGCCGGTTACGACGTGAAGTTCGAGGTGGGAACGGAAGGCCACAATGCGAAGCACGGCGGGGCCATCCTGCCGGAGGCGCTGCGCTGGCTCTGGCGGGGCTATCCGAAGCCGATCGCCGCCGCCAAGGGCTCCTCGGCGGAGCGCCACTTCATCACCGAGTTTCTGGACCCCGCCCACGATTGGGAACTGGCCGGCGAGGGCTACCAGGCGGCCGAGGGACCGGCGGTCGATCGCCAGGGCAACGTGTACTTCTGCGACGCCGGGGCGTCGAAGATCTACAAGATCGGCGCCGATGGCAAGCCGGCCGTATTCAAGGAAAATACCGGTGGGACCAGAAGCCTGATGTTCGGTCCGGACGGGCGCCTCTACGCGGCGGAGCGCGCGCGCAAGCGGGTGGTGGCCTATGCGCCCGATGGGAAGCTGAGCGTTCTCGAGCAAGGCATCGAGCCGATCGACCTCGCGGTCACCAGCAAGGGTGTGGTCTACTTCACCGAGCCGGACAGAGCGGGGCTATGGATGATCGGCGCCAAGGGTGCGCGCCGCGTTTTGTCCGAGGGCGTTTTCCAGGCGCCCAGCGGCGTGCGCGTGACTCCCGATGAATCGCTGCTGGTGGTCTCGGATCACGTCGGACGCTCGACCTGGTCGTTCCACATCGAGCCGGATGGAAAGCTCTCGAACGGCGAGCCGTTCTATCATCTCGAACTGCCCGACAGCGTCTCGGACGGCCCGCTGCGGCCCGGCGCGGATGGCATGACTTTCGACGACCAGGGCCATCTTTATATCGCCACGAGCCTCGGCATCCAGATCTGCGACCAGCCCGGCCGGGTGGTCGGCATCATCCGCCATCCCGGCGCCCCGCGGGCCAGGAACGTATTGTTCGGCGGCCGCGACATGCAGACCCTCTACGCCACCGCGGGCAGCAAGGTGTATCGCCGCCATCTGCGGCGCAGAGGCGTGTTCCCGTGGCAACCGGTGAAGCTGCCGCTGCCCCAGTTGTAGGCCGGGCGCGGACTTCACCGCCGGAATCGCAGCTCCGTCTTGAACGCCTCCAGGGCGTTGTACACAATCGGGCAATAGCAAGCGCGGTCCACGAACTGCCACATGCGGCTGGCAATCGAGCCGCTGCCGCGCACCAGGTGAGGAAACCGCCGGCAGGTATCCGGCCGCTCGTCGTACACCGTGCAATCCTTGCCGGCGAGGAACACGCAGCCGGTCTCTTCCGAGCGGCGCAGCGTCCTGACGGCGCCCTCCTCGCCGGCGGCCGTATATTCCGCCAGAAACTGCGCGGGCGGGATCCGCAGGTGCCGCGCCAGGCGCTCGGCGTCGCGATCGGAAATCTGGATGGATGCCACCTTGCAGCAGTTGGCGCATTCGCGGCAATCGATCTGCTCTTCGATGTTTTCCGCAATCCGCCGCAGGATGCGGTCGGAGTGGCCGTGCGACTTCATGTGGCGGCGGAACCGCTCGTTTTCGCCGCGCTTCTTCTCGCCCAGCATCCGGATCTGCACCAGATCCGTGAGCATCACGACCGCTTGGCCACCGCCAGCGTGATATCGTCGGCCTGCGGCGCGCCGGCGGTGAAGTCGGCCACCGATTTCGTCACCGCCTGCACAATGGCGGTGGCGGGCTCGTTGCGGCAGCGCTGCAACACCTCGATGAACCGCTCCTCGCCGTACTCTTCGTAGTCCGGGTTGTTGGCTTCGGTCACACCGTCGCTGTAGAGCACCAGCATGTCGCCGGGGTCCAGGTGCGCGTGCTGTTCCTGGTAGGTGGCGAAGGGAACGATACCCAGCACGGGGCCGCCGCCTTCGAGCATCTGCGCCTCGCCCGAGGCGCGCACCACGATGGGCGGGTTGTGGCCGGCGTTGGCGAATTTCAGGTCGCCGCTGGTGGTATCGAGCACGCAGAAGAAGAACGTGATGAAACGGTTGCTGGGGCACTGGGCGCAGGTGGCTTTGTTGAGCCGCATCATGAAGGACCCCAGGTCGCCCGGATCTTCGGCCAGCACCTGCACGCGCGATTGCAGCGCCATCATCATCAGCGAGGCCGGCATGCCTTTGCCCGAAACATCGCCCAGTGCCAGCCCGACGCAGTCGTTGGGGTAAGAGAAGAAATCGTAATAGTCGCCGCCGACGGTGCGGCACGGCGCGTTGAAGCCGGCCAGCTCGGCTCGCGCCATTTTCGGCGCCTCGTCGGGCAACATGCCGCGCTGGATGTCTCCGGCCTGCCGGAGGTCGCGCATCATGATGCGCTCGCCCTCTTCGATCTCGGCGAGGCGCGCATTCTCGATGCGGATGGCCGCCACGTTGGCCATCACGGTGAGCAGGTTCAGGTCGTCCTTGGTGAACTCCCGCAGGATGAACGGAGAGTCCACGTAGATGAGGCCGATGATGCGGTCCTTGGTCTGGAGCGGCACGGCCATCATGGTATGGACCTTCTGTTCCACGATGCTCATGCGGCCTTTGAAGGCGTCGTCGAGCTGCGCGTCGCGCACCAGGATGGACGACCGGTCGTTGAGCACGCGATCGCGGACCGCGGTGCTGATCCGGAATCCGTCGCCCTTATGCGCCTTGGGAATCAAGCCGTCGCCTTCCAGCAGCAGCAGCACGCCGCGTTGCGCGTTCACGGCCTGAATGGCGAGTTCCAGAATCACCGGGAAAAGATCGGTGAGCGGCCGGTTCTCGGCCAGCTCCTGCCCGGCGCGAATCAGCGCCTGCATGGGGGCCGAAGCTTTGGGCCCGCCGCGCTCGAGCGCCAGGGTCTGGTTGGTGGCGCCTTCGAGACTGGTGACCACGGTCGAGGTGGTGGGGGAAGTGGTGTCGGCGCCATCAAAAACCACTACCCCGGTATTCGGAAGGTGCTCCCCGGGCGAGAAGACGACCACCAGGTGCCCGGCGGTGATGCGGTCGCCCGGCTTCAGAATGAGCCGCGCCTTGAGCGGGATGTTGTTGACAAAGGTGCCGTTCTTGCTGCCGAGATCCTGCACCGTCCATTCCTCGCCCTGCGATTCGAAGGCGAAGTGCTGGCGGGACAGGCCGGCATCTTCGGGGAAACAGAGTTCGGCGGCGCTGGACCGGCCCACCGCTAGTTTCTCGCCGGTGAGCGGGATCGTCTTCATCTGGCCGTCCGGACACTGAATGAGCAGTTCGCGCGCCATGATGCACTATTATACGGCAGGCTTCAGCATTTTCGTCTCATTAGCCGCGGTGCGATACTGGACTCGGGAGCGATGTGCCGGGCCCGGATTCATGAAGATCTCCATCATAATTCCCGTTTACAACGAATTCGGCACGTTCAACGAGGTGCTGAAACGGGTACGCCGGGCGCCGTTGCCGACGGGCTGCACCAAAGAGATCATCGTGATCGACGACGGCTCCACGGACGGCACCACGCAGATGCTCGGCGAGCACGTCCGCGCCGGAATCGTGGTGGGGCACTACTCCATCCGGAATTCCGGAAAAGGAGCCGCCATCCGCAAGGGTATCGAGCTGGGCTCCGGCGACATCTTCCTGATCCAGGATGGCGACCTCGAATACGACCCTGACGATTACGGCCGGCTGCTGGAACCGATCGTGCGGGGCGACGCGGATGTGGTGTATGGCTCGCGTTTCCTCCTTACCAATCCCGCGGGTATGGCGCGGAGGAATCGCATTGCCAACCGGATTCTCGCCGCGGCGGCGAACCTCCTGTACGGCGCCGGCCTCACCGATGAAGCCACTGCCTACAAGGCCTTTCGCGCCACGGTCCTGCGCGGGATCGCGCTCGAATGCCGCCGCTTCGAGTTCTGCCCTGAGGTGACCGCGAAATTGCGCCGCCTGGGATACCACATCCACGAAGTGCCCATCAGCTACAACGCCCGCGGTATCGAAGATGGCAAGAAGATCCGCGCCCGCGATGGCTTCGAAGCCCTGTGGACACTGATCAAGTATCGCTTCACGCCCCGTGGGTCGCTGGTCCGGCCGCCGGAAAGCGCCCCGTCTCACTCCACGATCAGCTCGTCCACGTCCACGTAGCGGCCCGCAGACCGCGGGTTCTTTTTGTCGAGGATTCGGACCTCGAGGACGTGTGCGCCCGTCCCGAGGCCATCGAACACCGTCCGCGCCTGCCAGACGGTATCGGGCGAATAGAGGTCCACCGTGCCGCGCGATTCGCCATCCACCCGCACTTCCGCCACTCCGCGATTCAGGGCTTTGGTGTACACCCAGGTGATGGCCGAGCCGCGAAACTGGAACCGGAACGCGGCATCGGGGATGTCGGAATAAGTCAGCGAGTGATTGGCTGCCGCGGCGAACTGCGGATCGTGCGACCAGTGCGCGAAGAAGCGGATCCGCGGATCGAAATCGTCGTAGCGGCCGGGCGGCGTGGGCGCGGGCGCCTGATCGGCGCCGGAGTCCTGCCGGAGACGGGCCAGTTCGAATCCGCCCGCGCGGGCCTCCGGCTGCGTGAATTCCGCCAGGAATTGGGTCAACTGCGCCTCTCGCACGGGGATCCCGCGGGCCGGATCGGGGAAGACGAAATGGCGCACGCCGAGCGCCTCCAACATCCGACGCGCATCCGCGGGTGTCCGGAGGGCCATCACCGATTGCAGGAAAACGTGCGAGTGCCAGCCGTCGGTGTACGCCTTGCCGCGCAAACCGGCGACGTCCATGGTTTCGAGAAAGAGCGCGTTCTCATCCGGGTACTCCTGGTTCAGCCGATCCACCAGCAGGCGCACGGGCGCCGTGGCCGCGACATACTCCCGCGCCGCGCTTCGGTCGAACGGATTCAGGCAGAAGGTCTTGTGGTACCAGGAAGAAGACGGCAGAAACCAGAGGTTGACCGCCATCGACGCCAGGGCCGCGCACCACACCGCGCGGCGGGCAACCGCGCCCTGGCCGCGCAGGATCAGCGCGATCGCGAGCGTCAGCAGCGGGAACCCGGGGTAGAGATAGCGCACGTTGGGCCGGAGCGCCAGGCCGAGCAGTATTCCGCCGATGGCCACGCCGGCGAGCGTCCACTCGGCAAATCGCCAGTCCCGGCGGAAGCTCACGAGCACCAGCGGGACCAGCAGCAGAAACTGGAATCCCGCGGAGCCGTCCTGTCCCTCCCAATAGCGGTGCGTCTCGAAAGTCACGTCGAACGGCGTGCGCCACGTGAGCGGTTCGCTGAAGCGGGGATCGGGCGTGGCCACGGGATCGAACCATGGCGAGCGGAATATGTTGTTGAAGAACGGGAACACGGGGTTGCCGGTCTTCCACCAGGCGTAAAGATAAGGTTGCGGCGCCACTGCCAGGAACACCAGGGCCGAGACGATCAGCCAGCGCTTTTCCGCCTTACGCCAAAGCTGCACGAGCTGCCAGGCGAGCACGAGACCGGCCGGCAGGACGAACACAAGCGCCGTCAGCTTCACCGCCATCGCCGAAGCCAGAAGCAATGCCGAGGCCACCAGGAGAGGCCGATGCCCGGAGTCGTGAAACTGCCAGATGGCGGCCAACGCGCCCGCGATCAGCGCCGCGTAGAACGTCTCGACGAACAGCGATCCCGTCACCAGTTGAACCACCGGCGTGGCGGCGAAAAGCGCGGCCAGCAGGAGAGCCGACGGCCGGCGAACCCAGCGCAGGGCGCAGCCGTACACCAGGCCGCAGATCGCACCGAGCAGCCCGAGATTGAGCAGCCTGGCCGCGAACTCGCCGCCCAGCAGGTAGGTCACCGTGTAGCCCCACACGCCGTCCATGGGCATGACGGCCCAGACGAAATGCCGGAAGTCGAAGCTCCACAGGTGGTGATTGGCGACGAAGGCCGGGACGACCAGGTGCATCGAAAGCGCGTCGTCGCTGACCTCGGGCTTCAGCACCACGAGCCAGTGCGCCAGCAGGGGGACCAGCGCCACCGCGAGCATCCCAGTGTCGCGCCGCCCGATGAACCGATCGGGGCGAACGAGCGCGGCGACGCGGCGGAGGCACTCCAGCGTTATCCCGGGCCTCGCCAGCAGCACCGCTCCCAGGAGCGCCAGCCACGTGGCCGGATAATTCACCGCAAAGTGAGCGAGCACGCCCGCGGCCGACATCACGATGCTCATGCCGGCGAGGAGACCGATCAGGCCGCTCTCCGGTAGCACGATGCTGCCCAGGACGAAACAGGCGAAGAGGAAGAACGCGGCCGCAAGAATCGGCAGGATTCCCACCGCAGCCGCGCTGTAGATTGCGGCCAGCGCCGCTGTGGCCGGAAGCAGCCACGCCGGCCGAATCAGAATCCATCCGCCGAACCACACCAGCGCCGCGGCCAGGAAGATGAGGAACCGCTCCGCGCCGGCAGGCTCCCAGATCGCCTGCTGCCACAGGTGACGCGACCAGAAGCCGTAGACCGAGAGCGCCGAGAGGCCGACAAGCGCCAGGATCAACACGGCGTCGCGGCGCGGGGGCATAGCGATCATTCTCCCACCTGCCGCGGCGCTGCCGGGCGATCGAGCTACAATTACTTTGCCCATGAGGACGGCCGACCGATTCTTCAAACCCGCCGTCGCGTTGCTGCTCGCGATCCTGGCCGCGCTTCAGGTCACCACGGCGCTCCAGGAGAACCAGTCGTGGGACGAGCACATCCATCTCTCCGCGGGCTATGCCTATTGGAAGGCCGGCGCCTACTGGTTCGACATGCAACATCCGGCGCTGGCCAAAATGATCGCCGCGGCGCCGCTCCTGTTCCTGAACGTCCGCCTGCCGGTCGAATCGGCCGCCTGGAAAGAGATGCGCGACGGAGATATGGGAACCGAATTTCTGTACCACAACAGCCTCTCCGCCGATCGCATCCTGTTGGCCGGCCGCCTGCCGATGATGGCCCTCGCCATTTTGTTCGGCCTGGCGCTGGCCTGGTGGACGCGCTGGAAATTCGGCGCCGCGGCTGCTCTTGCCGCATTGGCCTTCTATTGCCTGGACCCTGATCTCATCGCTCACAGCCGCTACGTGGCCACCGATGTGCCGGTCGCCGCGCTCATCTTCCTGGCTTCCATCGCGGCTGTCGAATCGCTCGAAACCGGACGGCTGCTCGACCTCTTCCTGGCGTCGCTGCTGTTTGCTCTCGCCGCGGTTACCAAGTATTCCGCGCTGCTGCTGGCGCCGGCGATCGCGCTCCTCTATGTGATCCGCTGGTGGCAGAGGCCGCGCGAATTCCCGCTGCGCCGGCTGGCGATGGCGGCGGCGGCGTTCACCGGCGTCACGCTGGCGGTCATCGCGATCGTGTATTGGCCCGAGACGCTTCGCTGTCTGCGGGGCCGCGCGGAATCCTTCGCCGAGTGGGGCGACCCGCAGACCGCCCTTGGCCGCACGCTGGGCTGGATGGGAAAGTGGCTGCGGCTGCCCACTCACACCTACCCGTTTGGCCTCCAGTTGCTGGCCGCGCAGAACCGCACGGGCCACGACGCCTACCTGATGGGCCGGCATTCGCAACTGGGCTGGTGGTATTACTTCCCGGTAGCGTTTGCGGTGAAGAGCACGGTGGCGGCCCTGCTGGCGTTGCTGGCGGTGACCGTCGCCGGCGTCCGGTGGCTTGCGGCACGGCGATTGTGGCGCCGCCTGCGCGACGCGCCGCTCATCTGGTACGGGCTGACCGTGCCGCCCCTGGTGTACTTCGCCATCAGCATGACCAGCACGATCAATGCCGGGATGCGCTATGTCCTGCCGGTGTATCCCTTCCTGTACGTGCTGGCGGCCGCTGTGCTGGCGCGCGGGCGATGGCGCTTCTCGCGCTGGCTGCTGGCGGGTCTGCTGGCCGTGCAGGCGGCGGAGTGCATCGGCATCTATCCCGACTACCTGGCTTTCTTCAACGTCCTTTCCGGCGGCCCCGGAAACGGCCCGAAGTACCTCGCGGACTCCAACATCGATTGGGGCCAGGACGTCAAAAAGCTGGCGAAATGGCTCAAAGCTCGCGGCGCCAACCGGGTCTACTTCCGCTATTTCGGCAGCTATCCGCCAGGCCTCGAATATCTGGATTGCCTGAGCGTGCCGGGAACCGAAGACCGCGCCGGCCGCGATGCCGTCGATGGTTTCGTGGCGGTGAGCGTTACCTACCTGGTGGGCCTCTACGTGCCGCAGAACGAATACGCCTGGCTCCGGCAAATGAACCCCGTCGCTAAAGTGGGCTACTCCATCTACGTCTACGACCTGAGGAAGCGTTATCTGGCGGCCAGCACCGTTCCCGAAATCGCGCCGCGATAGATGACGTGCAGTCCGTAGCGCGCGATGCGGTCCTGATCGCTCTCGATGAGGATGTAGTAATCGTAATCGCCGTCCGGGCCTTGCCGGGCCAGCTTCGGAAGCCACGTCAGCCCGCGCGTTTCGCGGTAGTAGTTCAGCGAGGGGTCGAGCGGCCAGGAAGTGCCCAAGCGGATCGGCCCGGCCGGCTTCGCGGCGGCCAGGGCCTGGAGTATCGCCTTGGTGTCCGCGCTGTATTGCCAAACGTAGAAGTAGCGCCAGTTCAACTGCACCGCGTATTGGAGCGCGATGAGAAGACCGATCGCGGCGCAGGCGGTTGCTCCCGCGCGGCCGCGCGGATGCTCGCCGAGCACGGCGGCGAGGCCGGCGATCGCCAGGCCGGCGAGCGGCAGGAAGTAGAGACCGGTCCGGTCGCCCGGATAGAGCAGCCCAGCCGCCAGGTGCGCCACGATCAGCACCGCCCACGATCCCGTCAACGTGACGGAAGCGAGCAGCAGCAGCCAGTCGCGCGGCGCGGCTTTCCGGCGGCCGCGCAGAACGGGGAACTCGAGCACGATTGACGCGAGCGTCATCGCCCCCGCGGCCAGTATGGCGAAGGTGCGCCACCAGGGTTTCCACGCGGTTTCGCGGTTGGAGCCGGCCAGTCCCTCGTTGTGGGCCAGCGACTGCGCCGCCAGAACTTGCATGCTTTCCGCCAGCGTCGACGCGCCGTAGTAGAAGTTCCCCAGGCGCGCCTGGCGAATCGGCGAGACCAGGAAGAACGCAAGGAGGACCGCGCACAACGGAAGCAACACGGGCTTCCACGCGGCCCGGCGAATCGCCAGGAGCAGCGCGGTAACGACCAGCACCGGTATCAGCACGGTGAGGTTGGCAGCCACGGCGAGCCCGAAGCTCAGACCGGCGCGGACCAGCGGACGGCGCCCGGATTCCGGCCGCGACAGGTGAACGGCGATGCAGTAGATGCCGTAGGCGAGACACGCCAGCGCGATGCTATAGCCGCGCGCCGCCACCAGGAAATCCAATACCAGGGGATTGCCTGCGGCCAGCGCCACCGCGAGCAGAAGCAGCCAGCTCTCTCCAAAGGCCAGCAGCGCCAGCCGGAAGATGGTGACGAAATACCATCCGCCCGCCAACAGGCTGGGCAGCCGCAGGGCCAACTCCGAGAACCCGAACAGCCAACTGGAAAGCCGCATCAGCAGCGTCGACAGGAAGTGATGGTTGGCATCGTACACGCTGAACAGGGCGGCGAACGGGCCGGTCAGATAGAGCTGCCAGGTAAACGCCTCGTCGTGCACCAGCGATTGCGTGGCGGCGCGGTAGATGTTCAGGAGAAACAGGGCCGCGAGGAGCGCGATCGAGGCGGAGCGGAACGAAAGAGCCGTTTTCACGAGAGTCACTCACCGCACGGTGAAGGAATCCAGGTCTACGAACTTGCCCGACGACGCGGGATTGCTCTGCCCGGTGACGCGAATCACCACGAGGTGGCGTCCCGGGCTGAAACAGCAGAAGGTCCGCTCGGTCTGCCACTCGATGCGCGGCGAATACAGGTCCACCGTGCCTTTGCCTTCGCCGTCGACGGTCAGCGCGGCGATGCCGCGATTCGGAGCTTTGGTGAAGGCGTAGGTCAGCGACTGGCCGGTGAAGGCGAAGGCGATCTCGGCGTCGGGAGTGTCGGTGTAGGTGATGGTGTGGAGTCCCGGTCCCTCGAAGCTGTCGTCGTGATACCAATCGCCGCGATAGGAAATCACGGGATCGAAATCATCGTAGAAGCCCGGCTGCGCCACCAGCGAGACGACGGGGTTGCAACCCGGATCCAGGCGCGCCAGGTAGTAATCGCCCATTTCGAATTCGGGTGCGGCGCAGCGGTCGAGCAACTGCTTCAACGCGAGCGGGCGCAAGGGCTCGCCGGCCGACGGTTTCTGCGCAATGAGATATTCGACCTTCCATTTCCGCAGGAGCGCCAGCATGTCCGGAAGCGTGAACGCGTGGCGAAGCTCTTCGAGCGTCGTGTACTGATGCCAGTGGTTGGCGTACACATCCCCTTCCAGTCCCGCCAGCGTGCTGTCGCGGGTCAGCAGCACGGCGGAGTTCGGATGGTGCTGGTTGTACCAGGCGATCACCGCGCGCACCGGCGTGGCTTCCTGTTTGTAGCGCTCGCGCTCGGCCCGTGAGAATGGCAGCCGCAGACAAAAATCCTTGTGGTAGTAACTGGCCGAAGGCAGGAACCAGGCGTTGAGCCCGGCCGAGGCTGCCAGGAACACCAACAGGGTCCGATACAGCCAGCGCTGGTTCGTGTGCATCCAGGCCAGCAGGGCGGCGAACGGGATCATCAGCAGGGGCATGGCCGCATAGAGATAGCGGACATTGGGCTGCGACCGCATGATCAGCAGGCTTGCGCCCACCGCCACCGTGGCCGCGAGAATGGCGGGCCGGCGCGCCACCACCAGCAGCCCTATGAGCGCAAACGGCGCCACCACCAGGTACTGGAATCCGAAGGAACCGTTCTGCCCTTCGTATGCCTCGTTGGTCTGAAAGGTCATGCGGTACAGCGTGGTCCAGTCGATCGGGGTGTGGAAGCGCGAGTCGTTGACGTCCACCGACGGATCGAGGAGCGGCGAGTGCAGCTTCCGATTGTTGAACGGGAAAATCGGATTTCCAGTCTTGTAGTATGCGATGGCGTAGGTGGGGGCCGCGGTGGCGACGAGGAGCAGAAGGGCGAGCGCGCAGACGGCCGCCGGCCGGCGTCCCAGCAGTTTCCAGTGCGCCGCCATCTCGCCGATGGCAAACGGGAGCGCGACGGCCACATAGGCCAGCGCGCCGAACTTGATGCTCATCGCCGTGCCGCCCAGGAACATGGCGAGGTACAGGAACCGCTTCTGGGCGCTTTCCCCGAAACGCCAGATGGCCACCACCAGTCCGAGCACCATGGCAGCCAGGAAGTTCTCGACGAACAACGATCCGGTGACGAGCTGCGCCAGGGCGGTGCCCGCGAACGACGCCGCGATCAGAAACGCCGCTGACGGCGAAATCCAGCGGCGTGTGGCCCCGAGCAGCAGCGCCAGCACGATCAGCAGCATGGCGAAGTTCAGGATGCGGGCCGCATACTCGCCGCCCAGCAGGTACACGATGGAATACGCCCAGTCGGCGCCCATGGGCATTACCGACCAGAGAAAGCGGGCGGGCTCGTAGGTCATGGCGTGGTGGGAGGCGATGTTCATCGCAACGGCCAGGTGCATGGCCAGGCCGTCGGCGGAAGTTTCGGGCTTCAGCGCCACGAACCACTGCGCCACCACGAAAAAGACCAGCAGCGCGAATGCCCCTCGCTCGCCCCACGACCGCAGCTCTGCGCGCCGCAGCAGCGACGCCCAATAGACCAGCCGCTCCCACACGCCGCGAAGGTCCGTGGCGATGGGGACGGCGAGCACCACGCCCCAGACCAGCGGGTAATGTACCGGCGTGCGCGCGAGCGGCGTCATCAAAAAGATGTACCCGCCGATTCCGAGAAGTGTCGCCAGCATGTGCTGCTGGAGCCTTTCGAGCTTGCTCGCTCCCAGGAGCCGGCATCCCAGCGCGCAGGCCGAAATGAGAAAGAAGCCGCACGCCAGCAGAGGCTGCGGGCCGACGGAGACCGCGGTCAGCACCGCCAGCAGCACCGTCATCAAACCCGCGAAGCTCCACGGAACCAGCACCAGGACAGGCGCCGCGAGCGCCAGGTAAGCGCCGGTGTAATGCGAGAAGCGCTTGAGCCCGACCGGAAACCAGATCTCCTGCGAGAACAGGTGGGCGGTGGCCAGACCGTGTATCTCCGCGCCCAGGAGCACCGCGAACACGGCGGCGGCCAGGGCCGAAAACGCCAGCACCGGAGCGGCCGGCTGCTCGCCCGCGTCGCCCTCCTGCGGCTTGAAGATGAAGAGCCGCTGCACCGCGAAGTTGGCGAAAAACAGAATGGTCTCCACCAGCAGCTTGGCGGAAACGGGACTGACGCCCAGCCGCTGGTTCAGAAACCGGATGCCGCCGTAAGATGCCGCCCCGCTCACCACCACCAGCAGCAGGTACTTCGGCAGCACCGTCTTGTGCCGCTGGTGCGAGTAGAAGACCGAACGCCGCACCATGGTGTAGTTGAAGCAAACCGCCGCCACGCGGCCGATCACCTGCGAGACCAGGATATTGGCCGAACGGTGCCACGCCAGATAGAAGACCAGGTTGTCCAGCAGCGCGGTCAGCAGCGATACGGAGCCGAACCGCAGCAGGACGAAGTAGATCTTCATCGAGTCGCGGATGGGATTGAAGTGCGACGACTTGTTGCCCTCTTCGTAGATCGTGCGGATGGAAACTGCCGAGATGGGCAGCGCCAGCTCGTGGGCGGCGATCAGCATCTGCAGCTCGAACTCGTAGCCCGTCGATTCCAGCCGCAGCAGCCTGGGCAGGAAGCTCGCGGGAATTCCGCGCAATCCGGTTTGCGTGTCCGTCAGCTTCTGGCCGAGCAGGGCGTGCATGATGCCGCGCGTGAGCACGTTGCCGAAGCGGCTGCGCAGCGGCACGTCGCTGCCGAAATCGCGGCACCCCAGAATCAGCGTCTCCGGTTGCGCGATCAACGCTTCGGCGACCCGCGCGATGTCCTCCGGATGGTGCTGGCCATCGGCATCGGCGGTCACGATCCCCGCCACATCGGGCAGCCGGCAGAGCACGTGATTCATGGCGGTCTTGAGCGCCGCGCCCTTGCCCAGGTTGACGGCATGCCGCAGCAGTTGAACTTGGGGGAACGCCGCCACGCGGGAGAAGATATCGCGGTACGCCTCCCCGCTGCCATCGTCCACCACGACGATCGGATGTTCCGCCATGGTGGAAAGCGCCGCGACCAGATCGATCAGCCCGGCCGACGGCTTATACGCAGGGATCACGATGGCGATGGGAGCTGGCTGCATGTCTCTGTGGATACCCTTCAATCACAACATGCGCGGGAAAGGGATTGCAACCAGCGGCATGGAATTGCCGATGTTTCCGGGATCAGCCTTTAGGCTCGTTCTTCTTCCGTTTTCCGTTCCGCAGCAACGCTCCGGCGAAAAAGGCGAGCGGCACGGTTGCCCACAGAGCGTAGTGTACTTTTTGGGCGCGCGGTTTGGGCAGGTCGGGCGGCAGCACCCCGGTGTCAGTCGAGTTCTCGAGCGGCTTCCCGATCTTCATCTTCTGAAGGTCGTAGGAGAATTGCTTCCCGCAATCGAGGCACACGACATACGTTTCGCCATGTGGCTGGCCGGCCTTGCTGACGGGCGTGACCGGGCGAGTCAAGCGGTGGTGGGGACAACGGAACAGCAGATTGAGAACGGAGTCGATCACTGCAACCTTCCGAACGAGCGATTGCGATCCTCCTCCATTGTGACAGATTCCAGCTTTTGGCTCGGTGTTTGCAGGAGCGGTTTGTATGATGCGACACCACCGGCTCGCGCCTCACCTCGTCGCGTGCCTGCTAACTTCCGTGCTTGCCGCTTCCGAGCCCTCGCGGAACGTCATTGCGGTTGCGGTTCCCGGGACGGCCCTCCAAGTGAACCTCGCCACACAGGTGGGCCGCCCCTACGACGCCCGCGACGTCGAGCGGGACGTGCGCTATCTGTGGGGTCTCGGCCGCTTCGACGATATCCGCGTGGAGACGGAGGAGCGCCAGGGCGGACTTGCGGTCGTGTTTCGCGCGGCGCCGGCTCCGCATCTCCTGTTGCACGAGATTCGTATTCAGCCGAATCCGCTGGGTGTCGAAATCCGGCTGCCCGGCCTCACGCCTATGAGCGCCTTGCGAGCCCACGGCATCGCCATGGATGCCGAGAGACAGCTCCGGCAGCAGGGGTTCCCGGACGCGAAGGTTCGCTACGCGCTGGTGCCCGTAGGCCGGGGCGAGGTGGACCTCGAGCTCACGCTCGATCGCGGGGATTTCCGGCGTGAAGCACGGCGGCGCGCCAAAGGCAATGTTCTCGATCGCGGCGTCTGCGCCCCGCTCTTCGCCGCGCGCCGCGAGGCGCAACGGCAGGGCGTTCTCGATTTCACCGCGACGCGCGATGGCGAAGGCCGCGTCACCGTCGAGCGCGGCGCTTCGTACCGCGTCGGCCGCATCGAGTTCCTCGGCAATCACCGTTACGGCGATCGGGCGATCCGCCGCAACTTCCTGTTGCAGGAGGGCGCCGTCTTCGACGAGCAGAGGCTGCGGCGCAGCATCGCCCGTCTCAACCGCGTGGCGTGGTTCGAGCGGATCGGGCAAAGGGACGTGCTGGTTCACCCCGATGAGAAAACGGGTTTCGCCAGCGTGACCGTGCGGTTGAATGAACCGGGGAGCGGATCGTGGAGGCTCTCCGGGCCGGCCGGCCCACTGAGTTTCGGAGGCCCGGTGCAGGCGTCGCTCCGCTCGCGATTGCCGTGGTGGACCACCTACACGGTGTCGGCGAGTCTCTTTGTTTTCGGGCATCCGCTGCTGCCGATCGTCAACGCGCCGAAGGGACTCATTCCGGTGCTGGCCGTCGAGCGGCCGTACGTTTCAGGCGACGGATGGAAATCGGGCTTCGCGATTGCGCCGCGCCTGGGCTGGAAGAACTCGGCCGTCAGCTATGCGGCCACTCAGATTCAGCAGCGATTGCTCCCGCTGGTTTCAGGCGAGCGCGGCGCGCAGGCCTCGCTCGACGTGGGCGGCGAGGCGCCCGGCGTGTGTCAGGCGCCCAGGTCACGGCTCGGGCTGCTGCGCGCCGCAGCGACCTTGGGTCTGCATTTTTTGGGTTCGCTGCCGGCGCTGCCGTAGCCTCGTAAGAAGCAGAAATCCCGATTGTTGGATTATTGGGGTCCAAATACTCGGGACATGACAATTTGTATGAATGGAACTGGGCATCTAAACCCAACAAAATACGTAGAAAACCAATCCCTAGATGGATGGCACGAGACGTGCCAGACTTCTTAGCAGTTTGGAGCCTACTCAGAACCCGGGAGACACTCAAAGATGCTTGCCGAACGATCACTGCTGCGCCTCGCGCCTGTTTTGGCCTTCGCCCTCGTCAGCGCGGTCCCATCTCGCGCTGATGTTTCCTACGCCAGCTATGCCTCTTGGGCATCTGCCGTAACCGGTGGGATTACCAGTGTGACCATCCCTGACCCCAGCCCCAATGCGGACATTTTCTTTGGAAATGGTAACGCGTCTGTCACGTATTCCGGCGTGACTTTCTCGACCCAGGCTGCGTTATCCAACGGCAACTTCTTCAATGTCGGCTCCCTGTTCAGTGGTGATCCGGCCGTCCTGTCATCCCAACAGCAGACCGTTGGGGTTGCGAACATCCTGATCACGTTGCCGGTAGCCGTGACAGCCTTCGCCCTGAATTACGGTTACGGCACGTTCTTCGGGAGCAACGTCACCTTCGCTCTCTCGGACGGCTCTACCATTACTCAGGGCAGCACTGGGAGCGGTTACAGCGTTCCGGACTTCTTTGGAGTGACCTCCAACACGCCCTTCAATTCGGTGCTGGTAACGTCTTCCGACTTTGTGCTCAATCTCAATAATGTGGTATATGGCACGGCTTCCACGGCTGTTCCCGAGCCATCCGCGATCATCCTCCTGGTCATGATGCTTGGCACGGTTGGACTCACGTTCCGCCTGTCGCGAAAACGGATTTGACCGCAGCAGGTACAGCAGCGGCCCGGCGCGCACGCGGCTGGCCGGGCCCTACCGCCTGCCGGGCACTTCCCCCATCGGCGGCAGCAGGTGCTTCTGGATCTTTCCCATGGCGTTCCGCGGCAGTCGCTCCACCTGAACGAATGCCCGCGGAACCTTGAACGACGCCAGCTTCGCGCGGCACCGCTCTTCCAGCACCGCCGGCCCCACCGCGCCCTTCAGCACCACGTACGCCACGGGCGCCTCGCCGCGGACGCGGTCCGCGACGCCGATCACCGCCGCTTCGGACACCTCCGGCTGCTCTTCCAAAAACTCTTCGATTTCCCGTGGGTAAATATTGAAGCCGCCCGAAATGATGAGGTCGCTCTTGCGGCCGCACAGCGTGTAGTAGCCGTCCGGCGAGCGCACCGCGAGATCGCCCGTGCGGAACCATCCGCCGGCGAACGCGCCGCGCGTGGCCTCTTCGCGGCGCCAGTAACCGGCGAACACGTTCGGCCCTTTCAAGTGGATCTCGCCCGTCTCGCCATCCGCCACGGGTTGCCCCTCGGGGTTCAGCAATCGCACCGAAACGCCCGGCAGCGGCAGCCCCACGCTTCCGGGCCGCCGCTCGCCGGCATAGGGGTTGCTGATGTTCATGAAGGTCTCGCTCATGCCGTAGCGCTCCAGGATCGTGTGGCCGAAGCGCGCGCGAAACTCGTCCAGCACCTGCGCCGGAAGCGGCGCCGATCCCGAGACGAAGAGCCGCATGAATCCACCGATCTCTTTCGCCTGGGCGGGCGGGATGTCGAGCATCCGCACGTAAATCGCCGGCACGCCGAAGAACAGGGTGGGGCGGAAGTCGAGGAAGGTGTCCGCGGCCGTGCGGTGATCGAAGCGCTCCACCAGGCGCATCGGGCAGCCGCTCATCAGCCAGCAGTGCAGGCCGTTTCCCAGGCCGTGGATGTGAAACAGCGGCAGCGCCAGCAGGAAGCGGTCTTCGCTCGTGATCTGCCAGCACGTGAGCAGGTTGATGGCGTTCACCGCGAAGTTGTGATGGGTGAGGACGGCGCCTTTGGAAACGCCCGTCGTGCCGGATGTATAAATGATGCCCGCGGGCGCGTCGCCATCGAGCGGCGCATCGGGCCGTTCGGCGGGCAGGCCGCTGGCCTCGGCGGTCAACCCGGCGGGACGCCAGATCGGAGCAGGACTCTCGAAGCCGGCGTCCGACACCACCGCCGAGGGCTCCGCGTCGCGCAGTATGTGGGCCATCTCGCGGTCCCGGTACAGGATGTTGATCGGAACGAAGATCACTCCGAGCTTCACGCACGCCAGGTACACATCGATCATCTCGACCGAGTTGGCGAGATACACGCACAGCCGGTCGCCGGTCCGGAGGCCGCGCTGCCGGAAACATTGCGCCAGGCGGTTGCTGCGCGCATCCAACTCGCCGAAGGTGAAGAGACGGCCCTCGAATTCCAGGGCCGGGCGGTCACGGCGGCCGAGGAACGACAGGTCGAAAAGCTGCGTGAGATTCATGCCGGCAGCTCCTTGCCGCGGGTCTCTTCACTCCAGGGCAACAGCGCGAGGCCCGCCAGGAACGCCACCGCCGTCCACGCGACCGGCGTTCCGATGGTGTGCATCCGGGAGACGCCGGCGCCCACCAGGAAGGTGATTCCCGCCGCCAGGAACCGCCCGAAAGACGTGGCAAACGCGAAGGCGCTGCCGCGGCACTCCGTGCGGTATTGCTCCGGCAGCCATAGCGTGTAGACCGCGAAATTCGCGCCCCCGATCCCCAGAAAAAAGAGACACGCCAGGAACTTCGCGAGCGCGTGGCCGGCCGCGTAGAAGACGTATCCGAACCCCAGCGGGATGAACACCAGCATCATGACGAAATACAGCGCCAGCGAACCCCGGCGGCCGAACCGTTGGGCGAGCGAGGGCAGCATCAGGCAGCCCAGTATGGTCCCGGCGGACAACAACATGGTGGCATACGACGCCATGCGCGCGCCTTCCGCGGCCGTGAAGCCGTCGCGCCCGGCCAGGTACGTCACCGAGGCCGGCACGTAGACCGAGCCCGCCCAGAGGCCGATCATCGAAACCAGCAGCAACACGGCATTCACCGTGGTCCGCCTTCGGTACTCGCGCGAGAACAGCGCCCGGAACGCGGCGCCCGCCGTCCAGCCGCGCTCCAGGCGATGCTGCCAACGCGCGGGCTCGCGCACGCCGTAGCGGATGAAGGCCACCAGCAGCGCCGGTGTTCCGCCCACGGCGAACATGGCGCGCCAGCCGTAGCGCGCGCCCACGGTGTAGTTCAGGATCGCCGCCAGGAAAATGCCGAAGTAGTAGCCCGTGTGCATCCACGCCGCGCCCTGCCCGCGCCGCCGCTCGGGCCATTCTTCCGCCACCAGCACGCCGCCGAGCGTCCACTCGCCGCCGATCCCCGCGCCGGCCAGGAATCGGAACAGGGCCAGTTGCCGGACGCTCGCGGCCACCGCCCCGAGAAACGTGAACAGCGAGTAACAGAGGATGGTGAGCACCAGGGTGCGCACGCGGCCGAAGCGGTCGGCCAGCGGCCCCCAGAGGAACGCGCAGCCCCAGCCCAGGAGGAATATGGCGAAGAGCAGGCCGCCGTAATAGCCGGTGTTGGCCGGATCGGTCGGAATGCCGGACCGCGGCAGCAGGTCGCGCAGCGCCGGAACCAGCACCAGGGCGTAGATGAAGGAGTCCATGCCATCGAGCGCCCATCCGGCCCACGCGGCCCAGAAGCCGCGGACCTGGTTAGCCGTGAGTTTGGGAGGCAGAGAGATAGTTTACCGTGGGTGCACCCGTATGTGGCCATTCGCTCCCATCGCCTGTCGATGGGGCTTGACAAGGCGCCCGCGGATCGGTGATACTCTTCCCATCGATAGACGATGGAAAAAACTCCCGAGCTCCTTCCCGGCACGCTGGATCTGCTGATCCTCAGGGTGCTTGCCCGCGGCTCCATGCACGGGTACGGCATCGCGCAACGCCTCAAATCCATCTCCGAGGATGTCTTGCAGGTGGGCGAAAGCTCTCTCTATCCGGCGCTCCAGCGGCTGCTGCTCAACGGGTGGGTCAAGGCGGAGTGGGGCGCCTCGGACAACAACCGCCGCGCCCGGTATTACACGATCACACCGCTCGGCCGCAAGCAGCTCAACGCGGAACGGCAGGAGTTTCACCGGATCGTTACGGCCATCGAAAAGGTTCTGGAGACCGCCTGAGGAGGGTCGCGTGCAGAAGTTCATCCGCCGCCTGAACTACTGGTTCCGACGCAGCAAGCTGGATGCCGACATGGCAGAAGAGCTGGAGTTCCACCAGGCCATGGTCCAGCGGGACCTGGAACAGTCCGGACTGGGGGCCGATCGGGCCTTCCACGCGGGACGCCTGGCGATGGGCAATGCGACCCTGGCCCGCGAGGACTCGCGCGCCGTGTGGATCTGGCCCTGGCTTCAGAGCGTGTGGCAGGACCTGGATTACGCCGCGCGCAGTTTTCGCCGGCAACCGGGATTCGCGCTGGTGGCCATCGTCGCGCTCGCGCTTGCCATAGGGCTCAACACCAGCCTCTTCACGGTGTTCAACGCGATTGCCTTGCGCCCCTGGCCGGTCAAGGAACCGGGGCGGGTCGTGAAGGTGTTCAGCGTAATCAAGAATCCCGCCAAGGGCTTCGATAACGTCGGCGGGTTTTCCCTCGGCGAGTGCCGGTATTTCGCCGAGCATTCCAAGTCCATGACGGGCTTCTTCGCGACCCGCGGCGAGGGCGGCATCCACATGGATAGTGCCAAGGTCCGCGTGGAATACGTGAGCGGCAGCTATTTTCGCGTGCTCGGTGTGGAGATGGAGTCGGGCCGGGGTTTTCTGCCGGAAGAGGATCGCGCGGATCGGCCGGTGGCGGTCGCCGTGCTCTCGCACACCGCGTGGCAGAACCGCTTCGGCGGCGATCCCGGCGTGATCGGCCGCCCGATCCGCGTCGAGGACGCCCCGTTCACCATCGTCGGCGTGGCGCCTCCCGTCTTCGGAGGAACCTCGCCCGAACTCACGGATCTGTGGATCCCTCACCCCGCTGTGGCCTTTATCAGGCCGAACGAATCCTGGGTGCGCAGCTTTCTGCACGACCCGAATTTCTGCTGCTCGGATATCGCCGGCCGCCTGGCGCCCGGCGTCACTCGCGAGCAGGCCCGCGCGGAACTGTCGCTGCTCAGCGCGGATTTCCGGCGGCAGTTCAATGAAAAAAGCGATGGCGTGATTCTGTCGGGGACCGCGATCCTGCAGAAGCCCGGGCGCAAGACTCGCCAGATCTACGGCGTCTTCAGCCTGATGTTCACTGGCGTGATGCTGGTGCTCCTGCTGGCCTGTGCCAACGTGGGGAACCTGCTGCTGGCGCGCGCGTCCGCGCGCCGGCGGGAAATCGGCATTCGCCTGTCGCTGGGCGCCGGCCGCCGGCGGATCATCCGGCAACTCCTCACCGAAAGCCTGGCGCTGGCCGGTGTGGCTGCGATCTTCGGGGTGTGTCTGGCGTGCGTCTCGCCCGGCCCGCTGTTCACCCGTGTCGTGGGCCAGACGTCCTTCCACCTGCAACCGGACGCGACGGTCCTGGCCTACACGCTGGGCCTGGCCGTCCTCGCCTGCCTGGCGTTCGGGCTGGCTCCGGCGCTGCACGCCACCCGAAGCGGAATCAGCGGCGCCCTCCGGCAGCGGCTCCCGCTCCGCAGCTTTCTGCTGGCTGTCCAAGTTGCCATCAGCGTGATCCTCCTCACCGGCGCCGGCCTGCTGATCCGCGGCATCCAGCATGTGCGTTCGCAAGACCCCGGATTTGCGATTCAAGATATCGCCAGCCTCTCCTTCGAATTTCCCATCGGCGCTTACAAGGACAAGCGCATCGGCACTTTTTTCCAGGACCTCACACACGGCCTCGACGGCGTTCCGGGCGCCCAGCCGTTCGGGTTGAGCGTCCTGGAGCCTTTAGGCACTACGCGCGGGTACAGGGGCTTTCGTCTGCCAAACGAGAACGAAAAACAGGAAAGGCCCATCCTGATCAACACCGTGTCGGCGGGGTACTTTGACGTCCTGCGGATCCCCATCGTCGCCGGCCGCAACTTCGAGCCGGCGGACTCGGGACGCGGTGTCGTCCTGGTGAACCAGGCGATGGTCAACCGTTACTTGCCGGGGGAGAATCCCGTCGGCAAGACGATCGTCGTCAGCAACAGCCCGTTCGAAATCGCCGGTGTGGTACGTAACGCTCACACCTGGGCACTCGACGAGGTCGAGCCCGCCATCTACAGCCCGATATCGTTCGGTGTTCCCCCGCGCCTGCTCCTGCACAACACTCCGGCGAATGTGGCGGCTGTCACCGCGCTGGTGAAGAATCTCGATCCGCGCGTGCAGATGAAGGCGACGCCGCTCAGCGAGAACCTGGATCGCTGGCTCGACTCGTCGCGCATCGGCGCCATGATCGCCGGCATGCTGGGAATCTTGGCGCTCTCCCTGGCGTCGATCGGCATATCGGGGGTCTTCGCGTACGCCGTGCAGCAGCGCACGCAGGAGATCGGCATCCGCGTGGCGCTCGGCGCGCAGCCGCGACAGGTGGCCGCCGTAGTGCTCGGCTCGGCCGCGCGCTCTCTCGCCGCGGGCCTGGCCGTCGGATTCGGATGCGCGCTCGCCGGATCCCGGATGATCCGCCAGTATCTTTTTGGACTGAGCAGCGCCGATCCCGTCACATACGCCGCCGTGATCTTCACGCTGGCTTTCGCGGGGCTCCTCGCCACGTACCTGCCCACGCGCCGCGCCATCAGGCTGAATCCCATCAAGGCGCTCCACTACGAGTAGCCCGCGGCCCGCCGCGCCTCGCAATGTTAGCCTGTAGGGTTGCCATGAAAGGTTCGGGAACCCCAGCGGCGCCGAAGCCGCGTCACGGCCTGGCTGCGGCCGTGCTGGCCGCGGTCGCCGTGGCGGCCTACGCCAACTCGTTCGGCGCAGGCTTCGTGCAGGACAACCGGTATCTCATCATCGGCGATGCGCGCGTGCAGGAAGTCAGCGCCCGGAATCTCGGCCTCATCTTCTCCGAGACCGCCCTGGTGGCCATGGCGCCCACCGACCTGTACCGTCCTGTCACCACGCTTTCTTATCTGTTCAACTACGCGGTGCTGGGGAACGGCCAGGACCCCGCCGGCTATCACCTGGTCAACCTGGCGCTCCACGCGGGCAATGCGTTCCTGGTTTATCTGCTGGCGCTCGTCCTGTTGGGCGAGTTCCGGCCGGCGTTGTTCACGGCGGCGATCTGGGCGCTGCACCCGGCCGCGACCGAGGCGGTGACCAACATCATCGGCCGCGCGGACGAGCTGGCGGCCATGGCGGTGCTCGGCTCGCTGCTGTTGTACATCCGCAGCACCACCGCAGCCGGGCGGGAAAAATGGCGATGGCTCGCTCTATCGATTGCCGTTTTCACGGCGGGCCTGCTGGCGAAAGAAAACGCGGCGGTCGTGCCGGGCCTCGCCATTCTCTACGACCTCACGTTTCGCTTTTCGATCCGGAAACCGGGAGCCGGCATCTTGCGATCCCTGAAGGAAGGATGCTGGCTGTTTGCGCCGCCGCTGGCCGCGGTCTGGTGCGTGCGCCAGGTGGTGTTCGCGCATAGCCCGCCGGTGGTGATTCAGTTTCTGGACAACCCGCTGGTGGGCGCGGATCTCTTCACCGTGCTGATGACCGTCATCAAGGTGATGGGCAAGTACCTGTGGCTGCTGCTGTGGCCCGCGAGCCTGTCGTGCGATTATTCCTACAACCAGGTCCCGCTGGCCACGGGACTGGGCGACTGGCAGGCGCTGCTCGCGCTGGCGGCGCTCCTGGGATTGTGCGCCGTGGCCGTCGTATGCTGCCGCCGCGAAGGACGGGCATCGCGGGCGGTGTTCTTTTTCATCGCCGCGTCCGCCCTGATGATGGCGCCCATGTCGAACCTGCCGGTGCGGATCGGCGCCATCATGGCGGACCGCTTCCTGTACCTGCCGGGCGTGGGGTTCGCCGCTTGCGTCGTGGTGGCAGTCGATGCCGCGTGCCGGCGCCTGCGATTGCGGCCGGGCGCGCCGGCGGTGGCATTGTGCGTGATCGCCGCGGCGTTTGGACTGCGCACCATCTCGCGGAATCCGGACTGGAACGACGAGCAGTCGCTGTGGACCAGCGCCGCGGCGGCTGCTCCCGGCAGCTTCAAGGTGCATTTCTCGCTGTCCTACCAGCTTGCCCAGAAGCAGCCCCTGGCGCAGTATATCGACGAGGCGATTTCCGAAGCCGAGAAGGGGCTGGCCATCGTGAGCGGTCTGCCCGACCGCTTGAACCTGGCAACGGTGTTTCTGGAAACCGCCAGGAGGTACAACGCCAAGGCCGAACTGCAGCCGGCGCCGGAAAGCCTGGTGTGGTACCGCAAAGCCGCGCAGACCCTGGTGCGCGGTTGGGCGGTGGACCGCGAGGCCGATGCCGCCCAGCGGGCCGCGGACCTGGCGCGGGGCATAAGCCCCGATCGGATTCCCACCCGCGGCTACGAGGAGTTGTACCGGCTTCTGGGGCAGACCTGGTTGCGCTTGAGCGATGGAACGAACGCGCTGGCGGCCTTCCAATACGAGCGCCGCCTCAACCCCCTCTCACCGGAGATCTACGGCAACATCGGCCGGGCATACCTGGCAAGCGGCCACGCGACGGAGGCGGCCATCTCGTTTCTCCAGTCGCAGATCCTGCGCGAGAGCGATCAGGATACGCCCGAGGCGCTGGCTTTGTACCGGATGATGGACCCGGCAGGCTGCGCCATCACCGAGCGGAACGGGCGGCCGGCGGTCAACTTCGGTTGCCCCCTGGTGCGCGGACACGCCTGCGCGGCCTTCGCCGACCTGGTGAGGGGATTCCGGGAAGCGCACCTCGACAAAGTGGCCGCGGCGGCAATTGGAGTTGCCCGCGAACGTTACGGCTGCGCGGCGGTAGTTAATTGACCCTCGCGGGGCCGTACAGTACGCGGCCTGGCCGCTCGCTCGTGACCTCGTTGTTGCGCAGCACCGGCTTGCCGTTCACGATGACATCCCGCACTCCCACGGAATACTGGTGCGGATGGTCGTACTCGGAATGGTCGGCGATGCGGGCCGGATCGAAAACCACGACGTCGGCCTTCATCCCCGGGCGCAGCAGGCCGCGGTCCCACAGCTTGAGCCGCGCCGCCGGGTAGCCGGACATGCGGCGCACGGCATCCTCCAGGGTCAGCACGTGCTTCTCGCGCACGTAAACGCCCAGCACGCGCGCGAAGGTCCCATAGCTGCGCGGATGCGGCGACGCCTGTCCGAACACCGGAATCTCGCCGTCGGACGCCACCATGGTGTAGGGCGACTGCATGATGCGCACCACGTCGGGCTCGTCGATGGCATGGTAGATTGCCGAGCAGCCGCCCTTGCTCACCAGCTCGATGGCCGTGTCGGCGGCGTTCTCGAAAGTGGGCTCCACGCCGCGAGCCCGGGTGATCTCGGCCAAGTTTTTTCCCGCCAGGTTGCGGTCGAACCCGCAGCTCACGATCGACACATTCCGCGGATCGCCAGCGCCGCGGTCGAGTTTCAGGTTCTCGACGATCACGGTCTTGATGCGCGCGCGCTCGGCTGGCGCGCCCAGCCGCTCCAGGGTGGCTTTCTGCCCGCCTTCTAGCGCCCACTGCGGCAGTAGCGACGCGATCCCGGTGCTGGATGCGGTGTAGGGATACTGGTCGATAGTGACGTCCACACCGCGCGCCCGCGCCTCTTCGACGAGCTTGAGCGTCTCCACGCTCTTGCCCCAGTTGGGCTGCCCGATGATCTTGTGGTGCGTGATCTGAGTCGGCAAGCCGCCCTCTTCGCCGATGCGGATGGTCTCGCGCACACTGTCGAGCACGTGGGCCGCCTCTTCGCGCATGTGCGAGATGTGGATGCCGCCCATGCGCCCCACCACCTTGGCGATCTCGATGACCTCCTCGGTGGGCGTGAAATTGCCCGGCACGTAGAACAGGCCGGTGGAAAGTCCGAACGCGCCATCGCGCATGGCCTGCGCCGCCAGCGCTTTCATTTTGTCGATCTCCTCCGGCGTGGCCTTGCGATTGGCCAGCCCGACGACCTCCTGCCGGATGCTGCCCTGGCCCACAAAGGTGGCGAAGTTGATCGAGATGGGTGTCTGGCGCACGCGCTCGAGAAAGGGCGCGAGCGGGACCGGGGAACTGCCGTCGGGTCCTTCGATGATGGTGGTGACGCCTTCGCGCAGATAATTCTCCGCGGTGGGAACGGTGAAGATCCCGCGGCGGCCGTGCGAGTGAATATCGATGAACCCGGGAGCCGCCACCAGCCCGTGAGCATCGATGCGCATGGCGGCGCCGGCTTCGCCCAGCGGCCCGACCGCCGTGATGGTATCGCCCTGGATGCCGATATCCGCGTAGTACCAGGCGGTGCCCGAACCATCGACAACTTTGGCGCCGGTGATCAACAGGTCGTACCGGTCCGGCTGTGCGAAGAGCAGGCCGGAGACGAGAGACAGCAGCAAGAGAGCGGGACCCGGAGGGTTCCTCATGGCGGATATTGTACTATTTCCACGGCCTGTGCTCTTTTTAAGCGGCCGCACCCGGCCAGTGGTGCGTACCGATACTATCGCGAAAATACTGAACTGGCTATAACTCAAAACCGGATATATTATCTTGCTGTCGGATGGAAGATAAAGACCTAGTGATCACGCCGGGCGGACCCCGGCCGAGAGACCAGGTTCATCGCGTGGAACCTGGCGAAGCCGTCCGCACCGACGAGAGCGGGATTCCGAGAGTAGTCCCCAACGAAGAAGAAAGGAATAATAACGTGGCAGAAGAAAGTGTGTTGACTCCCGGCGGTTATCGACCGAAATCATCGGTCCATCTCATCGAACCAGGACATGTCCTGGACGGAACCGGTGGATCCATGCGGAAGTTGGATTCGTCCGGAAAGGTCGTGGCTGACCATGGCAAGATCATGCTTCGGGCAGGGAATCAGCCACTCATGCCCCTCAATGTCGTGACAAGACCGCCCGAAGGCGAGAAAGCCGCGATTCCAATCGTGCCGGCCTTCGGCAGCGGTTGGATCGTGTATACCGGTTGGACCAACGGCACCGGGAACCCGATCTCGTCGTTCCGCACTACCTGGGTAGTGCCCCCGTTCCCGATGACTCAATCCGGCCAACTCCTGTTCCTGTTCAACGGCATCCAGAACTCCTCGATGATCTACCAGCCGGTGTTGCAATGGGGTGTTTCGGCCGCCGGCGGCGGCAACTACTGGGCCGTCGCCAGTTGGTATGCCGACGGACAGGGCGGCCCGGCATTTCATAGCACCCTCGTTAAAGTGAACCCCGGCGACACCCTGGTGGGAGTCATGACTCTGTCGAGTCATTCCGGAAGCAACTTCAGTTACAACTGCGATTTCCAGGGCATCGCCAATACCGGGCTTCCGATCCAGAATGTCCAGGAACTTACGTGGGCCGTGGAGACTCTGGAGTGTTACGGGATCACGCAGTGCACCGACTATCCCCCTGTCTTCGGTACGGCGATGACCGCGATCGCCATGCAGACCGGCAGCGTGACGCCGGCGGTCACCTGGACACCGAATAACGCTCACACGGAATGTGGCCAGCACGTAGTGGTTGTCAGCAATTCCGCAACGAAGGGCGAAGTGGACCTCGACTACGGCCTGATGAGTCCCCGCGTTCCCGGGCTCGCGCAGGTGGATTCGGTGTCTCGCAGCAAGGATAAACTGGACATCTTCGCCACCGACAATGGCGGAGTGATCCTCACGGCAGCGTGGGAGCCGGACTTCGCGGACGGGTGGCATGGCTGGTGGAACATCAACGGCGGACGCGCGGCCGCGGGCGCACCGGTGCACGGCGTTTCGCGCAGCACGGACCATCTGGATGTTTTTGTCACCGGGACGGACAACTATGTTTACACAGCCGCGTGGCAGCCTTCCTTTACCGACGGGTGGCACGGCTGGTGGAGAATCAACAACGGCATCGCCACACCGGGCGCTCACGTCACTGCCGTTTCACGGAGCACGGACCATCTGGACATCTTCGTGGTGGGGACGGACGGCCGCGTCTATACGGCTGCGTGGGAACCGGATTTCACGGACGGTTGGCACGGCTGGTGGCCCATCGGCAACATACGGGTTCCGGCCGGGGCTCCCATTTACGCGGTCTCGCGGAGCACGAACAAACTGGATATTTTCTGCACCGATGTCAACGGCGTTATCCAGACCGCGGCCTGGGAACCCGACTTCACCGACGGTTGGCACGGATGGTGGCAGATTCAGGGCGGGCGCGCGGCCCCGGGTGCATCGGTCACCGCGGTTTCGCGGAGCACGGACCATCTGGACATCTTCGTGGTGGGGACGGACGGCCGCGTCTATACGGCGGCGTGGGAACCGGATTTCACCAGTTGGCACGGCTGGTGGCCCATCGGCGCCATTCACGTGCCGGCCGGAGCTGCGGTCCACTGCGTCTCCCGCAGCACCAACAAGCTCGACATTTTCTGTACGGACACGAGCGGCAACACTCAGACCGCGGCCTGGGAACCCGACTTCACGGACGGCTGGCACGGCTGGTGGGTAATCCAGAGTGGGCGGGCGGCGGCCGGCGCTCCCATCACGGCCGTTTCGCGGAGCACGGACCATCTGGACGTCTTCGTGGTGGGGACGGACAGCCGCGTTTATACAGCCGCGTGGGAACCGGATTTCACCAGTTGGCACGGCTGGTGGGCGTTGGGCCGGTAGAGCCGCGGCTCACGCTCTTTGCAGTTCGGCGGGCGGCGTGAGGAGTTCTTCGCGGCCGGGATCTCGCCGCGGAATGCCTGGCGTTTCGCGGATGCGCAGGAGCCGCCTGCCCGGCCGGCCGCACTCGCACGGAGTATCGTCCAGCTCCCAACCGCTGGCCAGCAGGCGGTGCACCCAGAGCGCCTCTCCGGTCCAGGCGCCACCCACGTGCCAGCCTTCCTGGGCCTCACACTCCCATGCCGTAAGCCGGCCCTTGCGGTCCAGCAGCAGGGCGAATACGGGAACCTGGAAGGCTTGCCAGAGCATGTCGCGCTCCTGCTGGCCGAGGAAAGGGCGATCGGGGTATTCGAGGGCGAACACCGCGCAATCGGCCTGCACCCCTGACGCCGCCGCTTCCACCAGTTGGGCGAAACTGCCCGAGAGCACGTCGCACCGGCCGTTCGCCACCCTGGCGGTTGTGGTCACCCACTCCGGATGGAACGGATGGCGGAGCGGTACCCGAATCCTGACACGCATGGTGTCCACTAGTGGCTTGGCGGGCCGCAGGCTCTCAACTTTTTGCGGCGGCGCCGCAGATCCGCTCCAGGTTCCGGCCGAGGATCGCCCGCGCATCGGCCTCGCCGATGCCGATGTCCTGGAGCACCAGGCTCTGCGTCTCGAAAACCTTGTGGGTCCAACCGCGCGGGAAGTAAGAAGAATCCGTTCCGAACAGCAGCCGCCCGGCGCCGGCCACCTCCAGCGCGCGCCGGAAAACCGTTTTCAGGTCCAGCCCCTCATAGCGCATCCAGAAGTTGCTGCTAGAGGTGTCGAGATACACGTTGGGGCACAGGTCGGCGAGCATCAGGGCCTCGCGGAAATACCCCGCGCCGAAGTGCGGGATGATGAACCGCACCTGCGGGTGTCGCAGCGCAACGGCGAGCAGGTCGAGCGGATTGGAGTACCGCATGTCGAAAGGCGAGGGCAGTCCGAGTTTCTTCCGCACCCCCACGGTGAGCACGCCGAAATGCACGAACACGGCCGGTGGGCGATCGGCCAGCAGCCGCTCCACGCGCTCATCGTGCACCGAGTAGCGATGCATGGCCGGAAACAGGCAAATCGCATGGAGCCCGGCGATGCGGGGTGGAGCGGCAGCCAGCGGGTTCACCATGGCATACGCGAAAAATCGTTCGGGGAACGCTTCCACCGCGGCCCGAACCGACTCCTCGTCTCCCGGCATGCTGGCGATCAGGGCGGCCCGCGCCACGCCGTGCCGGTCCAGTTCGTCCGCCCAGGTGCGCGCCAGTTCGCGCGGATCTTCCGGCGGCAGGCGCCAATCCAAGGTCGAGGCTACTTCGTCCACGCCGGTGCCGCACTGCGCGGCCAGCGATTCGTAGAACCGTCGCGAAAAAAAGTGCACGTGCGCATCGGCCAGCGCGACCTCACCCCAGGGAGTTTGCATCAGGCTTGTTCCAGTGTGCGATGCCGGCAGCCAGCGCCAGTTGTGTCAACCCGGCTACATTGTTGACCCCGAGCTTCTTCATCATGGTCTTGCGGTAGCTGCGCACGGTTTGCAGCCCGAGGTCGAGCAGCACGGCGATATCCTTGCTGGTTTTCCCCTCGGCCACCAGCCGCAGCACCTGCAACTCGCGGGGCGAAAGCGATTGCAGCGGGCTGCGGTCGTGGGTCTCCAGGTCGCCGCGCTGGATGCGCGACAGCAGGCGGTCGGTGACGTGCGAACTCCAGTAGGAGCCGCCGCGCGCCACGGTGCGCAGGGCATCCACCAGCTCGCTGGAGGATGCCTTCTTGAGGACGAAGGCGCGCGCTCCGCTGCGGAAGGCGCTTACCACGGAATTCTCGTCGTCGTACATGGACAGAATGACGACCTTGACCGCGGGACAGTGCCGCAGCAACTCGGTGGTAGCCTCGATGCCGTTCATTCCGGGGAGCCCGATGTCCATGAGCACCAGGTCAGGCATGGATTTCTTGCAAAGCTGCACGGCGTCGGCCCCGCTCTCCGCTTCGCCCACCACGTGGAATTCGCCGCCGCGCTCGAGGATGGTCTTCACTCCGTCGCGGACCAGTTTGTGATCATCGACAAGAACAATGTCGAACGGCATCGTCGTTTCTCAAACAACTCCCGTATCCGCGGCGCGCACGATGGTCCCCTCTCCATGATGGCTGGTGATGGAAAGGTCCAGTCCCGCTTGCGCCGCATAATGTTCCATACTCAAGAGGCCGAGTCCCCGGCCCCCACGTTCCGGGTCCGCCGGATCGAAACCTCTACCATTATCCCGCACCTCCAGAAAAGTACCAGTACGTGTGGACTTTACCGCGATTTCGATGGCCGAGCAACTGGAATGTTGCACAGCATTCTCCACGGCCTCCTGTGCGATCTGGTACAAAGCCGACGCGATCTTCTTGTCGAGCTTGAGCGACGGGTCCACATTGAGCCGCAGCGTCCCGGCGAAACGCGCGCGGAGGCGGGTCGCCAGGCGGTCGAGCGCCGGGCGCAGGCCAGCCCGTTCCACGGTGGAAGGATTCAGCTCGTAACTGTACTCCCGTACTTCCTCCATCATGTCGCCCAGGAGCTTCTGGATTTCGACGATGCGCAGGCACTGCTGCGGCGAGAGGGTTTCGAGATCCATGCGGACCAGATCGAGCTGGAGCCCCAGCGCGGTGAGGTTCTGGCCCACCGAATCGTGCAGGAATTTCGAAACCATGTTGCGCTCGAATTCCTGCGCCTTCAGGGCGCCGAGCACGGTCGAGCGCAACTCCCGCTCGGCTTTGGCGAAGGCGGTAGTTTCCCGGGCGAGCCCGGCGGCGTAGCGGATTTCGCCCTCGATCCGGATGGGGAAAACCGAGATGATCCATGAGGCGGAATCACGCCGCTCCCCCAGCACGAAGACCTCGCCCTGGAAAGCCCGCGCGAAGCGGCGGCTCCAGGCGGCGGCCAAGCCGGGCTCCAGGACTTCAGCCGCGTTTCGGCCCGTCAGTTCGTCGGCCGTTCTGGCGAAAATCGGGGAAGGGTCGCCATATACGCGAACGAAGATCCGGTTCGCGTCCACGATCCAGTGACACGCCGGGCTTTGTTGGAGGAATGCGTCGGAGAGGCACGCGGCTTCAGGCATGGGCCCGCAGCCTCCTATCTTTTCCGCTTCAGCACCTTGCGGGCGGCGGCGGCGACGTCGCGCGCGACCAGTCCGTACTTGTCGAGCAACTGCTCGGGCGTGCCCGATTCGGCATATCGATCGTGGATGCCCACGAACTCCATGGGGCACGGGTGGGTTTCGCCCACCACCTGGGCCACGCGCACGCCGAGCCCCGTATCGACGAGGTGCTCCTCGGCCACCACCAGGGCGCCGGTTTCGGAGGCCGCGCGGGCAATGGCTTCGCGGTCGAGGGGCTTGGCCGTGTGCATGTCGATCACGCGCGCCGAGATGCCTTCGGCTTCGAGCACGTCGGCGGCCAGCAGGGACTGGGCTACCAGCAGGCCATTGGCGATGATGGCCACGTCCGTGCCTTCGGACAGCTGGATGGCCTTGCCGATTTCAAACTTCTGTTCGCCGCTGTAGACGATGGGAGCCTTCATCCGTCCCGCGCGGAGGAAGACCGGCCCGACATACGCGGCGGCGACGCGCACCAGGGCCTTCATGGCCGCCTCGTCGGCCGGAGCGATCACCACGAAGCCCGCCAGCGAGCATGCCAGCCCCATCTCTTCAATGCTCATCTGGGACGGCCCGTCTTCGCCGATGGAGATACCGCTGTGGGTTCCGACAACTTTCAGGTTGACGTGCGGGTAGGCCGCGCAGACGCGTAACTGCTCGAAGCCCTTGTTCATGACGAAGGCGGAGAAGCTGGAGACGAACGGGATCTTGCCCGCCAGCGCCAGGCCCGCGCCGATCGCCACCATGTTGGCCTCGGCGATCCCGCAGGAGACGAACCGGGCGGGAAACTCCTTGGCAAAATAAGTGGTCATGGTGGAATGGGAAAGGTCCGCATCGCACACGACGACGTCCGGATTCTCCCGGCCCAACTCCACCAGCGCGCGCCCGAAAGCCTCGCGCGTGGAGGCTCCCAGCTTGATTTCGAATTTCGTTTTGGTCGCCATTTATTGCAGCTCCTGTAGGGCCAGCTTGACTTCGTCCGCGGTGGGGGCCGTGCCGTGGAACTTGGGATTGTTTTCCATGAACGAGACGCCTTTCCCCTTGATGGTGTTTGCGACGATGCAGGTGGGCACGCCCTTGGTGGCTTCCGCTTCCGCGAGCGCGTTTTGGATGGCGGGCAAACTGTGGCCGTCGATTTCGAGCGTGTGCCAGCCAAACGCGCGCCACTTGGCCGCCAGCGGGGCGACCTCCATGATGTCCTTCACGAATCCGTCCAACTGGATCTTGTTGTAGTCCACGAAGGCGACCACGTTATCGATCTTGTGAAACGCCGCGGACATGGCCGCTTCCCAGATCTGGCCTTCCTGGCTTTCGCCGTCGCCGAGCATGACGTAGGTGCGATACTGCCGGCCGTCGAGGCGCGCTGCAATCCCCATTCCGATGGCCAGCGACAGTCCCTCGCCGAGCGAGCCGGTGGAGGCTTCGAGAGCCGGGATGAAGCGGACGTCGGGGTGGCCCTGGTAGATGGAGCCGAGCTTTCGCAGCGTGTTCAACTGGTCGAGCGGGGTGTAACCGGCCTCCGCCATGGCGGCGTACAGCACCGGGGCCGCGTGACCCTTGGAGAGGATGAAGCGGTCGCGATCCGGCCACTTTGGATTGTGGGGATCGATGCGCATGTGGTTGAAGAACAGCTCGACCACCATTTCGACGGCGGAGAGCGATCCGCCCGGATGGCCCGACCCGGCCGCGCCAATCATCCGGACGATCTCGCGACGGATACGCTTGGCGATTTCCTGGAGCTCTTCGATTGATTTGGCCATGGAACTTCATATTTTAGCGCAGGAGGCGGTGCGGAGCCGGGACAGCGGCGAGAGCGCCCGGCGAAGGGCCGGGGCAGGGAAGCGCGGGAGGCCGAAAACCGCAAGTTTCCTTGCGTTTTTGGTGAAGAAAACAAAGGAACTCAGCCTTGTTTTCCGCAACCTTTCTTGCGTTTTTCCGGCTGGGCCCCCGACGAATTCGCCGGAGGCGCCAACCGGTTGCTGGTTGCATCCTCCCTGTTATCAGCTAAGCACGACGACAAGCGGCACTCTCCGGATTTCGGCAAATCGGCGCTGAAAATACTGGAGAAATAAACTTCAAAAATCTGTGACCGGGATTTTTGGGCGGGTCGCTTTTTCGGCGGGTGGCTTTAAGATGCCGGATTCATTCGACTTCGGGCTCGCACAACGGCTGTCCCGCCGGCCGATCGGCTACGGCGGGAAGTGCAGACGGCGCAGCAGGTCCTGGAATCGCGGGTCCGAACGCAAGCTATCCATCTCCGGAGCCACCTTCAGGAATATCATCGAATCAGAGCGATCCTGATACGCCTGCTCCAGTTGGGCCAAGGCCTTGTCCTTGTCGCCCAGGGCGGCGTAGACCACGGCGATCGCATATTTGGGCACGTACTGGCGCTTAGCGCCCGCGAGCAGGCCGGCCAGCGCCTGGCGCGCCTCCGCCGCGCGGCCCGAAAGAGCATAGTCGCGCGCCATCTCCGCCAGCGCCAGGGGGTTTGTGGGGTCCAGCTCGCGGGCTTTTTGTTGCGCGGCAACCGCCTCGGCAAAGCGGCCCTGCTGGGCATAGATTTGCCCCAGAATCCCATAGGAGTACCCGACTCCGGGATTCAGATCGATACACTTCAGGAGTTCCACCACGGCCTCGTCATAGCGGCGCGCGAAGTACAATTGCCACCCCAAACTCGCAGCGCTCTCCACCGAAAGCGGATCCAGTGCCACGGCGCGCCGGGCATGGTCCAGCCCCTCTTCGGTCCGGCCCATCTCCACGAGGTACCACCCCAGGTACTCATGCGCGGGAGCATAGTTCGGGTTCAGTTCCGCGGCGCGTCGAAATTCGCGCTCCGCCGCGGGCCAGTCGTAGTCATACTGGAAGTACGCGGAGCCGAGCTCGGCGTGCCCCTCGGCCAGTGTATCGTCCAGCTCCACCGCCTTAAGCGCCGCCTCTTTCGCCTTCGGCATGGTTTCTTGCGGAGCCAGGAACAGGTCCTGCTCGAAGGCAATGGCGTAGGAGATCCCGCTGTAAGCCAGCGCATAGCTCGGGTCGAGCGCGATGGCCTGGTGGAAGTAATCGAGACCCTTATCGATTCCTTCCTTCGTGATCTTCCCGGCGTAGAAGCGGCCTTTAAGATAAAGCCGATAGGCCTCCGGATTTTCGGTTTGGCGCTTCACGAGCCGCGTTTTCTGCTCGCTGCTCAGCTTGAGCCGCAGCTTGTCCACGATCTCATGCGCAATATCGTTCTGCACCGCCAGCGCGTCAGCCAGTTTGCGATTGTATTGTTCGCCCCACAGATGGCTGTTGTCCGCGACATCAACCAATTCCGCGCTCACCGCGAGGTTCTCGCCGCGCTGGGTAATCCGGCCCGTGAGTACGGCGCGAACACCGAGCTCCCGCCCCACCGTTCGAACATCCGGCTCCTTGCCTTTGTAGCGGAACACCGCGCTGCGCGACATCACTTTCAAGTTGGGCAATTCCGAAAGGCTGTCCATCAGGCTTTCCGTGATTCCATCGCTCAGGTAATCGGTGTCGGGGTTCCCGCCCATGTTGGCGAAGGGCAATACGGCCAGAGAGTCGATGCTCTGGGCAGTGTGGCTGCGCCAGTAAAGCAGTCCCGCGGCGGCGAGGATCGCCACCGTGGCGGCAATCGCCAGGGACAGACGAAGGCGCACACCGCGCGGGGCCGCCGCCGCAGGCTTATCGCCCCCGGCGGCGAGCAGGCCCTTCAGGGCAAATGCGAGATCGTGGGCGGAGTGAAACCGCTGGGCGGGATTCTTGGCGAGGCACCGGTCGATCACGCGCCCCAGTTCCGCGGGCGCCTGTCTACCGGTGTCGGCGATGGCCGGAGGATCTTCCTTGAGAATGGCGGCCATGGTGTCGCCGGCGGAAGAGCCGGAAAAGGCGCGGCGTCCAGCGACCATTTCGTAGAGCACGCAGCCGAGGGAGAAGATGTCGCTCGGGGCTTCGACGGCGCCGCCCCGAACTTGTTCGGGAGACATGTAGCCGATGGTGCCGGTGACGGTTCCGGCCTCGGTTTCGGTGAGGGTAGCGGTGTCTTCGTGCGGCGCCGCAGCGGACTTCTGGCGGGCGAGGCCGAAATCGAGAATCTTGACGCGGCCGTCGGAAGTGACAAAGATATTGGCGGGCTTGATGTCGCGATGGACGATGCCTTTGGAGTGTGCGGCGGCCAGGCCTTCGGCGATAGCCGCGCCGATTTCGGCGGCTTTGCGCCAGGGGAGTGGAGCGCGACTCAGCCGCTCGCGGAGGGTTTCCCCTTCCAGCAGCTCGGTTACGGCGTAGGCGATGCCGTCCTGGACGCCGATGTCGTGGAGCACGAGGATATTGGGATGGGAGAGGGCGGCGACCGCCTGGGCTTCGCGCTCGAATCGCGAGAGGGCCTGAGGATCCTGCTCGAGGCGTTCCGGCAGGACCTTGATGGCGACGTCGCGGCCCAGGCGCGAATCGCGCGCGCGATACACCTCGCCCATGCCGCCCGCGCCGATGGGCGCGAGGATTTCATAAGGGCCAAGGCGAGCTCCGGCGGACAGGGCCATAGGCGTTTGAACAATTCTACTCCCGCAGGCAATCGAGCCATACGCCCGGCCGGGGCGCGCGGCGCTGTTGCGCGGCGTTAATTCGCGATCTTGATTTGAGCCAGGGTCACAATGGCGTCGAGATCCCTGGCCCCTTTCACGGCCAGCCGGACCGCGGTCCCCTCGGCGTACCTGGTGCTCCCGGCGATGATCTTGAGCACACGCTCAGGGAGCTTGCTCCGGCGTGCCGCGCGCACGGCCTTGTCGCCCAAAACGAAGGCCACCCGGAAGCTGCCGCGGCACGGCGACAGATAAACGATGTTGCGCTCCTTGATCTTCAGACGCAACGACCACCCGGCTTTGCGGGAGTATGAATTCCACTCCCGCTCGAGCACTTTACATTCCTCCGCCATCCGGGCCAGCAACTGGTCCCAGAGCGTTCTGGCGGCGCCCAGCTCGGCGGTGAGTTCCTCGTCCGCCGGATGCTCCGGTTTACCGATGAAGGCGTTCGGCAGCAGGGGCACGACGAACACCAGTTTAGCGCGGGCCGGGGCTAACACACGGGCAAGCTAAACTAGCATGGCCCAGGGGCCGGCCACCCGAGATTATGAAAATGGGCGGCGTTGTACCGGGGTGGGGCTTGACAGTTTCGCTACGCTGGAAATAGAAGAGACCCCGGTCGCAATGCTTTATGGCGGCTAACACCCCGAAAGCTAAACTGACCCGGCCGCGCGCCTTTGTACCCCAGATTGGCGCGAATAGCCCGTGAGACAAA